>Ga0206926_1076_pt2 | contig 9945 bp, 6 predicted proteins | sample Alteio_BWOrgHeat_59_FD_152955 | JGI IMG/M metagenome (GOLD analysis project Ga0206926, IMG submission 152955) | Enriched cells from forest soil in Barre Woods Harvard Forest LTER site, Petersham, Massachusetts, United States -... | ecosystem: Environmental > Terrestrial > Soil > Temperate forest > O... | reverse complement strand
AGAAATAATGAAAGAGGGGCCAGAGAACGGAATTGGAAAAGCCATTATAATAATTGTCGTACAGCTCTTTATCCACAAAAACAGGGGCCACGCCAAAATCCTGTTCCGCCGCATGCGAGGCAGCCGCCTGGTCCCAGTCCTCCTGGGGAAAATCCGCCACACCTATCCACAATTTTTCAGATAACTGACTTTTATTCAGCGCATTGTTCTCAAAATAGCTCTTAATGGCGGAGACCAGCCCTCCTGAGCTTTGACGGAGGCTTATCTTGTCGCCCTCCCTGTCCAGGGAGAAAGGAAGTCTATTGGATATAATGATCAGTCTGCCCATACCTTCTGATATTTCAACAATAGGGCCATTTTTTTACTCTATTTCTCCCTTGGGTCCAAGCCATAAAAAAAGCCCCCGCAAGGGGGGCTATGATATACATGAGTAGGGAAATAATTACTGATGATATCCACGGGCCAGCTTCGCGATCTCATTCGCATTCAATACTCTTCCGTAAAGTCTTACTTCATCTATTTTACCGTTGATAGATACCGGGGCCTGCATCCACCAGCCACCAATGACCACATTGGAAGAAGGGCAGAAATTATTTTTGGTGACCCCAGGATAAGTCGTGCTGTCTAACAGCTGACCATTTATATAAGTCTTATAAGTGCCTTTGTTAAAAATGCATGTATACTGGTACCATGCATATTGGATTGGTTTCCAGTGGGGAACGGAGCCATAGGATTGACTTGAAGAACCCCAGTTGTCACAACCTACAGCGGGATCTACACCATAGGTATTCAGGTAATGATACTGAGTCAAAGAATCATTATTATTGCCAAGACCTGTTAATAACATGGGTGCATGTCCTGTAGCCCAATTGGTCGCAGACAAAAATATCTGTTCCTGTTCAGGGTTTTTCGTCATAAAATGAAAAGACACAGTAAAGGCTGAGTCAAATTTAATGGAGCCATTATTAGTGACAACAAGGGCCTCCCCATTACCCGTACCGCCAAACGCACTGTTGGCATAACCATGCTCATCCACCGTCAGCGCGGCTCCGTTGACAAGCGTAGTTGGGTTATTATTACCACTGGAATCAGCAATGCTGCCATTGAAAGGCAGGTATAGGAGCAGGCCAGCTTTCAGGTTGACAGTATCGGCGCCCGTGCTATCCGTAACGACATGCGTGGAATCACCCGAACCCGGAGGCGGCGTCGGCGTCAGCTTGTTACAGGAATAGGTCAGGATTGCAAAAACAAATAAAAAAGGGATTAATAGACGTTTCATAATTAAAGGAAGTTAGGGTTTAGATCGTCCAAAGGCCGATATTCCGCAAATATAATAGCATTATTGAATAAGATCGCCCCTATTTGACGGACGCGTCGATCCGGGCATTTTCCGTGCTAAAAAGAGGCTATTGGCGGCTTATGGTTCCAGCCTGGCCCGAAGATCCAGCCCCTCCCGACGGGCGGTATCCCGCGCAATATCATACCCTGCATCCGCATGACGTATGACACCTATCCCCGGGTCATTCCTTAATACCCGGCCCAGCCGGGCAGCCGCTTCCGGCGTTCCATCCGCCACAATGACCATCCCCGCATGGATACTATACCCCATCCCTACTCCGCCTCCATGGTGGAGGCTCACCCAGCTGGCTCCCCCGGCCGTATTCACCAATGCATTCAGCAGGGGCCAGTCAGCAATGGCATCACTGCCATCCAGCATGGCCTCCGTCTCCCGGTTGGGAGAGGCAACAGACCCGGTGTCCAAATGGTCCCGGCCGATGACGATGGGCGCTTTTACCTTTCCCGTACGAACTAATTCATTGAATGCCAGCCCTGCCTTTTCCCGCTCTCCCTGCCCCAGCCAGCAGATCCTGGCCGGCAGTCCCTGGAAAGCTATTCTTTCCTGCGCCAGCTTCAGCCAGCGCTGTAAAGAAGTATTCTCCGGGAACAGCTCCGCGATCACCCGATCTGTGACAGCAATATCCTGCGGATCACCGCTGAGCGCAGCCCAGCGAAAAGGTCCCTTCCCTTCACAAAACAACGGACGGATATAAGCCGGTACAAAACCGGGAAAGTCAAAGGCATTGTCCAGCCCTTTTTCCTTTGCCCTCGCACGCAGGTTATTTCCATAGTCAAAGGTGATCGCCCCCCGTTCCTGCAGTTCCAGCATCAGCTCTACATGACGACGCATAGATCGGTAGGCCAGATCGGTATATTGTTGTGGATTGGCCGTCCGCAGGACCTTTGCCTGCTCATAGGACACTTCGTGCGGCCAGTACCCTATGAGAGGATCATGCGCAGAGGTCTGGTCCGTCAGCGTATCCGGTATACAATTCCGCTTGAGCAGCCGTTCCAGTAAGTGAACGGCATTGCAAAGCACACCGATGGAAAGCGCCTGTTTTTTCTCACAGGCATCCAACGCTTTATCAATGGCCTCATCTATATCGACGACCTTGATGTCCAGGTATTTTGTTTCCAGCCGTTTGTCAATCCGCCATTCCTCCACTTCAGCTACCAGCGCCACACCGCCGTTCATGGTGATGGCCAGCGGCTGAGCGCCTCCCATCCCCCCCAGCCCGGCAGTGACGTTCAGCGTGCCCTGCAGGCTGCCGTCAAAATGTTTATCAGCCGCAGCCGCATATGTCTCATAAGTGCCTTGTACAATACCCTGGGAACCAATATAAATCCAGGAGCCTGCGGTCATTTGTCCGTACATGATAAGCCCCTTCTTCTCCAGCTCATCAAAATGCTCCCAGTCCGCCCATTTCGGCACCAGCTGGGAATTGGAGATCAACACGCGGGGTGCATCCTTATGGGTCCGGAGAATGCCCACCGGCTTTCCACTCTGTACCAACAGCGTCTCATCTCCCTCCAGGTCCTTCAGCGCCTTGATGATAAGGTCCAGCGACTCGAAATTGCGGGCCGCCTTTCCCCTGCCCCCATAAACGATCAGCTCTTCCGGACGCTCCGCCACAGCAGGGTCGAGATTGTTCAGGAGCATGCGCAGGGCCGCTTCCTGGATCCAGCCCTTACAGCTCAATTTCGTACCGGTGGGTGTCCTGTATTTAACCGGGTCATATTTGGAAAAGCTCATCGTACTCATATGCTATTGTTTTATAAATGGAGAACTATAATGTAAATCGCCCGTCAAATCCGGCATTCAGACTGATCCCTTTGCCTGATGCAAATTGATTGCAATGCTCAACAAAGGAATCATCCCGGATGATGCCGCGCAGTTGATTGATGTCTTCTGCAAAGATCCTGTCCTCACTGGCAAATCCGACAAAATTCCGTACATGATCATGTACGGATTCGAGGATATTGCTGCTTTTCAGCGGTCGCCTGAACTCGATGGCCTGACAGGCGCTCATCAGTTCAATAGCCAGGATATATTCCAGGTTATCCAGCACCTGGTTGAGCTTTCTTCCGCTGATGCTGCCCATGCTGACATGATCTTCCTGCCCCAATGAAGTAGGAATGCTGTCTGCGCTGGCCGGAAAGCACAAGGTCTTGTTTTCAGTAACCAGGGCCGCCGTAGTATATTGAGGGATCATAAAACCGCTGTTGAGCCCTACATTGCTCATCAGCAGCATGGGGAGCCCCCATTTTCCTTCCAATAATAAATAACAACGCCGGTCGGAAATATTCCCTATCTCCGCTGCGGCAAAACAGGCATAGTCCAACGGCAATGCCAATGGCTGCCCATGAAAATTTCCCCCGCTGATGGTATCCCTTGATCCCAAAATGATCGGATTATCTGTAACCGAGTTCAGTTCCACCTCGGTCAGCTCTCGTAAATGCAGCCACGCATTGCGGGAAGCGCCATGCACCTGCGGCATACACCGTAAAGAATAAGGGTCCTGCACCCTTCCGCAGTCCACGTGACTCTGCATAATAGCGCTGTCATGCAACAGGAGCCGCAGCCGCTGGGCGACAAGGCGGCTGCCGGCATATGGCCGCAGTTGATGCAGCCTTTCATCAAAAGGCGCCTTGGTCCCTGTCAGCGCCTCCAGGCTCATAGCGCCGATGATATCCGCCGCCTCCAGACAGTTGAAAAACCTTTTCACCGCCTGCACCGCATAAGATAAAATGAATTGGGTGCCATTGATAAGGGCCAGTCCTTCCTTGGGACCTAAAACAACCGGTTGTAACCCGAATTTTTGCAACACATCGCGGGATTTGTATTGCACGCCCTGGTAGATCACTTCTCCCAGTCCTATCAACGGCAGAAAAAGATGGGACAGGGGCGCCAGATCGCCGGAGGCGCCCACAGACCCTTTCTCCGGCACCACCGGGATGACATCCTCATTTATATGCCAGCAGATGCGTTCCAGGGTCTCCAATTGTACCCCTGAATATCCCTGCGCCAAAGCATGCACTTTTGTGATGAGCATGATCCGGACTATTTCCGGGGGGACGGGCGCTCCCACCCCAACACTATGACTTTGTAATATTTTATGCTGGAGGATCCTTGTGTCCGCTTCGGATATCCGGGTATTGGCCAGGATGCCAAAACCCGTGTTCACACCATATACCGTATCGCCCCGGCCGACGATATCATCTACATATTGCTGGCTTTTCCTGATCCTTTCAGTGGCAGCGGAAAGACTTCCTTTTAATAAGCCCTCTGCCAGGGCTATTGTCTTTTCGATTGTCAGTTCTTCTGTTCCGTAATAAAAGCTATTTTCCATGGCTGTATTTGAACCTCCAAAATAACAGCTTTTATCCCAATCCGGCCTTTTACATGGATAAAGGGTCCTTCACAACAGATAAAAACCCATTACGGCTTCATGGAGGCACGAATGCTCTGCCACAATAAAGCAGCGGTATGATCCCATGAGAATTTCTCCTTCTGCAACGCCCCCAGCTCCACCAGCCCGAGACGCAGCTCGTCATCCGTATATATTTTTTTCAGACCCGCACAAATGCTTTCCACATCAAAAGGATCTACGAGGATGGCGGCCTCACCCGCCACTTCGGGCATCGACGTTACATTGGAACAAACCACCGGGACATTACTTTGCATGGCCTCGACGATAGGCAGGCCAAAGCCTTCAAAAATGGGCACAAAGCTCAGGGCAAAGGATGCCCCCAGCACTTTCTGCAGGTCGCTGTCCGAAAGTCTGCCCGTGAATATAATATCGTTCCTGTAAGGATTAGACTCATATGCATCTTTGATATCCGAGGTCTTCCACATAATGGAGCCTGCCAGTAACAGCTTCACATCGGCGCCCGTCTGTTGTTTGAATAAGGTAAAGGCGTCTATGAGCCGTCTGATATTCTTCCGGGGATGCATGGAGCCTACAAAAAAGAAATAGGGCTTTCCACCACTCCATTTCTCCCGCGTTGCATCCACATCGGCCTTGGACAAAGGATGAAAATTACTGCTGATGCCACAGGACACATTGTCTATCTTCCCCGGAGCTATATGATAGGCCCGGGCAATGTCCTGTTTGCTGTAGTCAGAAATGGTGGCGATCCGTACGGCCTTCCGGGCAAATCTTTTAAAAAAGAAAGTATAATAAAGCCTGTTCTGCAGTTTAAGGTCCCGGGGATTATGCTCGAAATTGATGTCGTAGATGACAGGCAGCTGTCTGCATCCCGACAACAGGCTTAAAAAACCATCCATCGACAAAAAGATATCCGGCTTGTGCTTTCGCAGGAACAAAGGCAACACCAGCTCCATGTACAATACATACAACACAGGATGCCGCAGGGCGGGAAAAATCGGATGTTTGGATACATTCTCAAAATCAAAATAGTCTTCCGTAAAATCCTTATCGCATAAGATCTGAAAATGCACTTCAGGATGCTGCCGGATAATTCTTGCCAGCGTATTAACCGTAAAATATCCGATGCCATCCAGCTGTTTATTCCGCAAGACCCAGCAATTGATCGCTACTTTCATAAAAGACTACCGATTGAACAAAAATACCACAACAATACAACTTATCCGTCATCATACCAATCAACACTCACATGCGGAATCTGCTAAGGAATTCATTCTTCCGCCGGATAGCGATCTCTATTACCGTACGATCCTGCATTTCGACGGTGCCGCCCCTGCCTTTATGATACTTCTTAATATCCATGAGATTGATGATATAAGAATTATGCACTCGTAAAAAATGAGAGGGCGGCAATAGTTTCTCATATTCCCTGATATTCCGGGAAGAAAGGATCTTCTCCCCATTCCTGAAATGCAACATTACATAGCTGCCCTTTGCTTCACAACGGGTGATGGCGTCCACCTGTACAAATACGATCCCCTCCGATGTCGGGATCGCCAGTTTTTGAGCAAGCGGGTCGGGCTGACGCAGATTGGCCAGCAAATTATTCAGCTGGGCGCTGGATTTGCGTAGCCGCAGTCTTTCGGAAGCCTTTTCCACCGCCTGCTGCAAGTCCTCGATATTCACCGGCTTTAACAGATAATCCAGGATACTATACTTAAAAGCCTTCAGCGTGTATTCATCAAAGGCCGTAACAAAGATGACATCGAATTCCACCGGCATCATCCTGTCCAGCAGGTCAAAAGCATTGCCATGAGGCATTTCAATATCCAGGAACACCAGCTCCGGCTGCACCTCCCGGATCAGCTTTTCCGCCTTTTCTGCATCCGATGCTTCCCCGCATACCATCACCTGGGGGCAATATTGGTCCAGCATCTTCTCTAATACACGTACGTTTCCAGGTTCGTCATCAACAATAACACAATTTATCATAGTCAGATCTTTAGGACAATCTTTAAGCTTCATAGGGGAATCTGATCGTGATACGGGTACCACAGGGCTCACCAGTAGTATCATTCAGATCTTCAACTTCGATAACAATGGGAGCAATGGACGTCCTGTTAAACATCCCAACTCTCTTCTCCACCAGGCTCATTCCTTTCGACTGGTAATGAATGGCGTTCTTTTTATATTTTCCTGCCTGCTGCCGCCCTACTCCATTGTCCTCTACGATGCAAATAAGATAAGATCCCACGAGATCCATCGACAACAGTATCTTCCCGTTTTTATCCTGCCGGTTCCCGATGCCATGACGGATCGCGTTCTCTACATACGGTTGCAGGATCATAGGAGGGATATGCCCTTCGTGCCGGTCGATGGTCTTGTTTACTCTAATTTCGTAAATAAATTTATTCCCGAATCGTTTTTTTTCAAGTTCCAGGTAGGTGGAAATATAGGTGATCTCCTCATGTACAGAAATAAACGGCCGGGAAGAAAGATCCAGCGTTTGCCGGATAAGGTTAGAGAATTTTGTAATAAAATCATTGGCGCCCAGTACATCCCTGTCCAGGACATATTCCTGGATGGAGTTAAGGCAATTAAAAATAAAATGAGGATTCATCTGTGACCGAAGGGCCATCTGCTCCAGCTCCGCCATCCGCGCGACCGTTTCCGTTTTCTCAGCCTCCTTTTGCCGGAGCCTTTTTACCCTGAGGGTAAATCCCGCCCAGACCAGCCCGCCAATAAGCGCAACAATACATATACGCACCCATGTTTTCTCCAAAAAAGCCTTTTCTACCGTAAAATGAACATGCGCGGGAACGCTGTGAACACCGAACTTATTAATCGCTACGATCTCCAGGTCGTAACTCCCTGATGGCAAAGCAGGATAATTGAGAAAATTTGTCCTGGTGGTCTGCCATTTATCCGACAGCCCTTTCAGCCTGAACTGATAGGTGATACTACCGCCTGACTTAAAAGAAATGCCCGAAAATTCGAATTGCAGGTTGTTATTTTGATTGGGGACGACAAAGTCGGTTGTGTCAAACGCCCATTTTTGTTCGCCGGCATGAATAGCCGTAAAATGAAGCTTGCATTCGGATACACGTCCTATCCGGCTGTCATCAAAAGAGATCAGCCCGGCAGAAGTACCGGCATACACCTGCCTGCCTTCTACATAAATAGTATTGATAATATCAGAATTTAATCCATCCCCGGTGGTATACGGTATGATCATTTTGGTACGCCCGGACCGTTTCACCTCGTTGAGGCCCTTGTCCGTACCTACCCAGACATCCATGCTGTCTGCAAAAACAGTCCGGCAAATATTGGAAGTCAGCCCATCTTCCTGTGAAATATGCGCAACGACCTTACCCTCCTTATACCCCACCAGCCCCTGTCCATAGGTAGCCAGCCAAAGTATGCCATCGGCAGATACAGCCATGCCCGCGATCCTGTTTTTCAATAAAGGGTCCTTATCGCCCAGGTAGACCCCATACATACTGTTGCTATCCACCCTATGCAGACCATCCAGCGCTCCGAAATATATCGTCTTTCCCTGTATAGTTCCACAGGTGGTCCGCTCCATGATACGGGAATCTGCAACTATATGCAGATCACGCAGGGAGAAATACACCAGGCACTGTCCTGAAAATGCCACCAGGGTTGAATCATCTCTTTGCGCCATGGACTTTATTGAATGAAAGCTGATCTTTTGTCCTGACTGATGATCTAAAAAAAAGACACCATCATCCGTACCAAGGATCACCGTGTGATACAATGAGCTGCCAAGAATAGCCATGATCCTGCCCCGCGTTGCCTTACTGCTATTCCCTCCATCGGCCTGTTTATAGCTGATCTCTTTTCTGTTCCGGCTGAACTTACCCAGTAAAAAATGATCCCCCCCGGCATAAAGAGAGGAATCAACAGGGCTGATAGAAAAAACCGGCTGATTATTCCCCTGCAATACGGGTGAATAATTCCTGAACTCAGTTGATCCCAGCCGGAATACGCCTTGCCCCAGTGTACTAAGCCAAAAGCTCCCCTCCGCATCCCGGATAGTGGCATTCACAGCCTGTCCTTTTAAAAAAGTATCGATTATTTTCCGCTGAGGAATACTCAGCAGGAAAACACCTCTTTGTGTATTTAAGGCAATACTACTGTCATCCAGGGCGGAAAGAGATATAAAATCCCGGGGCACAGGTAGCCTGAAAACAAAATGGTCCAGTGAATCATAATACAAAAAGTAGCCATTTTGATTGGTCACCCGTAGGGAAGACCCGAACAGCATAAAGTTAGGGCCTCCCGCAAACCCGACCTTTACACTTTGCGTTCCAAGAGGATGAACCTTTCCACTATCGATATCAAACGTCGAAGTCGAAAAAGAATATTGCAAGCCAAACCCCTGGGCTACCTGGACCCTGAATCCATGATGCTGATTAAGCCCGGCAAGATTTGCGGCAAATGGACTTCCATTAAACGTCGAAATAGTAGAGATATGACCCGCCGGGTCGATGATGTCGACACGGTAACGCTCCAGCACCAGGATATTTCCGGCGGGATCTTCCGTAATATTTATGATATTATCACGCAGGTGTAACTGGGCCAGGATGCTGTCATTGCGGGAAGTATAGATCTTTCCCTTCCAATAATAAGCAACGGAATTGAGAAAAGGGACCATCCAGACCCGGTTATGTGAGTCCACAAAAAGCTTGAGCACCTCGTTGTCGGGTAATCCGTCGGCCGTAGTGAAATTAGTAAAATAGGTCCCGTCGAATCGGCTGAGGCCATTCTCCGTTCCAAACCAGAGAAACCCCTCTTTGTCCTCCGCCATGCAATAAATGGTGGATGCCGGCAGCCCCTCTTTTACATCATAATGCGAATAGCTGTATTCCTGCGATAAAACAGGCTGAGCACAGATCATTAACAGGAGAATGACAAGAATGATAGGACGACATTTCATGATCCTGTTTTATTGTAGGCAACGCTTTAAGAAGATATTCTTTTGAAAAGATGAAAAAGTTCCCGGCTCACAAAGGTATTGTCTATTATTTCAGCTGCCCGTATCCTCATTCTGCTTTCAGGCCGGAAATCCTGTTCCGGTATAAGGTCTTTTGCATAAGACTTACAGATCCGGATGAACTCAGCAACTTTCAATGAACGCTGACGCCGGGGGGGGATCATTTTTTACTGGGTAAGTTCAGCCGGAACAGAAAAGAGA
>Ga0206926_1232_pt1 | contig 10111 bp, 7 predicted proteins | sample Alteio_BWOrgHeat_59_FD_152955 | JGI IMG/M metagenome (GOLD analysis project Ga0206926, IMG submission 152955) | Enriched cells from forest soil in Barre Woods Harvard Forest LTER site, Petersham, Massachusetts, United States -... | ecosystem: Environmental > Terrestrial > Soil > Temperate forest > O... | reverse complement strand
CAGGACCATATACCAGGGGACTGACCTGTTACAAAGAAAGTATCCTTCCAGATCCCTGCTGCTGCGGCCTTTATACAGCCCATAGGCGATCATGCCCAGTAAGGTGAGAACCAGCACTATCCAATCCGCCTGGCTCATGAAAAATGTTTGGTGAGGAAATTAAAAAAGAGGATCATCAGCAAGAGAAAGCCGATGACCAGGGCATACCATTGGCCCCAGGTTTTTAACAGTGGTACTTTCTCCTGATCCTCCTCCATGCTCTATTATTTTTTACTTCTGTTACGGTTAGAGATAAGCGATGCTACAAGCAGTCCTATCAGCAATCCTATGATCAATCCTACTGTTACCCTCTCGATGAAATGTCCTATTACCAATCCTGCAACAATAGCTGTTATGATAGCGATGTCTCTTCTGCGGTGCATATTTGTCAGAACCCTTTCTTTTGGTTAAGTGCAATGATATTGGCCATCAGGCGATAGGCGCCTGGGACGCCTGCGGGCAGTTCCCGGAAAAAGACCAGACCTGTATAAACAAATTTTCCCTTTCCATAATCGGCCACTACGAGGCTGCCATTCTGTGGGCTTTCCCCGGGGTCATGCATAGAAAAAATAGGCTGATAGGCTGGATCCAACTGGCTTATGAAATAAATACCCCGTTCCTGGATCCAGTCGTCGAAATCCTTATCCGTGATCTTATTGGGATAATTCAGCACAGCGTGATCAGGCAGGAGAAAATCGACTTTGGCATTTTCGTCCGTCACCCGGCCATTCGTAATGGAGAAGGGATAGGGACCGATCTTTGCGCCGCTGTTACGATTATACTGAACAATGAGATTGCCGCCATTTTTTACATAATCCATAAGTACGGCGTATCTGCCCGTCAGCCAGGGATGAACATCATAGGCTCTTACGCCGGTGATGATGGCATCGAATGAGTGGAGGGCGCCTGTTGTAAGATCCTTTTCCTTTAACAGGGTCACCTCATATCCCATCTGGAGCAGCGCCTGGGGGACCTTATCCCCTGCGCCTTCGATATAGCCGATACGTTTACCAAGGATCTTTACATCGGCCGTTACGAATTGCTCCCTGGCGGGACGGAAATAATCAATGCGGGGGATATGATCATAGGCTATTGTTTTCAGTTCCAGGGCTGTATCCGTCTTTCCATCGGTGTGCAGCAGTTCACTGGCATAGACGGTGGCCGATCCGGCGTTGGCGGCGGGAGTGGCAGCATAGATGGGGTCTGCGCTTTGAGGATCACTCTTGTCCTTTAATGTAATATTAGCCGGCTGGGTAAGAGAGATGGTGGTGCCCGTGGGATGACCTGTTTGGTTCGTCATCATCACCTGGAAGTCTTTTTGTTCTCCTCCTGTGAACAGGACCAGCGCAGGATCGAACTGTCCCGTGGCAGGCGGCAGTACGGTGAGCGGCTGATAAAGCTCTCCTTTTACGGGATCGGTGAACTTATAGAGCACGGGGTGAACGAAAGTGATCTCTTCGCCTTCGATGTTCAGCCGGAAACTGACCTCGAAAGCGGGTTTGCTTTGTGCGTCCCCTATCAACATGGGATCTTTTACGTTATAGGAGCCGGGGGACATTTCTTCCGCCAGCCAATAAGGTTGTGTGATAGGCTGGGAAGGAGAGATGCTGACTATTTTTGTGATGGTGTAATTCCTGTTTCCCGACAGATCCTGTTTATATGCCGTGTCGAAGCCCGTCATGGAAATGTCGGTAACGGCAGCATGGGCATTCAGCCTGTTATTTAAAACAAAGGACACCTGGATGGATCCTCCTTGTGCTGCATATGCGCTGTGAACGGAGGCTTCCAGCCAGAGACCGCTGCAGGCCTCGATCAGCTGTTGCACTTCCTTCATTTTTATGGTTTTCCAGTAACCGTCCTTTAACCGGGAGAGCGCTTTATAGACATTGACCAGGGCGGGTACGGATCTTTCCGGATTACCAAGAGAATAATCCCGGATCAGTCCGTCGATCATTTCTCCTATTTTTTCTCCTCCGTCCACGCGGCTCCAGGAAGTGGTAACATCATCCATGGGGTCAGTATGGGCAGGGGCGCCCGTTACCAAAGTAAAATATTCCACTGACTGGCCCCGGGCCGGGGTCAGGGCTGCACCCTGGCTTTTGTGATTGGTGCGGCTTTCTGCGGCCAGCTCTCCATAGCTTTTTCCGAGAATAGGATTATAGGTACCTACGTCTATCTTCAGCTGATCTTCGCTGGTGGTGTTGGTAGAGCCGAAGTTGAAGGTATTCCATAAAAGGCGTTTGGCCTGCCAGGGTTTCACTCCGTATTTAAATTGTTCGGGGAAGCGGTTAGGGTCAGCGGCGGCGGTGAATGCTTCATGAGCGAGGACGGCTGAGGCGGAGTGATGGCCATGGCCGGCGCGGCTGTCTTCGGGAAAGCGGGTGATGAGCACGTCCGGCTGGAATTTCCGGATGACCCATACTACATCACTGAGTATTTTTTCTTCATTCCAGGTACGCAAGGCTTCTTGTGTAGTCTTGGTGAACCCAAAATCAAAGGCGCGGGTGAAGAACTGGTCGGCGCCATCCACTTTTCTGGCTGCCAGCATTTCCTGGGTCCGGATCAGCCCCAGTTCCACGCCCTGTTCATCTCCGATAAGATTCTGTCCTCCATCCCCTCTTGTCATGGACAAATAACCGGTGCGATAGAGCCTGTCTTTTGCCATATAGGCTATCAGTCTTGAATTCTCATCATCCGGGTGGGCTGCGATGTATAATACAGATCCCAGCACGTTCAATTTTTTCAACCGGAGGAATATTTCTGCCGAGCCGATGGTTTCCGGGGCCTGGGCCATTGTCCGGGTCATCGCCGGGAAAAGGGCCAATGCCAATAATACCTTTCGCATGGAATAATTTAATTTTAACGACCCTGCAAGATAAAGAGGAATTGAAAGACAGGGGGCCAAAATATAGGAACGGTAAATTTATTGTCCGACCAGGAAAATGCTGTTACAGAACAGGAGTTTACCATTCTCCCAAAAACCGCGGAATAAGGGGTCATCCGCCATATAGACGACCTCGCCCCTGCCGAGGTCCTGGACGCCGAATAGAAGACCATCCTTTAGTTTTTCCCTGGCTTTATTCCCTGTAAACCCGCTGACATAAGCATCTTTTTTAATAACGCCTACGTTCCAGCCTCCGTCTTTGATGAACTCATATACATTGTCGTCCTGTTTCAACGTATAATAATGATCGGGGTACCCAAAAGCAAGGGGGTGGGTGTAATCCATTTCCACTTTATAAATAGAGCCCGGCACGCTGTTCATGACCTCTTCCCGTTGTCTGTCCCCATAATGACGCAGCCGTGAATAATCTTCTCCGTCCGTATCTTTTTCATCGTCTTTTTTATCTGGTTTTGCGGTGGTCTTTTGATGAATGCCCCATTCCAGCTTTGAGAATTGGGCTACGGTATTGCCCATGACGATCAGGCGGCCGCCTTCTGACACCCAGGAATGGAGTATTTCACTGCCGGCCTTATCATCCAGAACGTGGTAATAACCGTTGGGAAGGACAAGAATATCGTATTTTCTGAGATCTATACGTCCGAGATCATCCGCATCCAGCTGTGTGATAGGATAGTTCAGGTCCTGCTCAAAAAAGTGCCATACTTCACCTGCGTCCAGGGGGCTGACCGTCCCACCTGTAAGCAGCGCTACCCTTGGTTTGTGAATAAGGTGGACGAGGGCGCTGCCAAAATCAGCTCCTTTGTCTACGAATCCTGAAGAGAGCCTTATAAGGTGAACGTCTGACACCGTGGCAGCGCTTCTTACGAGGGGCCACAGGTTATCACCCAGTGCAGCATTACCCGTGGTAGTGATCAGCAGGGTTCCCCTGTCAAAAGAAGATCCGCCTGACTGGAAAGGCTGTTCGGCAAAGCGGACCTTGACGCCTTTTTGCAGAAGCTGGCTGAGGAACCGGGCGCTCCCCATGCCTGTCCATCGCAGCGCTAAGGCATATGTGGTATCAGGGTGAGGGTAATGGACAAACATCTCATCGCTCCCTGTATTTAAAGAAGCGGCATTCAACGGTATATACTCATTAAGCCCATAGGCCTGTATGCCATAAACATAAGGGATGGACCAGGCTGTAATATCATAAGTGACTGAATCGCTGATATGCGACTGTCGTTCAAACATCACCCTTAGCAGATCGGACTTGGGCTGATTGGCATTAATGACCATATCCCCCGGGGAAGCGTGGAACGTCATTTGCCGGCCCGTTTCATAATCCACGCCGGTGAATGTACCGTTATCGACGGTCATCCATCGGATGCCATTCCTGCTTAAAAAACCTCTTAGTCTTTCCAGCCTGTCGCCAAATGAATCATTCCGGAGGAAGTAAGCCTTAAAAGCGCCGCCGGGATGTTCCACCGCCTCTTTAAAATAAGTATGAAATTCTTTGATCAGGCGATCCGCGTTAGTGGAAGCGACCTCTACGGTGGACAGGCCGGTGGTAAAATGGTGTTCAATCCGTTGGGCCAGCGTCAGCGTATCGCCGTCGGATGTTTGTATAGCCAGACCGGCGCCAATGCCTCCCTGTTCAAAGGTCATGCCGATGGCGCCGTTATAGAGGGGATAGGTATCACCGTAACTGGGATAGAACAGGTCAAACTCTTCCTTTGTAAAATAGAGCCAGCCTTTGCGATCAAAATAATGGGCATTGTTCTTCCCGATGAGGACCTGGAATTCCCGCTGCCAGGGTGTAATCACATCGTGATAAGGTTCTGCCGCCGGAGCGAAATAATAGGGATTGTTATATTCCTGCTCGTGATAATCCACATGCACCTGTGGAAGCCAGTCATTGTATTCCTTTAGCCGTTGTCTTGTCTCTGTCTGTGTCTGCCAGGCCCAGTCGCGGTTGAGATCAAAATTATAATGATTGGTCCTGCCGGCCGGCCAGGGCTCCCGGTGTTCCCTGGACTGGGGGTCGGGGTTGGGCCTTGTCCCCACGACATCGTTAAACCAGTTTACATAGCGATCCCGGCCATCGGGATTCATACAAGGGTCGATGATCACTACGGTGTTTTTTAACCATTCTTTTGCTTTTTCAAAGTCGGAGCTTACCAGTTGATAAATGGTTTCCATCGCCGCCTCGGAAGAAGAGGGTTCGTTCCCATGAACGTTATAGCTTAACCAGACGATGGCGGGAGCATGTTCATCGGGCGCTGTTTTATCCTGTAAGACGCCTGCCAGCCGCAAATTGTTCCTGCGAATGGATTCAAGACGGGAAAGATTTTCGGGAGAGGCGATAAAGACAAGTAATAAGGGGCGGCCTTCGTATGTAAGACCGTATTGCTGCAGCTTAACCTTCCCGGGCACGGCCGCCGCCACAGCCTTGCAATACTCTACGATCTTATTATGCGGAGTGAAATGTGTTCCTAATTCATAACCGAGGAATTCCCGGGGAGAAGGGGGCGTTTGGGAGTGTGCAACATCCGGATGAAAAACGGCAAGCAGGGAAATTCCGAAAAAGAGAACGATGATCTTTTGCATGATATGTTTTCTCTGGTTAATTGGAAAGTAACATGAATGTAAGTAAACAGTCAAAATAAAAAAAATGGTAGCTTTGAGCAAACCTTCTTCTTCATGCGTTATCTTCTCCCGTCCTTTATAAGCGCTGTCATATTACTGATTTTCTTCACCACTTCTCTTCCTGCTCAGCAGAACAATACAGCCTGGTCCTATTCCATTCAGAAAAAAGTGGAATGTGGTCATGGCGCCGTCGTATCCGCTCACCCGTTGGCAAGTGCGGCAGGGTTGGCCATGCTGCAGCAGGGAGGAAATGCTTTTGATGCAGCCATTGCCACACAGCTGGTATTGGCCGTTGTATATCCGGGCGCCGGTAATATCGGGGGAGGCGGATTTATGGTGGCGCATTTGACGGGGGGAAGGAATATCGCATTGGATTTCCGGGAACGCGCTCCTGCTGCAGCTACCAGGGACATGTACCTGGATGCAGCGGGAAATCCCCGGACGGACCTGAGTCAGAATGGTCACCTGGCTGCGGGTGTTCCGGGAACGGTGGCGGGGCTTTTTGCCGAGCTGAAATATGCCCGTTTGTCGTTTTCAGACCTGGTACAGCCTGCCATTGACCTGGCGGAACACGGATTTGTCATCACTGCGGCGGAAGCGGAGGGACTGAATGCATCGCAGGCCGCGTTTGTAAAATATAATACCGTTCTACCTGTACTGGTAAAAACAGGAAAATGGAAAGCCGGGGACACCCTTATCCAAAAAGAGCTGGCCGTCACCTTGAAACTGATCCGGGACAAGGGCGCCAGGGGATTTTATGAAGGCAGAACGGCCGAACTTATCATAGCCGAGATGACAAGAGGCAAGGGGATCATCACGGCACAGGATCTTCGGTCATATCAGGCTATCGAAAGGGAGCCTACCGTCTTCCCTTATAAAGGATACAGCATTGTGACGATGCCCCTGCCCAGCAGCGGTGGTGTCATTTTGCAGCAGATGATGAAAATGGTGGAAGACCAACCCTTGAAGGAATATGGATTTGAGTCTGTGAAGGCGGTGCATCTGATGACAGAAGTGGAGCGGCTGGCTTATGCCGACCGTGCAAAATATCTGGGAGACAGAGATTACTATTCCGTACCGGTAAAGACCTTGGTGAGTGCGGATTACCTTCGGCAGCGGATGGCCACGATAACGCCGGATAAAGCGGGTAACAGCCAGGAAATACAGGCTGGTGTCCTTTCCCCAAAAAGTGAAGAGACCACCCATCTCGATGTATATGACAGAGAGGGTAATGCGGTCTCCATCACTACCACCCTCAACGGGTCCTATGGCAGTAAAGTAGTGGTAGGAGGCGCCGGGTTTCTCCTGAACAATGAAATGGATGACTTTAGCATCAAGCCGGGTGTGCCTAATATGTATGGAGCAGTAGGGGCTGAAGCCAATGCCATTGCTCCCGGAAAACGAATGTTAAGCTCCATGACCCCTACCCTTGTGCTGGATAAGGACCATGTCTTTGTAATAGTGGGCACTCCGGGAGGAACGACGATCACGACATCTGTATTCCAGACCCTTATCGATATACTTGATTTCGGGATGAATGCGGAGGAAGCGGTCAACAGACCGAAGTTCCATCATCAATGGCTGCCCGACGTGCTTTATGTGGAACGTTTTTTCCCCGAAACAATAAGAGAAGGACTACGGCAGATGGGTTATACGGTTACACCCCGGGGTAACATCGGCCGGACGGAGGTGATTGAGATCTCCGATGGGAAAATAGTAGCGGTCGGAGATGTAAGGGGGGATGATTCGGCGGCGGGGTATTGAGGAGGCCAAACATTAACATCTAAATAAAAGCAGATATTATGGAAGACTCATTGGGCAAGACATACCTTGAATCCGTCATCAAAAGACTGATGACCTACAAGATCATGGGTGAAATGACTTTTTCCCAGCTATCAGAGAAAGACTTCTTTTTTACGCCTGGTCCCCAATCCAACAGCATCGCTGCCATTATACAGCATATGAGCGGGAATATGATCAGTCGCTGGACAAATTTCCTTACAGAGGATGGAGAGAAGGCCGGCAGGAACAGGGAGCAGGAGTTCACTCCGGATGAGCAGGCCGGGACCGCTCCCCTCATGGAAATGTGGAATAAGGGATGGTCCTGTCTTTTGGACACTCTGCATTCCCTGACGGCGGATGATCTGCTGCGGACCATTTATATCCGTCATGAACCATTATCGGCTATCGACGCCATCAACCGGCAACTGGCTCATTACCCGCATCATGTGGGGCAGATAGTCTATATCGGAAAAATGCTGAAGGGGGACAGCTGGGAAAGCCTGTCCATTCCCAAAGGGGGTTCTGCGGCCTTTAACAAGATGATGGAGCAGAAACACAAATAAGGGCTCATGGCATCAAGCCCGAGCCCTCATAAATTTCAGCAAAAGGAATTGTCAGACGCAGGGTTTCCAGGCACATTCCAGTATCGGTCTCTTCATATTGTCGTGGTTCCCATTGGCCATATTCCCTGAGGGAAAAGATCTCTGCACGTACTTTTGCAGAATCTATCAGGATATATTCGCTTAGGGTGGGAATATCCCTGTATAATCTGAATTTTGCTCCCCTGTCATATCGGCGGGTGGAAGGGGACAGCACTTCTACCAGCACACAGGGGTTGAGCAAGTTCCATTCATCCCCGTCCAGGGTCTCCGGTTTACCGCAAACGATGGAAAGATCCGGGTAGGTGAACAGGGTGTTACGGGGTATATGAATGCGTTGATCACTGTTAAAGGGTCTGCATTTACTGCCTTTGAGCAGGCGGCCCAGCGAAGTAAGCAGGTTGGTGCTTATGATATTATGGATCATTTTGGCGCCGGCCATGGCAAAGACCTCACCCTTGTAATATTCATGCTTTTCAGGAGATGCGGCCTCCCTTTCCAGGTATTCGGCCATGGAGATCACCCTGACGCCGTACGCAACGGTGGGTTCATGTACCATAAAGGGTTCTTCCTCCCCGTCCCCCGGATCGGGTCGCGGGAGATCCTTTTCGTCGTCTATATCTATTGTTGTCATTTTTTGTGGTTTTTAACTGGTGAGAGGGTATGAATTTAGAATAAATAAACCTTGGGGAGGAGGAAAAATTGGAGGAATTAAACTATTTATATAAAAAGCGGTCTTTATTTTTAAGATATTAAACTGATGGTATTGAATTTGCACATCGTAAGGTATTATTTACCTTTACATCCTGAAATGACACCCCCCTGAGAAAGATCTGGAAAATACTCCGTAATACATTACTAATTTTACTACTATTACTGGTAGCGTTATGGCTGCTCATCCAGTCGCCCATGGTGCAAACCTGGCTGGTAGGCAGGGTAACAAAAAGCCTTTCCAAAGGGCTGCATACGACGGTGAGGGTCAGGCATGTTGATTTTTCCTTATTTAACAATATGTTGATCGAAGGAACGCTGGTGGAGGATCAGCATAAGGACACGCTTTTATATGCAGGTACGCTGAAAGTGAATATTACAGACTGGTGGTTCTTCAAGGATAAAGCACAGTTGAAGTATATCGGGCTGGAAGATGCTACCATCAAGCTGCACCGTACGGATTCAGTCTGGAACTTTCAATTCCTCGTCGATTATTTTTCGGCTTCTCCCAGCGAAGGTTCAGTAAAAAAAGACACCACGGACAAAGCGTTGGAGCTGGATCTCAAAAAGCTGGATATAGCCCGTGTTCATTTTTTAAAGAAGGATGAATGGAGGGGAGAGAATATGGACCTGCAGCTGCAGGGGCTGGACCTGGATGCGGACACCCTGAACTTCTCGCAAAAAGTGGCCAGGATCAATTCCCTTGTTTTTACGCAACCGTTGTTCACGCTGACCAATTACAAAGGCAGGAGGCTTGTCCAGCCGGATACTGCCTGTAACTGTCCCAATGATCCCCTGCATTTACGGTTAAACCCGGCGGGATGGGATATCCTGGCGGGGAAGGTGGTCATCAGGGACGGGTCATTCAAGAATGAGAAGCCAGCGGATACCAGTTACAATAAGTATTTCGATGGAGATCATATTTACTTTTCTGCGGTCAATACGAGTTTTACGCATCTCCGGCTCAATAGGGATACTATTACGGCCCAGCTGTTGCTCAGCACGAAGGAGCGAAGTGGCTTTGAAGTAAAAAAGCTCAGTGCGCATATCAAATGGTATCCCGAGGCCATGGAGTTTGGGCGGCTGGATCTGCAAACAGGCAAGAGCCGTCTGCGGAACTTTTTTGCTATGCGATTCCGGACGCTGGATGACATGTCGGATTTTGTGACCCGCATCCATATGGAGGGAGATTTTTCCGATGCGGATGTGGACAGTGACGACATCGCCTATTTTGCTCCTGAGCTGAAGGACTGGAAGAAACACATCCGGATCAGCGGCAATGTCAAGGGTACGGTATCGGACCTGAATGCACGGAATGCCGTTGTAGAGGCTGGAAAGAATACTTTTCTGAACGGGAATGTCAGATTAAAAGGGCTTCCCAATATAGACTCTACGTATATTGAATTTCAGTCCAATGAGTTCAGGACCACGTACCAGGATATGGTCACGT
>Ga0206926_1231_pt1 | contig 10119 bp, 10 predicted proteins | sample Alteio_BWOrgHeat_59_FD_152955 | JGI IMG/M metagenome (GOLD analysis project Ga0206926, IMG submission 152955) | Enriched cells from forest soil in Barre Woods Harvard Forest LTER site, Petersham, Massachusetts, United States -... | ecosystem: Environmental > Terrestrial > Soil > Temperate forest >... | reverse complement strand
ACGCGGAATCCGATAGGCGCAACTTGAACCGGTCAGTCGAGCGTCTGGTGAAGGCTGATTCTCCAGTTCGGTGTTATCGCGGAGTTCTCGTTCACCAGGACAAACACTTCAGGATGAACGCCTGTCACTCCCGTATCGGGATAGTATTGACTGGATACTCGAACGACTGCGATATTCGGCGCAGGAAACTCGATGGAAGAAACCGTGCGATCAACGTGCCCGGTGATGCTGCTCCATAGCTTTGCCAGGTCCGCCTTTCCCCGAACAACCCTTGTTGCCGTGCCTGTTTTAATCCACTCCCCGTCTTCTCCATAGAGCGCCGCCACCGCGTCGCCATTATGAGCGTTTCTGGCCTCTGCGAACGTCTTAATAAAGGCGCGGACTGCGTCTTCACGGTTAGCGTGTGTCTGAGCGTACCCGACGGAAACAATGAAAGCCAGGAGGCAAACGATCAATCTGCGCATACGCGACAGGACTCCTTCTGTGCCTGATCCTATCACGTAAACCAGCCAACGGGCGCCCAGCCAAAGGTCAATTCTCCGTCGGCTTCTGCTCCACATGATCGACAACCACAACCGCCATAGCCCGCTTCTGCAAATCCAGCTTCAGCCCCAACTCCTTATCAATCGCATCGAACAGCGAAATCGCCCCATTAGGATCATCCGCCGCATTATTCTGCAACATCTGCGCCGGACTGAAATTCAGCGTAATGTCATAAGCTCCGTTGACACCGGTCTCATTCACCACCGGCGTTCCATGCAGATACCCAGGCGCGAACCGCATCAACTGCACCACAAATCCCGCCATGGTCGTGTTCTGACAAGCCATCATCCTCGGACGCGGCCCCCCACCCGGCGTCGGAACATTCTGGCAGTCCGAGCGGTTCGACGGATCGGCCGCCTTAATCTTCAGCTTCCCCGCCGTCAACACATAAGCCGGTTCCGGTCGATCTTCGTTGTGCACCGCCAACCTGAAGCGATCCACAAGCAGCGCCCGCATCATCACCCGGATCGCATCCTCATCGAGCGTTCGCCGTGCGGTGTTTCCGTCGTCGGCAAATGCCTTCGCCGTGATATCGAAACGCTCCGAATCCATAAAACCAGGGCCGTTCGCAATTTGTTCACTATCGATATTCCACGCGAACGCGACCAACTGCTTCAACGTATTTCCCGCCACAACAACCAGCCCACCCGGATCGATATTCATTCCCGATCGCGTCGATGCCGGATCGCTCGGCTTCACCGACGCAACCGCGAACTCGGTAGGCGCGGGAGCCAACGTTGCTGTCACGCCCGAAGGATTCGAAGGTTTTTCATTCACGTGATCCACAACAATTGCATCGAGCGGAAGTTTCGTGAGTTCAAGCTTCAACCCCAGCTGCTGATCCACCGCATCGAAGATCGAGATCGCTTCCGAACCTGCGGCAATCGTAGCCCCGGTCACCGGGCGAGGCGTAAACTTCAAACCAAAATCCCACGCACCGCCGAGGTTTGTCTGGTCCACCACCGGCGTCACCCAGAAATAGGTTCCACCCCGTGACGAAAGTTCTTTCGCCAGATCCGCCATAGTCGTACTCCTGCAATTGAATGCGGTGTAAACGCGTTCCTGTGGCGCCCCCGCGCATCTGGACTCCCCGCCATCCGCCGACTTCTTCATTTGCACGCCCCGCTTGGCGATCGTCATGGAAAACGCGGGCAAGGGTCTTGTCTCGTGGTGAACAACCAGGCCGAACCGGTCCCGTAACAGAGCCCGCAGCATCAACTCCTGCGATTCGCGGGTTGAATCAGCGGGAGAAGTCGCGGTGATATCGAAACGGTCTTCACTCAGCCAGGTGGGGCCTCCGACCACGTTGTCCTCGCCCACACCGTAAGCAAACCGGATGAGATCCCGCATCGACGTGGTCTTGAATTCAACGTGCCCCGCGGAAATACGTGCGTCAGTCATGACCCGCCCGGTCGACGGCGGGCTCACACGTACGTCAGCAGTAATGAACTCCGGCAACTTCGCATCGGCGGCCGGCGCGGGCGTGTGTTTTGACGATGGCAAAGAAGGCAAAGCCACAGGACTGGCCTGCGCAACAAGCTGCGGCGCGACGACTGCAGCCAAACTCCGAACCGGCACCTGCGCGCGTATGAACCCCGCACTCAGCATTCCGATCACAACCGGAACAGCCAGCGCCAATGTTCCGAATGCCACAATCGCCGTCTTCCCCACCGGCCCCAGCCGCTTCAGAAACGGAACTCTCGTCATGATCGATTCGATGCGCTTACGCAAATCCGCGCCACTCACTCCGGCCGCACAAACCAATGGAGATTCCAGGCACAGCCGGCAAATCTTCAGAATGCTCTGCGCATAAACCTCAGGCACGCTGCCCATCGTGAGCACAGCCTCGTCGCACGCATTCTCGCGCTCTTCCACCAGCTTCCGCCCGATCCACCACACCAGCGGATAGAACCAAAAAACAGCTTCAACCACCATATGAAGTGCGGCGGTCAGGTTATCGCGGCGGCGGATATGACACAACTCATGCGCCACGATCGCATCGAGTTCCGCATCTTCCAGCTTCCCGGCAACACCTTCCGGCAGCAACAGTATAGGATGGAACAAACCGACGACACTCGGCTCAATCCGGCTCGCGATCATGAGTCCGACCGAGGTCTCCATCGAAGCGCCTGTCCGCAGCCGACAAAGCGTTTCCCATTCAGACCCCACGTTTGCCCGCCGGGCTCGCCGGACCGCCGCCGCAAGCCGTCGCCAGCGCACGAACCAGAAGATCACCGCTCCGCAAACTCCGCACAGCCAGATGACAAGCAGAATGGTGTCCATGCCGACCTCGGGCTTTACTGGCTCCGCCGGCATTCGCGCAACGAAAGCATAATCCGCGACCGGCGTAAATGGCTGGCTGATGACATGTGCCACTGCGGAAACCTGAGGCGACGGCGGCGCCGAAGCGGGCCAACTCAAGAGATGACCGATTCCAATGAGCAACGAGAACGGCACCAAAAACTTCAGCGAGGCCGCCAGCCAGATCCGATATCGCGTGCGCGCATGATTGTTGCGCAGAAAAAATGCCAACAATCCCGCAGCCGCCGTAAATATAGTCGATTGCAGAATGTGGTTCTCAATCTCCGGAATCATTTCGACTTATCCTTTCCCGAAAGCTTCCGCAGAGTTTCCTCGGCCGCTTTCACGTCGTCCAGTGTAAGCTTTCCCGTTTCGATCAACTGCGCCATCACCGGCTGAGCGCGGCCGCCAAACAGGCCGAGCAAATCGTTGAGCAGTCTGTGTTGTGCAGCGCCCCGCGAAACCACAGCTTCAAAAATATGAGCGTTACTGATCTTGCGAACCCGCCGAATAGTCTTCTTCCCCTCCAGCCGGTAAACCGTGGTTTGCACGGTCGTATAAGCCGGACGCTCCGCCTCAGGAAAAGTCTCCGTGATCTCGCGAATCGAAGCTTTCCCCATATCCCAAAGCGCCTGCATCACGCCAAGTTCGAGTTTGGTGAATTTAGTCTGTTCCATGTCTACTAACTATAAATGCGATCCTACTACACATGAATGCGACGGTCAACGGGAAAACACAGAATATTTCCTGTTATGTTGTCCACCAAGCTTTCGCCAGAATTGTGGGGCCAGGGCTTCGGCCCTGCCAGCCGCAAAATCGTATAAAAGCACTTGGATTCAACCGTTGATCTTTCCGGCCAAGCCATACAACAAATTTGTTGTACATCAAACGAGTTGTACGACGATCGATTCCCATTAACCTCGAAAGCGCGTGTCCATTTACCGCCCGGTGCCCGATGCAGATACTGGACTGTACCGGTCACAACGTCACCGCGGGTTTTGCAGCGCACCGACGCCAGTTGTCGTTTAACGATATGACGAAACTCTCCACTGGTTCGGCGAAGGCGCTTCCATGTGGTCGACGCCCCTCCCGCCGTTACTGAAATCATCCCGGTGATATATTCGCGTTATTTCCACGGGCAACCGGAGCGGCTGAACCGAAACGCCAGGGAATTGGAGAAACTCAAATGTGGAAACCTCTTGCAGCATTCGTAATCCTGAGCTCCGCGGTTCACGCGCAGCCCGCGAAGATCGTGGGAAGCTGGCTGGGGACACTCGACGCCGGCCCGCAGAAGTTGCGAATGGGCCTTCACATCACCGGGAACGATAAAGGCGAGTTGACATCCTCGCTCGATAGTCTGGATCAAAATGCACTGGGAATCCCCGTACAGCAAACCAGCTTGACCAACAACAACCTTCACCTCGACATACCGGCGCCGCCCGCACAGTACGATGGCGCATTGAACAGCGACGGCAATGAGCTTGCAGGCACCTTTATCCAGGGCGCAGCGCGGTTGCCGCTTCAGTTCCGGCGCGTGGATAATCTTGAGGCTCCAGGCCGCGCGAACCGGCCGCAAAATCCCAGGCCGCCCTATCCGTACGATGTCGAGGATGTGAGTTATGAGAACAAAGATGTGAGCCATGAGAACAACGCAATCCATCTCGCAGGCACGTTGACCCTACCGCGTGGGCAAGGTCCCTTTCCCGCTGCCGTGATGATTACCGGGTCTGGACCGCAGGACCGCGATGAGACTCTTCTCGGCCACAAGCCGTTCTGGATAATCGCCGATTACCTGACCCGCCGCGGCATCGCCGTGTTGCGCGTCGATGATCGCGGCGTGGGCAAATCCAGCGGCGATTCTTTCCGCGCCACGCTCGACGATGCCGCCGGTGACGTGCTCGCCGGGGTCGAATATCTGAAAGGCAGAAAGGAAATCGACCCTAATCACATCGGCGTCATCGGACACGGCGAAGGAGGCACCATCGGACCAGTCGCGGCGGCACGTTCCGCCGAAATCGCGTTTGTCGTGATGTTAGCGGGGACGGGCGTCACCGGCGAGCAGGTTGTCTACCGGCAAGGTGAACTGATCCAGCGAGCCGCGGGTGCTTCGGACGCTGCCCTTGCGCAGACACGCACTCTCCAGGAAACCGTGTTCGGCACTATCAGGACGGAGAAGGACGAAGCCGCTGCGGCCGGCAAGTTGCGCGCGGCACTGGACCGGTTCGGTCTGCCTGCTGCGGCCGTCGACGGGACGATTGCGCAGTGGAATTCCCCCGAGATGCGCTCCATGCTCGTCTTCGATCCGGCGCAGGCTCTGAGCAAAGTGAAAGCCCCGGTGCTGGCGTTAAACGGCTCGCGCGATCTCCATGTGTCTCCCCAACAAAACCTGCCGGCAATTGCTGCGGCCCTGGCCCAGGGCGGCAATACCGACTTCGCAATCATGGAACTGCCCGGCTTGAACCACGTGTTCCAACGCTGCTCGAAATGCACCGTGGATGAGTACAGCGAATTGGAGCAGACGTTTTCGCCAACGGCGCTGGCCATCATTGGCGATTGGATCATGCTCCATGCGCGCGGCCAGGACGAGAAGTAACGGACGCGGTGATTTGCGGAAGCGAGCTGCCCGCAAACCCGTCTACCCGCGAGTTGCTGGCTCTACTCCCATTTGCCGCTTCTCACTCTGTGATACAAACGCCAATGAAAGTGGATCAACGGTCTGGGGTTGGCGGGCACCGGCGGGAGATAATGGAGTTATGGTGAAGTCCGTCGAAGGAATCTACCGCAACGGGAAAATCGAGTTGACCGAAGCGCCCGCGGAGGCCGAGGGTTCACACGTAATCGTGACTTGGGTCCACCCCGCGGCTCCAGTCGATCTGCGTGAACGAGGGATCGAGCAACCCCAGGCCGCCGATCTGCTTCGTCGGCTGTCCCAATTCGCCGAGGACTGGGATCGACCGGAAATGGCAGCCTACGATGACCTGCCGTCACGGTGACGTTGTCCTCGTCCTTTATCCCGACTCAAATCTGCGTACGTCAAAACGGCGTCCTGCTCTGGTTGTGCAGGCAGATGCTCTGAGTACAGGCCTGGCACAGACAATCGTTGCAATGATTACCAGCAATATGGCGCGCGCCGGGCACCTCTGCAGAGTTACCGTGAAGGTGGGTAGCGAAAGCGCGAGGGAATCGGTTCTGTTGATGGACTCTGTGATCGCGACCGACAATCTAGCCACCATTCACGACTCGGAAATTGACCGCGTAATTGGGCGCCTCGCAGAAATGAAAGACATCCGCGCGGCACTGCGGACGACGCTCTCCCTGTAGATCTTCGAGTGCCGACGATTCGCCAAAGTGAATAGGGGACAGAAGGACGTTATACCGCTACGACACTGGCATCTTCAAAGAACAAAAAGTTCAAATTCCCCCGCGGTTGTAAAATGTCAATTCGGAAGGATCCGAATGTCGAATGCCAGATCGTCGCAAGCTCCACCCGGTTGAATACATTTATTTGGACGGCCCGGGTATCGAAAGTCTCTATGCCCAAATCGTTGACGACATCGAAACTTCCCGCGTCAAGACTACCCAAAAAGGTGTTTCGGCAAAAGTCGGGGCTGGTCTGAGGCTAAAGAACTTCTTGATGAGTCTCGTAAGCGGGATCGAGGGAGAGGTCACCGGTGAGGTATCGGGGTCAGGATCGATGACGGACCAATCAACAAGCATGCTTGCGGTCGAGCACAAGCTGGCCCGGATTCGTACTTTTCTGAGCGACAAAGCAAAGAACATGTTTTTTACCGGTCTCGGCGAGGCGAGCCGCCATTTGCAGACGGTGGAAGGCCCGGTCTTCGTTGACATCAGAGATAGGTTCAATGCACCTCAGTTCTATGGAGGCGCGCAGGGCGTGGCCTCTGTGAATGCCGACGGTTATCTCTTGCTGGAAAAAGGGGGTGCGGCGGACTACAGTCATCAGGACGATTACTACAAGCGGACCACCGAAGAACTGAGGCTCTCAGCCAGCCTTAGCAAGATGAGAGGCGGCAGCATAATGGGCGCATCAAGCCACGAGGCTGTGTACCTGCGTGGCTTCGCGGGCCGACAGATCCCCCTTAGTGTTTTTGGAAGCCTTAGCGGTACTTCGGACTACCTCCACATCAAGCCGTTTGCGATTTGGCGATGATCGCGCTGTTGCGAGCCTGCTCGAACAGGCCCGGACTTGCTTTCTTCCTGGGCTTGGACGCTGCGGGTCCGCAAAGTGCCGAAGGACCTATAGTTTTTCGACGCGGACGTTTCACATGAGCGAGAAACGCGGGGGGGTCATCTGACCAAGTCGTCCGGTACGCTGCCTGATCCCGCCTTGAATCATTCCCACAAGTCGGCAATGCCGTCCCACACACCCTCGCAGGAAATCCGGTTTCCGGAACACCAACCCGAAGGCTCCGATGGAGCCTCGCCCGCACAGCGATGCTTCAGGCAATATTAAATGAATGTTGCCGAAACCGCGCTAGACTGGTTGCATGGCTCGGAAAGCGACGGTCCTCATAGAAAAAGACGAACACGGCTTTTACGCTTGGTGTCCGGAACTCAAGGGCTGTCAGTCTCAGGGTGACACGCTGGAAGAGGCAATGGCCAATATCAAAGAGGCGGCGGAGCTTTATCTTGAGACGCTGCCCGCCGATCAGCGAGACGTGCTCCTCAGCCGCGAAATCATGACCACTGCCATCGAAGTGAATGCCTAAACTGCCGCGCTGGACCGCCGCCGAGGCAGAGAAGGCCCTGCTGCTCGCCGCGTTCCAACTCCTTCGCTCGAAGGGAAGCCATCGGATTTACGGCAAACGCGAATTCAGAGTGACCGTGCCCTTCCACGGCGGGACCATTCTGCATCCGAAGATTATCAAACAGGTTCTGGAAATCATCGAAGCGACCGAAGCGTAATCTGCTCACGGACAGCTCACGATAACGTTCTCCAACAGGTGGCCCGAGCGGATCGTCCGCGACTCGGACCATGCCGTGCGTTGACCCAAATCAGTGCCCGCGAAGTCGTTAGCGCCACTGACCCAGCGTGAACGTCCACATGTCCATGTAATACGCCCTGATGTCTTGTCGCGAAAAAACTCGGTGACATCGAAATCATACCTCTATTTCCCATCCCATCAGTAACTTACCGAAAACACCCCCAATTCCCGCTCCGCCCGCATGCTAGCTTCTCCCCCGAGGAGTACAACTATGTCTACAGATAAACAGATCCACGCAAACCGTCAAAACGCACAAAAGGCCACCGGTCCACGCACGCCGGAAGGCAAAGCCCGTTCATCCCAAAACGCCTTCAAGACCGGCATCGATTCGAAATCCGAAGTCATCCCCACCGAATCCCGGACCGAATACGAAGAACTCATCGCCAGTTTCCGGGCTTTCTACATGGCAGCAAACCCGGAAGAAGCATCCTTCGTCGACGCATTAATCCGCCACGAATGGCTGAGCCGTCGCTACATCTGCATCGAGTCCGCCATCTGGACCCGCCGCATGGCTGACACCCAAGACCGTTCCATGGGCCGCGTCTTCATGAGCGAATCCAACCAAATCGCGCGAGCCGGCCAACTCTACAACGCCTCCCGTCGAGGTTTCGCCGCCGCCCTCAAGCAACTCCGCAAATCCCAACGCCTGCACGCCGATGATCCGCAGCCCGAGGAAGCAGCACCGGAATCTCCCGCGATTGCACCCAAACCACTTACCCCGCTATCGGTTTCGTTCCTCAAAGCCGATCCCCCCGCCATCGCGCCCACCAACACCCAACCGGAAACGGAGGAAACCCCGCCAATCGCGGCCTGAAAGCCACTCAAAACGAATGCTGAAACTCTCCAATCGACGACCCTGGCCCAACGCCACGCAACCCGTCCGTCCGCTGGACTTTCATCCCCCATCCCAATACAATAAGAGCCATCTTTTCATGACACGGAACCGATTCCACACGAACCCCGTCCGCCTCGCCGGGACCCTCGGCTTCTGCGCCATAGCCATCCTGACGACCTGCGCGACCACCCGGGCGATCCGCGCAGCCAGCACCAACACCGCCCCCGTCCACCCCGCAATTCCGGCCGTCCCTAAAGCCCCGGCGATGTTCACCCAATACTGCTTCCCCTGCCACGGAACCACCGCCCCGCAGGCCGGAATCAGCATCGAGAAGCTCGCCACCAACCAGACCACCCTCGCCGACGGTTTCCAGCAATGGGGCCGCATCGCCACCGCCCTCGAAAACCATGTCATGCCTCCCGAAGGCATGCCCCAACCGGATGAAAAAGACCGCGCCGCCGCAGCCGCCTGGATTCGCTCCCAACTCGGCGACTACGCAAAGAAACACGACGGCGATCCCGGCCGCGTCACCGTCCGCCGCCTCACCAGCGGCGAATACGCCTACTCCATCTACGACCTGACTGGCTATAAATTCGAAACCGGTATCGACGCCTCCAGCGATTCCGTCGGCGGCGAAGGCTTCTCCAATTTCGGCGACGTTCAGTTCATGCAGGACGCAAACCTGGAACACTATCTCGACGCGGCCAAGCTGATAGCCGACCACGCCGTCATCGGCTCCGGCCCCCTCGAATTCTTCTCCGACCCCGGTAAAACAGGCTTTGAATACTCCGCCATTACGCGAGTGAAAGACATCTACGCGAAGTACGGTTTCCGTACCGTCTCAGGCGAAGGCGGCTACGCTTATGGCCTCGAGCGCTACGGCAAAGTCCTGTATGTCGCCTGGGAATACGCGAATCGCGCCGCACTCGGCGAGCCGACGGCAACGCTTAAAGCGATAGCCGATCGCGAAGGTATCGAGCTCCGCTTTGCTCAGCACATTCTCGAAGTCATGAACCGCCCCGGCCTTTCTTATCCCTCTTCGGAGATGGCGGAACGCTGGCACAAATTCCCCAAGCCCACCGCGGGTGCTGGTCTGGAAGCCGTGAAAGCAGTTGAAGCCGCAGCACGCGCACAGAGCACTGAACTCCAGAACTATATGACCGGTTGGGCAGGCTGGCTCTTCGGACGCGGCGACGCAGCCTTCGGTGGCGCAGGCGACGAAAGCCCGCTCATCTTCAACGACAAATCCCTCAAGGCCGATTCCGAGCACCACTTCTCCTTCACCCATCGCGGCATTCCCGGTCGCGGAGCCGCCGGCGCATCAGGCCCAACGAAAATCTATCTCAACGTCGCCTCGGTGAATCCCACTGCAAAGGGCCCCGGAGCCATCATCTGGAAAAACGCGACGGTCGCCTTCACGCCCGCCGCCGGTGC
>Ga0206926_1229_pt1 | contig 10149 bp, 2 predicted proteins | sample Alteio_BWOrgHeat_59_FD_152955 | JGI IMG/M metagenome (GOLD analysis project Ga0206926, IMG submission 152955) | Enriched cells from forest soil in Barre Woods Harvard Forest LTER site, Petersham, Massachusetts, United States -... | ecosystem: Environmental > Terrestrial > Soil > Temperate forest > O... | reverse complement strand
ACGTTTAGGAGATAAAGCTCCCAACTTCAAGGCCAAAACTTCCATTGGCGAAATCGACTTCTACGAATACCTGGGTGATTCCTGGGGGATCCTGTTCTCTCACCCCGCCGACTATACGCCTGTTTGTACTACCGAACTGGGAAGAACGGCTGCTCTGAAGGACGAATTTGCCAAACGCGGTACGAAAGTGCTGGCTCTGAGCGTAGACCCCGTCGATAAACACCTGGGCTGGATCAATGATATCAACGAAACGCAGAAGGTGGACGTTCAGTTCCCCATCATCGCCGACGAAGACAGGAAGGTAAGCACGCTGTACGAATTCATTCATCCGAATGCATCCGCTACTGCTACTGTCCGCTCCCTGGTGATCATCGGACCTGATAAGCTGGTAAAGCTGATCATTACCTATCCCGCCTCCACCGGCAGGAACTTCATCGAAGTGCTGCGTGTGCTGGACTCTCTGCAGCTGACCGCCAATCACAGTGTGGCTACGCCCGCTGACTGGAAAGAGGGTGAGGACGTGATCGTTGTTCCCTCCATCTCTACGGAAGATGCGCAGAAGAAATTCCCCAAGGGGGTGAAGGTGATCAAGCCTTATTTGAGATATACGCCTCAGCCGAATAAATAGGCGTTGCGGATGTTAAATATTGGTTTTTAAGGGCAGACCGGGCGTACCGGTCTGCCCTGTTTGTTTAAGGAGACGTTGATGTTGATCCGGCGGAAAATGGTAACTTCAATTCATCAAAACCTTTTTATGAGAAAACCTGTATCTTTTTTACTGACTCTCTTTGCGGTTATATCCTACCTTTTTACATCCGGACAAAATACGATCATCTATTGCGGAAGGCTGATTGACCCGAAAGCGGGGCAGGTCCTAACGGAAATGTCTATCATTGTTACGGGTAATACCATCACCGATATACAGAAAGGGTATATCCAGGCGGGCGCGGGGGATCATGTGATCGATCTGAAAAAGCGGACGGTGATGCCGGGGCTGATCGATGCGCATGTGCACCTGGAGGATCAGAACAGTTCCAATCAGCAGTTGAAGGCATTTACCATGAATGAATCGGATATTGCCTTTCAATCGACGGTCTATGCAAGAACGACGCTCATGGCAGGCTTTACCACGGTGCGGGACCTGGGCGGTACGGGTGTCAATATCTCATTGCGGAATGCTATTAAAAAAGGACTGGTCGTGGGACCGCGTGTGTATACTGCCGGCAGGATCATTTCTTCCACGGGCGGTCATGCTGATCCGACGCATGGCTATCGCAGGGGGCTGATGGCTGATCCGGAGGAGACGCAGACGGTGGCTGATGGAAAGGACGCCTGTATCAAGGCCGTACGGCAGCTATACAAAGATGGCGTGGATGTGATCAAGATCACGGCATCGGGCGGGGTGCTGAGCCTCGAAAAGGATGGAAGCGGTCCGCAATTTTCTGAAGAAGAGATACGGGCTATTGTCGCTACTGCCAAAGACTACGGACTGCGGGTCGCTGCGCATGCGCATGGGGCCGAAGCGATGAAACGGGCGATCCGGGCGGGTGTCACTTCCATCGAACACGGGTCTTTGATGGATGATGAGGCGATCCAGCTATTCAAACAATATGGCACCTGGTATGTGCCGACGATCATCGCGGGCAAGTCGGTGTCGGATACCGCCCGGCTGCATCCGGAGTATTTTCCTCCTGTCATCGCGGGCAAGGCGCTGGCCATCGGGCCGGTGATGGAGCATACTTTTAGCAAGGCATATAAGGCGGGTGTTAAGATTGCCTTTGGAACGGATGCGGGTGTTTATGCACATGGGAAGAACTGGATGGAATTTGTTTATATGACGGAGTCGGGTATGCCGGCGATGGAGGCCATTAAATGCGCCACGGTGAATGGGGCGGAGCTGATCGGGGTCAGCGATAAAGTGGGAAGTATCGAGAAGGGGAAGCTGGCGGATATTGTTGCCGTGGAGGGGGATCCGCTGAAGGATATACATGCGATGGGGGAGATGCGATTTGTCATGAAGGATGGGGTGGTTTATAGGAATGAGTAGCCATATAGCTGCTATCCGGATGGGACTTCATGATGTTTATTTATTAGATAGTATGTTGAAAAAGCGAAGCATTGCAAGCAGCCATAATATCAGATAGATATACCCCAGTATTTTATGGACGCGATCATTTCCATACCTTATACATATGAATCCCAGGACAGGCAATAAGATTACAGTGGCGGCAGCTAAATAATTGCTTTTGTCAAGGGCTTCCGGTAATGGAATGGAAATCTTGAACCAATGGTATATTACAACTGCCAGTGCGCTATACGACAGCAGTATCGCTAAAAGATGTACGCAAATAAATAAGAATGTTCTCATAATTAAAGGTGGTGACTTTTGCCGAATATATCTTTTATCTCATCTTTTGTTAATGTTCTGTTCTCACCGACTTTCGTGCTATTCAATACGCCGATCAATGCCTGAATGGCATCTCCCACCGTTGCGTCATCAATAGTCATATGTGTCATCTTATCGCCATCAAATGTATCGTTGGACTTGTCGTGGTTCTCAACCTGACCTGGGTCACCTTCATTTGCATCCCCGTGCGACATCGTTGGATCCCTTTTAAAACTAGTATTCTTTTCATAGAAATTCACATTCTTCTTCACGTTTTTGCTTATTTTACGGTCTACATCATCACTCCCCCAACCATTGGCTGCATCTACAGTGACCAGCACATCCACTTGAATCCCTACCGCCTCTAATCTTTTGGCCAAATAATTAGCGAGGACGCCCCCATAACTATATCCATAGATCAGTACTTTTCCGTTAGGGTCTCTTTTATTGTTGTTCACAACCTCATCATACGCTCTTTGTGTTAAATGATCTGCGCTCCAATAATAAAAGCTTGAATATACGATAGTCGTGCCGCCGTTGATAGCCTTTCGTACACCATATGAGACATCAAGCGTTGTTGGCGTCATTCCGCCTACCCCAAAACTGGCTCCGGTAAAGAAAATAGCGATATCGCCCGGGTCTTTACCTTTTATGTCGAAAAATCTAACGGGGTTGTCGAAGCAATAGGCATACGGGCTTACAGCTTCATATTTCTCTGCATGCGGATCTATTCTGCCCCACCTGCTGATCTGCGGATCATACATTCTTGCTCCAAAATCATACTGCTCCAGTCCACTGCCATCTGCGAATTCCTTGTTTTGAAGTTCTTTTCCATTAAACTTCAATTTATTATCAGCGTATTGTGTTTTGAGCGCTTTATCGGAGATGCCAGCCATGGCTAATCCTCCCGGATAATAGTGACTTTCTTCCAGCATCGGACCGCTATACGTCTTTACGGAAAGATTATCAAAGAAGACATCCCAGCCGGGAGTGGCATTGCTGACATAAATATACAGATAGCCGCTCTTTGTAATGGGGATGCCTGAGTAGGCGAGGGGGGCTTGTAACTGACCATTGGATTGGGCGCCCGCATTTCCCACCTGCATGGCGCCGCTTTGAGGATATGTATTTACGTAATTGAACTGATCGTCGAGGAGGACCCAGTTTAAATAGGCCTGGGGCTTTGTTGTGCCTGAGCCATTGTTATTGCCCTGGATGAAGCTGTTGAGCGGCGCGATAAGGGGACTGCTGCTGGTGTTGCTTAAAGCGGCGATGGTCCCATGCGTCCCTCCTGTCAGTGAGAAGAGTCCTGTGGCAAGGGAACCCAGCAGATCGGTCGGGGTCAGCGTGGGGGAATTGGTATTGGTGATGTTATTATAATAATATTGAACACCGACATCAACTTTGTCCCCACTCATTACTTTTAGTATGATGCCGGCCCCGATCTTCGGGCCATTCCCATTCAATTTTATTACGCTGTCATTGGGATTGGTGATGGACAGGTCGGCCGGATACCCTGACACCTGTGAGCGGGGATAGCCGGTACCATCCAGGTTAAAGAACAACTGATCTTCTTTGTTCCTGTTGGAGCTCTCCATGGTCGCTATGTATTTGGCCGTATCAGCCTGTTCTGTCAGTACGACCCTTGTATTGGCCAGGTGGTCTTTCAGGAAATAATCATAGAATAAGCTGTAAGCGCTATCGCCTGATAAAAAGTATTTTTTTGTATACCGGATCTTTCCTTCCTCATGAGCCAGGTATTGTAACGTGTCGTTTTGATACACGAACTCATTAATATAATTGGTGGTAGTCGTTTTAACCGGCGTTAGGGTATTGTCTGTTACTGTTTTGGTAAGCTTATTGCCCAGGTTGTCATAAGTATAGGTAATTGTCCCTTTTGACCCGCCTGCATCTTTATTGAAGCTGATCTGCAACGGTAAGTTCAGGTAATTATAGGTGATGCTGCTAATGAGCTTATTCTTGTCCTGGGTAAGGTTGCCGTTGCCGTCGTAGCTGTAATCGTCCAGTGTTGGATTCTTGTCAGTGAAATCACCCAGCTTATTATCTGTGGACCCAATAGAAGGGTCTTCGTTCACGGCCAGCAACTGATTGCTGACGCCGCTGTTGCTATAGGTGTAGCTCAATTTATCAATCGGGGAGCTGCCGCCTAACTTCCAGCCGTTCTGCTGCATGGAAAGAATATTTCCATTGGCATCGTAATGGAGGTTGTTGACGCTAAAGTCCATGCTGTTGGCTGGCTGGTTAGGGTCAGATTTACCCCAGTTGGTTCCGAATTGCTGGTTGTAGTCTGCTGTGAGGAGCCGGTTAAATGCATCATAGGTAAAATCATATTGCCTGGCTACCCCGTCTCCGGCGCTTTTCCATACTGTTCCTGCAATGTTGCCATTAAAGGATTGATTAGCGTAGTTCCTTCCGGCAAGCGCTGTTCCTGTTTTGTCATATCCCAGTTCCATACCGAAATAATGGGTGGCGGAACCTTGCAGGTAAGCTTTATTGATATCTGTCAACCAGCCGCGGATATTATATCCATACCCGAGATTTTCCAGGCCGGCGCCAAGTGTCTTTGTTTTGAGCTGTCCCAATTCATCATATTGCATGCTGTCGATCAGGTGATCGGTGGGGGCATTGTCAATATTCTTCCAGATCTGTTTGAGCCTGCCGGCATCATCGTAATTCATCCGGGTTTTGACGTAATGTGTCTGGGCGTTGCCGTTCAGTTTCTGATGGCGGAGATAAGTCTGCAGGGGTGACCCGGAAAAGTCATATTGGGTAGTGCGGATGTCGATGCCCCCCGTAATATTACTGGTTTTTGTTTGGATAACGCGGCCACGATCATCGTAGTAGAAGGCTTTTGCAAGCCCGGAGCTGGTGGCGTCCCATGCACCCGTGCTCATCCCCAGTACGGAAGCAACCTGGGTAAGGGGTTGAGGATAAGGATAAGTGGTGTTTGAAGAGGCCGGAAAATTATTGTCATAGCTGTTGTCTTTACTGCCATAGTCACCGTAATAACTGGCCCAGTTATAATTGTCATAAAAAACAAAGGTCAGTATATTGCCAAATACGGCTACAGGGAAACTTTGATTTAATGAATAGGGGGTGCCGCTGGTCTGGTAATTTTCATAGCGTCCCATATTCTGACTGTTCAGATAATTCTGCATGGTGTCGATGCTGCTGGTATAAAAACCTGTAGCAATGGGACGGTCCAGCGCATCATATTTAGTGAACACCCATTTTTGTTGAGCCCGAAGGTTGGCATCCTGGATCAGGACTGGCCGGTCCCATCCATCATATACCGTTTTTTGCTCTCCTCCTCCCGGTACTTTTTTGCTGATCATTCTCATGCGACCGTCGTATGCGTAACAGAAGCAGAGCTGATCCATTATATTCTGGCTGATGGTCCAGGTTGCGCCCTGATCAATGAGTTCCACTGCCCTGGGCGGAAGAACGAAGCGTAGATTGTCCTGTTCGTCATAGATGTAATAGGTACAAAGCCATCCTATATGGGCAGTGCCGGGGGTAGCGGCGATCTTTACTTTTTTAAGTATGATATGACCTTCCTCGTCTTTGTATTCTATTGTCTCATGCTGATCTTCATCGGTGGTATGTATCTTATAGAGCGTGCCATGGGTGTAGAAGCCTGCATCTGTCGGCAGGGTGCTGGCGGCGGATGCGACCGTCCATAGATGAACGCTGTCGGAGGCATCATTGATCAGGTATTCCGTGGAAACTCCCCTGGAAGACCCTACCCAGTTGTTTCCGGGTGAATAAGTCGTTAAGGGGCGATTGGCCGGAGAGGGCTCGAAATTTGTTTGTCCATAATAGTAGTTCTCGCCGGGGTATTGCCCTGTTGAAAAGGCTGCCTGTTGCTGGAAGGGGTCCATCTTGAAATTGCCATCATCGGGAATATCCCCCGTCTGAGCAGTATTGGAGATGAAGGGAACGTATTTATATACTTCACGGCCGAACTCGTCGTAAACAATGGGTGTTACCAGATCGTGCCCCTGCGGGCTTATTTTTTTAACTACAGATTGCAGGGGGCGGCCCAGCCCGTCCAGATAGCTGGTAGTCTGTTTAACATCTTTTAGTGGGCGACTGATGAGTGACGCAGCATTTTGCTCGGGGGCCCTTGCCTCCCATTCCCGTATGGAGTTGGTTTTGATAGCGCTATTGTATGCGGCCGGTGGTGTCGCCACTTGTCCGTCCGCAAGTGTTGAAAGAACCGAAAGGAAGAGCAGGCAGAGATAGTGTTGGGATCTCATATCAGGATAGATTTAAAAGGATGGTATAACATACCCGTTTCCCGGTGTTAGGAAATAATTGTATGATGAGAAGTAAGCCGCCTCGGGATCATTGGGATCATTCAGACTATAGTTGTTTATGAACTGTACCTGTGTCAGGATGGTAGTGGAAGTGCCATTGCAGACATAGGGTTCGATGTCATCTGAACTATTGCCTTCTGAATCGCTGAAGCCGGCATCCACATAGACGGTGAGATTGCTGACAGCGAGCGGTTGTGTACAAGCCTCGTCGCTATAGAAACTGATCACGACATCTTCATTGGCGTAGTCGAAGGCGCCAAAAGCATCGTCGTAAGGCCCATAGTTGGTATTGGGGTTTGTGAGCATCGCATAGATAACCGGGAGGGGGCAGGAAGTGAGGTTGACACCTTGATCTATCCACTGGGTAGTATTATAAGTAGGGCTATAGGGATCCAGGTCCTGTACCTGCCGCTGGATATGACCAGTATTTTGGTTTTGTGCATTCTTTATACAGACAGCGGGTGTGGAGGTGAACTCCCAATCGGGGGTAATGGGGCAGGCTATGTTATTGACGCCGATGTCGGCCCATCTCAGGGTGTTGTAGGTGGGACTATTCGTATTAATGTCCTTTTGTTGTTGCTCCTGATGTCCTGTATTATATCCGCCCGTACCTGTCTGACAGCGAAGAGAGCCGGTGGACTGCCAGGAGGGGTCAATATTGATCTGGCAGGCATCGGGCTGGCCTGCATAATTATAACAATAGCGTTTTAAGATGTTCTGGTCATTGTCTCTTACCAATACAAGCCTTCCGGCTGCGTCATATTCGAAATAAGCAGATAGACCATTGGCGTCTGTATGACTGGTGACGCCGACGAGCGGCTTGAAGGTGTACGTATTTACCAGGGCCTTTGTTCCTGCCAGACCCGTGCGTATCTTATTCAGCTCTGTTCTGACCTGGTCATCCGTGCTTTGGGCGTTGTCCAGTGTGGATTGGCTGAAGAGTGCGCTGATGGTGGAATAATCCGCCCCTTTAACCTCTGCAACGGGCAGGGTGCTATTATAGCCCCAAACATAGGAGGTGGGCATATCACCTGGTTTTTGCTGCTGGAGTAATTTGCCGTTGCTGGTATAGGCCGGAAATAAGATCCTGTCCTTATACGAAGGATCGGTGGATATAATACCGGACTGTGCAAATGCGGGCGTGAAAGTAGTGACGGGCGCGGGGAATTCCGTGGTCATTACCTTACTGATCCATGGAGTGGTCGTATTATAAACATTGAATTTCGCATTGGATACTGCCTCCTTATTGCCGTTGGCATCATAAATATTGGTTATTTCTTCGATGGCGCAGGAATAACAATGGAGGCTTTGGAGATTGTTAATAGATTGTCCCAGGGAGTTGGCTGTAGAGACAGTACCATAGTCCTGTGGATAGGAATATGTCCATACTCTTGAATTCCCATTGCTTAAGCTCTGTTGCCTGCTGACTGGTTCTGAGAAATGGGTATTGTTATAGCCATAGAGATCGGTGCTGGTGGTTGAATCCAGGACGCCGGCGCTGTTGAGTCCATAGACGGTATGAGATTCTCCGGCGGACTTATAGGTGAAGATGTTCATTTGGGTTTCCTCAATGTCAAAAGGATCGTATGTGCCGTAGATCTGGAGGGGCGTCATGGCGGTGGTCTTGTCGCAATAGATCTCCGGTTCGGAGACGAGATAGTTCCATCCAATAAACTGAGGAGGAAAGATCAGCGTGTTGTAATGGGTACATTCGACGGGGATATAATTGTTCCCCGAAGACTTGTACACTATTTTGTAGGAGAGGATGGGGCTATTGCCGCCAAAAAAGTAGCTTTTCCAGACGGAGCCCAGCTGCATGCCGTCGGCGTATATGGGGTCATAGGTGTCCTGGTAGGGCAGATCATATTGATAAACTGTTTTCCCTAATGTATCCCCGTTTGCGTTGACCTCCAGTGTTTCCCCGGAAGTGTACCAGATAGGGCTGCCGTCAAAATAAGCGATCTCTCTGTTGGGAGTGCTGGAAAAAGTTCTTTTTCTTGCGTACATGGATGGGAATATTCCTGTATAGCCACCAAATCTGGGGTCTCCCACATAGGGGTAGATCAATAAGTTCTCGGTCATGTATTTATCAGGTGTAGGATAATTGACTGCTATGCCGGATTCGGTTCCCCCAATGCCATACCGATAGAGCGTTGTTATGGGGGATCCGCCTACTGGGTCGGTGATCATCTTCTTTATACGTAATCCGCCTACAGGGGTCAGATCACCCGTGGCAGGGTCTACGAACCTATTCCCTTCAAATTCGAATGTGGTGACCCCGCCTGTGGGGTAGGTGATCTTTTGCAGCATTAATTGCTTGGTAGTTATCTCGTCCGGCCATCTGTTGGCATCCCCGATGGTATTGGTATCCGAGATGACGTATTCAGGATCGTCTGTGTTGGGATCGTAATAAGTGTAATCCACTGTTCTGATATTGTTCCAAGTGGGGACCATGGAAGTGTTGGTGGTGGCGCCGTTATAGAACCCCCAGAAATCCTGTGCCCGTGAATTGGTAATGTTATCGCCTGCCGTATAATCGAATTTATATGTTTGTGGCGCAGGCGCGGCCCCATTAATAACGACGCTGTCTAACTTTTGACGGGAGGTGCCTGTGAAGCTGCTATAGAATAATGATACTGAAAGTATGGTCTCTCCCCTGTTATTCGTCACCTGCATGCCTGTCATATATGTCCCTGTATTGTCATAGAGGAAGGTTGCCTGGCCTTCCCGGTAGCTGATCGTAGCGACATTTTTCATCGCATGTACATTATGGATGGGGCTGTCCCATTGCCAGTAAGCCTGTGGTGTATTGTTCGTCTCGTAGGTGATGCCATTGTTGCGCCTTGCTAAAGATGCGTCGGGTGAACCTACTGCATAGGTGTAATCAAATATATTTCCCACCGGTTCGGTGCCATTCAATCCCCATTCTGCAATGCTTAGGTTATCCGAGAACGCCACGCTGTCGATCAGTTCTGTTGCTCCTCCGTAAAGCGGGAGATCCAGGGTCAATGTTCCAGGAGTGTAGGTAAAGGAAATTTTGTCAGCATCTTGTCTGCTGATGGGGTCTATCTCATGCAGTAGCCAGGCAGATGTACTATTAGAAGGATCAGGGGTTACGCTGACCATCTCAAAATCCGACACCCCATATTTATACAGTGCGCCATTTTCACTGGTGAGGTCCATCTCGGTGATACTACCATAGCCCGTGCCAGATGGATAACAATCCAATTTCATATCAGTCATTGGAAAGAATACAGGATTGCTGAGGTGCCCGGAGTTAAGTGGCCTGCTCCCTCCGTCGAAGTAGAACCTGCCGGATCCTTCGCCTGCCACGCCTGTACTATAGAAGAACATATCAGACTGGATATCCAGACCGGGTAATGCCTCATGCAAAGCCAAAGGAGTTTGCCCGATGATGTGATT
>Ga0206926_1228_pt1 | contig 10234 bp, 4 predicted proteins | sample Alteio_BWOrgHeat_59_FD_152955 | JGI IMG/M metagenome (GOLD analysis project Ga0206926, IMG submission 152955) | Enriched cells from forest soil in Barre Woods Harvard Forest LTER site, Petersham, Massachusetts, United States -... | ecosystem: Environmental > Terrestrial > Soil > Temperate forest > O... | reverse complement strand
TTTCATCCTCGGGCAGGGCGGCTTTCTTGAGGGCTTCGAGCGATTCGCGGCGGACGTTGCGGACGTGCACGCGGCCTTCCTCGGCGAGTTTGTTGGCCGTTTTGACAAATTCCAGGCGACGTTCGCGGCTCATGTCGGGGAGGGGGATGCGCACGATCGCTCCATCCACGATGGGATTGAAGCCGAGGTTGGCCTGCTGGATGGCTTTCTCGATGGCTTTGAGCAGGGATTTGTCCCACGGCTGGATTTGGATAAGGCGCGCGTCGGGCGTGGAGATGGCGGCGCATTCCTTGAGGCGCATGTGCGAGCCGTAGGCTTCAACGGTGACGCTTTCGACCATGGCTGGCGTGGCCTTGCCGGTGTGGATGGTGCTGAACTCATGCAGCGTGTGTTCAAAGGCCTTTTTCATCTTGGCCTGCATGTCGTTGAGGATGGGGTGGGACATGGTGGTGGTGGGTTATTAAGTCGAGAGTCTAGAGCTGAGAGTCCAGCGGCCGGAAGTCGAAACTTGCGCTTGGGCCGCTCTCGACTCGGGGCTAAATTCAGTTGTGCACGAGGGTGCCGACTTTTTCGCCGAAGATGGCGCGGCGGATGGCGTGTTTGTCGCTGAGGTTAAAGACGAGAATGGGCACGTTGTTGTCGAGGCAGAGGGAAAACGCGGTCGAGTCCATGACGTTGAGGCGCTGTTTGAGCGCGTCGAGGAAAGTGATGTCGTCGTATTTGACGGCGTCGGCGTGCTTTTTGGGGTCTTTGTCGTAAATGCCGTCCACTTTGGTGGCCTTGATAATGATGTCGGCGTGGATCTCGCTGGCGCGGAGGGCGGCGGTGGTGTCGGTGGAAAAGTAGGGGTTGCCGGTGCCGGCGGCGAAGATGACGACGCGGCCTTTTTCGAGGTGGCGCACGGCGCGGCGCAGGATGAAGGGCTCGGCGATCTGGTTCATCGGGATGGCGCTTTGCACGCGGGTGGTGACGTCCATTTTCTCGAGGCAGTCCATCAGCGCGAGGGCATTGACGACGGTGGCGAGCATGCCCATGTAGTCGCCGGTGGTGCGGTCCACCCCGCGTTTTTCGCCGGTGAGGCCGCGAAAGATGTTGCCGCCGCCGATGACGAGGCAGACCTGCACGCCGAGGTCGTGAATTTCCTTAACCTGCGTGCAAACATCCTCGAGCGTGGCGGCGTCGATGGGATCGCCGGACTTGCCGCCGCGAAGGACTTCGCCGGAAAGTTTAAGGACGATGCGCCTGTATTTGGCCCGCGGATCCACGGTTCTCGTGTCGTGCATGGCCGACAGGTAACGGACGGCGAAACGGCTCGTCAATGCCTGAGATGCCTTCGGTGCATTTGGATGCCGCCCGCGCTGCATTCCCGCCTTGACCCCGGCCGCACGCGACCCAGCTTACTCCACCTTCACACTGCCTGGTGGTGTAATGGTAGCACAGGTGACTTTGACTCACCTAGTCATGGTTCGAATCCATGCCGGGCAGCTCTTCGACTCCGGCCTATCGGCCTGCGCTCAGAGCAGGCCATCGTTGAGTCGAAGACCCTGAGCAAACCTGTGGTGAGCTTGTCGAACCAGTCGAGGGGCTTTCGACCTCTGCGCTTGGACGGCTCGACCGCATAAACGATGCTATGTTGTGTGCATGCTCCATGAATTCAGACCCGGTCTACGTTTATATTCTGCCTTGTGCAAACAACTCGGTATATGTGGGCGTTACTGATGACGTTGAGGCACGTCTTGAACTTCATAATCAAGGCCGAGGCGCACGCCATACAGCCCTTGATCGACCTGTGCACCTTGTTTATAGAGAAGGACCACACTTAACCTTAACGATGGGATAGCACGCGAAGCCCAAGCTTAAACGCTGGTCACGCGCAAAAAAAGAAGCTCTGATCGCTGGTAATCTGCAACGCCTCCATAACCTGAGTAAGTCGCGCGAAAACCAGCTCCGCTGACCGCGGTGCGGCGAGAATAGCCAGCCATTTCAATTCCGAAACGAACCATACCAATGAAAAAAGCGTTGTCCGTACCGAAGGCAGATTTGAACAGAAAAGCTAATGCCTCCGACATGGGGAGGAGATCTTTTGTCAAGGGAGTGGCATCCGTGGGAGCTGGAATGGTGACGGCTTCCTTGCTGTCCGTTCAGGCGAAAGCAGCGCAACCCAAAGCGACCGATGAAACGCCGGAGGCATCTGGTCGAACGGGCGACGTAATTGCATCCGACGCCAAGACTGTCGTTGAAACCGACGCGGGAAAGATCCGGGGATTTCAGCGCAAGGGCATTTACACTTTCAAAGGGGTGCCTTACGGGGCCTCCACCAGCGGGGAAAACCGATTCATGGCGCCGGCTGCGCCGGAACCCTGGCTCGGAATCCGGAATGCCCTGCAGTTTGGGCGGGTGTGTTTTCAAGCAGGACATTCCTCCGCCCATTTCAACTTCGACGGAAAGAACCGGGCGCCAAGGGACGAGGACTCCTTCCTGCTGCACCGCTGCGGAATATTGGCTCCGGGGGAAGACTGCCTGCGTCTGAATGTCTGGACGCCGGAAATCAACGGATCAGGCCGGCGCCCGGTCATGGTCTTCATGCACGGGGGCGGCTATGAAGTTGGCTTCGACAATGACCTCCTTGCCTACGACGGCGAGAATCTCGCGCGCAACCACGACGTCGTGGTGGTGACCCACAATCATCGCCTGAACGTGTTTGGATTCCTCAACCTGACGGAATTGGGCGGGGAAAAGTATGCGAACTCCGCCAACGCCGGCTTGCTGGACTATGTCGCCGTCCTGAAATGGGTCCGCCACAACATCTCCAACTTCGGCGGCGATCCCGGAAACGTAATGATCTTCGGCCAGTCCGGGGGCGGCGGCAAAGTCATCAATCTGATGGCCATGCCCTTGGCCAAGGGCCTGTTTCACCGGGCCGCCGTGCAAAGTGGCCCGTTCCTGCAGGCCCTCGATTCCGCTTATTCTGCCCGAGTTGCCGCCGCGGTCATGCAGGAACTCGGCTTGGTGAAATCCCAGGTGGACGAGCTGCAGAAGGTTCCGATTGATCGTCTGGCCGGAGCCGCTGACGAGGTGATGAAGCGGCTGAATCCACGCGATCCCTCGGTCTTTCACCCTCAATTCGGCCGAACCGGCTGGGGCCCGACGGTTGACGGGAATATTCTCCCCCACCACCCCTTTGCCCCAGGCGCCCCGATGGAATCGGCCGACGTTCCGCTGCTGACGGGCACCATTCTCCACGAAATCGTGAGCGGCTTGGATCATCCTGAACTGACCACCATGACTGACGAGGAACTGCACCAGAAGGTGCGGGCGGAACTCGGCGATCGCAGCGACGCCATCATCAAAGCCTACCGCCGGGATTATCCTGCGGCCACGCCGTTTGGGATTTATGCGACGATGGCCGCCGCGCCTCTGCGCACGCCCGCGGTGCAACAGGCTATGCGGAAATCTGCGCTCGGCGCGGCGCCCGCCTACTCATATATTTATTCATGGCGGACCCCCATGTTGGATGACCGCCCGGGCCCGTTTCACGCTTGCGAGATCTCGTTTGTTTTCGACAATGCTGAGCTCTGCGACCACTATAGCGGGATGTTTCCGGAAGCGCTCGCATTGGCGAAACAGGTCAGCGGTGCGTTTGTCAGTTTTGCGCGGACCGGAAACCCTAATCACCCCGGGTTGCCGAACTGGCCCGCATATACGGCTGAAAATCGAGCCACCATGATTTTTGATTCTCCCTGCACGGTGCGCCATGGTCCTGAATCCGAAGGCCTCCGTTTGATTGCCCAAACATAATGTCGGCGAAAGAGGAGTAGCGGCGGGGATCCGGGAAACTGAATCCTTGGCCAATCCACCGGCCTGAGTCTGATAAACCCGATCAAGTACCCGGACGATGGATGGATTGTTCCGGCCGGGCGGTGAAGGAAAACGAGCCTTGGATGGAAGCCAGTTTCAGCGCGAGTGCACAAAATGACCTAATGTTGCACAAAAGAGCCGTTGTGGACATGGGCATTCAACATAAATGCTGTGCACCGTCACATCTTATACCATCGTGTGACATATCCCCACAAACCTACACCTGCAATGAAGCATACTACACCGTTATCACGAATCGCTAGCGCCTACAGCGCGCTATTCATGGCTGCCTCCTTGGTGGCCTCTGCCCAGAGCACGCCGCCTTCCGGCTCAGACCAGACAATTTTGTTGTCGGCGTTCAATGTCACCGCAACGCAAGTAGCCCCGTACCAGGCGGCGGAATCCACCTCCGGAAGCCGCATTGCCATTCCTGTTTTTCAGACCACGCAGGCTGTCGATATCGTTACGAACCAATTCATCAACGACATCGGGGCTGATCACATGCTCGATGCCGCGACCTACGTTTCTCCCGGCGTCAGCAACGGTTCCCAATCCACCGGAGCCGACCGCGTCACCATCCGCGGCTTCCAAAGCGACCTCCATATCTATGATGGGTTTCAAGATCAAAATCTTAACAAGGGGTTCACGCAGATCCTTGACGGCTATGAAATCGTCAAGGGGCCCAGTGCCATTCTCGCGCCGTTCTCGCCGCAACCCGGTGGAACCATCAATTACATCACCAAGAAGCCGAGCTTTGAAGGAAACTTCGGCAGCATCTCTGTTGAGGGGGGCGAGTGGGATTCGAATTACGGGTCGATTGATGTCAATCGCGTGCTCAGTCCTCATTTCGCTTTCCGCATGGTCTTGGCTGGAGTTGACGGCAACTCATACACCGGGGAGCTCCGGCAGGGATACGAAGCGATGCCCGAACTGACTTGGCGCAAAGGCTCGGCTCAGTTGCTCGTTCAATTGCAGGATTATAGCTACTACACGTACGTCAGCCCTGGCGTGCCAATGGATTATAGCATCGGGACGGCTTCAAACGTGGGCGCCAAGAATATGCTTGCTGCGGGCGTGAAGTGGAATGCTGATTTTATCGACAAGGATGACTATCGTAACGACGTCGAGCATAACTACCTGGCGGTCTTTACGGATCGCGTGACCGACGATCTTTCCGTTCGTCTCGCTGGGCACATCAATCTGAGCTCGGTAGGATTCCAACAGTTCAACACGACTGGTGTGGTAGGCGATGCAGGTGCGGCATCCATCTCTAGCCAAAAGAACCCTTTGACGGGTGCGTATACCCCGGGCACCACTTATGCCGGCTCGCCTGGATTTGCGGCATCTCCCGTTGCTATACCAAGCGAGACCGGTGCGGTCTGGAAAAGATCGGCCTCAAATTTTGTCGGCCTTTATCAGGAATGGGATCTGCAAAACGACTGGAGCTATGCGAAGGATCTAGGCTTCGTGAACACGACGAGCACGGCGGGAGTGGCGTTGAGCTACCTGCCGCCAAATGGGAATAGGCAGGGCAACCTCCCGGGCGCCTACACCAAGGCGAATTTTGATCCGACCAACTTCGTAAACAGCACCGCCACCCAAACGGGCAACATCAGCCCCAATGTTGGTCTCAATGGCGAACAAATCACGCAGTATTATATCAGCGAAAATCTGAAGTTCCTGAAGGATAAGATCATTTTGAACGGGGGCCTTTCGGAAAATTACATGAGGAAGTATCAGGAGAACGTGACTGGGTTTGCCCTTCCATCCCCCAATCCGTTGCAGCCCAATCCTGCCTCTGTGAATGTGCATAAGCTGCTCAAAAGCTACGGAATCGTGGTTACGCCCATACCCTACGCCGCTTTATACTATGGCCACAGCGAGAGCTCACTGCCGGTCGCGGCAGTTAATGCTGCGAACTCATCGGCGACCACGCCGTCGACCGCCAACGGACTCTTGCCCCCGACCCAGGATTCCAAGCAGGACGAGGCGGGTATCCGCTTGAAGACCCTCGATGGCCGGTGCACTGCTACCGTCGACTATTTTCAAGTCTATCAAACCAACAATCAGATTCCCAATCCGGCCAACCTGTCGCTGGCGCCTGGGCAATCCTCGTTTCCACCCGCGTTTGCGAACCAAGTGTCGCGGGGCTGGGAATACGAGATCAATACCAACATCACCAAGCAGATTTCGATCTTGGGGAATTACACTCATTTCCAAATTTCGAATGCCTATGGGCAGAATGTTCGCGCGGTCGCGCAAAGCGAGGGATCTGTCTATGCGAACTATAAGTTCACTGACGGTTCGTTCAAAGGACTCAGTTTCGGTGCGGGTTTTGAACACGTTGGCCGGAGAGCAGGCGATGCGCCGACGACCGGATCGACCGCGGCCGGAACCGCTGCGCATCCCATCGTGTTTCAACCAACGTTTTGGCTGCCTGCCTATAACGTGGTGAACTTGACGGCTTCGTATCGGATCAACTCGAATTGGATGATCCGTGGCTATATCGATAACTTGCTTAACGAATACTACTTCACGGGCGCGCTCAACCGCTTCGTTGTATTTTCGGGAGCGCTGCGCGGCTATCGTGGGTCGGTTACCTACTCATTCTAACCGGTTGCTGGAATCTATTCAACCCGCGCCCTCACGGGCGCGGGTTTTTTTTGTGCCTATGCATTGCCATGTGTCTGATCTGGTGCGGTAGATGTTCAGGCATCACCGGGTTTCACTTGACTTTTTATTCGATATGTCATAGCTTCAAAAAGTCTATTTGCCCGCGCCCTTCACATGAGAGCGCGGGTTTCCCCTAGATAAACCGCGTTAGCGGCCCTCCCCAAAAGATGATGCCCCCCGGCATCGAGGCCCTTGGCGCATAGCTATCCCCAAAAATGCACATTGTAAAATCCACTCAAAGTGGCCCGGCGTTCCCACGCCTGTTCCTAAGCAAGTCGTTTTCCCGTCAATTTTGTTCACGAAGCATGGCTGCGTTGGCCGTCATTGCGGGCTTGAGCGCAATTCCATCCGCGAGGGCGGATAGTTATACTTCCAGCAATGCGCTGCGAATCGTCCAACAGTACAGCGGTTCCTGGAGCTCGATTCCCTCCATCACAAACGGAAATGAAACCTCGGACGCCCCGATGCTCGGAAACGGGGACGTCGGCGCGCTGGTGATGGGCAACATCGATGCGCAGACCTTTGTCCTGGGGAAAAATGAATTTTGGTCGCTGGCGCAGGAACAGCTTAAAGCCATGTCCCGATTGTCAGTCTCGGTTTCCGGCATGAGCGGGGCGTCGTTTAGCGCGACGGAAAATATCGCCGTGGGCGAGGTGAACGAGACCGCCAGCCTGAGCGGCAACACCATTACAACCAAAGACTGGATACAGGCCACCGACACGACCAACAATATGCTGGTGCAGGAATTGAGCTACAGCGGCAGCGGCTCAAAAACGGTCACCGTGTCGCTGGCCGTGGGCAATAACAACACGTTTCCCACCACGGTGGGTTCGAGCGGCTCGGTGCTGTATATTGATGTGCAGGGTGACAGCACTGCCACCGTGGGAGGCTACACTTCGCCCAAAGTGAGAACCGCCACGACGGTGATCGGAGCCACCGCCACCATTAACGGCAGCAGCCTGACGTTCACGATCCAGCCGGGAGGAAGCTACACGTTGCTGACCTGCATCATGAGCAACTACGATTCCTCCAATTTTCAGAGCCTGGCCATCAGCAACATCAACACCAAGGCGCAGTCGGACATCAACACGATGCTGGGCACGCACCATACGTGGTGGAACAATTTCTACAGCGAGTCATTTGTCGAAATCGCCGACAAGACGGTTGAGAAGGAGTGGTACGGCTCGCTTTACCTGATGGCTTGCGAATCCCGGGCGGGCGAGCAGGGTCCCGCGTTGTGGGGAAACTGGATCATGGAGGATATGGCCTGGCAGGGAGATTACACGCTCAATTATAATGCCGAATCTCCGTATCTGTTCACCGTTCCGGCGAATCACGTGGATCTGGCGCAAAGTTACGACAAAATCATGCTGGCCTGGATGCCGCGCGGCGCAACGAACGCGACCAATGCCGGCTACACGGGATATTATTATGAAGGTCATATCGGGCCGCTGCCTGAGACCAATGCGGGCCTGTTCATGAACCAGAAGTCGGATGCGTCCTTTGTCGCGATGCCCATGATCATTCGGTACTATCATACGCACGACCTGACCTACGCGAACCAGGTGTATCCCTTTTTGAAGGGGGTCGCCGCCTGGTGGCAAAGCTACCTGGTCTGGAGCGGAACCCAGTATGACGATTTTAACGACGCGACGTTCGAAAACGAATCCTATCCGCAAACCGACAACACGGGTTCATTGGGCTACATCAAATATGTGCTCCAGGCGTGCATCGACATGAGCACGGAGCTCAACGTCGATTCCTCGCTGAGGCCGACCTGGCAGAATATCATCAATACCCTCGCTCCCTATCCCACGTTCGTGCGAAACAGCCAAACCATCTTTCGGTGCACGTCGGTCGGGACGTCTTTTAATACCAGCCCAAAAATACTGCAGTTTGCTTATCCTGCCGCCCAACTGGGCACGGGCAGCAGCTCGACACTGCTCACGGAAGCCCAGAACACGCTTACCCAGCTCAGCTGCTGGGGGGATAGCCACCTTTGCCTGACGTATCCCATCGCGGCGCGCATCGACTATCCGGCCTCCACGATCCTCAGCAATCTGGACAACATCATCAATGGCAGTACTTATCATAATCTGGACATCCACAGCAGCGGCGGGGGAATCGAAGACGTTAATGAGGTTCCCGCCACGGTCGATGAAATGCTCCTGCAGTCATGCCAGGGCACCATTCGCCTGTTCAACGACTGGCCCAGCAACACGACCGCGACCTTCGGTGATTTGCTGGCCGATGGCGCCTTCCTGATTTCCGCCCAGGTAACGGGAAGCGCCAATACGGTTCAATACGTGAGATGTATCAGCCAGAAGGGCAGGACGGCCGTGTTTAGCAATCCATGGCCGGGCCAGTCGGTTGAAGTCTATCGGAACGGTACCGATACCGGCACCGTATCGGGCACCACCTTCAGCATAACGACGAGCACCGGCGACACCATTCTCATGGCGACGGCCGGCACAAGTTATGCCACCATCCTTTCTCGCATGGGCATCAGTGGCGGCGGGACCATGACCGAGCAGTGTTCAACCCTGGCGGAGAGCAACACGGCCGGGCTCACTTACTCTCCGATTACCGGTGGCCCCAATGGCGAGGTCGCCTGCAAGCTGTATTCCACGGCTGTGGGACAATTTTTGCAGTTTACCGTCACTGGCATCGTCCAAGGCACCAGCTACGACGTCACGATTGGATACCGGTCGGATCCCACACGTGGCCAATGCCAGTTGAGCGTCAATGGCGGTGCGCAACCGCAGCTGGCGACCTTGGATGAGTATCAGGCCACTTCCAACTGGGACCAGACCCAGGACTTGGGCACATTTGTCGCCGGGGCCGCCGGAACCACCCGCACCTTCACGTTTACCGTATCGGGTAAGAATAGCGCTTCGACCGGCTATACGATGGCGCCAGAGTGGATCGCCCTCACGCCATTATAACCTGAAGGTTGTTAACTCCCTGCACTTAAATTCAATCCCTCACGACCTTCTGGTTGTGAGGGATTTTTATTTTAGTGAATTTTGGGAGTGCCCGAACATCGGCGAAGGGGGTCGAAATTTCGTATGCGTCTGGCGGGGTGCCTCGTATTGGTGAGCCATGCGACAGTGTAAACTGTCGCAATGGTGACCAATCCGGACAGGAAATCCCGACAGATTACGACGCTGCGTTGGTTTCTCACGCAGATGGCATCAGCGTAACGAAGTCGTTCGGCTTGGTCATCCCTGGCAGGTGGCAGATCCTTGAGGTAAGTGAACGGATCGATGCCGTGGCGCTGGCAAGAGACCGGCCATCGAGTAGATGATCGCCGAACGCTGGCCGGCATCAGGGTGTCCGATTAACAGCCGGCCAAGTAACCCGACGGTGGGTGGAATGTTCCGGCCGGGCGGTGAACTAAAGAGCGGCCTGGATGGAAGCTAGTTTCAGCGCGAGTGCACAATATGACCCAATATTGCACAAAAGAGCCATTGCTGGCAATGGGTCTTTTCAGGATATCTGATTGTGCTGCCATGTGTTTTACCCCGTGGCACTACCCCCAACCCCCAAGCTGAGAGCGGTTATGAAATTAACCAAAGACGTTTGCGAGCAAGTCCCAATCGGACGGAGTGCTGCGTCTGGGCCCGTCCTTAACGGATGTTTCGAAGAAGAAACTGCCCGGCGGACCACGTTCCAGCTGTCTCGGAGAGTGGTCCAGCTGGGG
>Ga0206926_1227_pt1 | contig 10244 bp, 7 predicted proteins | sample Alteio_BWOrgHeat_59_FD_152955 | JGI IMG/M metagenome (GOLD analysis project Ga0206926, IMG submission 152955) | Enriched cells from forest soil in Barre Woods Harvard Forest LTER site, Petersham, Massachusetts, United States -... | ecosystem: Environmental > Terrestrial > Soil > Temperate forest > O... | reverse complement strand
ATTTTTTTCATCGAGCGCCAATCCTGCGGCGCAAGCCGCCATGGCCGCGTTGCGCGCATTGAACAAACCGGGCTGCGACCAGTGCACTTCGCCCCATGGCGCGCCGCGCCACACGAGCCGAAAACTTGCCCCGGCCGCCGTCTCGGCGAAATCGACAATCTGCAGATCGTTCTCGTGGCCCGTGCCCACGCTCACAACCCGCGTCCACGGCAACGGGCCCAGCGCGCGGAGATTTTCATCGTCGCCATTCATCACGATAAAACCGTTGCGCGGGACGATGCGCGTGAGATGGCTGAACGTGCGCTGCACATCGGATAGGTCGCGAAAGATATCGGCATGGTCGAACTCGAGGTTGTTGATCACGGCGATGTGCGGCGCATAGTGGATGAACTTGCTGCGCTTGTCGAAAAACGCGCTGTCGTATTCATCACCTTCTATGACGAACGGATCGGCTGTCGCGCCAAGATGGCTGCCCGTCGGCGGATCATGCGGCACGCCGCCGATGAGGTAACCGGGATCGCGACCGTTTTCGCGCAACAAGAACGCCGCAATCGCCGTCGTGGTGGTTTTTCCGTGCGTGCCGCAAACAACGAGGTTGCGGCGGCTTTTCAAGACAAATTCATGCAGCATCGCCGGCAGCGACGTAAACGGCAGCGCCCGCGTGTCGAGCAGCCACTCGATTTCGGGATGGCCGCGGCTCATGGCATTGCCGATGACGACGAGGTCGGGCGCGAGTTTTTCGAGTCGCGCCGGATCGCAGCCCTCGTGCACGGCGATGCCGGCGTCGGCCAGCACATGGCTCATCGGCGGATAGACGCCCGCATCGGCGCCCAGCACCTCGTGGCCGGCGGCGCGCGCGAGCAACGCGGCGTTGCCCATCGCCGTCCCGCAGATGCCCATGAAGTAAATTTTCATTTTTGTCAGTCGTGGTGTGAACTTGCAGGCTGTTGAACGCTAATTGGCGCTAATCCCGCATTTTGTCAGGCTATTACATCAGCGCGGGGTTTCAATTTGTCGGCGAGGTCAACTGCCTTTGCCGTTTCTGCCGGGCCTGCAGGAGGCCCTCCCGCGCGCCGGGAAAATTCGGATCGATCCGCAAGGTTTGCTCATATTCGCTTATAGCCTCAGACAGGCGGCCAGACTGAACCAAGAGAACCGCCAGGTCGCAGTGCACCGCTGCATAGCCGGGATCGATGCGCAAAGATTCCTGGAAACAAGTTATCGCCTCTTTTAGCCGCGAATGAGCGAATTGATCAAGCCCGGTGTAAAATCGTTGCTGGGCAGCAAGCTTGTAGCCCACCAGCAGGTTAACCGTCACCGAGAAAAGCAGCCCTCCGACCCAAACACCACGCCCGACGCCGCGCCACCACGGCTTTGCAGCCAAGGCGCGCTCCAAGCCAAAAACGCCACACACCGACAGCATTAGCAGTGCAGGCATAAAATCCACCTGATAGCGTACGCTTGCGCCGGCAAAGAGACTAACGGTCAGCGCTGGAATACCAAACAGCACGGCCAGGACCGCGATAAACAGGCGCAAAACCAGACGTTCACCCGGCATCCGCTTTTGCCAGGCCAGCGACGAAACCAATGCCATCCAGGCCAGCGGAATATTGGGTAGAACGCCAAAAGGGTATTCCAGACCCAATTCCCCCGCCGGAGCTGCCGGTCGCCTAAAGCCCTCGACATAAGGAAAAGATCCACCCCAGTGCACAACTTGTAGAAAATAGACCCGAAAATTATACCAAAGAAACTTCAAGCCAAAGAATACCTTCATCTGATTGGGTTTAAAGGATGACAACTGGTAGTGCTCGCCAAACTCTAATGGATTATCGAAACGCAGGTAATTATAGAGCATCAGCCCAAACCCGATGAGCAAGAGGGGAACCACCGCAGCCGCCAGCAAGCGACTGACGACAAGCCACCGCCGTCCGGCAGGCTCAGGTGATGTGATCCAGGCGTGGACCACCGGCGCCAGCAAAATGGCAGCGCCAAACAGAACGGTCGGCCGCGCGCCCACGGCCAGCCCATAAGCAAGGCTGGCCGCCGCCAGCCACCAACACCGTCTGGACGGATCGTGCAATGCATGCCAGATCCCCGCCAGCGCCAGCATCACCATGGCATAGGCGCAACTGATCGGCACTTCATACACATCCGGGCGCTGCAACATTGCGGGCACACATGTCGCCAATCCCAACGCAAGCGCACTGGCTGCCACCACCATCCCATCGACCTCCGGAAAATAACGCCGCCGAAGCGCGCACATCAATGCCACGCTGGCCAGAAAGCCGATGGCGCAAAAAATCGCCACCGCCTGCTTGTGAAACAAATAGTGGCCGGTCAGCATGGCATAAGGCCAGAAAAAGACCAGCGCAGGCGTGACCCCAAAATAGAGATACAATTTGCCTTTGTAGTAGCTGATATCCTGCAATCCGTTATCCCGGTAGGGCGCGTTGGCCACCGGATCATAGGGATCGGCCAGCTTCACCAGCCCGAGCGGAACGTCTTTCTTCAAGTTAAGCTGACCACTGCGAAAACCTTCCACCAGTAGGTTATAATAGGCTTCGTCCGGATCATAGGCGGCTGGATTGCCCTCTTTCCACGCGGCCTGTCCCACCTCCGGTCTCGCACTCCACGCATAAAAACCCAGGACGAGCGTGCAAACCGCGCCCAACAGAATCCTGGGAATAACCCGGCAGACCCTGGTTTCCGGGGAATCAGAAGTTTGCGGCATGCGGATGGGGATAAATCGCTTTCAGACGATGGCAATCGGCCCGGCGGTTGCCACCTTTCTTTCGCAGCTTTCACGGAGGCACCGCAAAGCGTCGAAGAAAATCTGCCCGGCTTCTTTCTTAAACCAGATTCACCAGGTCAACATCGAGGACCTGGACGATGTCGTCCGGCCAGGCGAACCCGGCGCGTAATTTTGCCCGGCCGCCTGGACGGAAAGACCCTTTCATCGGCGAGTGTTTCAGTTTGGCGGATTGGCCACCGGGTGCTGCAATTTTTGCTCGGCCTGCAAGAGACCATTCCACGCACCCGGGAAGTTGGGATCGATCCCCAAGGCTTGCTCATATTGGTCTACCGCCTCAGACAGGCATCCTGACTGGACCAAGAAATTCGCCAAGTCGCAGTGTACCACCGCATAGCCGGGATCCATGCGCAAGGATTCCTGCAAGCTGCTTATCGCCTCTTTTAGCTGCGAATGAGCGTATTGATCAAGCCCATCGATAAATCGTTCCCGGGCTTCGAGTTTATAACTCACCAGCAGGTTAACCATCACCGAGAAAAGCAGCCCTCCGATCCAGGCACAACGCCCGACACCGCGCCACCATGGCTTTGCCGTCAGATCGCGCTCCAAGCCAAGAACACCACCCATCGCCAGCAACACCAATGCCGGCACGAAATCCACCTGATAGCGCAGACATGCACCGGAAAGCAGGCAAAGAGTCAGTGCGGAAATCACAAAAAAAACGACCAAGACTGCCATATACAAACGCAGCACTGACTGTTCGCCCGCCGTCCGTTTTTTCCAAGCCAGCGGCACCGCCAGTGCCATCAACACAAGCGGGAGGTTGGTCAAAACCCCAATGGGATATTCTATGCCTAGATAGCCCGCCGGAGCTGGAGGGAAATAGAGGCCATCCATGAGGCCATCCACAAAGGGAAAGGGGCCGCCCCAGTGAATCGGTTGCAAAAAATAGACCCGGAAATTAAACCAAAAGTAATTCAGACTCAGCATGTGCGGCATCTTGTGCACCTGATTTTGCGCCAGCTGATAATGCTGGCCAAATTCCAATGGATTATCGAAACGCAGGTAATTATAGAGCATCAGTCCAAACCCGATGAGCAAGATTGGCATAACTGCTGCCGCCAGCATGCGGGCAAAGACCGGCCACCGCCGTTCGTCGCGGTCAGGGGCTGAGATCCAGGCATGAAGCACTGGCACCAGCAAGATCGCAGCGCCAGGCAGCATGTTTGGTCGCGCTCCCACCGCCAACCCGTAAGCGAGGCTCGCCGCCGCCAGCCACCCGTACCGCCGGGCCGGATCATGCAACGCGCACCAAATCCCTCCCAGGGCCAGCATCACCATGGCATAAGCACAACTGATCGGCGCTTCATACACTTCCGGCCGCTGCAACATCACCGGCACGCCGGTCGCCAGACCCAACGCGAGTGCACCGGCCACCACAACATATCCGCCGACTTCTGGAAAATAACGCCGCCGAAGCACACATAACAACGCCACACTGGCGAGGAACCCCACCGCGCAAAAAATCGCCACCGCCTGCTTGTGAAACAGATAGTGGCCGGTCAGCACGGCATAGGGCCAGAAAAGAACCAGCGCCGGAGTGACACCGAAATAGAGATATAATTTGCCTTTGTAGTAACTGACATCGTGCAACCGGTCTCCCCTTCTGTACGAAATGTTGGCGGCTGGATCGTAGGGATCGGCCAGCTTTGTCAGTCCCGGCGGAACCTCTCTTTTCAGGTTGAGCTGGCCGCTGCGAAAACCCCGCACCAACTGGTTATAGTAGGCATCGGCCGGGTCGCTTATGCCGTGCATTTGACGCACCCCCGGTCTCGCGGTCCACGCATAAAACCCCAGCACAAGCGCGCAAACTGCACCCAAAAGAATGCGGCAGACCCTGGTTCCCCGGGAATAAAAAGCGGGCGGCATGAGGATGGAATAAGTTGCGCTCAAACGATGACAATCACCCCGGCGGTTGCCACCTTTCTTTCGCCGCTTTTGCCGAGACACGACCAGGTGCGAAGAAAATCCGCCTCATGCCCTTCCTTAAACCAGGTTCACCGGGTCAACATCGAGGACCTGGACGATGTCGTCCGGCCAGGCGAACCCGGCGCGTAGTTTCACCAGCTCGGGCACGAGTTTCGTCACGTGGCTGGTGAAATACCAGAGCTGGTAGCGGTACTCGTCCTTGATTTTTTCGATGGGTGACGGCGCGGGGCCGCGCAGCTCGACGCGGCCGGCAAAGGTTTTTTCCACCAGGCGCGCCCATTGCTCGGAAAAAAACTTCAGCTTTTCGGGATTCGGCCCGCGAAAGATGTGATGGATGAGGTGGCGGAACGGCGGATAGCCGAAATCGCGGCGCATCTTCAGCTCGGCCTCGGCGAAGCCGTTGTAATCGGCGTGCCGGGAAAACTGGATGGCCTCGGCCTTCGGCGTGAAGGTTTGCACGACGACCTCGCCCGCGCGATCGCCGCGGCCGGCGCGGCCCGCCACCTGGACGAGGAGCTGGAACGTGCGCTCGTTGGCGCGGAAGTCCGGCACGTGCATCGAGAGGTCGGCATCGATCAGGCCGACAAGCGTGACGTTCGGGAAATCGAGGCCCTTGCCGATCATCTGCGTGCCGACCAGCACGTCGATTTTGCCGAGGCGAAAATCGCCGAGGATTTCACGAAAGCGGTTTTTCTTCGTCATCGTGTCGGCATCCATGCGCTCGACGCGGGCGCGCGGGAGCACGCGGCGCACGGTTTCCTCGACGCGCTGGGTGCCGAGGCCGCGCCAACGGATGTCGGGCGCGCCGCATTCCGGGCAGCGCGCGGGCGCGGACCGCTGGTCACCGCAGAGATGACAGCGCAGCGTTTCGTCCGCCCGGTGATAGGTCAGCGCAATGCTGCAGTGCGTGCATTCCTCGACGTGGCCGCATTTGCGGCAGAGCATGGACGATGAATAGCCGCGGCGGTTGAGAAACAGGATCGTCTGCTCGCGGCGCTCAAAGCGCGCCTGCATTTCCTCGACCAGCCGGCGGGAAATCACCGTCATCCCGCGCGAGCGCAGGACTTCGACGCGCATGTCCACCACGTCGATGGAGGGGAGTTTCTTGTCGTCCACGCGCTTCGGCAGCGTGAGCAGGCGGTATTTGCCGGCCTGGACGTTGGCGTAGCTTTCGAGCGAGGGCGTGGCCGAGCCGAGCAGGCACGACGCGCCGCAGAGTTTCGCGCGCATCACCGCGACATCGCGGCCATGGTAGCGCGGCGTCTCGTCCTGCTTGTAGGCCGGCTCGTGTTCCTCGTCCACGACGATGAGCCGCAAATTTCGCACCGGTGCGAAAACGGCCGAGCGGGCGCCCACCACCACCCTCGCCTCGCCGGTGGCGAGCGCGAGCCAGCCGTCGAGCCGCTCGCCTTCGCCCAGGTGGCTGTGCCACACGACGGTCGCATGGCCGGGGGCAATGGCCGCGAGGCGGCTGCGCAGGCGCGCAACGGCCTGCGGGGTAAGGGCGACCTCGGGCACGAGAAAAATCACGCCGCCACCCGCCGCGAGCGCCTGCGCGACGGCGCGCAGGTAAACCTCGGTCTTGCCGGAGCCGGTGATACCGTGAAGCAGGTGCGTGATAAACTTTCGCCCGGCCAGGCCCGCCTCGACCGCGGCGACGGCGGCGCTTTGCTCGGCGTTGAGCGCGTGTGGCTGCGCGGCCACGAGTTCGCCGCGGGCAAAATCATCGGCATAGGCCACGCGCTCGACGCGGCACGCCTCCTCGCGCACCACGCCGCGTTTCACCAGCGCCGACACCACCGCCGCGGTGAGTTCGAGCTGGCTGAGCACGAGGGATTTTTTCTGCGGCCCGGATTGCAGCCCGAGAAAATGATAAAGCCGCGCCTGCTGCGGCGCGCGTTTCTCGAGCCTGGTCAGTTCGTCTGCGGGCAGCTTTTCGGCGAGCACGAGGTATTTGTCATGCTTGAGGCTCGCGCCGTTGCGCACGGCGGCGGGCAGCATGGCCTCGATGACCGCATCGAGCGGCGCGGCGTAATAGGCGGCAATCCAGCGGGCGAGCTCGAGCAGGTCGGACGGCAGCGCCGGAAACGGATACACGGCCTGCGAGAGTGTTTTCAGTTTATCCAGTGGAAAGTCGCGCGGCGCGCCGATCTCGCCGACGATGCCGAGGTGGTGGCGGTTGAGCAGCGGTACGCGCACGAGCGAGCCCACGCCGACACTTGCGCACAGCGCTTCAGGCACGCGGTAATGCAGCAGTTTGTCGAAACCCGCGAGGGGATGCACGCCGACGATCATCCTGTGGGTCATGGCGCGGTCGAGCCATACAGGCAAGCGCGAGACAGCACTGGGTCTTTTTGAAGCATATCATCGTGCTCATTCTCTTAATCGTTCTCGTTCTCAGTGTTTTGGGTCAAGGACGAGAATGAGTACGAGTACGAGAACGACCCATACAGCCAAGAATCGCTCGTCGGGGCCTTCGCCAAGCCACGGCAGACAAGTAAAGCCCCTCCCACAAGCAAACTGACTCACACACAACCCGGACACGAACGAATTGACAGGCGGCACGGCCCTGCCGACATTTGGCCCGTGAGCATTAACGCGGCCCGCGAAAAGTTCAAAGTTTACCTCGCCAAGAGCGGCTTGCGCGTGACCAACCAGCGGTTGGCCATCTTCGACGCGGCTTTCGCCCAAAAGGACCACTTCACCGCGGAGAAGCTGCTCGACCACGCCCGCGCCATCGACGACTCGGTTTCGCGCGCGACCGTTTACCGCACCCTGCCCATCATGACGGAGAGTGCGCTGCTGCGCGAGGTGGACATCGGGGCGAGCGAAAAATATTACGTGCCCAACCGCGACAACTCCACGCAGCAGGCGCAGGTCATCTGCCTCGATTGCGAAAAGATTTTTGAGATCAGCGCACCGTTCATGGAATGGTATGGCAGCACGGTGTCGTCGAAACTCGGCCTCACGCCCGTGTCCCAGCGCCTCCAGGTCAGCGCGCATTGCAACACCCTCCGCGAGACCGGCGGGTGCAAGAACCGGAGCTGAAAATTTTCCCAACATGTCGACGCCACGAAAATCCGACCCGGAGTTCGAAATAAGGTTTTTTGAGTCCGTCCACCGCCGTGATCCGCGCTACACGGACGTCGTTGAAATCCTCGGCGGCCTCTACACGAAGACCGGCCGCATCGCCGACGGCCTGCGCATGGATCGCAAACTCGTGCGCCTGGAGCCCGCCAACGCCACCGCGCACTACAATCTCGCCTGCAGCCTGGCGCTGACCAAACGCAAGGCCGCCGCGCTCCGTGAACTCGAGCAGGCCATTGCCCTCGGCTACAACGACGCCGACTGGATGCAGCAAGACCCGGATTTGGAGGAGCTGAAAAAATCCCCGGCATTCCAGAAACTGCTCGGGCAGCTCAAGGCGTGACCGCGCGTTTCGCGCGGAATAACCAATGGTTCGATGTCCAATGACCATTGGTAATCGGCAGAATGCTTTCGCCGGTTGCGCTCCATTGTCCATTGGGCATTAGTCATTGGTCATTTATAACCCACATGCCTGTTGTTCTCGACTACGAACCGCTCGTTCTGCCGCCCCGCACCGGCGCGCCCTCGCCGCTCACGCCGATCCAGGAGGAAATCCTCGAGCTCAAGCGTGCGCGCAACGCCGTCATCCTCGCGCACAACTACCAGATCGAATCCATCCAGCGCGTGGCCGACTACGTGGGCGACTCGCTTGGACTCTCCTATCAGGCCCAGGCGGCGAAGGCCGGCGTGATCCTTTTCTGCGGCGTGCACTTCATGGCCGAGACCGCGAAGATTGTGAATCCCGGGCGCACCGTGCTCCTGCCCGATCTCAACGCCGGCTGCTCGCTCTCCGACTCCTGCCCGGCCGAGCGGCTTGCCGCCTACCAGGCGGCACACCCCGAGGTTTACACCGTCGCCTACATCAACTGCTCCGCCGGCGTGAAAGCGCTCAGCGACGTCATCTGCACCAGCGGCAACGCCGTGAAAATCGTCAACCGCGTGCCGGCCGGCCGAGAGATCCTCTTCGTGCCCGACCAGAACCTCGGCCAGTGGGTCACGCAAAAAACCGGCCGCAAGATGCGGCTCTGGCCGGGCAGTTGTTACGCGCATGTGCAATTCACCGTGCAGGCGCTGGAAAAAATTCGCCGGCAGTTTCCCGGCGCACCCATCGTCGCCCACCCCGAGTGCGTGCAGGCCGTGCGCGACATCGCGGACGAGGTGTGCAGCACGGAAATGATGGTGAAGTTTGCGCGCGGGAATCCCGCCCAGCAGATCATCGTCGCGACCGAAAGCGGCATGCTTCACCGCCTGCGCCGCGAGGTGCCGGACAAAACCTTCATCGCCGGGCCGACCGACACCTGCGCCTGCAACGACTGCCGGTTCATGAAAATGAACACCATCGAAAAGGTCCGCGACGCGCTGAAAAATCTTTTGCCCGAAGTCGACGTGCCCGAGCCGGTGCGCAGCCGCGCCCTCGTGCCGATCCAGCGCATGCTCGAGTGGAGCCGGTGAAAGCAACCGCCGATGAACACAGATGGACGCGGATAGGGGTAAGAAACTGATGAGCAGACATACCTTGGCCGAGCCGTGTCTCAGGGGCCAGTGTTCCACCTGCCTTACTTTTACTCGTCTCCCGCCTCGGCAAAACGCGAATCGATCCGAGGCTTTCGCTTTATCCGCGTTCATCCGCGGTTAAACAAGACGGTTTTTATGCCGAAACCGGGTCGGACAGTTTTTCCAGGATTTCCGCGCCCACCGCGTCGGCCAGCAGGCGCCCGCGCGAGGTCAGCCGCAGCGAGTCGTCCGCCCGCTCGGCCAATCCTTCGACGGCGAGCCGGTCGGCCAGCGCATCGGCCGTGGCCCATGGCGCGTTCGGCCAGCGCGTGCGCAACGCCGTGAGATTCACGCCTTCGTTCATGCGCAGGCCAAAAATCAAAGCGTCCTCCGCCAGCAATGCGGGTGTGAGTTGCACCCGCTGCTCCGTCATGCGCCCGCCCGCGGCGACCTGTGCGCTCCATTTCTCCAGGTCGGCGACGTTCGCCCCGCGCCAACCGGCATGTTGCGACGCCGCGCTCGGTCCTAGTCCGACCCACTCGTGCATGCGCCAGGTGTTGAGATTGTGCAGGCAGGCGTGGCCGGGCCGGGCGAAGTTGGAAACTTCATACTGCGCGTAGCCGCTCGCGGCGAGTTCGGCCCACGTCAGTTCGTAGAACTGCGCCTCGATCGCGAGGTCGCGCTTCACCTGCCCGCGCGAAAGCTTCACCCACAGCGCCGTGTCCTCCTCAAACGTCAGGCAGTAGGTGGAAACATGGTCGGGCGCGAGCGCCACGGCCTCGCGCAGGTCGGCGCGCCACGCCGCTTCATCCTGGCCGGGCACGGCAAAAATCAAATCGAGGTTCACGCTCGCAAAGCCCGCCGCGCGCACGCGCGCGTAGGCCCGCAGCGCCTGCTCGCGCGTGTGCCGCCGACCGAGCGCCTC
>Ga0206926_1226_pt1 | contig 10322 bp, 13 predicted proteins | sample Alteio_BWOrgHeat_59_FD_152955 | JGI IMG/M metagenome (GOLD analysis project Ga0206926, IMG submission 152955) | Enriched cells from forest soil in Barre Woods Harvard Forest LTER site, Petersham, Massachusetts, United States -... | ecosystem: Environmental > Terrestrial > Soil > Temperate forest >... | reverse complement strand
CGTGTCGCCGGTAAGGCTCCGCTGGCGCCTTTATCACGGGCAGCGATTTTTTGATGGACGGGGGTGTGACAGCAGCTTGATCAGCTTAGCATCATCTGTTATTTCCAGTAAGTTTGGATAAGTGATTTGCTGCATGCTTGTTTTGAGGATTAATTTCAAGCTCCAGTTTGTAGTTTTTGATTGCAGAAGCTATATCGCCCATATCTTCATAAGTTTCAGCTAAACTATCATAGGTGTTTGCACTTTTTGGCAAGCAGCTTTGCGCTTATTGGGAATCAATATCCCGGAGCGCTAGGTTTTGAGTGGCTTGTTCTCTGGCTTATCGCAACAGTCATCTTCATCAGGGGTTATGTTATAGCTATCAGATCCGGTATGAGCCCTATTGGATTGAACATGCCGCGACTTGCAGGCGGCACAATATGTTACCTCGCTGAAGTTATAAGCGCAATTTTCCTTATTCGCGGATATAGCCCGGGACTTTATATCGCAGCTATCGCAATCATTGTTTTATTCGCGTTCCTCATTTCGGGGGCATGGCTCCTTATGATCGGTATCTACCAAGACCGGGCTAAGTGATGACATAATACTATGCTCATTGAATCTTTCCCAAGCACTCCCGTCAGCATTAAATTCCCGGAGCTGTCAGCCGGCGACATAATCCCTTTGAAAACGGGCTTATCTGCAGGGGAGCGCCAACTTATCTCCAGGTGATTGTTCTCTATGCTATAAGTACCATTCCATCTTTTTTGCGGTGTGTTAAATTCAAATACGCAGCCATTTCTAATATCAAAGTAAACCACCGTAAGTATGCTGTCAGCACAACTGGTCCGGTACTGTATCTGCTGATTCACCTTCAGTTCTTTCACTTCATATTTACCGGTGAGCTGTGGATACTTATCTGGCTTACCATGCATAGCAATAAACAGCAGAGGGATATAAATGATGGAGAGCCGGATGGCTATCTTATAATATTTGGAAAGGTTCACCGCGGGCAATTGATCTTTTGCGGCAAAGAAAAATTCCTTTAACCGGTGGAATTCTATGAACAGGAAATAAAGGGCGCCCAACATCATGATGGAGGCGTGGACCACCACGCTGTCCCCAATCTGGTAAAAAATGTCCATCAGTAAAATGTTGGCAAGTACGGGCAGGAGTACAAATACACCCACCAGTCTTGTCCTCCGAAAAAGCAGCAGCATAGCGCCAGCTATTTGAAATCCGGCTATGATACAACCAAAAAGGTAAGAGTGACTGAAAAAATACCAGAACAGATCGGATGGCGAAAAGCTGCGATAGGGAAGATCGAGTTTACTCTGCGGCATGACAAGCTGTAAATGACAGATTTTTTCCCACCCAAATGATGCCAGGTCAAATGCCACACCATACCGGATAAGACCTTGCCAGAAGGCAAGGGTGGCAGGCCTATTGGTTTTCCGCGCCTGCCATATAAAGACGTAAATAACGGCAGCGACCAAGGAAAGCAAGGGGAGCATGGAAATAACCCTTACCGGGGTCACTGTTCGCAGCCATGTAATACTCTGCCGAAGCGTAAAAGCACCAATTACTAACCCCGCAAGTATACAGGTAATGAATTTCTTAATAAAGGGGATTTTCGGCATACTGAATGGAATTGATTGATAAGCTAATATATTTCAAAGCAGATAACCGAGAATATATTATTTAAGGTAAACTGCTATAAAGGTCCGTCAAGCTTTGCTATTTATCGAATATAGAAGTCTTTGGCCCGAATAATCACGGATATCGATGGATTCGTCCACAAAAGCCAAACTGTCTTATGCAACGGATACTTTAATAAAAGGGAGGCAGCGGGTGAAGCTAAGTGTTTACACGGATGTGGCGCCGCCGATGGTGATGCCGACGACAGCGCCTGCAGTGGATACATCGCGTCGTTCATAATCTAGTGCTCAAAAAAATCAGTTTTTTCGCCAATTGCCGTTCTGAGACACTTCATAATAGATTCGTGGAAGTCTGTTCCCGAAGCATGCAGGGGATCGATGGCTTTTACCAATACTGTCCGCAAGGCAAAAAGCTGCTCTCTGTTATATTTCTTTGATGCCTTTACCAATTCCAGCTTCATCAGCTGTTCCTGCTGATCCTGTTTGGGATTGAAAATTTCATTTATATGGCTGCATTGGTGGCAGACGCCATTCTTGTTGATCAAGGCGCACCTGTGATCAAATATATCCGTCATGATATTTCTGGCATCATTCAGCAAGTGTTTTATCACGCCTTCCGACTTATCGAGGATCAGACAAATTTCCCTGACCTGAAAATCGTACATATCCTTTAAGATCAGCGTGACCTGGCTTTCTATGGACAAGGTCTTCGAGATGCACGTGAAACAGTAGTCGATATGCTCTTTCATTTCGTAAGCCCCGGCATACGACGTCTCATGAACTTTCCAGAAAACCCGTCTGATCTCCTCCGAGCCTATGGCCAGGTCTGCCGCCCGATCCTGGGCATCCGCCTGCCATCTTTTTAGTTTTCGTAAATGATCATAAGCAAGGTTGGTTGCTATTTTGAATACCCAGGTTTTTAAGGAAGCGTCCTGATTAAAGGTGGATATTTTAGTATATGCCTTGATAAAGGTGTCATGCGCCAGGTCATCTACATCATTACGATCGGTAAGCAAACGGTACAGGTAAGATTTCAGCTGGTTTTGAAATTCGGCAAACAGTGTTTGGAATGCATTGATATCGCCGGACATGGCCGATTTGAGGATTTCTTCCCTTTCCATTCAATTCATTAACAAATAAAAAATGAGGTTGCAGCCTTCCGCCGGAAGACTGCAACCCCTAATGTACTATAATATGTTCAGCTTGCCGCAATCCACATCGACAATATGGCTATTGAAGGCCACCCCTGTCTCAGAGGCAAGAAAGGCCGCTGTTTCACCCACTTGTTTTAATGTCGGACTCGTCTTTAGTATGTCGAAGGCCTTGTACTGGGCAACCAACTGCTCCGGAGGTATTCCGTACTGTTTTGCGGCAGACTCAATCCATCCGGCAATCCTCTTCGTCTCCATCAAGGCGCCGGGACAAATGCAGATCACCTTTATACCCTCCCCGCCCCATTCAGTGGCCATCACCCGGGTCATCCCTTCGACAGCCGCACTGGCGGCCGTGATACCCGCCAAATTGGAAAGCTTGGATCGGGATAGCGCAGCTGTTAAAAGTAAGACAGTCCCCCCGGATCGGGTTTCAATCATATATTTCGCCGCTGTCCGCGAAGTAAGGAATTGTGAACCACAGATCTTTTCCATCGGAGCCATAAATTGCCCGAATGTAGCCATCGTTGTGGGTGGACGCCCGCCCATGTCGTTATAATCAACCGCGATGCCATTGAATACTACATCCAATTTGCCATTGTCTGCGACGACCTTCTTTAAAAAATTGTCTATTTCGGTTTCATTCAACGCATCCACTTTAGCAGCTTCCGCAATTCCGCCGCCCGCTTTGATCTCCTGGGTCAATGCTTTTACGGCATCGAAGTTCCGGGCGGTGACATAGACCTTTGCTCCGTGTTGGGAAAAGGATCTTGCAACTGCTCCCGCAATGTCTCCGGATGCGGCAAATACGACGGCTACTTTGTCTTTTAGAATTTGCATTTTGCTTAGGTTTATCTTTTGACGATGGAGGCCGGCAAAACGGTCGGTTTTTTTCAAAAAAATAAATACTACCCCATAAGTTATTGATTAACATAGAATAGCGAATAGCAGTGTTTTGTTATCCGGTTACTGATTTGCGAAGAGGAATGAAATTTTAACAGGATTATAGCGTAACTTAAATTGCGTGTTAATATGGAATCGCTGATCAACTATATTACATCCCTAAGACCGCTCACCGGGGAGGAAAAGACGGAGATCACCGCTCATTTTGAGGCCGGTGATTTCACGGAAGGCGATTATCTTTTCAGGGGCGGCCGCGTGTGTAACAAGCTTTTTTTTATCGTTTCCGGTGTCGTCAGGATGGTGGCCGTCAACGATAAAGGCGTTGAGGTGACCCACTATTTTATTGGGGAAAATCAGTTCTGTACGAACCTGGCTAGTTTTAATGACGGGACTGTCGCCGAAGACAGTATCCAGTGCTGCAGCCCCGCAGCGATCCTGACGATCCAAAAGTCGCAGTTATTGGCGCTTTACAGGAAACTCTCCTTTATGGAAGAGCTGATCGGGAAGGTGCATCAGCAACGGTTATTGGAAAAGATCCGGCTAAAGAATATTTATTCCGGAGAGGATTCGGCCGGTCGTTACCGCCTCTTCCTCAGCGAGCAGCCGGAGATTGCCGGGCGTGTTCCGCTGAGCCATCTGGCTTCTTACCTGCATATCACGCCGCAGTCCTTAAGCAGAATCCGCAGGCAGTTGAAATCATCCCTCTAGCTATTTACCATTTGGTAATCACCGTCTCGCTTTACTTCCCAACCTTTGCCGTAAAACAGACGAGCTATGACTACAACAGTACAACCATTAACAGGAAAGAGGGTTATTCTGCTAGGCGCCAGTTCCGGCATTGGATTGGCCACCGCAAAGATGGCGGCTGCGGAAGGGGCCAGCATCGTGATTGTCTCCGGCAATCGTCATCGGATAGACCAGGCCTTGAAGGAATTGCCGGCAGGCAGCGAGGGATATGCAGTTGATTTGAGCAAGGAGGAAAATATCAGGGATTTCTTTGCTGCAACGGGCCGGTTCGACCACCTGGTGTATTCCGCCGGGGAAAACCTGGTGCTTTCACCGGTGGCCCAAACCAACATCGGGCAGGCGCAGGAGTTTTTTACGATCCGATTCTGGGGAGCTTTTGCTGCCGTAAAATATGCGGCTCCGTTGATCAATGAAGGAGGGTCCATCGGATTGACCAGCGGTACGGCCAGTATCCGGCCTGGCGCCGGCTGGGCGGTGGCTTCCGCTATTTGCGGGGCAATGGAGGGGTTTGTCCGGGCGTTGGCCGTAGAGCTTTCACCGGTGCGGGTGAATTGTGTCGTACCGGGGGTGATCAGGACGCCGCTTTGGGACAGCATGGGTGCGACGGAACGGGATGAGCTTTTTCAGCAGGTGAGTAAAAGCTCCCTTGTTAAAAGAGTCGGGCATCCGGATGACGTGGCGGAAGGATTTCTCTACCTGATGAAGCAGCGGAACGGAACGGGACAATCGCTCCTGATTGACGGGGGAGCGGCGCTGGTATAGGCTGAAGGGCGAAGAAAAGGAAAAGCAGGCTAAACCCAGTAACTTCGCCTATCAAAGTTTAAGTATGAAGCCGGATTATTCAAAAAAAGCAACTAACCAGGAGATCAGAGAAAGATTTGACAAGGACACCGAGCGTTTTTCGAACCTCGAAACAGGGCAGCAAACTACCATTGACGCGCCGCTAACCATGGAGCTGTGTACGGAAGCGGCAAGGTATGCCACCCCGCATGCCACGGAGCTGCTGGACATCGGTTGTGGCGCGGGTAATTACACCCTGAAGATGTTGAGTAAGATCCCCGACCTAAACTGTGTGCTGAATGACCTGAGCATGCCCATGTTGCAAAAAGCAAAGGAAAGGGTCTCGCCGCAAACCAGGGGCAAGGTTACTGTGATCCAGGATGACATGCGGAACCTGGACCTGCCGGAGGATTATTTTGATATTATTCTTGCCGCGGCTACCCTGCATCATTTGCGCGACGACGGTGACTGGGAATTGATGTTTACTAAGATATACAAAGCGCTTAAACCGGGAGGCAGCTTTTGGGTGTCCGACCTGATCACCGACCATTCCGAAGTCATCACTAAGCTGTTTGAGGATGAATATAGCCGCTATTTAGAGAGCCTGGGAGGTCCCGAATACCGCCAGAAAGTATTGGATTATGTACATTATGAAGACACTCCCCGTTCGCTGAATTATCAGCTGGCATTGCTGGCGAAAGTTGGGTTTAGCAAAATAGATATATTACATAAACACTCGTCCTTTGCTGCGTTTGGCGCGATAAAATAGCGGTTTATAAAGGATTACTTTGCGATGTAAACAGATCTGGCATGTCTTTCAGAGAAGAGGTTTTTCTTTTTGAGTCGCGATGCAGCATGCTTATCAGTCTATTGAATAGTTGGGCAGTGGCCAGAACGTCTCCAAGAGCGGTGTGGCGACCGTTGACGGTGATGCCAAAGTAGTCGAAAGCCTGTTGCGAGGAATTAATTTTTGTTTTTAGTTTTCCAGTAAGGTACAGGTAGAAGAGGATGGACGCCGTATCGACGAACCGGTGGGAGAATCGTTGGTTATAGTTGTAGTTATTAGCGGCTAAAAAGGCATTCAGAAAATTCACGTCAAAGGTAATGTTGTGACCTCCGAGGACGATCTTTTCGTCGGGGGGGAAAATTTGCTTTTAAGAAGTCGTCGAATTGCTGCAGAGCGACTGCGGGCGAGACGGCCTTTTTTTTATGTTCTTCAAGATCGATGCCGTTGATCTCGAGCGCCTTTTCTGTGACGTTGAGCACTCCATCGTTAATGAGTATCTCCGTGGATGCTATTATCTTCGATTCCTTCCATACGACAAGCGCCAGGGACAGTAAGCTGTTCTTGCCGGGTTGAATGCCACCCGTTTCAGTGTCGATGAAAAGTATAGTATCAGCCTTCATTTATCTTCTTCTTATTCAAAAAATAGAACAATGTCATTATCCTTTCGTCACCATAGAGCATCCAGTACCTTTTATATTTAGAATGAAAGGTAAACCAAAGTATGGCGGGTGCGGCAAGTATGATGCCGGAAAATGTTTGCGGCCGAGCTGAAATAACGCAACCTGCCACTCTAAAAAAAAAGAGATAATAAACCGTTGTAAACAGAAAAATCAAAGCCAAAGATCTGTAAAGATTATATTTCGCCAGAAAAAAAGTACCCAACGACCGAATCCCCTCCTGGTTAGTGATCACGGCCGATAGTTTGGCGGCTGTCTTTTGGTTATCGGGCACCTGCATCGCTAAACGGGCATTAAGCTTTCCTACAGCATTCTGTCTAAAAGCTATATCGCGTTCCATATAAGAGACAGGTTCGAACGTAAATATATCCAAAATGATTTTTTTAAACGGACTAAAAAGATCTTTAAGCCAATCCGGCACTCCCCGTCTGAAGAAGAACCTCTTTGCCTTTGTATAAGCGAAGCTCACACCTTTATTTATGAATTTATCGAATATCGCAGGCAAAATATCATATATTATTATCGAAAATACCTTTACTGTGTGGCCCACCAGATAAGCAGAAACAAGCGCAATCATCAAAGCTGTCCTGGGATAGGCAATGCAATAGTTTTTCAGAAAACCCGAAACAGTTGTAAGCGCCGACAAAAGAACTGATTTGTCAGCTATTTGCTCTGTAATCTTTCCCATATCCAGGAATAACATCGGTGACAGGAGGATCATTAAAAAAATCGCCCCCGGCAAGATCAGTCCCAGGATATCAAAAAGAAAGTTCTCTAATTTTGACAAAAAATCACTCACAGTAGAAGGTTTAATGATATCAGGCAGGAAAATACATAATCTCTAAAATACGGGGGGCAGACTTGTTCCTATCTTTGTTCACACTCATATACAAAATCCCTGCTTTTTATCCAGCCGAGACGTGAATAACCTGTTAATACGCTGGTTTTCAATTGTGTTTCGTTATTTTTTCTTTTTAATAGTGTGTAAAAGTTGATCGAGCTGTTGAAAGCGGTTCTCCCATATCTTCCTGAATTGTTCCAGCCACTTGTCTATTTCTTTCATTTTGTCAATTTCAAGCTGATAGTAAATTTCCCGTCCCTGGTGTTCCTGTTTCAGCAGTTCACATTCAGTCAATATCCTTAAGTGTTTTGAAACTGCCTGTCGTGTCGTATCAAAATGCCCGGCGATGGCATTGGGTGTCATTGCCTGTACCGCAATTAAAGCGATGATAGCCCTACGGGTCGGGTCGGCTAGGGCTTGAAAAATATCTCTTCTCATTGATTTTTTATTTCCTTATCATTGGCAGGTATTTTTCCCTATTGTCAATGATCACCCAAAGAATGATCGCTATCAATGCAAATACAATAGGCAAACCTGATGGGGCCATGCTGATGTTGGTAAGCAGGATGCCTGTTAAAATGGGGGTGATAACGACAGCGCCGAGCGCCCTGGTTCTCGGGAAGATCAATAGCAAGCCGCCCAGCATTTCCATGGCGCCGACCAGCGGTAAGAGCCAGCCTATTTCCATAAACGCCATCCCCACTTTTACCATTTTCGCAGGCATTTCCTTTGGCACCGGCATATAGTGAAGGAATTTATCCAAGCCCGCATTGATAAAGATCAGGCCGGTCAACAAGCATAAAACAAAGAGGATTTTACTTTTCATAATTATTTATTTATATACGCAACTTATCGGTTGCAAATATATAAGCAACTGACCAGTTGCGCAAATTTATTTTAAGTTGCTATACCTTTGACCTATGCCTGGCAATCCAGCAGATACCGATCGGAAAAAAAGGATAGGTCATGTAGTTGACTATATCTTTGGTAACCTCGACAGCCAAATTTCTTTACAGACTTTAGCCGGCGTAGCCAACTATTCCTCTTTTCATCTACAAAAAGTATTCAAACAAATCATCGGGGAATCACCGAAACAGTATATCATAAGGCTACGACTTGAAACTGCCTTTCACCTCCTGGTCATTCATCCCCAAAAATCCATCCAGGAAATAGCCCTGGAAAGTGGTTTCTCCTCCCCCTCCGTATTTTCGAGAGCCATAAAAAGTTACTTCGGCCATTCCCCTGAACAGGTGCGTAGTCTCCCACATAAGGAAAAAATGAGACTCCTGCATACTGTTACGCCAAAATCCGGAACGCCCCTGTCTGTATCCTCTCATAACCTGGCACCTGCAACTCCCCCCCTCCCTGCACCCACCGTCCGTACCCTTAAAAAAGCATCCGTCAAAGGGATCTATCTTGTCGCGCCTTTTGATCATCCGGAAAAGATCCAGGGTGCATTCAACCAGTTATCCAGGTTCGCCAGGTCCCATGATTGGGTCGCACCCGAACCAGGCATGTACGGCATATTAGGTCCCCACCAACGAAACACCTACAAAGCCTTTTTCCCCGTCAAATCCACGGTCCGGGGAACAGATGAGTTTCCGCTTGCCGAGATCAAAGGCGGACAATTTGCCGTCTTCAAAGTCCGGGGCGATCTGCGACAGACCAATAAAGCCGTCCATCATTTTTATCATCAATGGCTACCCGAAAATGGTTTTAAGATATCCGGTATCACCGGTTTTGAAACCTTTTCCGGCAACCCCGCCCTTACTCCCTACTACCAATTGGAGCGTGAAATTCATATACCCATCGAACCAGCTTTGTAAGAATCACAAGATTTGCAAAGTCAATCCCCGGTTTTGTCATGACGGAGCCCGTACCGATGCGCAATTTTGACGGAGAAAATATCATCCGTTATGATGTCATCCAACAAGCAGCCCACCCCCCGATGGGTAAAGGTCTCCGGTCTCTTAGCCCTCCTTCTCCTCCTGGGTCTGATCATCAGGCACCTAACCGGTCATAGCTTTAATCATCACTAATGTCCATGCCACCCTCCCTCCGCAAGATGGTGCTCCTTGCGCACATCATCAGTTCCGTTGCCTGGCTGGGCGCCGTAGTCACTTTTCTGGCCCTGGCCGTCACCGGTCTCAACAGCACGGATACGCCAATCATCCGTTCCGCCTACCTGGTCATGCCATCCATAACGGAGTACATTATCCTGCCCTTCGCGTTCGCGTCACTGCTGACCGGCGTACTGCTATCGCTGGGCACGAAGTGGGGGCTGGTCCGGTACTATTGGGTACTGGTCAAATTGGTGATAAACAGCCTGTCCATTCCTATTTTACTCCTTCACATCAGACTTATCCACGAAGTTGCGATGGCAGCGGCAGCTTCCATCCTAACGACCGATGATCTACACGACGAGCGTAGACAGCTTGTCACCATCGCGATTGCCGCCCTTCTCGCATTGCTGGCGGCCACTGTGCTATCTGTCTATAAGCCCAGAGGGCTTACCCCCTATGGCCAGCGACCAGGGCGGGAAGAACCCAGTTTGTTATCCGGCTTACGGTGGTATTATTAAGTAGACTATAATATCCGAATCTTCACCGCCACGTTCACCAAAAACCCCTCCAACGGCGCGTAAAGCTCTCTGAAGGTCGGGTCCGAAACCGGCGGCACCACCACCGGCCCAAAGCGCGTCTGTCGCGTGTCCGTCAGGTCCTCGAAATTCAACACCAGGGTCAACCGATGGATCACTTTCTCCAGGAGCAATCCTGTCACCCAATAGTCCCTTGTCTT
>Ga0206926_1225_pt1 | contig 10345 bp, 10 predicted proteins | sample Alteio_BWOrgHeat_59_FD_152955 | JGI IMG/M metagenome (GOLD analysis project Ga0206926, IMG submission 152955) | Enriched cells from forest soil in Barre Woods Harvard Forest LTER site, Petersham, Massachusetts, United States -... | ecosystem: Environmental > Terrestrial > Soil > Temperate forest >... | reverse complement strand
ACTATGATTACCCTTTCGATGAACAGGAATATTCTGCTGTATTCAATTACCTACAACAGGTTAAAGCGACAACACTGTGATTGTTGTAAATACTAGTAAATACGCTGCATATTATTTTATTGGCAACTGCACGTGTGGCTATCCATGAAATAGGTTTCTATACTAGGTCTTATAACTCACTGATTTAAATGATTGTAATTACATGACTCAAGTACGCCAATATGTTGCCTATCTCATCATGCCTGCACGACACGGCGGGCAGATGCTATTTTCCAATCAAGCCATGGCAATCCAAGAAAAGCGCGTGCAAGAATTTATTACTGCCAATCAAAAGACACTGCTTAAAACCTTTATTGAAATGGGTGAAAATCACCGTCATCGCCATCGTTGGCCAGAATTAGAAGCTGCCGTGGATTACTGCTTAGAACATCAAGCTAATCTTATTATTGGTGAACTCAAAAACTTAACCCACAATGAAGCGTTCAGTAAACAAATTCTGCGTTTAATTGGTGAAGGCCGATTAAAAAGTGATATTACGCCGAATGAATTTTGTGGGGAAATTTACTGCTGTGATCAAATCCGGGTAAACTGTTCCAATTTTGCCGTATTAGTAGAACATGCTAAACAACAAAAAAAGATGCATGGCGATTTAATTAAAGCAGGTTTAAGCCGCTCTACAGCAAAATCAGGCAATCCGCATGCCAGTGATGTGATCTCTAAAGTCAATAAACCTAAAATTGACAACGCCATTGTGTTTGCACTGATGCTTCAACCCATCATTGATGATTATCATCAACGCGGATTATCGCAACGAAAAATGGTTGAAACACTGAACGAAGAAGGATTCACTGCACCTGAAGGGGGCCACTGGGTATTAAGTCAACTGCAAAAAGTGCTAGAAAGAATCAAAATGAATGAAACCGCTTTATCCTTAGAAAAGAAATTTATGGAATATCGCACTCGGCAAATAGACGATGCCGCCATTGCTGAAGCTTTGAATAAAGTGGATATACCCTCACCGAAAGGCAAAGCGTGGGACGTTGACGCCGTTGAAAAAGTAAGTGAGCGAATTAAACAAATCAATGATATAATCCGCTTCAATGAGTTTGTTATTGAACTCATGCCGATTATTGAAAAGTACCATATTGATGAATTAACAGAAGATTTGTTTGCTAACGAACTGCAAATGGCTGGGATCACCCTGCCGCAGCAACAGCAAGATTCAGTGTAGGTTCACGAGGTAAAATCATGAGCGATGACTTTGACAGAAACGAAATTGAAGAATTCTTGCCCAGATGTGTTGCAACGCTCAAAGCTGCTAAACAACGGGAACAAGATTTCCAACAGCATCCAAGTTATCAGTTATATCTCGACAAAGCCAAACAGCGCGGCAGGCTTCCTGTTGCTATCCCAACTATCCTAGATCAAGATGCAAAATTGGCACAAACCACCTTTTTGCAACCCAGCTTCATCTCTTCAAAACTTCGATAAAAGCTTTATAAGTTATTTATCTTTCAATTTTTACGACACTGTTATTTTTTAGCCATTGTGAATGCAACTACATTTACGTAAAATTTATCCCCTTATGCTGTTTGCGGTATATTAAATCTTACTAAGGAGAACGACCACGATTATGGCAGATTGGTTTAAACGGATGACAACCATGATTTCTTCTCAAGAAGACAATACGCAGCTTGTAAAACCTACGGATGGCACCCACGAATTTTCTTCTTTATTTTCACGGCATAGCCTGATGAAGCGCATCAATCCCGTGAAACCTGTGCCGCCCGTCAAAAAATCACCGCCCGCGGTTGCAATACCGTCAAACAAGGATGATACTCCCAAGGAAGAGGAAAAAGTCATGAAAACCCCAGAAGATAATCTCAAAGCCCTCAAGCGTCTTCGGGATTTACCTCGTGGCACGCAAGTGGATTCGCGCATTGCTGCCATTGAAGATCTCTTAGGGGAAAAAGAAATCTTTATCACACTTAAAATGTTACGCTGGCCGCAAGGCGTTATCTGTCCGCGTTGTCGTTCGAGCAATGTAATTAAACTTTCACCTCCTGTTGATGCTGTGGACCAACGGCATTATTATGAATGTTTGAACTGCAAAAGTTCTGGAAAACCCAGCGGGTTTGATGATTTTACCGGGTTACCTATTCAATCGATGCATGCTTTACGGCAATGGGTTTTATGTTGGTATTTGATTGGTTTTTGTTCGGTAACGCAAATCGCAAAAGTGTTGGGAATAAGTTTACAACAAGCGATCCAAATCGCAACCTACGGTAATGAATTAGCTGAATTTCCTGAAATTGACAGCGAATATAGTGCTAGCGGAGATTACCATAGCGAAAAGCAAGAACACGCACGCCATAAACGTAAAGCACAAATTGAAAATCAAGAAGAACGCACGCGCAGTAAAAGTAAAGATCCCTTAAAGCCTGGGTATAAATCTAAAACTTAATGCTTGCCGGGTTTGATCTTCTCTGGCTTATCTGGATCTTGGGGAATATATATTTGTTTGGCTGCCACATTCTTGAGCGCCGCGCGTAACACTTGTTTATCTTTATCATCACTGACAATATCAATGATTTTATCGAGTTTAGCATTAAATTGTTTTTGCGCGCTCACTTCCTTTAGCATGTTAAGCATTTCAGTAAATACGTGGTGTTTTTCCTGTAACGCTTCATTTGCAGGGCTCTTCGATAATGCTTCTTGTGCCCCATTCACAGCAGATCCAAGCAGTACAACCAGGTCGTCTAAACTGCCATTTTGCTCAATCAAATTGGCTAAGGCTTGATAAGATAATTCTGATAAGGGTGCTGCTTTTGTCGCCGTTGCGGTAAATAAACTGGTCAGTGGTCTGGAAGACGAAAGATCATCCCCACCAGGGCTGGGCGCGAGTTCTTGAACCAGTTTTTGCGCGTCAGTTGTATTTTTACCCAATTTATCAGCAAATTTTTTCATATTTTCCTTCACTCTAAAACGTGTAACCACACTGCCATAAAAGCGTGCATACTATATTGATTTTGACTGAAGGAAAGAAAAAGAGTTCACCCTTGAAAAGGGGGTATTGTTTGGGGCTTTGACCAGGCTTTATCTTTAAACCACTGAAACAACAAAAAGCAAAAGCTACAATAGATTACATCGATCACAAGCACGCCCATGGCTGCCAGTTGAAATTGGATCCCATACCATCCGCCCATGGTGTGTAAAAATAGGACGCCGGCTATATTGATCATAAATCGAGGGCCATATTTACTAATACCCCAGGTTTTGCTGCCATCTTTGAGCCAAAGTCGATTATGTTGTAAATGCGGATCAAGCGGCATGACGCCAGAATAAAAAAGATCAGAATTGCTTATCCCTCTAAAAATGCAGTAACACACTATCCAAATGAGTAAAGATAAAACCAATGGCAATAATGGCACGGGAATATGCTTGAATACCGACATGATCCAAACGATAGGCAACGATCCCCATAGCAAATAGATCCCTAAAAATACTGCCGGGACAATAAATAATCCTAGGATCCATTCGCGTAAGGTTCTGCCCTGCGATATTTTTGCTAAATACGAGCCGCCAAGCGGCACCCACGTTAACCACCATCCCCAATACAAGGCAGCAAACCGCACACTGGCTGGCACATTAGCAAAAAAACTATGGCATTGTTGACATTGCCCTTGCGCATATAATTGTGGATATTTATGAATGACCCAGGCGTTACCGAGAGCTGCAATAAGCAGTGCTGCAACCCAAACCAGCACAAAAAAATTAAATAAACCACTCAAGGTAATTTTTTTCGCGGCTAAACGTGCAAAAAAATGTCGTCCGGGTTTTAATAAAAAGAGTGGCGACACAAAAGATAATACCGTGACCGTGATAACAGGTACGGCAAAGTGATCTAGTTTGAACCATTTTTCCAGACAATACGCCAATAACAAAATAACGGTACACAGACTCAACGTAAAGGCAGTGATAGTGGCACCATTGAGGATCCCTTCACAAAATGACTTAATGGCCGGTTGCAAGAATTTGGGACAAATATTGCGCATGATTTGATAAATATAAGGCGCACCCCGCTTGTTATAAGTCACATACGCAATCATGATCCCCCACAGGCCAAAGACTGACCAAGGAAAGATCCCCCACTGCCACAACATTTTGTCTCGTAGAATATCTTCAACAAAATCTACAGTGATATCGCCTTGGGCGTAACCTGGGCCATTGCCCAAAAAAGCAAATCCGGCGGCTAGGGTCAGAAGTAACATGATCCCCTGCGCTTGCAAGAGTTTACCAAACCAAATCGGCAGTGGTGTTTTTTGTGCAGCTTTTCCCAGAGGCAGCGCGCCGATGGGCGTAAAACAAATAAAGAGTAAAAAATAGCCTGCAATAATGGTAAGCCCGCCAAATAGCAATACCCAATCTGGGCGCATAAATGAAAGCCAACCGACAGCACAAAAGGCGAGGAAGAGTCCCGTACCGGTAAGAATGCGTTTTAAATTCATCATAAAAAAGGGCTTAATTTTAAGCCCCTTTTATACATGGATTACACCAGCAGCACAATGGTTATGATTGGTTATTTTCCTGACGAACTAGAGCTACTTGAAGAGTTTTTAAGTTGTGATGCAGCGGTAGAAGCCTGTGCTGCCGCTTGTTGCATTTGTTGATTCAAGGTGTTTAACTGAATATTAATTTGTCCCATGATAGCGTTCATGGTTGCTAATAAAGCGACTTGTTGTTCTTCTAAACGGTATTGTTGAAATTGCATCCATGTCATAAACGCTAAGATATGAGCCACTTCGCGGATCACTGCCGGTTCTGAAGCTGAACCTAAGTTGGCGTACCATGACGGCGTGACGAAACGATATTGGGCATAATTATCCATCTGTTGTAACATGCTGACTTGTTGACCACCGACGGGTGTACGTCGTGCAATAATATCCCCCCACGCTGTGGTACTGACACCAAATACTAAGCTTTCTGCTAAATCAATTGCCAATTGTTCTCGTTGTTGGCCTGTTGGCGGAGTTCCGCCAGCAGCAGTTACCGCTGCAGCGACTGGCGATGGGAACGGATTGGTAATTAAGGTAACAAATTGACTACTTTGATCTGCGGTCATCTTGCCCACCGTTGTTGGGGAAAGTTGTGCATTAGCAAGATTTTCTGACAATAAAATGGCACTTGGATTAAGGGGATTAATTACCGTAGGATCTTGGCCAGTAAAAAATTTTTCATATTGCTTATAAAATGCCATTGGCCCAGTAGCTGAAACATTTAAGCCAGAAACACCAGAAACCGTTTCTTTGGAAGTGGGCATTTGTTTGCCAAAAAGCGCAAAAATCGCCGGTGACGTGGTAGTTTGCGGCGGTGTTAATAAACTTACCGAATTTAACCAACTTGTCGAACCCATCGTAAACGCGTTGTCTAGCACATTCCCCGGTGCGGTATTGGTAATAGAAGCACCAATCGCACTGCCGGCATTAATTGCAAACTGACTACCCGGTGCCGCCATAAATAGGAGTTGCTGATTGTATTGCAAATTATTCAAATCGCGCGCTGCTTCATAGTTGATGATAGCATTGGCTAATTGATTACGAGTGATATCCGTGGTGATTGAGTTTTGAATAACGTTGAGATAATTTTCAGCAGCGATATCTTGCACTTGTTGTTGCGCAAATACACTGAGCGGCATAAAGACTGAACTCAGCAGAAGCAATTTTGTCAGTATTTGCGTTATTTTCAGCCTTTTCATAAAACACCCATTTCTATCCTATGTATTAAATTTTCACATTACCACGTTGTCGGAGGGGCCTCAGAGCTACTGCCTGCACCTGAATTCGCACCGCCACCTGATTCCACTTTTTCCACAACACCCGAATTACCGCCACAACTTGAAGCGGGTAACGTTGCTGCTTGGCCCCAAGTGAAGGTTTCCAATTGTTTATAATCGACACAGGCACCGGGAGGAATAAACGTATTTAAATAATATTTAGAGATCGTCGTGTTCACGGCACTACAAAACCCGGGAGGATTAGGGACCGGGGCTTGTGCCTGACCATAAGTGGATTGAAACACGGTATTCGAGTAGGAATCCAAGTTGCTGCAATCACCATTCCAATCCGCATAAGCCACAGCGCTGGCGGTGACTAATAATGTTAATGACAGCATTTTTGAGACATTATTCATGATTCGACTCCAATGCCTTCAATACTAAATTGATCCTTTCTGGCGCAAATACGCGTCCCAACAATTGTAAACGTTCAAAGGCTAAATTTCTTTTTAAAAAAAGATCGGCATATTTATTTTTATGCGCAGCATCTTTAGTTTGTTCTTCTGCATAAATCAATAATTTTGATGCGGTACCCGGTTTTAATACATCTAAAAATTGCATTAAGCGCAAAGCTCGGCTGGATCGCGTATTGGCTAAAACTTTGATAAGCGTGGCTTCATCCGTGATTTCAAAATCGCTAATATCATCTAAAGTCAAACCTAAACGCAATAACATTTCTTCCACTTGCGGATCGTCGTCGGCTGCCCAGGATTCAATCCCTTCCATCGACGTCACAATACGATAAAGTGTTCTTTTATCATAGTCATGCCAAAAAGTATGAACGGCTTCTAATGACATGTCGGGCATGAACGTTACTCCTGACCTAATACAAAATAGTCGTTATTTCTCTTATAACCATCACTAACATATTACGCCTTCTACTGACCCAAAACTAGATCAACTTCCCGGATCTAAAGTTGCTAAACTTGATATAAATTAAGAACAAAACGTATAATGAAAAGTTCCGTTTTTATTTTTACGAATCACATTGACCTAGTGCCAATCACTGACCAGGGTTCATAAAAAAAGATTATCCGAGCAATAGTTACATGGTAAACTAATGATAATATCATGGGTGCATTTTCCTGAGGTAATGAAACCCTATAAACTTAAGAAAAATTTTTTAAGTGTGGATACAAACATATAACAGGGCGAAAAGATATACTCGAACCACTTTGGTTTTAGGCGAGTGGAAAGAGTGTATTATTTGTGAACAAAGAGAGGATCTAACCATGGGTGTGATTAAAAAAGTAGCCGGTCGTATTGTTGATGTTCGCGTAGACAAATGGATGAGTTGGGATTATTTAAGTGAAACTGCCGATAGATTTAAGGTGCTTTTAGTTGATATTACCGTTCCCAAAAAAGCCACCTATTCTGAAACCTTTGAAGAAGCCATGCAACGTTTAGAACTCACCGAAGAAGATTTAATCCAACGCAAAAAAGAATTTACCCGATTAATTTATTTTTTCCTGGCACTCGCTGGATTGATCGTACTTTATGCATTGTATCTCGCTTTTATGCGCAGCCTAGCACCTTCACTTATCGCATTTTGTTTATCACTTTACTGTTTAACGCAAGCGTTTCGTTTTCATTTTTGGCGGTTTCAACTCACACATCGAAAACTTGGCTGCACTTTAAAAGAATGGATGAATTCAAAAGTGATTCAAGATGTCCCTGAAGCTGTGCCACATGATTTAATCATTAAACAAAAAGCAGATCTAAAACAATCGAATCAGGAAAAGGCTAATCCATGAAGGTATTGCGGTTTGGGTTATTGTTCTTTGTAATTTTCCTTCTGCCGACACTGGCATTAGGTAGCGGAGGAACATTTAACGTCCCAGCCACCGACAAATCCATGCAATATCTGGGAATGATTTTTGGTAATGTCGGTTCATTGCCAATCCAAGGCAGCGGCAATGCGCTTTTTAGTCAAATTATTTATATTTTTAATGAAGTGGTGTTTGCCTTAGGCATTACGATTGTTATTTCAACCACCATCATTGGTACGCTGAAAACGGCACAAGAAGGTGAAGTCTTAGGTAAAAGCTGGTCGACATTTATCATTCCAATTCGCGCTGGCGCAGGTATTTATTTATTGTTACCCATGACGGGAGGGTATAACTGGATCCAAATTAGTGTCATGTGGTTTATCGTGCAAGGCGTAGGCGCCGCCAATGCACTGTGGCAACAAGTTGTCTATTCCAATCAATCGCAAGGAAGTTTGCTTGCCAATACTCAACAAGTGAATGTATTAAATTCACAACAAGCGCTGGGCACCCTTTTTACCAGCGTGTTATGTATGGAAGAAATTAATAACCTCATCACAAACTCTCCACTCATCAGCTCGGCACTCAATGGCGAATATATCACGATGTATCAAAGCCCTGGCCAAGTGAATTTTGGCCAAGCGAGTCAAGTGAATTCAGGCAATCCACCGATTTGTGGTTATGTGACTATTCCTAACATTGGTGGAAATGCTATCACTGCAAATCTCAACGGCACACCCGATGCCGCCACACAAGAACGAAGCCAAATGATGGGTGCGGCAATTATTCAAGCTGCGGCCGCTTTGACACCGGCAGCAGATGAAGCCATGACAGTAGGAAGCCCTTCGTGGTCCCACGCTAACGCATTTACGATAGCAGCCAATGCCCTAACAACGGCCACCAGTTCAATGAGTCAAACTTTTAGTAGCTTAAACCAGGTCAATCAACAAGCCATTACCGATGGGTGGATAGAAGCAGGAACCTATTACTTCCAATTAGTTTCAGGTGGCACTTACAGTAACGTTCCTATTGCTATAAATGGCTCCGGCGCAAATGCGCCTGGTATCACCGGTTATTTAGGCAATGACATGGGAACGCAACTCACAACCATGATTAATAACCTTTCTGGTGCTTATCAAATGTATGCGGTTGGCAACGTTCAAGGGGTGAGTCCGGCGGACCAAGTGGGCGGCAAATTGATCGCCGTCCCTAACGTCAGTGCTTCAGGTTCAGCAGGGGATGCTTTAGGCGCTATTTTTGGCGGCAGTTTTTTTAGCACGCTCGCGGCTAACTTAGGAACACAAATCACTACGGGTTGCTTAAGCAATTCAACCAATCCGAGCCAACAAAATGGTGATCCGGTTGTCTGTATGGCATCTTTTGGTTCAGGAATGGCAGCAACCACCGAGCTGATATTCTGGGCTGCCTTGATTGCTTTATTCTTTATTTGGTTAGGCGCTACCATCGGCTTTTGTATGCAACCGTTAGGTCCTACCGTGAACTTCATGATCATGGTTATTGTTCCTATTGTTATCATGGCACTGTCGTTAATTTGGGCAGCGGGCATTTCTTTAGCGCTGTATGTTCCGTTAATTCCCTTCTTAGTGTTTACTTTCGCTGCCATGGGTTGGTTTTTGTTGGTCATTGAAGCCATGTTAGGGGCGCCCTTAATTGCTTTATCATTAATTATTCCTTCGGAAGATGAATTAGGTAAAGCAGGTCATGCTATTGCAATTTTACTCGGCCTTTTCTTACGCCCTGGTTTAATGATTTTAGGATTTATATTCGCCGGAAAAATACTCATGGTTGCTATCGGCATGTTAAATTTTGGATTTTCTGGCACGCTGCAAATGAGCGTCGGGAATGGTTCTGGTTTATTTGGATTTATTAGCATTATCATGCTCTACTCTGGGGTTGCGATTGGCATGGTACATGAAGCATTCAGCCTTATTTATGTTTTACCTGATAAAATTCTGCGCTGGATGGGTGGTGGCCCTGAAGATACGAGCGCTGGCGAACAAGTCAAACAATTGAAAGGCTCAGTTGAAAAAGGCGCTGGTATGGGTAAAGGCGCTATGACAAAAATGACCCAAAAAATGGGAGATAAAGCGCAAGGCGCTATGAGTAAATAATATGAAACGTAATACACTTATCTCTGACATTATCTTAATTTTACTGGTGCTATTACCCACCATCGCACTTGCCGGTGGTGGTGGCAGTGGCAGCACGGGTCTCGGGTTTACTTGGCAAAGCCCGACCGGGGATAAATCCTTACAATACCTTGGCATGATATTCGGCAACGTGGGTTCGGCATTACAAGGCACCGGAAATGCCTTGTTGAGTAATTTATTCAGTATTTTTAATATTGCCGTGTTAACCATCGGTAGTATCGTTGTCAGTTACACCATTATCTTGTCTACCTTGCACACAGCGCAAGAAGGTCAAGTGATGGGTAAAAAATGGTCTTCATTATGGATCCCCTTACGTTCTGCAGTCGGTATTGCCTTTTTAGTGCCCACAGCCAGTGGTTACTCGATTCTACAAATGCTTTTGATGAATATCGTTGTTTATGGCGTGGCCGCAGCCAATCAAATTTGGGCCCAAGTGGTGAATACGATGGGCAATACGAATGGTACTGGCGTAACAGGTACTGTGTCCATGGATCAAGGTCAATTGCAATCAACGGCCCAAAGCTTATTTACCAGTATGGTATGTGCGCAAATCATGAATAACGTTAAGGATTGCC
>Ga0206926_1207_pt1 | contig 10437 bp, 6 predicted proteins | sample Alteio_BWOrgHeat_59_FD_152955 | JGI IMG/M metagenome (GOLD analysis project Ga0206926, IMG submission 152955) | Enriched cells from forest soil in Barre Woods Harvard Forest LTER site, Petersham, Massachusetts, United States -... | ecosystem: Environmental > Terrestrial > Soil > Temperate forest > O... | reverse complement strand
GGGAACATTCGTAGGAGATGTTTGTTTCTATCTGGGTGAAAGGCCACCGTTGCTGGCGCCACCTAAATACATTATCCCCTCGCTGAGCCCTGGTTACGATTGTGATTATTGCAATCCCGATGTACTGCTGAACAGGATGTCCGTCAGAGACGGTCGGATTGTTCTACCTGATGGCATGAACTACAGACTCCTGGTGTTACAGAACTGCACCTCTTCATCTCCCGAAATTGCGGCCGAAGTTGGTTCCTATCAGCAGCTGTCTGTATCTCCTGTCCCATCGACGGCGATGTCACTGGCAGTAATTAAGCAGATCCGGGCGTTGATTGATAGTGGTGCAACTGTTGTCTGGCCGCCACCGGAGATGTCCGCAGAGCTGAAAGATTACCCGGAGTGCGATACAGCCGTGCGAAAGATGGCTGCTGAGATATGGGGCGACCTGGATGGCAAGACGCGTACCGAACGACGGATGGGCAAGGGGCGTGTTATTTGGGGGAAAACACCGCGTGAGATCCTGCTGGAAGATGGAGTGGTCCCTGATTTTTCCTTTTCGGGGCAGGCTGAGAACCCGGAACAATTCGATTATATTCATCGTACATCCGGTGGAACGGAAATCTATTTTGTCATTAACCGGACTAATCGACATGAAGTCCGGGATTTTACCTTTCGCGTTGCAGGCAAACAGCCTGAGATATGGGATGCTGTAACTGGCAAGGCCCGTCAGGCTAACGCTTATCGACAAGCTAATACCTGTACTACTTTGTCATTGGACCTGGATGCGTTCGGCTCCTATTTTATTGTGTTCCGTAAGTCTGTCCCCCTTGATGCCAGGGGGAAGGCTGCGGGGAATTTTTTTAAGATCCTGGAGATTTCCGAACTAAAGGGCCCCTGGACTGCTACTTTTGATACCGCATGGGGTGGTCCGGCCAAAGCGGTGTTTCCTGCGCTTATCAGCTGGACCAAACGGCCCGAGGAAGGGATTAAGTATTATTCGGGTAAGGCCACTTATAAAAAGACCTTTGATCTGGGTCAGACAGGGACCGGAAGACTACTCCTCGATCTGGGAGAAGTGAAGAATGTTGCAGTCGTTCGTCTGAACGGGAAGAACCTGGGTATTTTATGGTGCGCCCCCTGGCGGGTGGACATTACCAAAGCTGTAAAGCCAAGAGGCAATGTGTTGGAGGTGGACGTCATCAATTTATGGGCGAACCGGGTTATTGGTGATCTGAACCTGCCAAAAGACAAAAGAGTGGCTCATACGCATGATGCGTTCCGATTTGATATGCTGAGGGCGGCCACGCCGCTGTTGGAGGCGGGGTTGCTGGGCCCGGTGAAAGTGTATGGGGAAAACGGTTTTAGAAAGCGGGATGATCCCGCTTTCTAAACCGTGAGTGATGTTATTTTTACTGTTTGGCCGGTGGCGGGGTACCACCGCCGCTAGTGGGCATCAATTGTGAAAGAAATTTATCGAATTCCAACTTTTGGTCATCTGTCAAAATCGCCTTGATCGCTATTGTTTGTGCCTCATGAAGTGATATCATAGCAGGTCGTGCCGCCTCCATATCACCGTTCGACGCCTTTAGTATGCTGTCTTTTTTGATCGCAGACTTCTGATAGATAGCTGTGAGTTTGGTGATTTGAACATCACTTAATTTAAGTCTGGTCCCCATCATTTTGGCCTGATTACCAGGCGAAGGAGCCTGGGCAATACTCATTGCTGTCGCGCCTATTACAAACAGGCAAATTAAAATTGCTCTTTTCATTTTTACTTGATTTTTAAAATTATAAATATTTAATTATTTAACAACGTCATCCGACAGCATCTCCTCTAACTTCTTTTTAAAAGCCGCATCTCCTACTCCTGTAAACCTGCCCTGGATAACCCCATTTCTATCAATTAGTATCCTGGTAGGAAACACCTTCGCACCATATTCTTTAACGATATCCGTTTGATCAGGGTCGTTTAGTATATTTAACCAATTTATGCCATCGCCTTTAATGGCCCCTGTCCAAGCTTTTAACTGGTCGTCTTTGCTACCAGTCTCCTGTCCAACGCCTACGATCTCAAAACCTTTATCTTTGTATTTGGTATACATTTCTTTTAGATAAGGAAAACCTGCACGACACGCGCCGCACCAGCTTCCCCAAAAATCAATCAAAACTACTTTACCCTTCAGTGCAGCAATATCAACCACGCTGCCATTATAACCTTCCTGCGAAAATGATAAGACCGGTTTACCTACTGAAGTTGCTGTAGCATCATCTACACTTTTTTGGATCAGCTGACCCATTTCTGTATTTTTATAGGTTGAAGGGAGCATTGCATATTGTTTTGCCATCACGTCATCACCTAAATCAAGCGCGTATGTAGAAAAAGCCTGGATGGCCCCGTATGTTCCAGGGTATTTCATAACAAATTTCTTCGCCCCTGCCTGACGTTCCGCCTTCAAGGCTTTGCGTCTTGCTTCAATTTTTTCTTTCGCCGGCGTACCATCTTCCAAAGGAGCCATTTCTTTGACTAATGTCCAGTCTTTATCCAGTAGCACTTTATCCTTAACATAAAAAGTTTCGTAGGCCATGGTTTCTTTATCCGTGCTTTTTACCGTTGCCAAATAAGGTTTTTCCGCATTCCCATCTATTTCAATTGTTGCTCCGTTTCTTAGTACGAACTGCAACTGCGGACCTGGTATCGCCCCAATGCCGGTGCTAACCATTGCATTTGGTCCCATGACCAAAAGATGTGCCATAACGACTTCATTGACGCTGCCTTTAAACACCATATATCCATCTTCCATTGTGTATTGTTTGATAGGCATGAGGGTCTTATCAGCTTCGTAAGTAAGCGCAATTCTGTAATGATTGGGATTGGGAATTTTAACCGTCACTGTAAAGCCTTCCTGTGCGGATACTTTGCTGATAAAAACAAAACTCAAAAGCATAAAGCAAGTGACCTTAATAATGTTTTTCATTTTTTAATACTTGTTTTTAAATTTATATGAATTTTACGCTGTGCCGCTTGATGCTTTTGGTTAATCGGTTAGATGCACCAAATGTTCAGGCTCGAAACCCTCTTTTATTTTCGCCAGGTTTGATTGCATCAGATCAATCAAATTCTGGTTCCCGGTCAAAGTAGGATCGGCCGCTGCTTTTTCCATCATCGCAATGCCCTCCTGTTTTTTGCCGGTTTTTGCTAACAGCGCTCCATAAACGGCGTATGAACCAAAACCCGGGTAGACATCAACGGCTTGCTTTGCCCAAGCTAATGCTTTCATGAGCATCTCTACGTTTTTAGTGTTGTGATACACTGACTGAGCGGCATCGCCCAACGAGAAAGCGAATTGCATCTGCCGCCTTTTGCCCGTTACAATGTTCATTATCTTCCAATATTGTACTTTAGTTGAATCTTGTGCTCCGCTTATAAAAGGTTCCCTCATTTGTTTTAAATCTGCTGCATCGTCCCGTTGCATAGCGGCCAAATCCATTTTTAGCAGGACGTTATTTACAAAATCCAATGCGGCTGCCATTGTTTTTTGCTCATTATGCGTTTTGCTATAATAGCTCATAGTCAACCTCTTTATATAAGCATCCTTATCCGCATCATCGCCCATTAATGACATTAACTGGCTGACCGCTGCGAACATCACCGGCAGCAATTCCTCTTTATGATTAGCAATAATATTCTTAGTGAAATAATTCCTTATCCCAAAATTCAAAGTCGGAAGTGATTTTAGGTGATACGCAGAATCCAACTGGCTGTGGTGCTGTATGATATAATCATAAAATTTGCCTTTGGGCACATATTCGGCAGTTGGGGAAGTAGATAGCATGTAAGAAACCAGTGCGCTATCAGCAAAGTCCTTTTCTGTCAGCATAGGAAAAATGACTTCAATAATATCCGCACTGGGAACCTGAAGGCTGGCTCGCTTTTTTAAATAACTAACAAGGAACTGTTTATTGCGGTTACCGGCATTATATTCCCCCTCCAATTTTGCAAATGGGGTTAAGTCGTTTTGGTTCATCAAGGCAAGGTCTGCAGTTTTCAAAAATTCGTCAACGGGCAGCCCCCCCACGGCCTTGTACATAAGCTGGCCGTCACCATTTACAAATAAATAGGTAGGAAAAGCGTGTACATCGTAAGTTTTAGCAATTTCCACGCCTTCGCCTTTTTCGGCGTCTATGCCGAAATTTACAAAGCTGCTGTTGAATTTGTCGCCCACTTTTTTTAGGGGGAATACGTTAGCCGCCATCATTTTACACGGCCCGCACCAACTCGTGTACACATCAATAAATACCAGCTTGTTTTGTTCTTTTGCTTTTGACAACAGCTCTTTCCATGAAGCCTTTTCAAAATTGATCCCCTGCGCTGCCAGGGATGTTACCCCGGTGAACATGATAATTGTAATTGCGCACAATAGCTTATTCATAAATTTTGTTTATTGCGGGTTTTGTATTAATAAGGGGTTTTCCTGTATTTCAAAAGCGGGTATCTGCATTACCACCCTGTTATCAGTTGGCTGAATAGTAAGCGGTCCTGTATTATAGGAAGAATAGCTCCTGACCATTGGCAGCCCGTTCCTGAAGTTATCAAAGCTGGCTTGCCCTTCAAACGCCAGTTCCAACCTGCGTTCCTGTAAAATATCGGTCAGCAGGTCCTGGCTGCTTAAGCCGCTGTAGGCCTGCAAGCCCGCACGTGTATGAATAGTATTAAGATCGGTTAACGCTGCCTGGTCCATTCCATTTTTTGCTTCGGCCTCCGCACGGTTCAGGTACATTTCGGACAGGCGGAACTGAACAATGGGCTGATGAGTAAAAAGAAAAAAATAATTGAGCGCCTGATAGCTCCATTTAGAAACAAAGTTCCCATTAGTGATGAACGAGGAACGAACATCGGCAGGGGCTAAAAGTTGTAAATAATCAGGCGATGCGTTTACACCGCCGGGGGCAAATCCAAAAGGGGCAAATCCGGGTGAATAATATCCTAGAGTTTGATTAGAATTTGGTGTGCTTCCATTAAAGGCAAAAATAAATTCGTTTACCCCTGTGGCGTCTGCTGTATTGAAAAGCTGTGGCAGCTGGCTGGTGGTAGCCAACTGAAAATTTCCCGAGTTGATAACGCTATCTGCATATAGTACGGCCTGTACGTTATTGGGGCCATTGGGTGCGCTACCTGTACCGCCCATGTACAAATAAACCCTCGAAAGAAAAGCCCACGCGGCCTCTTTAGTGGCATAGGTTTTATTAGCAGCGGCAGGGTAACTGGCCAGGGCCGGCAAATAGGCCGCCGCCTGTTTTAAATCATTCAAAATAAAATTATAGGATGAATCTACTGTAGCCCTTTTTTGCTGCTGACCCGTGCTGGTAGAACTTAAAACTATGCCCAGGTTGGTTTGGGGCGACTGATAATAAGGCCTGCCATACAATTGCAGCAGGTTAAAGTGGCAATATGCTCTGAGGAAAAGATTTGTACCGATAGCGGTAAGCAGGTCAGGATCGGTGGTTTGGGGGTCTATTGCGCTCAGTACCGCATTACACCCGGCAATGATGACATATGATTTTCGCCATAAAGGATAACTCAATCCGCTGGTTGACTGCGCCGAATTTAAAAACAGGTAGGCGTCATTACCGCTTACCACGTTTCCATTGGAATTAACAGGTGTCGTTATAACCACATTATTGCCGCGAAATTCTGCAAGGTTATGCCAATAATAAAAGTATTGGAATAATGCGCCGCCAGTCGGGTCTGTTTGTGTATAAAATTGCTGGTAGTTTCCCTGTGTAGCCTCCAATAAACCCGCTTTATAGGATAATTGCGTTTCAGCAGAAACCTGGTTATAGGGTTTTATACTATCCAGCTGTTTGTTGCACGATGAAGCTGTGATTATGAGTAAAGCCGCTGTTATTAAAAAATAAAAATGGCCCGGTTTATATACTGTTTTCATATTAATTTTTTAAACTGGTCTAGAAAGAAGTTTGAATGCCTAAAATGAACTTACGCGGCTGTCCATATGAACCCGCAATGCCCGGTCCGATATTATTAGGTGTATTTAAGTTAACCCCTTCCGGATCATTGCCAAAAAAGGATGCTTTTTTGAATACATATGCGTTATCAACCGAAATAAACACAGTAGCGTTTGATAGTCCCAGCTTTGCCAGTTTGTTTTTCTTTAAACTATATCCCAGGCGGGCGCTTTCGATACGTAAATGGCTTGCATCATCCCAGACATATGAGCTTCCAATCTGCCCCAAACCGGCATCATTCAACAGATCCACAACCGGGAGGGTTGCTTTATCCCCGGGTTTATGCCATATTGATGTACCTGCGGGCAACTGAAAATAATTATTCTGTGAATAAAGGCTGGGGAACAAATAACCATATTTAGATTGGTTAAGCTCCAGCATCCCATAAGCAAAACTGGCAATAATGGTGAGCGAAAAGTTTTTATAGGAGAAATAATTATTAAAACCACCGAAATATTTGGGGCTTGTTGACCCTATTGACATGTAAGGATTGGTAGCCCCTGCCTGCACCGCATAGTAAGAATTGGCCGTAAACGGTTTGCCATCGTCGCCCATTCCTTCAAATATCGGCTGCCCGGTTTGGGAGTTAACGCCTGAATACTTAATGGCTTTTATAGTACCTTCATCATCGCCAACGTTCAGGTTATAGTTGCTGGTATGGTCTGCATTTACTACCGGCAGAGAACCGCCATATATCTGTGTGATCCTATTTTTATTAAAGGTGATATTAAAATCTGTTTTCCAGGTAAAATCTTTTCCTTTAATATTTGTGCTGCTCACTGTAATTTCAACCCCTTTGTTAGAAACCGCTCCAACATTACGGTATTGCGATTCTACACCATTAAAGCTGCTTACTGGTATTTGCTGGATAAGATTTTTTGTCTGACGATTATAATTATCAACGGATATACTTACCCGGTTAAAAAATGTGGCGTCAAATCCCAGGTTAAGGGTATTGGTAGTTTCCCAGGTAATATTAGGGTTTCCCAACTGCAGCGGGTAAGCGCTCGAATTATTATTATACCCCCTTGGTACAAGCTGATAAAAGGTATTATTCAGGTAATCTGCGCCGGCTTCTTTACCGGTGGTGCCGTAGCTGCCCCTTAATTTTAAATTAGTGAGCACGTTGTTATTTTTCAAAAAGTTTTCTTTGGTAAGTACCCAGCCACCTGCCACTGAATAAAAAGTGCCATAACGATTGTTGATCCCAAAATTGGATGAAGCATCAGTTCGCAGAGTGGCTGTGGCCAGGTATTTTTGTTTATAGGCATAATCCGCTTCGCTAAATGCCGAAAAACCGGCACGGGAATATGGCGATTGAGATACCGCGGGGGAACTGGGGTTTAAAGGGGTTCCAAAAAAACGGGCCGAAGACAAATACCTGGAGCCCGGTTCCATTCCATAGCCGTAGGTGTTGGTGGTATTTACATCGTCCCGGTAATATTCTTCACCTATTAAACCTGTAAAATGGTTGTCACCAAAATACTTATCGGCTTGCGCCAGGTTGCTGGTCAGGAAACGTGTGCTTGCTACCGATGTCACCTGAAGGGTGCCTGGGTATACAGGGCTAACCTGAGCGCCGTCAAAAGAGCGCGGGTCAAAAAAATCATTCGTATTTACATAAGATGGTATAAAAGTGTTGGTACTGCTTAGCATTAGCCAGTCAACCGGTCTGTATTTTAATGTTGTAGCGGCCTGGTATGTTTTATGATCATTTGTAATATTATTATATTGACGATCAAAAATTGGATTCGCCTCAGTTAGTGGAAAGCCTGCTAAGCTGCCAAAAGTAAAACTGTATACCGGAGAGCCATCCTTATTGTATGGGTTAAGATAAGGCAGCTGAGCGGGGTTGGAATTATTATTCGGTTGCACACCTGATTGCCATATGGTACTGAGCGCGACATTCATGGACAGACGTTTGGATAAGTTGATGTCTAAATTTACCCGGAATGATTTACGCTCCATATTAGTATTTATCTGGTTGCCGTTATCGCTGTAATAGCTTGCTCCAACATAATATTTTACCTTGTCGTCGCCTCCACTAACAGATACATCGGCGTTGTATATCTCCCCGTTTTTAAACGTCAGCGGCCACCAGTTGGTGTTGGTGTTTAACTGTTCGGGCGTAAGGGGCAGGCTGGCTGCAATAAAACTTGCCGCTGTTGGGTATTGTGGAGCTAAGGATGCCTGCTCTAACTGGTAGGTTGATGTTAGCGAACTATTCATCAAATCAACATATTGGGACGTGCTCAAAAGTTTATAAGGGCCCTGGGGTAATGTAGAAATGCCTGTACTAACATTAAATCCAACTACAGGTTTTCCTTTGCCTCCCTTTCGGGTAGTGATAACAATAACGCCCTGCGCAGCTTTTGAGCCATAAATGGCAGTGGCGGAGGCATCCTTCAGCTGGGTAATACTTTCTATGTCAGCTACGCTAACTACATCGGTAATGTTGCGGGCATTGGTAATAACACCGTCAATCACAATCAGGGGGCCGTAATTTACGCTGGCATCGCCATCCAACGTAGGGGATGAATTATTAGGGTTGTTAATGGTAGGTGGTAAGTCACTATAACCTCTTTGTACAATGTTGGCAGAGCTATTGGGGTCGCCACCATTGCTGGTAACGTACATGCCCGCTAATCGCCCTTTCAGCATATCGGCAGCGTCTGAACTTGTAACACCATCCCTAAGGTCGTTCCCTGAAATGCTTGCGGCCGATCCTGTCATTTCCCTCAGCGGCTTAGTTTGGTATCCTGTGGAAACAGTCACTTCATTTAGATCCTTTGATGCCCGAACCATTTTAATGGTACCCATATCTCCGGAAACCTTATTCAAGTAATCTTTGTAACCCACATACGAGATTTTTACAGATGCGTTTTCATCTACATTCGTCATGAAGAATTCTCCTTTAGCATCGCTTGTACTAATAAAAACCATAATACCAGCGTTTACACCAGTAGTGCCATGACTTTGCACTTCAGGTTCAGTCTTGCCCTGTTTTTGATCTTTGGTTTGCGTAATGATGACGATAGTTGCGCCAACCAAAGGCTGGCCGTTCTCATCTACAATGCGTCCGTGTATATCGATCTTAGCGATAACCGCTTTGATCTTTTCGGGTGGGGAAGGCTTCTTTTCTTTAATTAAAATAGTTTTATCTTCCAGGTCATAAGATAGATCTTGATTGGTAAAGCAGTCCGTAAGCGCTTCATCTATACTTACATTAGTTACATTGATGGTAACTGGTTTTGCATTTTTGACCAGTTTGGCATCATAAACGAAGTCGTACCCAGTTTGTTTTCGGATTTTGCCAAGGACCTTTTCAAGGGATGCGTTCTTTTCCGAAAGGGTCACTTTTTGCGCATGAGTAGCTGCGCTGGCAGTCATGATGGTGAGTAGCAGGAAAAAAGTAGTTATTTTCATAACTAAAAGAATTTTAGACGATGGCCATATTCGCAGCATGCCTCGTTTAAAAGCAGTTAATTTCATACTTTTGCGTTAGTTTGGGTTAAAACGTTGATTTATTGTCCAATAAGTTTAATCCGCCTTTGGCGGATAAGGGTTAACTCAAGCTTTTAGCGCATTCCGGGTCCGAACCGGAGTGCGTTTTTTGTTTTAACCCTTTCTTTGATCAGCTCAAGAGCCGAAAATTCTTTTCATGTCGTTGCGCATTTAAATGATTAATTCTGTTAAGTTCTCTTCATAGGCATTTATTTCCTGAATACTGTAATGGTTCTGTCGTTGATGGTAAAATCTATTTGCTTCTCCGTCCGGCGCAAGTAATCCAGCACAGATGACAATTTCTTGGAGGTAGTTATAGCGCACCCCATAATGATGGCGGATACATCGTCCTTATAAATGATATCTACGTCATACCGGCGTGCTATCTTTCGCATAATGCCGGTGAGCGGTTCGTCATTTGAAATGATACTCCCATTCTTCCAGGCCATCGTCTCCTCCTCATCCGCCGTTTCGGTTGATAGTTTATTATCAGCTACAACAGCCGTTTGGCCCGGTGTAAGGATTTGATTGCGCCCACCGGGTAAGGTTATCTTAATACGACCTTCGAGCAGGGTGGTCTTACTTACCGGTTCATCAGCATAGGTATTAATATTAAAGTGCGTACCAATATCTTCCACCATTTGCCCTCCGGCGACTACCCGGAATGGCATACGATCATTGTGAACCACTTCGAAATAGGCTTCACCGGTGATCAATTCCACTTTACGTTCCTTACCGGTAAAACTTTCAGGATAACGAATAGCCGTTGCCGCATTCAACCATACCTTGCTGCCATCGGCAAGTGTCAATTGATATTGGCCACCACGGGGAACAGTTAAGGTATCATAGGCCGTTCCGGTGTTACTTTTTCCGGTTTGATCATTATGATAAACCACCTCTCCCTCTGTTGTTTTATCG
>Ga0206926_1224_pt1 | contig 10442 bp, 10 predicted proteins | sample Alteio_BWOrgHeat_59_FD_152955 | JGI IMG/M metagenome (GOLD analysis project Ga0206926, IMG submission 152955) | Enriched cells from forest soil in Barre Woods Harvard Forest LTER site, Petersham, Massachusetts, United States -... | ecosystem: Environmental > Terrestrial > Soil > Temperate forest >... | reverse complement strand
TGTCGATGGCATCTGCGCCCATGAGGCAGTATTGGTAAGTGAATTCATGGCCACCTCGTTCAGCGACTGCGTTGAGCACTTTTATTGCCTGTCGGGTCACTTCGGGGCCGATGCCATCACCTTCGATAACTACGATATTTTTTTGCATACGATGGGGTATTGGGTGCGGGGTTTATGAATGTGTTTGTTCAAATTTTTCTATTTCGCTGCGGATGCTGAGCAGGTAGTCGATGTCGTCATAACCGTTCAGCAGGCATGTCTTTTTATAATGATTGATCTCAAATGTTTCTTTTTCGCCGGTGTTGTTCAGCGTGATGGTCTGTGCAGGGAGAGCTATTGTTAGCTCTGTTGCAGGGTCTTTTTGAATGGCGGTGAAAAGTGTTTGAAGGAAGTCTTCGCTAACAGCGATGGGGAGCAGGAAATTATTCAGGGCATTGTTCTTAAAGATGTCCCCGAAGAAGCTGCTGACGACCACGTCGAAGCCTGCGTCCTTGATGGCCCATGCTGCGTGTTCGCGGCTGGAGCCACATCCGAAGTTCTTTCCACCTATGAGTATGCTGCCTTTATAGATGGGGTTGTTGAGTACGAAATCTTTTTTCGGGCTGCTGTCGGAATTATAGCGCCAGTCACGGAATAAATTTTCTCCGAAGCCTTCCCGGCTGGTGGCCTTGAGAAAGCGGGCAGGGATGATCTGGTCCGTGTCGACGTTCTCCTCCCGGAGGGGGACAGCGGTGGATGTGATGGTATGTATCGACTTGCTCATATAAATTCTCTTATATCGGCTATTTCTCCCGTGATGGCGGCTACGGCTGCTGTCAGGGGGCTGGCGAGGAGGGTGCGTGCATTGGGTCCTTGTCTTCCTTCGAAATTCCGGTTAGACGTAGAGACGCAGTATTTTCCTGCCGGGATCTTATCTTCATTCATGGCCAGACAGGCGGAACATCCGGGTTGGCGGAGGTGGAAGCCGGCGGCTTCGAATATTTTATCGATGCCTTCTTCAATGGCCTGTTGTTCCACCTGTTTGCTGCCGGGGACGACCCATACTTCCACGTTGTCGGCTTTTTTCCGGCCTTTGACAAAAGCGGCTACCATGCGCAGGTCCTCGATACGTGAATTGGTGCAGCTGCCGATGAAGACATAATCCACTTTTTTGCCTTTTACGGCAGCGCCGGCCTGGAGACCCATGTAGGATAACGACTTTATATAGCCTCCTTTTTCTTTTTCTTCGATGGCGGAGAGTGCAGGGATATGACCGCTGACGCTGATGCCCATACCGGGATTGGTGCCGTATGTGATCATGGGCTCAATGGAGGCGGCATCGATGTTTATTTCCTTATCGAACCGGGCTCCTTCCTCTGAATAGAGCTCTTTCCATTGGGCCAGCTTTTTATCCCATTCGGCTCCTTTTGGTGCGAACTTGCGGCCTTTTATATAGTTGAAGGTTGTTTCATCAGGTGCGATGAGGCCGCCTCTTGCGCCCATTTCGATGCTCATATTACAGATGGTCATTCTTGCTTCCATGGACAGGCTGCGGATGGCGGAGCCTGCAAATTCGACAAAATAGCCTGTTCCGCCGCTGGCGGAGATCTGTGAAATGATATACAGGATGATGTCTTTGGATACGACGCCTTTATTTAGCTGTCCTTCTACGTTGATGCGCATTGTTTTGGGCCTGGTCTGGAGCAGGCATTGAGACGCCATTACCATTTCCACTTCGCTGGTGCCGATGCCGAAGGCGATGGAGCCAAAGGCGCCGTGGGTGGAGGTGTGGCTATCGCCGCAGACGATGGTCATACCGGGCTGTGTGATGCCCAGCTCCGGCCCGATGACGTGGACGATGCCCTGGTAGGGGTGTCCCAGGCCGTATAATTCAACCTGGTGTTTTTTGCAGTTGGCGATCAGCTGTTGTACCTGTATCCTGGACAGTTCCTCTTTGATGGGAAGGTGCTGGTCGATGGTGGGCACGTTGTGATCTACGGTGGCCACGATCTGTTGGGGGCGGAAAAGCTCCATGCCTCTTTTTTCCAGTCCTTTGAATGCCTGGGGGCTGGTGACCTCGTGAATGAGGTGCTTATCTATATACAGCACGGAGGGACCATCCTTGATAGTTTGTACTATGTGCTTATCCCAGATCTTTTCAAACAATGTCTTTGCCATAGTGGTAATACTTTGATCAAGCTGTTACGGTGGTTCCTGCGTATGCTTTTGCCATATCGTGCAGATCGGCTTCCAGCACTTCTTTTTTTGTATCGGCCACCTGGAGGAAGCGGTCATAGAGTGTATCTACGTCGTTCCTGTTAAATTCGTAGCCCAGTTTTTTAAAGCGGAAGGCCAGTGCGCTGCGGCCGCTGCGGGCGGTGAGCACGATCTTGCTTTCGTCTGCTCCTACTTCTTCGGGGTTGATGATCTCATACGTGGAAGCGTCTTTCAGGAACCCGTCCTGGTGGATGCCGGAAGAGTGTGAGAAGGCGTTGGCGCCGACGATGGCCTTATTGGGCTGAACGGGCATGCGCATGGTATCGGCTACTGCGCGGCTCAGGGGATTCAGCTCTTTGGCATTGATACCGGTGTAGAATCCCAGCTGTCTGTGTTGTTTGATGACCATGACCACTTCTTCGAGGGAGGTGTTGCCGGCGCGTTCTCCCAGGCCGTTGATGGTGCATTCGATCTGGCGGGCGCCGTTGCGGATCCCTGCGATGGAATTGGCTGTGGCGAGGCCGAGGTCATTATGGCAATGGCAGGAGATGATGGCTTTATCGATATTTTTTACGTTGTTGACGAGATAAGCTATCTTTTCGCCGTATTGATCCGGCAGGCAATAGCCGGTGGTATCGGGGATATTTACGACGGTGGCGCCTGCGGCGATGACGGCTTCGATGACACGGGCGAGGTATTCGTTGTCGGTGCGGCCTGAGTCCTCGGCATAAAACTCAACATCGCCTACGAGATTGCGGGCCCATTTTACGGCCTGGACGGCGCGTTGGAGTATTTCTTCGCGGTTAGAGTTGAATTTGCTTTTTATATGAAAATCTGAAGTTCCGATGCCGGTGTGGATGCGGGGCCTTTTTGCCTTTTTAAGGGCATCGGCTGCTACTTCGATGTCTTTTTGTACGGCGCGGCTGAGGCCGCACACGGTGGCATTCTTAATGATCCTGGATATTTCTTCAACGGAATGGAAGTCACCAGGGCTGGAGATGGGGAAACCTGCTTCGATGACGTCTACGCCCAGCGCTTCCAACTGTAGGGCGAGCTCGATCTTTTCGGTGGTATTGAGCTTACAGCCGGGCACTTGTTCTCCGTCGCGGAGGGTGGTGTCAAAAATGAAGATCTTTTTGTCGGACATAGAATTTTTTTACGTGTGTTTCCGAAATTAGCTTTCTTTAACTTTGCTATAAAATCATAATTAATATGGTTTTACGCCGTTTAAGGGGGGTGGATTCGGTTGAAACCCTTTACTGGTAAGGACTTTAAAGTTTTAAATTACGATGCCCAACAGAAGCTCAGACGCGCTGTTCCAACTCATAAAATCTCTTGAAAAATCGGAGAAAAGGAGCTTTAAGCTGTATATCAAGCGAAATTCCGCCAGCGAGGACCTGCAAAGCATACAACTCTTTGATGCGCTGGACAAAATGGAGGACTATGACGAGGCGCAATTGTTAAAGAAAAGCAAAAATCTTAAAAAACAGCAGCTTTCGAACGCCAAGGCCTATCTATACCGGGAGATCCTCACCAGTCTGCGGCTCCTTCGCAACGAGGAAAACATTGATATTCAGCTACATGAGCAGTTGGACCATGCCCGGATCCTTTACAATAAGGGGCTTTATCTGCAGAGTCTGAAGGTGCTGGACAAGATCAAGGAAAATGCCTATGCTCATAACCAGACGACCTTTTTATTGCAGGTGTTGTTCTTTGAGAAGACGATAGAGGCCCTGCATATTACCCGAAGCATGCAGGATCGGGCCGACAGGCTGACGGCTGAAGTAGACGAAGTCAACTGTCATTTACAGCTGGTGAGCAAGCTGTCCAATCTTTCCCTTCAGCTGTACAGCTGGTACATCAAAAATGGCGTGGCGCGTAATGAAAAAGATGAGAAGGCTGTGCAGGAGTTCTTCGAAGCGCATATACCGGCCGATCTCAGCGGATGTACGGGGTTTTATGAGCGGCTTTATCAATACCAGAGTTTTTGCTGGTATGCCTTTATCCGGCAGGATTTTTTGATGTACTACCGGTATACGCAGAAATGGGTGGACCTTTTTGAAAAGGAGCCCTTTATGCTGGGCATCGAGACGGCGCATTATATCAAGGGGATGCACAATCTGCTGGGGGCGCATTTCGACCTGCTGAACTACGATAAGTTTATCGAGACGCTGCGGGTATTCGAAGCGTTCTCTGAATCGAAGATCGTTACGGGGAATGTAAATAACCGTATCCAGACCTTTGTCTATCTCTATATTTCCAAGCTGAATGAGCATTTCATCGACGGTACTTTTACGGAGGGCATCTCCCTGGTGCCGTATATCGAGGATAAGCTGAAGGAGTATTACAATTACCTGGACCGGCATCGGATCCTCGTCTTCTATTACAAGATAGCCTGTTTGTATTTTGGCAGTGGGGATTATGAACGGACCATCGATTATCTGAACAAGATCATCAACTGGAAGGTGGATCTGCGGACCGATCTGCAATGTTATTCCAGGCTGCTGCACCTGATAGCTCATTATGAGCTGGGCAATTATGATCTGCTGGAATATCTTACCAAAGCGGTCTATCGATTTATGGCGAAAATGGAGGGGCTGAGCCTTGTGGAGGAGGAGATCTTTAAATTTCTGCGCAAGTCGCTGACCTTGTCGCCTGACCGGATCAAGCCGGAGCTGGGGAAATTGCTGGAGAAGCTGAAGAAATATGAGAAGAACCGGTTTGAGACCCGGGCCTTTGTTTACCTGGATATTATCTCCTGGCTGGAGAGTAAGATCCGGAATGTGCCGGTGCAGGATGTTATACGGGAGAAGTATTTGAGTGGGAATCGGAGGGGATAGAGAGTAAGTATTTTACGGTATTTAGGGATTTAATTCCGTAAAAATGGCCTATTTTGTGGATTTTAATCTATAAAATAGGCTAAATTTGCAGAGAAATAGATTATATGATTCCCAGAGCAATTGAAAATAAGCTGATCAATCAAATTGATCATAAAAAGGCTATTCTGATCTTTGGTCCCAGGCAAGTTGGAAAAACAACGCTCGTAAAAGACCTGACGAAAAAAGTAGGCGAGGCCTTTGTCTATTTTAATGGGGATGAGATAACTACAAGAAACCTTTGGCAAAATGACCAGGTGCCTACTCTTATGCAAAGCTTTGGTGACAAAAAATTGATCGTTCTGGATGAAGCACAGATGGTTGAGGAGGTAGGCAGTATATGCAAACAAATAATAGATGCCGAATTAGGCATACAGCTTATACTTACAGGATCATCTGCACTAAATATGGCCAACCTGACCCAGGAGCCCTTAACAGGCCGGAAGTGGGAATATTTTCTCTATCCCATAAGTTGCGCTGAAATAATCGAATATTCCGGTACTCTGGAACTATTGCGTGGACTGTCGCAATATCTTATCTATGGCTGTTATCCGGAAGTCGTGACCAATTTGAGCAATGCGCAACAAATATTGAATAATCTTGCCAGCAGCTATTTGTACAAGGACGTTTTGGCGCTTACCGGCGTAAAAAAGCCTTTATTGTTGGAGAAAATTTTAAAGGCTCTGGCATGGCAGGTAGGTAGTGAGGTTTCACTCAATGAACTATCCCAGATAGTCGGGGCGGATACAAAAACAGTGGATAGCTATATTCACCTTTTAGAACAAGTATATGTGATCTATAGATTGGGAGCGCATAGCGGTAACCTTCGAAATGAAATCAATCGGAAGAAAAAGATCTATTTTTATGATAACGGTATCAGGAATGCTCTGATAGGCAATTACAGTTTACCGGACAATAGGAATGATATTGGAGCTTTATGGGAAAATTATCTCATAACGGAGAGAAAAAAATTGCTGGCTTACAATGGATTTTATGGTCATACCTACTTTTGGCGGAGTAGGGACCAGGCCGAGGTTGATTATATAGAAGAAATAGACGGGAAGTTATATGCATATGAATTTAAATGGAATCCCGGCTCTAAATCAAGGTTCCCTCGCAGCTTTATAGAAGCATATAAACCTGTTAAAACCGAGGTCATTCATCGGGATAATTTTTGGCAATGGCTGAAAGATTATCCGTATTAATGGTAGTCTCATAACCTAATATGCAACAAGCCGCGATGAACAGCGTTGGCTCAGGATCAATAGGCGCGTTCACCTTCGTTGCCACGCTAGCCATCACGGCGGCCGGATCGATTTTTTATACGTTTTTCTATCGAAGCGAACGGAAGGATTCGCGGAGTTCTTCGGTGAATAACTGCGGTTGTTCCCAGGCTGCAAAGTGACCGCCTTTGTCGAGCTTTTTATAATGGATGAGATGGGGGAATGCCCGCTCCGCCCAGCTACGCGGAACCTGATAGATCTCATCCGGGAAGGCGCTTACGGCCACCGATCTGGAGGATCTTTGAAACATCGGCCGGGACGGTAGCAGCCATGTTGGAGTGAATGCCAATCAATTCCGGCGCACCCATTCTGCCGAGCCTCCATAGGCAGTTGGATCGGTCAGCGGGCCGATGACCTTCAATTGTTCGATGATCGAGCCGGGCCAGCCATGTGTGATGATCACCGGCAGTGCGTTCTTGTGTTTCGAACGGACGTGGATGAAATGTATGTCCAGTTGGGAGGGTGGATGGGTGCATAGGGCATGAATCACCGGCGAAGCAAACTTTTGGATTACCTCATAGCGGGCGTATGGATCGCCAATGGACTTTTCTGTAAAGTGCTGAACCTTGTGCCGCGACATCAGGAAATCGTTGCAAGGATCATAGGTAATGCTCACGCAGGCATTTTAACCAGGGTGATTGGTTTTTCTGAAATAGCGATGGCTGTCTGGATCTTAAGTGGCTTTAAGACAAAGCTTAATGCGATGACCCAGGCGGTGGTGATAGCAACGATGAACAGCCTGGAATTTATAATGGCGCCTGATCTGCTTTTATGGGGCAGATTTAATGCTTTGTTTGCATTTCTTTTCATACTTGTGATATTATATAACGAATTTTACTTCAGGAACAGGCAAATTCAACATATGTAAAATGCTTTCATTCTTAAAAAATCATCCCTTTGCAGTTGAGGCATTTTTTGAAAGCTCCCTTGTTTTCACTTTTGCAGTTCCGAAGGAACAGATCCAACACCTAATTCCTGAATGCCTGGAACTGGACACCTTTGACAATAAATGGGCGTTTATTGCGGTGGCGATGGTTCAGACAAAATCGCTGCGGCCAAAGGGATTCCCCAAAATATTAGGGAATGACTTTTTTCTGATAGGCTATCGTTTGTTTGTCCGATTTATAAACCAGGCAGGAAAAAATTTGAGAGGGCTTTATATTCTCAGATCGGAAACGGACAAAAAGAAGATGGAGTTCCTGGGGAATGTTTTTACACATTACAATTACACCACTACCGATATTCATCAAATAAAGAAAAACGGGATCACGGAGATCAGTTCGGGCAAGTCGGATTTCAGCGTTCGGATAGATGATTCCGATGGCGAAAATATTTCACTGCCCGATGGTTCGCCATTTGCCGACTGGAAAGAAGCCAGAAGGTATTCGGGGCCCTTACCGTTTACTTTTACCTACGATCCTGCAGACAAGAAAGTCCTGATCATCGAGGGAGTACGGGAAAATTGGAAGCCAATGCCCGTTAAGGTCATTGAACAAAAATTTTCATTTATTGATGGAATGAAATTAAATGATGCCAGGCTGGCGAATGCTTTTATTATCCGTAACGTTCCTTATTACTGGAAAAAAGGAAAGATCGAGCAATGGAAGTAAAAAGAAGAAAATTTCAAGGCGTATTGAATATTTTAAGCTTTAACCGCCATTTTTATGTATTTGGCCTGGGAGTTTTGTTGCTATTGTTTGTCAGCCATTCCCTTGTAAAATGGCCCGATCTTCTTTTTGGGATCGTAGTGGCAGCGTTTCTGTATGGATTGATCGCGCCTTTACTGGTGTCTGCCTATGTGTATGATTTTTCCTCCTATTATGAGCTGGAATGGATGAAGGCGCTGATCAGGGATCAGGAAAGGATAAAGATGATCGTTAATATTAACGCCGGCTTTGATGAAACAAGCTTTATTATAAAAAGCAAATTTCCCCAATCCGATGTGAAAGCGTTTGATTTTTACGATGCAAAGCGGCATACGGAGCCTGCGATCAAAAGAGCGCGAAAAGTAAGCCTGGTCTATCCCAATACGCAGCAAGTGGCATCCGATTCACTACCATTAGAGGGTCGAACTGTTGATATTGTTTTTTTGCTATCGGCAGTACATGAGATAAGGTCACATGAAGAGAAGGTCCTTTTTTTAAAGGAATGCCATCGGTTATGTAAACCTGACGGTAAAGTAATTATGGTAGAGCATTTGCGGGATTTTCCGAATTTTCTGGCATTCTCAGTGGGGTTTACTCACTTCTTCTCCCGATGGGTTTGGAAGGATGCGTTTAAACGTGCAGGATTTGCCTCTTTCCGGGAGACCAAATTCACTCCCTTTATGTCTATCTTCGAATGTAGTCCCTAACAATATTCATATGGCTTTGCCCGGGCGGAGGGGTCGTCCGGAGTGATCCTGAAAGGGATGGCTGAACCGGGAAGGAATCAGATGGGTGAATAATTGGGGAATTATACCTAAAATTGCACCCAATTGGCACCTTTATGCAAAGTATGGATGTACACCCGTCTGTTAAAGCGATGCGAACGACTTTGTTGGGCATCGTGATCAGCGTAACGCTTGTATTCGTAAAGTATATTGCAGGATACCTGGGGCACTCCTATGCGCTGGTGGCGGATGGTACGGAAACGGCTGCGGATGTGCTAAGCTCGGGTCTTTTATGGGTGGGATTGCGGATAGCCATGAAGCCGGCGGATAAGGAGCATCCCTATGGTCATGGGAAGGCGGAGCCGCTGGCGGCTATTGTCATCTCCTTGTTTTTGTTGGGGGCGGCTGTCTGGATCGGCTGGAACGCCCTGTATTTTATACGTACGCCGCACCAGATGCCCAGGCGTTTTACCCTTGCTATCCTGTTGGTGGTGATCCTGATCAAGGAAGGGATGTTCCGGTATGTGTTAAAAGTGGGGAAGGAGATCAACAGCCAGGCTGTAAAGTCTGATGCGTATCATCACCGGAGCGATGCGATCACTTCGATTGCGGCCTTTGTCGGGATATTGGTTGCGTTGGTGTTGGGTAAGGGGTATGAAGCGGCGGATGATTGGGCGGCATTGATAGCGTCGGGGATCATCGTGGTCAATGCGGTTGCGCTGCTGCGCCCGGCGCTGAACGAGGTGATGGATGCGGCGCCGTCGAATGAGATTGTTGCAAAGGTGCGGGCGTTGGCGGGACAGAACGGGGATGTGAAGCTGGTGGAGAAGTGTTACGTGCGGAAGATGGGGTTTGACTACTTTGTAGATATTCATATCCAGGTGGACGGAGGACTATCGGTGGCGGAGGGCCATGCCATTGCACATGCGGTGAAGAATGGATTGCTGAAGAGTGATCTGAGGATCAAGGATGTGCTGGTGCATGTAGAGCCTGCGGGATGATATTGCAGTTTTAGCTTAATTGAGGGTCCGGTATTCGTTGGGTGTGTACCCTACCCGCTCTTTAAAAAGCCGGCTGAAATGCTGTGGGTATTTGAATCCAAGGGCATAGGCTATTTCGCTGACGGACTTGGTGCTGTCGAAAATTTTCTCTTTGGCTACGTCGATGACTTTCACTTGTATATATTCCTGGGGTGATTTACCTGTTTCTTTTTTGATCAGATCCCCGAAATAATTGGGCGATAAATGGAGTTCGGCCGCGCACCAGGCAACTGATGGCAGACCAATAAGCTGCGGCTTATCGGATGAAAAGTATTCGTTTAACAAATTTTCAAACCGTTCAAGGACGCCCCGATGCACGTTGTCCCTGGTAATGAACTGCCGATCATAAAACCGGGTGCAATAGTTCAGAAAAAGTTCGATGTTGGAGACAATGAGCTTTTTGCTGTGTTTGTCAATGGACTGCCGTAGCTCGGAATCTATTTTGGCGAAACAGTCCAGGACGACTTGCCGTTCCCGTTCCGAGATATGCAGGGCTTCACTGACGCTATAGGAAAAGAATGTATAATCCTGGATATGTTGGCCGAGGCTGGCGCCACGGATGAGGTCCGGATGAAATGCCAGGGCGTATCCCCTGGGATAATACAGCTCTCCAATGTCGTCAAGGCCCGCTATCTGTCCGGGGGCTAAAAATACGAGCGTTCCTTCCTGGTAGTCA
>Ga0206926_1223_pt1 | contig 10484 bp, 5 predicted proteins | sample Alteio_BWOrgHeat_59_FD_152955 | JGI IMG/M metagenome (GOLD analysis project Ga0206926, IMG submission 152955) | Enriched cells from forest soil in Barre Woods Harvard Forest LTER site, Petersham, Massachusetts, United States -... | ecosystem: Environmental > Terrestrial > Soil > Temperate forest > O... | reverse complement strand
ATAATTTTTTTAACCCATTTGCCGGAACAATCTCCCCGATGGACACCCTTTTTTCCATCCGGGCAAAATTTCTTTTGGCCATAACCGGCTTTAAAACCTGTACAATTTTACCCAATCCTGCTATCAAAATTGTCAAATGATGAAAAAACTTGCTTTTGTTGCATTGTTATTCACCGGATCATCGGCTTTCTTCTCAGCCTGTAAGAAAACAGGTTTTCTCGACCAGACCGTGACCACGAGCCTGGACGAGACCTCGACTTTCTCAGACAGCTCAAATGCCATGCAATTCCTGAATAACATTTATGTGAACATCGGATTTGCCACCGATCCACGCCGGTTTACGGATCTCATCTCTTTTGCAGCCGGCCTGGAAGCCGCCTGTGACGAAGCGGAGGGACCGAATGCAGCTAGTACCAATGGCTTTATAGAATTTGCAACAGGCTCTGTAAACCCGACCATCGTGCCTTCCGATGCCTGGAGCATCTGTTATACAAATATCCGCGCAGTCAATCAGTTCCTGAAACATATCCCGGTCATACCATTCAACAGCGCCTTAAAAGCACAGACGTCGGCAGAAGCCCGTTTCCTGAGAGCCTGGTACTATGCCATGCTGCTGCAACACTATGGCGGCGTCCCTCTGATCGGCGATACCATCTATGCAACGGCGGATAACATCATTGTCAAACGCAATTCTTATCGCGCATGTGTAAACTATATCTTGTCGGAATGTGATGCGGCAGGAGCCGTGCTGCCGGTGACCTGGACGGGCGCACAGTATGGAAGAGCCAGCAGAGGCGCATGCCTGGCGCTAAAATCAAGGGTATTGTTGTTCGCCGCAAGCCCCCTGTTCAACAACGGCGGTCTTGCAGCCGGCAATCCGGCCCTCGACTCCATCGTCGCCTATCCCGACTCCGACCCCAATCGATGGCAACTGGCGGCAGATGCAGCCAGGACTTTGATCGCACTCAATGCCTACCAGCTTTTTGTCGACTCTACCTCACTCCCCGGCCAACTGGGGTATGGATTCCAGGAGCTGTTCACCAAACGCTATAACACAGAATATATCCTGAACCATATGATGGGCGATAACAAATACATCGAGAGTCTTTGGGACGTGCCCTCCCGCGGCGGATCAGGCGGTTCCTTTCCTTACCAGGAGATGGTGGATGCCTTCCCCATGAGCAATGGACTGGACATCACCGATCCCAGCTCCGGGTATGACCCCAATAATCCTTATCAGAACAGGGACCCCAGGCTCGGCTATACCATCATACACGACTCCACGCTGCGGGTGAACTTCGGAACAAACCAGGCTGCCCCAGTGAAGCTTTATATCAACACATCCGTTACTCCTCCCGTAGCATCCAGCGGAGACGCTGTCTATAAGGGTACGCCCACCGGCCTCTATATCTTTAAGATGATGGACCCCAACGTCATCAACAACAGTGTCGGAAATACCACCCGCGTCCTTCCGTTGATCCGTTATGCCGAGATCGCACTGAATTTCGCCGAAGCTACCAACGAGGCCTCCGGTCCTACGTCGGAAGTCTACCAGGCCATCGAATCCATCCGGCAGCGGGCCGGCCTCCGCCCCTATCAATTACCGACAGGCATGGACCAGGCGCAGATGCGCACCGTCATCCAAAAGGAGCGGAGACTTGAACTGGCTTATGAAGGGTTCCGCTTTTTCGATGTACGACGTTGGATGATCGCCGAACAGACAGACAATCTGGAGATGCACGGCATGGAAGTAGACCGCGGTCCGGGCATTGTTTATAAGCCCTTCAACGTTCGTAAGCACAATTTTACAAAAGCAATGTACCTGTGGCCCCTGCCCCTGTCGGAGATAGCCAAATCTCCCGCACTGCTACAGAATCCGTTGTACTAACTATTATGACTATATGAAATACAAATTAATTTTCCTCCTCGTGCTGTGTTCCACCGGCTTCTTCGCCTGTAAACCCGAACGGCTACTCCTCCCATCGGAACCCATCAAAGAGCTTTCAGGGAACTGGCAGATCATCAAGGCCACGCGTAACGGAACAGACCTTACGGCCAGGTTCGATTTCTCCCATTTCAGGATCCTTTTTACCGACAGCAGTTATTCCATCGACAGCCTGGTGCCCTTTATCGTGAGCCGGAATGGGAAATGGTCTTTCGACGATCCCCAATATCCCTTTACCATCAGTTTCAGGGCCACGGACAGCAGCGCGAAGACCTCCTCGCTCCTGTATCCCGTCACCGGCGGGCAAAGGAATCTTATCATCACCTTCAGCCCCGGCTGTAGTCTTAACTCCTATCAGTACACCCTCCAAAAAGCGAATTAATGAAAGATCAGCATATAACACAAGAAATAGCGGGCCCGGACCGGACAAAGACCTCCAAACGCCGGAAAATAGCCGGTCTGGCCTGGAAGATCGTAGGCGGCCTGCTGCTGCTCATCATCGTGAGTTGTTCCATGTCAATCGATAGTGTCGTTCAGCCTTCCAGCGTTAACGGCGGCGATATCCTGCCGGTGACCCTCAATGTGACGATCACTACAAACACTACACAGACCTCCAATTTTATGGTGGCCGTACTGGTGCCAAAAATTTGGAAGGCTGCACAAAATTCAACCATCACTTTTACCAGCGATATCAGTTCAGGCGATCAGGGAATGACACTCATCCCCGCAGGAACACCGGCGCCACAAGGCGGAGGCCTGGACTGGCCAACCCTCCTGGCCAGCAAGATCGGTAACGGAGGCAACCTGCTGCCGGACTACGAATGGGTCGCCTTTTATTCGAACACCAGTTATTCCGTTGCCGGGGGTGCTACGATCCACGCTACTGTGAGTATAAAGATCAAAACAAGCCCCGATAATCTCTTATTTAAGCTTGGCTACTGCGTCGCCAACAGTACGGATGGTTTGAGCAGCACCGACCGTTATGGCTCCGCATTCTCAAGCTGTTTCCAGGTCAATGGTACGGGAGACCTCATCGACTTCTGTAACCCCCAGCTCTCGACTGTCGATCCACGGACATCGCTGGACAACGATATCATAACGGTGACCTTCGACGGAGGCGTTCAATCTACCCCCCTCGATAATGCCTCGCAGGTCTATCTGTGTATATCAGGTATCACCGACACGGGCGACAGCCTTTCCGTCTGTACACAGACCGATCAGACAAAGATGACCCCATTGGGGCTGAATAAGTGGCAGAAAGACATCTGGCCGAGAAAGCTGTTCAATCTTACAGATAACCAGCACCTCACCGGGTTAAGGTATTATTTCACCGACCCGACAGGCGGTATCAGGGTGGGATATGCCGGTGGATCAGCGCCATTTATTTATACGTTCAGATGCCAATAACGAATAACTGCCAATCTTAAATCATTATTATGTTTCACCCCCACGTATACAAACACCTATCGAAGATGAGCGGCGCCCTGCTCCTGGCGCTGCTCTGTATCGCTATACCGCGGACCTGCCTGGCGCAGTCATCCGTCAAAGGAACGGTGCTGGACGATTTCGGATACCCGGTACAGGGAGCCCTGGTACATATAAAAGGAGAAAAGACCGGTGTCGTCGCGGGAAAGAACGGTTCGTTCGAATTACCCGCCGCCGGCGGCAGGGTCCTGGTATTCGAATACCCCGGCTTCAACACGGCAGAGCGCAGCGCCGGATCGGACGGTCCCTTGTATGTGCGGCTTTCGGCCCGCTACCTGTGTTTGTCGACGACTCCGGACATCACCACACAGCCCATCGGCGACACGATCTATGTTCCGTATAACCCGACTCCGAAGATAAACGTGCTCTATGATCGCACCAACGCCAATTCCTTTCTGGGCGCCATCTCGACAATAGGAGCCCCTCAGCTGGCCACAACGCCGGCCTCTTCCTATACTTATGCCTTACCCGGCAGACTGGCCGGATTGAATGTAATACAGACCAGCGGTTTTTACACACCATTGATCGGTGGCCTGACCTCCCGCGATATCTTTGTCGGTAATATCCCTAACAATACAAGTGGCGCGGGACCCACCGATAATACCGAATTCAATATCCAGCTGAGGGGACATAATGGTAGCTTCGGCCAGTCCCCGATCGCCATCGTCGATGGAGTTCAACGGGAATTCTACTCGCTGGATCCCGAGAGTATCGAGTCCGTCAGCATCCTAAAGGATGCGCTTTCTACTATCCTGCTGGGACAGAACAGCTCCCGCGGCGCCCTCATCGTGACAACCAGGCAACCGATCTCCGGTCCGCCCCGCGTCTCTTTTACGGCAGAGACAGGCGTACAGTCCTCGCTGAAGCTGCCGACACCATTACCTGCTTACCAGTATGCCTACTTGCTGAATGAAGCGCTCCTCAATGACGGTAAGTCACCGGCATATACATCGGCGGATTTCAACGCCTACCGCAATCACACCGATCCCACCGGCCATCCTGACGTCAACTGGTATAACACCGTTCTTCGCAATAGCTCACGGCTGAACCGTTACAATCTGAACGTCACTGGCGGCAGTAATACCGCCCGTTACGTGATAGGGCTGAACTATATGGACCAACAAGGGATGTTCGTTACATCGAATGCAAATCCCTACAACACCAACGCAGAGCTCAAACGATATGTCGTCAATTCCAAAATAGACATCGACGTCAATAAAGACTTTAACGTAGGGCTGCAGATCTTTGGACGGCTGCAGGACGGTAACCAGCCCGGCGCTACCACCGCTACTATTCTGGGAAATTTGCTGACAACACCCAACAATGCCTATCCGGTATATAACCCGGACGGGTCGTACGGCGGCAACGTTAACTACAACCAAAACCTCCTGGCGCAGACCGTCTCCTCCGGCTATATGGCCGACCACGTTCACGACGTCATGGCCAACCTGGACCTTAACTATAAGCTCGATAAATGGGTCAAAGGCTGGTGGGTAAAGGCCAAAGGAAATGTGTCGGTACAAGAGGCCAGCAACCAGGACCGGAGCAAACAGGTTCCCGTCTTTTCACAGGCGATATCGCCTTCCGGAGATACCAGCTATCACCGGTATGGCAGCACCGTCAACCAGAGTAATAATTTTACGAACACCTCCTGGGCCAGGTATCGGTTCGTTCAGCTGTCTACGGGTTATAACCGGCAATTCGGTTCCCATACGGTGAGCGGCATGTTTTTGTATGATCAGAAGAGCGTCCTTTTGAATTATGACATCCCTTCGGCGCTGACCAATTATACGGCTAAGGCATCCTATAATTATAAGGAGAAATATTTTGCGGAAGCCGCCGCGGACTACAGCGGTTACAACCGGTATATTCCGGGCCACCAGTACGGTCTTTTCTATGCCGGAGGACTGGGCTGGAACATGGCAAAGGAAGACTGGATGAAGCCGCTGACAGGCTGGCTTGATCAGCTGAAGCTTCGCGCCACCTATGGCCGGACGGGCAATGCCAATGTAGACAACTATGGATACTTCGTCTGGCGTCAGTATTTTCAAGGCGTGGGTGGCTTCTATCCCATTGGCAGCAATTATCCCAATGGAGTCGGTCTTGCCGAACAGGGCGTTCCGGGCAGCCAGGTCCTCGCCAATGTCAATGCCACCTGGGAGCGCGCAGACAAGCTGGATGCCGGATTGGATCTCTCCATCCTGCATAACCGCATACAGCTGACAGCGGACTATTATCACGAACGGTATTTTGACGTCATGCAGCAACGGGGAAAAACCATTGCGTTGATAGGTTCCGGATACCCGGCAGAGAACATTGGTATCGACCTTTACCAGGGGGGTGAGCTGACATTGACCTATCAGGATCATAAGGGCGACATCAATTATTTTGTTACCGGTAACGCCTCCATACAGCAGTCAAAAGTGATCTTTATGGATGAACAATTTGAACAGTACTCCTGGAACGTTCACACAGGACACCCGGTAGGACAAAGGTTCGGGCTTATCGCCGACGGTCTTTTCCAGACAGGGGCCGAGGCCGCCGCCGCTCCCACCATTTCAGGTTATACCCCCAGGGCAGGTGACATTCGCTACAAAGATCTCAATCATGACGGCGTCATCGACCAGTTCGATGTGGCGCCGATAGGTAAAGAGAAACCAATGATCTATTACGGTCTCACGGCAGGACTCAGCTACAAAGGCATCGAGGTAAGCGTGCTGCTGCAGGGAGTGGCTAACAGAGACGAATATGTAGGAAACGGCTATACGGACGCCGGCTTCCAGGGTCAGAACAACGGGTACTCACAGGCCTATATGCAGGCATTGGGCCGGTGGATACCGGAGAATGCAACAACGGCCATTTATCCCAGGCTGACGGCGGGGGGCAACGGTTATAATTATACACCGCTCTTCCTGTCCAATTCCTTTTTCCTTCGCAACGGGAATTATATCCGGGTCAAAAATGTAGATGTAGGATATAATCTTCCCTATATCTGGATGAAAAGGCTGAAGCTGAGAGGCATAAGGATCTTTGCCAATGCGCAGAACCTGTTTACGCATTCCGCCTATAAGGGCATCGATCCGGAAGTTCCTTTCCCTGCCTATCCCATGCAAAAAGTCATTAACACCGGCGTCACCGTCAAACTCTAATCAACATGAAATATTTTCTTTATATAGCGATTATAACGGGTGTAGTGTTCACCTCCTGTGAGAAGTCATATGAGAGCGTTCCTCTCGGGCAGCAGACAACGCTGGACCTTGCATTTGATACCCGCGATTCGCTGGGTAAAGAGGCGATGCTCTATTTGCTGACGACTTACCAGCAGGCCTTCTATAGTGGCCATAACAGGGTCAATGGAAATTATCTCGATGCTGCTTCCGATGACGCCATTTCCTCGGCATCCGGTATTCCTTCGGTCCAGGCAATAGCCACCGGAGCGTATTCGGCAGCTTTGACAAATACAGATGACCAGTGGGCACGCAACTATGCGGGCATCCGGAATGCAACGGTGTTTATCGTATATATCAACCGCGTTCCCCTGCTGGAACTGCTGCCCAACGGCCAGCCTGCCCGGTCGGCATACAGGAGCGAAGCCCGTTTCCTGCGCGCCTGGCTTTATTTCCAGCTGCTAAGACGATATGGCGGCATCCCCCTGCTGGGCGATACCATCCGCCAGATAACGGATAATGTGCAGCTGCCGCGTAACAGTTTCAGCGACTGTGTAAATTATATTGTCAGCGAATGCGATAATATAAAGGACAGTCTTCGTACAGCAGCGATGGTCAACTCCAACACTTATGGACGCATAACACAGGGGGCAGCATTGGCCCTGAAAGCAGAAGTATTACTGTATGCTGCAAGCCCGTTATTCAATGGTGGGAATATCGACCCTTCCAACCCGCTGACAGGATATACCAATTATGATCTTAATCGCTGGAAGCTGGCGGCCGATGCGGCAAAGACGGTCATCGACCTCGGCACATATCAACTGATGCCAAATTTCAACGACGTATTCACAACCCAGACCACACCCGTCGGCCCCAATACCGAGGTCATCTGCTGGATGCAGACCGGGAGCCCAGGCAATGGCGTCGAAATTTCAAATGCCCCGGTCGGTTATACCTCCGCCGGCGGTAACGGCGCTACCAGCCCGACCCAAAATTTGGTAGATGCCTTTTCCTCCGATTCAGGATACGCCATCACCGACGCCGCAGCCCACTATAACGTCAACGATCCTTATTCCAATCGTGATCCGAGACTCTCGCTGACGGTATTTCACAATGGTTCATTATGGCTGAACAGGGCCATACAGACCTTTGACGGAGGTCTCGACAAACCCGGAGGCTCCGTACAACAGACAAAGACGTCTTATTATATGCGGAAGTTCATGGGGCCTTTCGAAAGCGTCACCAGCAATCCGCCTTCCTATTCCGGCATCGATCACGACTGGGTCTATTACCGGTATGCAGGGATCCTCCTGGATTATGCAGAAGCCACCAATGAGTTCTCAGGACCGTCGACAGATGTTTACAACATATTGTATGCCCTTCGCAAAAGAGCGGGGATCCTTACTACACCAGATAATACCTATGGCGTACCGCAGGGAATGGGCCAGACTGATATGCGGACATTCATCCATAATGAACGACGGGTGGAAATGGCATTTGAAGAACAACGGTTCTTTGATATCCGGCGCTGGAAGATAGCCCCACAGGTCTATAACAACGCACCTTTGCAGGGACTTGACCTTCAACAGTCCAGTGGCGGGCAGCTTTTTTACAACCGGGTCCCCGTGCTCACGACCATCTTCCGGGATCCGCAAATGTATCTGTATCCCATCCCTTACAGCGAAGTGGTAAAGAACGACCAAATGAAACAAAACCCTCTTTGGTAAGTAAGAACCAATACTAACAATATAATTTTTTCCATATGAATAAGCTGATCTTTCTTTTTTCAATGGCTGTTCTGCTAACCCCAGGGCTTTCTTTTGCCCAGACAAAAGTCGTGACGGGCGTGATAAAAGACGCCAACGGGCCTTTGCCGGGGGCTACCATCATGGAGAAACTGCAGCCGAAAAATGCCGTCGCAGCCGATGACCGCGGCCGGTTCCGGATCGTATTACATGGCGCCTCCGGATTCATCATCGTCTCCTATCTGAATTATCAGCGACAGGAAGTGAACGTAAAAAAGGAACATGATGTAGAGGTCGTCATGCAACAGTCGACGCAAGGCATGGAAGAGTCCGTGGTAGTCGGTTTTGGCAAAAAGAAACGTATTACCAATACGGGCGCGGTAAGCTCCATCAATGCAGACGAGATCCGCGACGTACCCACCTCCAGCGTGCAGAATGCACTTGCCGGCAAGCTACCCGGGTTTTTTACACAGCAGCGTTCGGGACAGCCGGGACATGACGCCTCCGATTATTTCATCCGTGGCGTCAGCTCGCTGAACCCCGCGGGTAACCAGCCGCTGATCGTGGTCGATGACATCGAATATACATATGACCAGCTGGCCCAGATAAATGTCAATGAAATAGAAAGTATCTCTATCCTGAAGGACGCCAGCACCACGGCCATCTATGGGATCAAGGGAGCCAACGGGGTGTTAGTGGTAACGACCCGAAGAGGGGCGCTCGGTAAGCCGAAATTCAATGTACGGCTGGAAGGCGGCGGACAGGCCCCCGTACGGACACCAAAGTTCCTGGACTCCTATCATACCGCACAGCTGGTGAATGAGGCTTATAACAATGATGCGCTGACACCCCCTTTCAGCCAGGCCGATCTGGACGCATTCAAGAGCGGGAATGACCCTTACGGGCATCCCAACGTCAATTGGTATAACGCCATCAACCGCCCCTATTCGTTGCAGGAGAATTCTAACCTGGATATCTCCGGTGGTACGCCCAATGTCAAATATTTCATCTCCGGTGGCGCCTTTAACCAAAATGGAAGTATTAGGAACTTTTCCACAAATGCTGACGGTGTTAACAGCAATTATTTCTTTAAACGGTATAACATCCGGTCAAACCTGGACATACAGGCGACAAAGAATCTTAGCCTCCGGCTGGACGCGACAGTGCGCTTCGGAGATATCAATCAGCCCTATGCGATGAATGTCATCAGCAATATCTACGACTTCACCAAGATCCACCCCTATTCCGCACCTTTCATCAACCCCAATGGAAGTTATGCCTATGCTTATGATACGAAAAACCAGCTGCCAACCATCAACGCACAGCTGGCGACACAGGGATATACACGTAACCGCCGTACGGATTATAACTTATTGCTCGGATTTACCGAAAAACTGGATGATATCACCCGCGGACTCTCCCTGATAGGCCGGGTCGCCTATGCAAATGTGGAACAAAACACGCTCACCCTGTTCCGACCCCTCCCTCCAACCTATCATTATGATCCCAGGGATGGCAGCTACCACCTGAATACGGGTGTAAGCACCGGCGGATATACGTATCAGACATACAGGACCTTAGGGAATACTGATCTTGACAACCAGCGTACAAATGTGCAGATCTACCTGAATTATGAGCGTGTTTTCGGTACCGCACACCATATTACCTCCCTTCTCCTGTGGAACCAGGAAAGCTATCGGGTGGATATAGATGCGACAGGGATCCTGCCCATCGTCGGACAGGTGCCGCAGAAATCCCGCGGCTATTCGCTAAAGGTAGGATACGACTATAAACAAAAATACCTCATCGATTTTAACGGCGCGTTCAATGGCTCAGACCGGTTTCAGGCCGGCAAACGGAATGGCTTCTTCCCCGCCGTCGGCGTGGGCTGGAACATGGCAAAGGAAGACTTCTTCGCCAAGTCGCTGCCCGCTGTCAACCTGTTCAAGCTTCGCGCAACATACGGTATAGTAGGTTCCGACGTGGCGCTGGGCGATCAGTATCTCTACAATCAGGTCTATAACCAGGGCACAGTGCCTTATAGTTTTGGCCAAACGGATCAGGGCGGAGGTGTCATTTCAGAAGGCGCGCTGGGCAACAACAACGTCACCTGGGAAAAAGCAAAGAAATTTGACGCCGGTC
>Ga0206926_1163_pt1 | contig 10495 bp, 7 predicted proteins | sample Alteio_BWOrgHeat_59_FD_152955 | JGI IMG/M metagenome (GOLD analysis project Ga0206926, IMG submission 152955) | Enriched cells from forest soil in Barre Woods Harvard Forest LTER site, Petersham, Massachusetts, United States -... | ecosystem: Environmental > Terrestrial > Soil > Temperate forest > O... | reverse complement strand
GGTAAGTGTCCAAACCGGCATTGCTGCCCTTAACTTTTACATACAAAACTTTAAACAGGTTCGACATCTCTTCGGTTGCCTTTTGGCGAAGACAGGCTGCCTTATGATCGTATTCGCATCGATTTAGCTGATGGATATGCAAAAGAAAAAAATGCAGCCAAGGCCAATTACTATGCCGGTTTACTGGAAGCCGATTTTTGGAAGGGCAAAGCTTATGGCGGCTTAGCTGATGCGTTTTACGCCAACGGTGACCTGATTAACGCGGCCTTCTATCAGAAAAAAGCAATAGAAAGCGCCCTGCCTTATACCGAAGGAAAAAAGGGTCATAGCGCAGCTGCCGATTTCGCGGCTTCAGGTTATGCCGCTGCATGCGAGAGATATGCCCGGATCCTGTACGACCAAAAAAAGCATAACGAAGCGTTGAGATATATCGAGATAGCTGTTAAAGCTGCAAAGGCGTCCACAGCGGAGCTAAACTACGCTTATGCGGAAATACTTGCAGTGCTTAACCGTGATCAGGAAGCTTATGACAGGATAGAAGCGGCGGTAAGATCAGGTCAGGCAACCGAAGAGATGTCGAACCTGTTTAAAGTTTTGTATGTAAAAGTTAAGGGCAGCAATGCCGGTTTGGACACTTACCAGGCAGATATCCGCAAAGGCGTAATAAATGACCTGCGAAAGAGATTGACAAAAAATATGGTAGACCAGCCTGCTGCCGACTTTACGCTTACCGACCTATATGGCAAAAAAGTAACCTTATCCGACCTGAAAGGCAAAGTGGTTATTCTCGATTTTTGGGCTACCTGGTGCGTACCTTGTAAGGCTTCTTTCCCGGCTATGCAGGCAGCGCTGGATAAGTATAATAATGATCCGGATGTTAAGTTTCTGTTCATACATACCTGGGAACGTAGTCCCACCGCAGCGGCAGATGCCAGGGCTTTCCTCTCCGGTATGAAATATGATTTTGAGGTGCTCATGGATACCAGGGATCCGGAAACCAGGGCCAATAAAGTAGTGGACAGCTATAATGTGTCCAGTATCCCGACAAAGTTTGTAATAGACGGAAAGGGAAATATCCGGTTTAGGTTAACTGGGTTCAATGGTAGCAAAGAAGCGGCCGTTGATGAAATATCGATGATGATAGATATGATCAGGGCGAAAGGCTAACGTTGATTATCAATTAATTATCGTGTAAAAAAACCAGCCTTTGCAGATAAGTGATCCCTAATAGTATTCAGGGCCAGGGACATATGTTTTTTGACCGTCTCCACTGAGAGGTGCATGCGTTCCGCGATCTGGGCGTGACTAAGATGTTCACGGCGGTGGAGGATATAGACGTTCTTTTGCTGGCTGGGCAGATGGTCAATGGCCTCGTCAAGAAGGTCCATGAGCGCCACTTCCTCCTCATTTTCCTCCCATGCCTGAGCGGCGCTGTCTGGTGGCAGGCTGGCTTCCAGCGCGGCCTGCTGCGCCCGTTGCCGGGCTATGCTTCGTAAGTGATTGTAAACATGATTACGGGCGGCGGTGAAAAGGTAAGCATCGAAGTGTTCTATTGATGTGAGGGTGGCTCGTTTTAGCCATATTTTTACGAAAACATCCTGTACGATCTCCTGGGTGGAAGAAAACGACTCGGTGAGCCTGTATATATAGGCCCCGAGGCGTTGGTGATACGCATGGAACAACTGGCTAAAAGCGGCCTCATCCCCTTCCGCTACAAGGCCCAGTAGTTGCTTTTCCGGATCTGATGGCAAGACAAGCATGGGAATAAAGGTAGAAAAAGTATTTTAATTACACCGATCGGAGAAATAGCCGGCTTTTCAGGGCTAATTTTTGCGCATTCGTTTGCGTAGTTTTTTTTCCGGTCTGTCCACTATCTTTAAACAGCGTTATTTTATAGAGCCGGATCATTTTAACCAAACATCATCATTCCAATGAATAGAAAAGAGTTTCTTCGCAGCGGCGGTCTTGCTGCCCTCTCCTTTGCCGGAGTTTCCCAATCCCGGCTTTTTGCACGTGAAAAGAAAGCAGCGCCCAATGTACGCGTAGCGCTTATCGGCACCGGTCTGAGAGGCCAGGGACACCTGGACCTCCTGTTGCGGCGGGCGGATGTGGACCTGGTAGCCATCTGTGATGTTGATGACCGGATGCTGTCCAGCGCCAAAGAGCTGATCACGAAGAGCGGGAAAAAAATGCCAAAGATTTATACCGGTGATCCCTATGCCTGGCAGGGGCTTTTGCGGGAGCAAAAACCGGAGGGCGTGGTCATCGCCACTCCATGGGAATGGCACAAACCTATGATCATCGGCGCCCTCGAGGCGGGCGTACCCTATGTTGCTACGGAAGTGATGCTGGGCATCACCTTACAGGATCATTGGGATGTAGTAAAAGCAGCTGAAAAATACAATGCGCATGTCATGATGCTGGAGAATGTCTGTTACCGCCGGGATGTGATGGCAGTCCTGAATATGGTGCAGCAGGGTGTATTCGGGGAGTTGGTGCATCTGCAGGGTGGTTACCAGCACAATCTCCGGGGCGTAAAATTCAATAATGGTCAGCAGGCCTATGGCGGCGGCTGTGAATTTGGTCCGAAGGCCTTTTCCGAAGCACGCTGGCGGACGGAGCATTCTGTTCACCGGAACGGGGACCTCTACCCTACCCATGGGATCGGACCGTTGGCGCATTATATCAATATCAACCAGGGGAACCGTTTTATGAATCTCTGCAGCTTCTCCTCCAAGGCCAGGGGGCTGCATGATTATGTAGTAAAAGAATGCGGTCCTGACCATCCCAGCGCCAAAGTTAATTTTAAGCTGGGCGATGTCGTCACCACTTCCATCAACTGCGCCAACGGGGAAACGATCCTGCTGCAACACGATACAAGCCTGCCACGTCCCTATTCGCTGGGATTCCGTGTACAGGGAACGGGCGGGTTATGGATGGATGTAGCCAATGGCATTTACGTGGAAGGACAGTCAAAGAATGACGAATGGGATGCGGCGCAGGTGTGGCTGGACAAGTATGACCATCCGTTGTGGAAACGCTGGAGCAAGGAAACGGCGGGTGCAGGACATGGCGGGATGGACTTTTTTGTCATTCATGCTTTTATCGAATCCATCAAGCGGAAGACAAAAACGCCGATGGATGTCTATGATGCGGCCACATGGAGCGCGATCACACCGCTGAGCGAATCCTCTGTTGAAGCGGGCAACCAGACCGTTGAGTTCCCGGATTTTACGGGGGGACAGTGGATGTACAGGAAGTCGAACTTTGCATTGACGGATGAATACTGAGAGGAGCGGAGATAATATCCCTCGGGGATATTATCTCCGTTTGCGTCTCACCCAGATCAGGGTCCCAGTAATAGCCAGGAGCGCCGGTATCACCCAGATATAGAGCAGCCTTACCATGGACATGCTTTGTTTGGTCAGCAGGATCTTATTGTCCGTCAATTCCGGCCGGCGGATATCGATGGGTACTTCTCCATCGGACAGCCAATAGAACAGCCCGGTGCCGAGCTGGTAATTATCCGCCCTGATGCCTTTCCTGTTCCCCATCATTTCCGCGTTGTCGAAGCAGTCCGCATCGCCCAGCACGATGATCCGTTGGTCCTTCTCTCCTACTTTCCGGTTCAACGCCAGCACGGTGGGAATGGATTGTTCCCGCTCGCCTGCGGCCTTGTTCAGCACCGGCAAGCTATCCGTGAAATTCTGCGTTTCCAGCTCATTCCAGCTGCCGTGGGGCGGCGTCATGAACAACGGCGTCACGGTAAAGCCGCTGTCTGTTGTGTAGCTTAATCCCGCGCAGCCCGGCATGGCAATGCCCAGGTGATTGTCCTTTACGTCCCGGAAATGATAGGAAAGTCTGCAGGCGTCTTCGGTAGGCAGGGCCAGCACCAGGTCCGGGACAAAATCCCTGCGCGGCTGTACGATGCGGCCCGGCAGCAATTGTACACCCAGTGTCGACAACAAGGGGTTCATCAGGCTCTGCCGTCCTGGTTCACCTGCGACGACCATGTTACCTCCGCCGGCGATCCAGACATCCAGCTTTGTCCTTTCCGTATCGGACAAGGGGGTCCGCAATTCGGCAATGACCACCACGTTGACATCGGCAGGCACCTGGTCGTCCCCGGCCAGGCTGAAATTTCTCACGGCAAATCCCTGGTTGATCAGTGCGTTCCGGAAATTCGGCGCCGTGGTCATGAGGTTATAGCCTTTATCCCCGAAGATCCCGGGGTTTCGTTCCCCATGCCCCTGTAAGAACCCGACGGTCGGCAGCTTCATCACGAGCCGCTTCATCGCAGCCGTGATCTCGCTTTCGTAAGGATACCTGAACATGTCATCGAACATGCGCAGAAAGGTCTTTTGACCGCTGTCCCTTTGCAGTACACGGGTGAAGCGATAGTTCTCTCCCGACAGGTCGATCATCGAATCGATCTGTCGGGGAGTTTTGAACAGGGAGATGTCCAGGCTCATCACATCACAGATCCTGCGCGCCCTTGCCTCATCGGACAGCTCGGGGTATTCCTGCCTGCCCACGCCTTCGGGCATCCGATGATAATAATAGACATACTTCATTTCGATGCCGGGCTTGAAACGGATGTATTGCTCCAGCTGACGCTTGTCAATGTTAACGGCAGACGGTAATCCCCTGATCCTGTCCTGGTCGAAAAGATTGACATAGGTGGTGATGGTCAGTCCTCCCTTCATTCTTTTCACAATGTCCTGGCTGTTCGGGGTCAGGGTATTGGACTTTGTACGGGTGACGTCGTCATATCCTTTTAACGCGGGCCGGGACGTGAGATAACCCAGCATCATGGCGATGAGCACTGCGGCGGCGAATCTTCCCGCATTCGCCCATCGGGAACGTTTTTCCCGGTCGGCCTGTAGTTTAAGGATGCTGAGCGAAAGGAACAGGAATATGACGATGAAAAAATAGAGTACATTCTCGCTTACGATCAGCCCGCGTAACGTTTCTTCAGCCCTCCCATTGATAGAGAACCACCAGGTGATCTCACTGACCAGGGGAATATCCTGCCAGAGTGTTCCAACCGTATTCAGCAAAGCAAAGAGGGCCAGGGTCCCCATGGCCGCTACGACCTGGTAGGAAGTGAGACATGACATGAACAGACCGATCGCCGCATATACGGAGATCAGGAGGTATTCCCCCAACAGCCCTGTCAGGAGCACGGGCCAGTCGACGTGTTCGATGGTGAGGGCTGCCAGGATACAAAGCAATACCAGGATGCCGACCAGCATCAGTCCATAAAGCAGCATGGCCAGGTATTTCCCCAGGATGATCTGTACATTCGTCACCGGGGAGGAATAGAGCAGCTTGATCGATCCGCTGCTCATTTCCCGGCTCATCAGCCCCATTGTCAGCAGGGGCATGTACAGGTAGAGATACCCCTGCATGGGACGGAACAGCGACATGATCCATCCGGTCAATCCCTTTATCTTATTCCCCAGCGACAGCAGGCGAAAAATGCCATCCAGGCTGCCCGTGAAGGAGATCCCGGCCTGCACGGCGAAGATCACGAGGATCAGCCAGGCTACGGGAGAATAGAAAAGCGTTTGTAGTTCTGTGCGTGCTATTTTAGCGATCTTATTCATCAGCAGGATACTTTATTTGATCTTATTGGATAATTTTGCAAAAACGGCGTCTATCGAGCTTTTTTCCACCCTGATCTCCGTCAATTCCCATCCCCGGGTGACACTGTATTCCACCATCCGTTTCACAGTCTCTGTACCTGCATAGGAAACCCGGAAGGAACGTTCGGTCAGGGTCTCGACCCCGTTGACGCCCGGCACCTCCAGCAAAGCGTCCGCCGACGGCGGCGCATCCAATGCGACAAAGAAGCTATCCGGCACGATATAATTATTGAACTCATCCAGGCTTCCGGAAAACACCAGTTGTCCATGCTCGATCATCCTGATCTGGTCACAGGTGGCCTGCACCTCCGATAAGATATGAGTCGAGAGCAATACGCTTCGTTCTTCGGCTATTTCCCGGATCAGCTTCCGCACCTCGAGGATCTGGTTGGGGTCCAGCCCGTTGGTAGGCTCATCCAGGACGACAAAACGGGGGTTGTGCACGATGGCCTGTGCGATGCCCACCCTTTGCTGATAGCCTCCCGAGAGATTGCGGATCAGGCGCCGGCTGAAATGGGTGATCCCGCACTTGTCCTTGGCGGCATCGACGGCCTGTTTCATCTTTTTGGGCGCTATCGAGCGCAGGTGCGCTGTATAGTGCAGGTATTCATCCACCGTCAGGTCCGTGTGCAGGGGTGGCTTCTGGGGCAGGAAACCCAGGTGTCGTTTGGCCTCCGAAGGGTCCTGCCGGAGGTCGATGCCATTGATATAAACAGCTCCTTCCGTCTGGTTCAGCACGCCGCAAATGATGTTCATGGTCGTGGACTTACCGGCGCCGTTGGAGCCGAGCAGGCCCAGGATCCCGCGGCCGCTGACCTCGAGGTTGATATCCCTGATCGCCCATTGGGCGCCCCCATAGCGATGCGAAAGGTGCTCTACCCTTACAATTGAATTGTTCATGTATATGTACTTTTTAGCGATTTCCGCTGCGCTCACTTATTGGGTTTGTTCAATGCTGCCGTTGGCAGTGAGGATGACATAATCAGGGATCTGCAGGGTATAGCGCGGATCTCCCGGCGGAAGCGAATAAGCGGCACCGTTAACCATCCTGGCCGGCGTGGCGGTGAAGCGGGGATCGCTGTTGAGCCTGCGCAAGTCCGTCCAGCGGCAACCGCGCATGAGCAGCTCCTTTCGCCGTTCGGTGATGATCTGTACCAGGGCATCGCCGGCCGAGGCGGCGGTGCGCGGGGTGAAGGCGCCGGTCTTATAGCGTTTGATGAGCAGGGTATTCAGGTCGGTCATCGCGGCGCTGGTATTGCCCATCCGGGCGCTGGCTTCCGCACGCAGGAGGTAAAGCTCATCGACGGCGATGCCGGTGAAGCGGTAGTTGCCGGTGTAATCGCCGGTGAATACATAGCCATTGATGCCTGCTGTTGCGGTATTCAGCGTCATGAACCTGGATTTGCGCAGATCAGTGCTGTCATAGAGCGCTACCAGCCCGCTGTCGAGCGTAAAAAAGCCGAAGGTGCTGCCGACGGTGCCGGCCTGGTCCATGCTGGTGTAGACCGTCTCCGGGTTGAAATTGACGATCGAGGTGATGGTATTGAGGTCCATCAGGGTCGAGTAGAGCTGCAGGGCGGAATCGGCGTATTTATAAACGTTGGCCGAATCACCCATGGCAAGACAGGTGCGGGCCAGCATGCCATAGGCTGCTGCTTTCGACGGCCGTACCTTGCTGATCTGGCTATTGTCGGCGCTGCTATTGGGCAGGAGGGGAATGGAGGCTTTCAGGTCGCTGATCACCTGGTCATAGGTGGCTTGCACCGTGGTGCGTTTGGATACCTGGTCCACATCGGAGCTCAACCGCAGGACGATGCCCTGGTCGGTAGCCGCGGTGGCTGCAGAATAGGGTTTGGCCCAGAACTGCGCCAGGTTATAGAACATCTGTCCGCGGATAAAGAGGGCCATGCCCTTGACATTGTTCCAGGCGCTGAGCGTGCCGGGGGTCGGTGTGATGCCATCAATGCCTTCCAGGGCGATATTGGCGTTCAGCACGATGCGATAGCCATTGTTCCATTCCAGGCAGGAGGTCAGGCTGCTGAACATGGACTTATCCCATTTCAACACGCCGTTGATAAAGAGATTATTGATAAAATAAGTATTATAGCTGACATCATTGGCATATACTTCGTCGGCGAGATAGTCGCCGAGCGAGCGGTAGGAATAGAGCCCGGGGGCATTGTTGATCGCCCCTCCCTCGATGCCGTCCAGCAATCCCTGGAAATCCGAAATGGTGGTAGGCTCTGCGATGGCTATATCGGGTTTCTGATCCAGCGCCTGTTTGGTGCAGGAAGAAAGGAGCAGGCCGCAGGCCGTTGTCATGGTGAAAATGAGATCTTTTAGTTGCATACCTGATAATATTTTGATCATGTGCGGGACATGAATGGATGATTTATTTAAAGGTCGCCCTGATACCGAACGTGACGGCCTTCGGAGGCTTCATGCCGGGATAATCCGGGTCTACACCCATGGAATTTGCCTTCCAGAGGATCATATCGCCCATGAAATAGCTATAGACCTGGAGGGTGCTGAAGGGCCATTTTTGCACCGGGCGCAGGGTTGTGATATCATAGCTCAGCGAGACATCCCTTAAACGGAGGTTATCGGCCTTTTGCACCAGTGCGGAAGAGTATTGGTAAAAATTATCCCGCAGGTAGTTGGCATTCGCCAATGAAGGCATGGAAGGCACATAGGTATGTGCTTCGTCGCCCGGCTTCTGCCAGCGTTTGGCAAAATCGGAGGAGCCAGCAGAGGCGCCCAGCATATTGCTTCCGTACAGGTTACTATAGCTGATGGACTGCACGTGAAAATAATAGCCTCCCTTATAAGTCATATTGGCTGTCAGGGTGATCCCTCTGAAAGTAAAGCTGTTCATGAAAGAGCCGAAATAAGTGGGATTACCGGACCCATGGTAGACCATATCCTTCAGGCGGGCATTATTGATGAGCACGCTGTAGTTGGTGCTCACTTTGCCGGTGGTATCATAGCCCTGGGGATTGCCGGAAGCATCCAGGCCTGCCGAGCGCAGACTGTATACCCCATAGACCGACTTGCCGACGATGGGCGTGATCAGGCCGGGATAGGATGAGCTGGCCTGAGAGCTGATCACTGAATAGGCCGTCGTCGTCACGAAATAACGCGTCAGCTTATCCTTTACATGAGAGAAAAGGAGCTTTGATGTCCATTGAAAATCGTGGGTGACAATGTTCTTCGTATCGAAGGTCAGGTCTACGCCCTTAGCGGTCATATCCGCGATATTGCCCGTCTTGGTCGTGGCGCCTGTTGTCGGATCGATGTTATAGGGAGCGATCAGGTCCGTGCCCTTCTTGCTGTAATATTCAACCGTACCCATTACCACGCCGTTCTTCAGGCCGAAATCCAGGCCCAGGTTCATCTGTCCTACTTTTTCCCAGCGCAGGTTGGGGTTGGGAATATTATTCAGGGAGGTATAGGACAGGCCCGAGGAGTTGACCGTTCCGGCATAATAATTTATAGTCGTCAGCGAGCGGACGGTGATGCCGGGTACATTTCCCTGGTAACCATAGGTAGCCCTGAGCTTTAGCAGGGGCAGCCATTTGAAAGGATAGAAAGCTTCTTTGTCTATCCGGTAAGCTGCACCGGCGCTCCATAAGGCTTTTTTCTTATCGTTGGTATTCACCCCGAAAAGATTGGCCCTGTCGATGCGTGCGCTGCCGGATGCCGTATATTTTCCTTTATAGGTATAGGCGGCATTGACGAAATCCGAGATCAATGCGGTGAACTGCTGGACCAGGCCCTGCTGAGGGGGGCTGATGGTCTGGGTGACGTTGAAAGGAGAATTTGATTGCAGATAGATCTGATTAGGGAACTGGGTGAGATAGTCGATGGTGCTTTGGACCACGCCGGTGGCGGGGTTATAGCCGTACCAGCCGTTGTAGTTGCTGTTGATGTGGATCTCATTCCTTTCATACCCTGCGATGGCGTCGATGCGATGATCGATGCCCAGATTACGGTTAAAGCTCAGGGTTGCGCGGATATCGTTGGTCACCTGGTTATCATCTCTGACGCTGTACTGGCCGCCGCGGTTCATCGGGAAGGAGAGCGCACCGCTGGAAGACACCTGCGTATAGCTATTGATGGTATTCTTTACATTCCAGACGGAGTCACTGGCATAGATGCGGGTCTCCTTGGCTGTTTTGTTATACTGGTATTTTACTTCCGCCGAGAAACCGTTGAGGAAAGCGTAACGGATGCCCGGGGTAATGGAGATCATGTCCGTATTATAATGCGTGAACTGCGGAGCGTGGAACTGGTTAATGGGATTATAGCTGACATCGTAAAAACCTTTGGCATCCAGCTTCTGGATAAAATAGGGCGCATAGCCGCTGGCATAGGTAACGTTCAGGGGATTGCCGGCGGCATCCGTCAGTCTGCTATAGGGACTGATCTGGGAGGTGGTGATCACCTGGCCGACATTGGTCCCCGTCTGATTGGTGGAGAAGTCCACCGGCAGCGTGATCTCCATGCCTTTTAAGGGAGCGAAAACACTGCTGCCATTCAGGGTATATCTCCGCTGGAAGCTAAAATCCGTGCCCTTATCGTTGTCATAGCCGGCAGAAAGGAAGTACTTCTGGGTATTGCTGCCGCCGCGTATGCTCAGGTTATATTGTTGGGCAATACCTGTCTGGTAGAAATATTTCTCCATTTCGTGGCGCACGTCTATCTGCGACAGGGCCGCCATCTGTGCATCGGCATCGGACTGGCTAATGGTCCCTGCCTGGACCTGTGACAAGAGATAGGCCACATCGCCGACGGGCCGGGCGTTGGTGGTATTCGATGCGGCAGGGTTGGCATAGGCGGCGAGATAC
>Ga0206926_1222_pt1 | contig 10507 bp, 7 predicted proteins | sample Alteio_BWOrgHeat_59_FD_152955 | JGI IMG/M metagenome (GOLD analysis project Ga0206926, IMG submission 152955) | Enriched cells from forest soil in Barre Woods Harvard Forest LTER site, Petersham, Massachusetts, United States -... | ecosystem: Environmental > Terrestrial > Soil > Temperate forest > O... | reverse complement strand
AGGTCTTTTAAGATGTCGTATTCTGCGGCGAGTGAACCTAAGAGGGTAACTGTTTTAGCCCGATTGATACCGGAGGCTACGGCCAGCGGGTTCTGTGAAGTACCATAGGTAGTCCCGATGAACTTGTAGGTCCCGTCCGCATTATAGGGGCTTAGTGTAGGATTGGCGTACATGGCCTGTCCATAGATGCCGTTGGTGATATTATTGGTAACAAAACCATAGTCCAGGTTAGTGATTATTTTCAACCGGGAGGTGATCTCGTTGTCCAGGCTGAGTTTTCCGGACAGGCGGGAAAAATCCGTACCGATCAATACTCCATTCTGTTTTGTATAGGCCAGGGAAGTGTAATACCGGGAACCGGAACCGCCGCCGCGGACAGCGATGTCGGCGTTCTGTGTAAATCCGTTGCGCAGGACAAGGCTGAGCCAGTCTGTATTTGCGCTGCCGAAAACAGATGGATCATTGTTAAGCACTTTCAGGGCATCTGCATTGGTAAGCGTCCGGCCTGTTCTTATATATTCCGCCTGGAGATTATCGACGGCTTCTGTCATGACGGATTTGAACTGAGCGGCGTTCAGCACTTTTTCTTTTAGGGGGATGGTGTTACCTGCGTAATAGTTTCCTTCCAGGATGGGCTTCTGGTTCACCTTTCCTTTTTTGGTGGTGATGATCACTACTCCGTTGGCGCCTTTGGAGCCATAAATAGCTGTAGCGGAAGCATCTTTCAGGATGTCGATGGATTCTATATCATTTATATTGAGACCACCGAGACTGTTAAGGCCTCTTTCGAAAGAGCCGGAGACACTGTTATTCTGGGGATCTGAACCGAAACCCTCCACGGGGTTCATGATCTCGGCTGCACTCTGCACGTATCTGTTCTGGATGGTGACCGGCACGCCGTCAATGATATATAGAGGGTCATTGGTCCCCAGCAGGGATGCGCCGCCGCGGATGCGGATCCTGGCCATACCGCCCGGGGAGCCATCGGACTGGACGACCTGGACGCCGGCGGCTTTGCCGGCAAGGGCCTGGTCCACGCTGGTGAAGGGGACATCTTTTATCTCATCTGTGTTTACGCTGGCTACTGAGCCGGTGAGATCTCTTCTTGTCGTGGTACCATAACCAATGACGACGGTCTCATTCAAAGAAGAGACCTGTAATTCCATGGTAATAGTAAGCGGGATGGTGAGGGCTGTAACCCGTTGCTCCACATTCCTGTACCCGATATAGGTAAAGCCGATCAGATCATTCACCGAGGCGTGGATAATAAAATTTCCCTGTTCATCGGTGGTGGCTCCTTTTTTTGTTTTCCTGTTCACTACAGTGACGCCGGACAGCGGATGTCCTTTGGCATCTGTGACGCGGCCATGGATCTCGGCCAGAGGGGCCGGCATCTCTTCGGCGGCGGGGGCGCGTTCAGCCGGCTTGATCACAATAGTCTTATCTACAATAAAATAAGAAAGGGGCTGATCCTTAAAACATAAAGCCAGTACGGCATCGACCGGGGCCTTTGTGATGGAGATGTCGATGTTCTTAGCATTCCGGATGACCCGGTTGTTGTAAACAAAATTGTACCCTGACTGTCTCTGGATCTCTTCGAATACCTTTTCGAGGGAGGCATTCTTTAAAGACAGGGTGATCTGCTGCGAGTAGGTTTTGGCGCCTGCCTGTAAACAGGCTGCCAGTAGAAGAATGGCTGTCAACTTCATGATCAGCGTCGTTTTGGTTAGAAACCTCTTTTCTCTGACGGGCAATAAAAGAGATTTACAAAAAGTCATTAAATACATAACTTTGTTGCGTTTGGGTTAAACAATAAGCAGTCTGAGTGGATTGTTCTAATTGGGCGACCCAAATCCGGCCGGAAGTGCTCGTAACACTGCCGGCTTTCTTTTTACGGTCAGCCTTATTTATTTTTATATCATTTTAATACGGTGATTTTTTTCCCTTCTATTTTAAAATGTACGCCGCCGCTGGCCTCCAGGAATTTGAATAAGCTGGAGACTGGAACATCGCGGGGTACTGTTACGGTATAACGATCCTCTATAGCATTCTCATAAACGATGTCTACGTCATACCACCTGGAAACCTCTCTCATAATGTCTTTCAGCTCCATATTCTTACAGGAGGTCTTTCCGTTCTTCCATGCTATGACGTCCTCCACATCCACATCGTTCACGAGCCGGATATCTCCTGTTTTTGACAGTTGCGCCTGTTGCATTGGTTTTACGAATACTTTTGCGTCGTCCTTTTTCATCTCTATGGCTCCTTCCAGCAGGGTAGTGCGTACGGTCTCTTCGTCATCATATGCATTTACGTTAAAGTGTGTTCCCAGGACCATTATCTCCCCTTTATTGCCTGTGGCGCCGATGCTGACGACAAAGGGCATGGCTGCGTTCTGCGCCACTTCAAAATAGGCTTCGCCGGTGACGGACACTTTTCTTTCCTTTCCTGCAAACGCTGTGGGATAGCGGATGGGGGATGCTGCATTCAGCCATACTTTGGTTCCGTCGGGCAATACGAGCTGGTATTGTCCTCCCCGGGGGGTGACCAGTGTATTGTAAAGGATCTCCGCGGGCTTATTATTTCCTGTATTATAGGCCAGCTGTCCGTTGGCTGTTTTTAAGACCGTGGTATTGCCTTGTTGGGCCAGTGCACCGTTGGAGGCGCTGTCGAGTGTTATATTAGCTCCATTTGCCAGCATTAAGATGGCCTTGTTCCCACCGGGCGGCACATCCTGCTGAGGCGGTGGCTGCACTGCTGTTGCCGTTGCTGCGCCGGATGGCGTATGCTTTTTATACAGGGCAGTCATTCCTATTATAAGGATCACTGCCGCTGCGGCTGCCGTGCGGAAAAGGGGACGTTTATAGAATGGTATTACCGGTGCAGGCTTTTTATCCGTTGTGATCGTCTGCTGTATGTCCTTATAGAGCAGCGACATCCATTCGGCTTTTGCCGGGCCGTCCATTTCCGTCCATCTGTTGTCCGTACCGGGTTGTTGTTCCAGCCAGCTCTCCACGATGAGTCGTTCGGATTCTGAGCAGGAACCGGCCAGGTAACGGTCCAATAATTTTTGTATAGCTGAATTATCCATAGGCAATAGCTGTTACAAGAAGTCGGATGAAGAAGCCCCTGGTACTATGGCTCAGCCATATTTTTTTAACAGCGTGGCAATGAAGGAGTAACCTACTACTACCCAGATGAGGGGCAGCTGGTGAAGGAATGATCTGAGGAGGCTGAGCGCGGTGGTAAGCTGATTTTTGACTGTCTGGGGGGAAAGGCGGAGTTCCTTTGCGATCTCGGCGATGCTGCGGTGCTGGTGGCGGCTCAGTCTATAGACCTCCTGTACGCGGGGTGGCAGCTGGCTGATGGCTCTTTCAATATTGCCTTCGAGGTCTTTGGCTTCCAGTTCCTGTCCGTTATTCATGGCTATTGCCGTGTACAGAGCCTCTAGGCTGTCCGCGTATGCGCGTTTTTTTACATTACGCCGGATATGGTCAATGATGCGATAGCGTACGGCTGCGAACAGGAATGCGCGCAGAGAGTGGGTGATGGTAATGGTGGCTCTTTCCTCCCAGAGGTGGACAAAGAGATCATGAATGATATCCCGTGCCTCTTCGAGTTCAATGAGGCGGGTGGCGGCGTAATTGATCAGGGCAGGTGCGAACTGTTCATAGATGGCGGCAAAGGCCTGTTCATTTCCTGACCTGAGCGCTTCCAATAAATGATCCCCGGTATGTGAAGGTTGTTCTGGCACGGTCCGACAGTCCTGTTTTGGTGTATACAAAAATAGTGAATTGCTGAAACACAGGATCGGGCTTGCTGGTGTCACTGAAGATACGAAATATTTCTGTGCTAAAACAGCACATCCGCCGGTTTCCCGGCGGATGTGCTGTTGAATATTTATACTTATAGGCTTATCTATGGTGATGTTCGCCCTCACCACCGCCACCTTCATGAGGCTGGGGGTGTGCCTGCTGCGGATGGGGCTGCGGGTGCGGAGCCTGGTGAGGCTGCTGATGCGGCTGACCGATTGAACGCGTTTGCGGCTGTTGATGATTCATCGGCTGGGGGTGATTCATCGGCTGCTGACGCGGCGCATTATTATTGTTATGCGTCATGGCGGGTGAGGGGTTATTATGCGCGGGCGTGTTGTTATGGGTCATCGCGGGCGCATTGTTGTGGTTCATTGCGGGCGCATTGTTATGATTTGTTCCGGGTGCGGGATTATTGTGACCCGCCGCGGGCGCATTATTGTGGTTCATCGCCGGACGAGCATTGTTATTAAAGGCCATTGGGTGGGCTACGGCCACATTAGCAGGGCGTCCGTGGTTTACCGAGGCGAACTGGTTCCGGTCATGGCTGGCAGCCTGCTGGTGTTGTTCCTGTACCGCGGTGTGATCTACGTGGTGTTCACGCATGGCCACCTGTTCCTGGCTGGATGGACGGGCGTTGGTGCCACCGTCCCCTCCATTATAACTAACGCGGTTGTTTACATTGACATTATTAATGACGGTCCTGTTGATATACGTATTATGGATCACCGTTGTGTTGACATGGGTGACGGCCGTATTATATCTGAAGTGGCCGCCATACCATTCACCTCCGTAGTAACCATGTCCTCCATATCCGAAGCCGTAGTTAACGCCTCCATAGAAGCCGATGTGGGGGCCCCAATAACCGGCATGCCATCCATAGTAGCCGCCTGCGAAACCCCAATAACCGGGCGTCCAGAGATAGCCTACCATGGGGGGAGCATCCCAATAACCGGGTACCCAATAATAGCCGTCAACATCATTATATGCCCAATAACCGGGGACCCAGAGGTATCCATCCGTAGGACAGGGTGGCTGATCATAGACGGGTATGGCCGGGGGTGCGATGCGAACAGAGATCCCTACGCTGACCTGTGCGCTGGCAGGAGGGGCCGAAAAGAATATGGCGGATGATAAAGCTAATGAGAGCGCAATAGTTGTGTATTTCATAAATTATAGATTATAGGTTTAGCCTATTCGTGGTTTTGCACATATAGGATGCAATATTGCAGCCAAGGATTAATGTTACCTTATTTATATTGCAAAGCATTTGTTAATAAAAGAGGGGGAGACGGGCTATAAAGGATTGGCGTACTGAGTATTATACAGAATTTAGCATGAAGTTAAAAAAGATATAAAGCCCTGGCCGGGCGGGGGGACCCGTCCTCTTTTTGATGCGTAGCTACCCCAACCTGGTGATACCGGGAACGCGGGTCAGGAAGCTCTTTTTTGAGAAAAGATGATCGGCGCGGATGCAACGGGTCTGGATGAAGCAATGGGTGTGGGTGATGCAACATGCCTGGCTGGAGCTATAGATCCGGGCGCGGAGGACCTATAGCTTTCGGGAGAGATGCGCATATATTTTTTGAACAGACGCGAAAAGTAATAGGGGTCTTTGTAGCCCAGGCTGGAGGCGATGTCCTTTACTTTCATGTCGGAATCATGCAGGTGCAGGCATGCCTTCTCCAGCTTTAGCTGGATGAAATATAAAAGAGGGGACATACCTGTAGCTTTTCTGAAAACGCTGGAAAAATGAGAGGTGGACAATGCACATTTTGCCGCCATTTCCTCTATTGTGAGGATGTCTTCCAGCCTGCTGCGCATGAAGTCGATGATCTCTACCACTTTATCATCGGGGTCCTGTTTTTTCTCCACCGTATCTTTTTCGGGGAATAAAAAAGTAGCTATAAAATGATAAAGACAGAGATTGGTATTGCTTAAATTTTCATTGTTATAGCCTTTTTCAAGATTTTGGTACATGGTCTTCCACAGCTGTAATCCTTTTTCGTTGTACCGGATCCGGCGGGGGGCTTCATTTGTCCCTATTTCGAAGCGGCGATTAAAAATTTCCAGGTCATGGCCGGTGAAATGCAGCCAGTAGATGGTCCACGGGTCTGTCTCATCGGCCCCATAGCTGATGTGTTTGCTACTGGCGGGCAGGATAACAAACTCATTGGGTCCCATTTCAAATTTTTTGTCCTTTATCTTATACCAGCCTTTTCCCATCACACAATAGATGAGGATATTATCAACGCATCCTTTTCTGCGTTCCCGGTAATGGCAGGAAGCTCGTGGAAAATAACCGATCTCTGCCACGTAGAGCCGGCTCAGCACCGGATCCGGCGCAATGATGTTTTTCCAAACGGTGCGAGGCAAACAGATAAGCTTCTGTCCATTGAATCCGTCGCGTCTTTTAATATTTTTCATATCAAATAGAGTTTCTTCTAATGAGTATGGTAGGGATCACTTCCTTCACTTTTTCGCGTGTGCGTACGAATGCCGCCGCTTTTCTTGCCATCTCCTTAAAATCGGTGGAATAAGTGGTGATCCCATCGCAAATGATCTCTTTCACAGCGTCATCATTATGAGAGAGAATGCCCAGGTCTTTCCCCAGCTGCAAATTCTTTACTTTGCAATCTCTCAGCATCTCCCACAATTCGGAATTATTGATGGTATAGTATACTTTGCCTTTTTCAACGGAGCCCGGTATATATTCGGGCAGGATGGTGCCTTTGATCTTATAATCCTGGATGAATTGTTTAAATGCCCTGACAATTTCCACGGGCATATCGGATGCAGGGCGCTGATAAAGGATCATTTCTCCGAATCCTGCGATGGTTTTATGCAGGGCCGCGAATGCATCATAGGAAGCTTTTTCAAATTCCTGGACGACATAAGAGAAATCGCCTTTCATTTGTTCATACCTGTCTATCATCAGGAATTTATCGGAGGGCAGGGTTTCCAGGATCCTGGCTGTTTTGGGATGGGGTATCGGCGCAATTACATACATGCCATATTTGCCCCTTATGTTGGCAACAGTGTTCTCTAAAACAGCAATGTTGTTATGATGGAAAAAAACGTCGATGTGGACGGACTCGCCCAGCTCCGCACGAAAGATCTTATAAAATGTTTCCTGGAAAGAATCAAAGGCGTATAACAGGAGCGCAACCTTGACCTGCTGATTGGCATCGGCGCTGGCCACAAAAAAACCAAGGCGATGTTTTGACTCTACGAGACCCCGGCTGGCCAGTTCCTTATATCCTTTTGCGATGGTCTCGCGCGCAAACCCCAATTCCTTTACCATGTGATTTACCGAGGGGAGGGTATCGCCTTTTCCGACGACTTTTCCTTTTATGGCATTGATGATGCCCTGCACGAGCTGTTCGTGTTTAGAAAGTCCGGGGGTGCCTTCCAGCTCAATTATTTGATTATAAATCCCTTTCATGCGGCTTTTTTTAGCAATCATTCAAAAACACCCCCTCTGCCCTATGCTATGCTATGCTACAAATATAGACAACCATATTAATTAAAAAAATATTTAACAAAAAAAGCCGCCTCGTGGAGGCGGCTTTTTTCTATGTACAGGAAGATCAGTGGATTAGAGTATATACTCCCCCTGGCCGGGTCTGGAGGTTATAGGGTTGGTCCCTATGAGGAACGCGAATCTGGCAATCGCCACCGGACAGGGACCGGATCGTCAGTCTTGTGATCTTTCCTTCCTTCCACTGCATATCGGCGATCTCGAAATTACCTCTTGCTTTCAGGCCTTTTACATGACCGTCTTTCCAGGTGTCCGGTAATGCGGGCAGCAGCTGGATCTCATTTGTCTGGCTTTGGACGAGCATTTCGGTCACCCCTGCGGTATACCCGAAATTACCATCGATCTGGAAAGGGGGATGGGCGCAAAAGAGATTACTATAAATACCGCCGCCATTATCCATGTTAACGCCTGTGGCGATCACCAGGTGAACAAAGTGTTCAAGGAGTGAATAAGCATGGTTACCATCCTGCAGTCTGGCCCAGTAATTCATTTTCCAGGCCATGGACCAGCCGGTGGAGATGTCTCCCCGTGCCAGCAGGCTTACTTTAGCGGCGGCGGCCAGTTCCGGTGTTTTTGTGATGCTGATCTGTCTGCCGGGATAGAGTGCGAAGAGATGAGAAACGTGGCGGTGATGATCATCCGGGTCATCGCGGTCTGTCTCCCATTCCTGTAATTGTCCCCACTTACCGATCTTTGGCTTTAGCAAATGCTCCCGCATGTCCGCCACATGATCCCGATAGGGTTTGTCTATTCCCAGGGAGTCTGCTGCCTCGATGTAGTTAGCAAAAAGGTCCTCAATTATTTCCTGGTCGTATGTCACGCCATCTTCGGTGGGGCCGTGTTCCGGAGACCAGCCCATAGGAGAGACAAGTGTGCCGTCCGGTCGACGTTTCAGGTGGTCATCCCAGAATTCGGTGACTTCTTTAAGAATAGGATAGCCGAAGCTGCCGAGCCAGGTCTTATCCCTCGTAAATGCATAATGTTCCCGGATGGCCTGCATATACCAGGCGCTGCCCGCTGTATTCCACTTATAGCTGGAGCCGCCGAAACTATTATTTTCTGTTCTTACTGTCCAGCCTCTCACGCCGGGATATTCTTTTTGGGTGCTCTCCTTTTTTACTTCCCTTATACTATTGATGTAATCAAGATAAGGGATGGCACATTCTGAGAGATTTGTACATTCAGCCGGCCAGTAATTCATTTCAATGTTGATATTAGAATGGTAGTCACTACGCCAGGGTGGGTTATTGCTGTCATTCCACAAGCCCTGCAGATTAGCCGGCAGACTTCCTTCCCGGGATGAGCTGATCAGCAAATACCGTCCGTACTGGAAGATCAGGGCTTCGAGGTCATGGTCAGCCTCCTTATTGTAATTCATAAGCCGTTGAACAGTGGGCAGGGATGTTGTGACAGTGGGTGTATGACCCAGTTCCAGTGTCACGCGGCCGAACAAATGTTCATAATCTTCTTCATGACGGGTCAGGAGATCAGCGTGATGAGATATTGCAGCAAAGAATATTCTTTTGTTCTTTTGATCAGGGTCTTCTCCTTTCCAGTGTTGCGCCCGTTTATTACTAAAATCTGTTGCTGCGGAAAGATAGATGGTGAAGCCGTCGGCCTTTTTTATATTCATCCGGATATTGCCGTTGCCATCCGGCTCTGGCCGGGCATAGCCGCCGTCCACTACGATCATGATCGATGCCTGGTACTTCATGCCATTTTCCAGCGTACCGGTGAAACTCGTAAGCACATCGTTCTGTATAGTTTTTGTCCCATGTGCATCGATCAGGCTTATTATATTGGAATAAGCTCCTTTTTTATCCGCCGTAAAGCGGAGCACCATGACCTGATCCGGATAGCTGCAGTAGTATTCGCGTTTATAGGTCACGCCCTTATCCGTATAGGTGATACGTTGGATGGCGTGGCTAAGATCCAGCTCACGTCTATAGTCCGAGGGGATGGGTGCGGCTGTGTCCTTGCCGGGGAAGTCAATGAACAGATCACCCAGGGCCTGGTAGGCGCCAGTATTTACTTCATCCCCTGTCCACAGGCTGATCTCGTTGAATTGGATATGTTCGTGGGCAAGTCCTCCGAAAACCATTCCCCCTATCCTACCGTTTCCTATAGGATAGGCTTCGGTCATCCATGAAGTCGCTGGTTTATTATCCCAGAGGATAAGGTTTTGTGCGCTGAGACGGAGCATACATGGCATGAGCAGCCAAATAAGAATGGATCTTTTTTTCATTTTTTTGTGCCGGTGTTATTGGCGGTCGAATGTAGAGAAAGTTTGTTATGTGTGCAAACGTGTTATCAAACACCAGGCTCAAACATTTTTGGGAAAAAGTGTTTAGCGAGCAGTGCGGGGTCTATAACAGCGATCAGGTTTTCCTGCAGCAAGGTGCCTGCAATATTAGTGGCGAGTAATGCCCGTGTGTGTGAAATCGACAACCCGACTATTGTTGTTATTGTTGAAGAAGGCAAAAGAATCTCGTCCTGGTCAATTTGAAATTGCTTCAGATCCGGAATTTCAAAGACATTTTGAACATGGATATCGGCCAGGATATTATGTGGTTCTGAAGATTCCGGGAGATGATAGTATACCGTACACATTAAAAAAACCAGATCAGTCGCAGTTATAAAGGAAAGCTTTAGTGCAACTTCTATCTTCACCAGATCTTCCTGGTTTTCGTTTTGCTTTTCATTTTTCTTTTGAGCCAAAAGCATTTCATTCATGTAAAATGAATGCAGCTTTATCCTTCGAACAGTTATTTCCGGGCGATGTGTAATTGGAGCTGGCATATAATATAGGCTGGTTTTTAAGGCCGGTGATTCCCCAAAGCATAGGGAGCTTTGGATGCAAGCGATCCGGATGGCTGAATATATTTATTTAACACCTCGGCTGTCTGGTGATTAATATATGTATCGTACTCAACAGGCTTGCTATCCTGATCATGTATTTTCAGCGGCGGGGTTGCATCTGCACGAATATATTGGTCTGCGTCCACAAAATGGATGACCGGGACTTTGCCAAAGGCGAGTGACAAGTCAACCAATTTACTCATCTTATGATCGAAGTCGCCGTTCAGGACCTGCGTAATGTAGCTTTTTGTGACACCCAGCTTTTCTGCTATCTGTGTCTTTGTGAGCTTATGTT
>Ga0206926_1117_pt1 | contig 10531 bp, 11 predicted proteins | sample Alteio_BWOrgHeat_59_FD_152955 | JGI IMG/M metagenome (GOLD analysis project Ga0206926, IMG submission 152955) | Enriched cells from forest soil in Barre Woods Harvard Forest LTER site, Petersham, Massachusetts, United States -... | ecosystem: Environmental > Terrestrial > Soil > Temperate forest >... | reverse complement strand
ATGTGCTCGAGCCGAAGACCCGCATCGGGTCACCTCTGGTTATCGCTGGAATGGCGGCAGCAATTCAAAAAGGGCGTCGTGCCGTCTGCGGCTGGGAAGCCAACGGCGGCTTCCTCCTCGGTTCGGATATCGAACGCGATGGCCGCACACTGACCGCCCTCGCCACGCGCGACGCATTCCTGCCGATTCTCTGTGTGTTATTCGCGGCCGCCGAACGAAATACGTCCATCACCGAATTGTTCGCGGAATTGCCAAAGCGCTTTAGTAAATCGGGTTTACTCAAAGACTTTCCGCGGGAAACTGGTCTGCGCGTTGTGCAGCGCCTGACAACTGCCGACGACCCGGCGCAAATCGCGACCGATCTGGCCCGAATATTCACGCGAGTCCGGGGGTTCACTTCGGTAGCGAAGTTCGACTACACCGATGGCGTCCGAATTATCTTTAGCAACAACGATGTCGCTCACATCCGGCCTTCCGGCAACGCGGACGAGTTGCGAATCTACGGAACTGCCGACACACAGGCACGGGCCGATGCGATTGTCGCGGAGGGTGTCCGCGAACCTGACGGGATCCTCCGCTCGTTGCAGCAACTCGTCTGACAATGCCCCATCCGGTAGTCATCCTCGGACTCGGATACACTACCCAAGGGCTCGTCCGCAGGCTTCGAGCCCGCGAAATTCCGGTCTTTGCAGCGGTGCGCGGGCCTGAGCGCTTCGCCGCATTTACAGAGCTGGGGGTGAAACTCCTCCCGTTAACTGCTGCGGGCTTTCCCCGGAGTGCAGTATTGGTTCATTCGATACCGCCCCTTGCCGAACCGGAAAAATCGGCAATTCATACTCTGATACAGGAAATTGCCCCGCGCCGCATCGTCTATATTTCATCGACTGGAGTATACGGTGCACAATCCCATATCAGCGAGGATTCGCCGGCGGCGCCGAACGATGAGAAAGGCCACGCCCGGATAGAAGAAGAGGATTGGCTCACCGCACCTGAAGTGCCATGGTCAACGCTCATTCTGCGCAGCGCCGCGATCTATGGTCCGGGCCGCGGAATTCACGTACGTCTGCGCGAAGGTAAACGTCCAAGGGGTTCAGGTGGAGTGGTCAGTCGAATTCACGTAGACGATTTGGTCGCGATTCTGGAAGCGGGAATCGATTCGCAAGTTACTGGCGAATGGCCGATAGCAGACGAGCAATCCGCTCCGAGCGACGAAGTTTCCGCATGGTGTGCGAATCTGATGGGAATCGCCCTGCCCGGCGATACGGCTACTCGATTCCCGGTATCCGGGCGGGACGTCGATGGAACAAAGATCAGAGAATTGCTGGGAGTAAAACTAAAATATCCGTCTTACAAGACAGGCATTCCGGCTACTCTTATCGACGAGAAGAAGCAGCGTTAGTACGCGGCAACACTGGCCGGTGTCATGACGGTGACCGCGCCACGTAAGGCGTCGAGAGCTTCCACAAGACCCGAAACGTCCACTTTCCCGATTCCGAGTGCATGAAGCCGCAGACTGACTTCGATTCGGCACAACGCGAGCGCAAACATCAGACGATTCTTCGCCAGAGCCTTAGTGAGGTCGGGGCGATCCGCGCCGGACTCCACCATGGTTCGCCGAATCCCCGCCAGGAGCAGTGCGTAGTCTCTGGTGAGGCATCGCAGGTAGCCCCGAAATATCGCACGCCGACGCATACTGAATTGTTGCCTCAGTTTGGGGCTGCCATCCGCAAGTTCCAAGTCTTCAGGTGACAACAGCCGCAGCATGGGGCGATAGCGCGCCGCGTCGGGCAACCGCTGGGCTGCCTGCGTAGTGGCATTGAGGAGTCGGATGCGGCTGATCAGCAACAGGGCACCCGACCCTGCGGCGATTAGCGTCAGCAACCCGATAATTGTTAGCGCCATTTTAACGAATTCCTTTAAACTAATTGTGTTGATAATAGCCGAACTATCCGGGATATGCAACTGCAAACAGCTCCAGTACGCCAGTAAATTAATGAGGTATTACCCGCGGACTGACCGTGTGAGAATGCTGTTCAGGGACTCAAGCTGTTGTAATAGTTCAGCTTCCCTGCGTTCGTCGGCCGGCTGGCGCGCCGCCACAGTGGCATTGGCACCACGGAGCATCAGGCCCCAGCCAGCGAAGCAGAGTGCTGTAAATCCGACTTCCGGGTAATCTGCATAGCGGGCGAGTTGGCGGGGCGAAAGGCTGTCGATTAACCTGACGATGGCTTGGGCAAGAAACATTGCGCTGAAAAAGGAACTTGCTATGTAGGTATTCCGGTCAAGATGGAGAGGATACCGCGACAGAACTACCATAAGCATGACGATGACAACTGCCAGGGTGAGTTCCACTGAGCGGTCGAAAAACATCTCATAAAACAATCGGACGCTGTTAGGCGTGGCCCCGGCTGGCGGCGAACCGACCAATAACACCGACGCGAACACAGCCAGGGTCAAAGCCACATAAAGCCCCCACCTGCCTGTGGTTCGGAGCCCAGGGAAATCCCGGAAAACCAACGTAAACATTTCCCGAACCGAGAGCGCGGCGACACAGGTAGCGACAGGACTTAACGCGAGGTAGACCCAAAGATACGTTCTTGATTTGTCTGGCAGAACGCTGAGAATGGAGGCGCGAATTGCAGAGACAAAGAGGAAGGAAACCAAGGCGGGAAATTGCCGCCCCATCCGGAATTGAAGCAACCGCGTGACCGCGAAGGCCGCCGCAGCTGCTTCGACGATGAGCAAAAAATCCGGAATTTGACGAAAGGGCACGGAAGAATTCGCAGCATCACGACAGATGCTCAGTCCTACCGTACCAGCTTAACGCGCCAGCAGGCAGTTGGGCGAGCAATCCGGCGGCGGATCCGCGTTTACGGTAGCGGATACGGCAATAAAGCCCACTGCTAAGGTCAGGACAATCATGAGTTTGCGCATTATGGAACTCCTCGGTTTCGGGTTTGAGATAGTCAACTTCGCGGCTGACATTCTGGAGTCTAGAATGTTCAGCAAATCAGATTTGCAAAATTCTGAAAAAGTGTTCTATTCGGAACGATTGGGCGTTGGCTTTTCTCGTAGGCAGATACGGACGCCAGCGCAGACCGGATTTCGGTGTACAATTTAGCAGAGGATTATGGTCAACGACCGGGTTGCGTTGCTGGAGGAGTCTTGGCGACGTACCGTCGCCGGGATTGGGACTCTGCTGGGGCGGTTGTCCTATCTCGCATCCCTAAGAAATGTAAATACAGGTGGTTACGAACATTTTGGGCTTTCCGAGAGAGTGGGAACAGCAGAGACGGATCGTCTGATCAGGCGTAGCCATCTTCAGGTATTTCAGGAATGGCTGGCCTATCCTTTACCGCGTCAAAAGGAACAACTGGAGGAGTATTTTTCGGGGCTGGAAGGTGATCGACGGGATATCCTGTCGAATTGGCTGGTATTGGGCCCCTACACTGGCTGGGTGCCGGGGGAATCGCGTGACGTCGAACGCCAACTGTTCTTTGCCGACCTGGAGATGGTTCTGGAGCTGATCAGGGCCGAATCCGGCGTTGTTTCCCGGGATCCAGACTCATAGCCAAGCCTACAACCTGGCCGATCACGTCGATTTCCTCAGGATATTTGAACGAAAGAATGGGCGCCTCGGAAGAAGGATCGGGAATCAGGCTTAACACTCCGTCTTTGAGGCTACACCATCTGCAATAAAACCCGTCTCTGTGTTCCAGAAAGTAGACTGGCCGGTCACTCTGATTGGTCCAGCCTCCGGCCTGAATCTTCCTCTTCGTATCATCCACAATCAGGAGCGCACCTGCGGGAATTGCCGGGTGCATGCTCCAGTCCTCGGTGCCCACAAAGCCGTAGCGATAACGTTTTACATCCACTCCACCCACGAGAGCCAGAGGCAATTTGCCCCATCGTTGAACTACCTCGCTGACAAAGAACGTTTTGCTCAGGTCGATACCCGGATTGAGCGAAATGGGAATATTTACCTCGGCGCCGGGATCGGCCTCGAAACCGATGCTGTGCGTCTTTTCAATCGGAATGAGTCCCGCGTCGGCCGCCATTGATTCGGTGCCGATCCCATACCACCCCAGCACCTCATTGAGATCGAGCCGGTAGATGCAGCAAAGCGAATAAAGGCGGTAAATCGACGGAAGCGTGCCCTGAGTTTCGATGTCGGAGAGGCGGCTGATCAGAACCGAGAATTCCTGATTGTCGTGGCGCTCGGCTATTTGCTGGCTGGCAAGCTCGACATCCCGAAATTTGAGGTTTAACCGTTCCCGTGCCCGGCGCAGTCGCTGTCCTGCCAATTCCATGCTTGGAAGATCCCCGCTTCGATTCAGGCGCGCGGGCAGAACCCTGAGACTCGGCGCGTGACAAGAGAATTATAACGTCAAAGATGGCACCAATCAATAGAATCTGTTCTGAATTCGGAACAGCCTTTCGGTATCGTTCGACAAATTGCCAAAACACCTCCCGGTTCGCCTCCGGTCGTGTGGATTGGATACAAGCAGTACCATTCAATTTGACAATTGGTTTTCTCGAAGAAAATCCACCGGAGTTATGCGTTCGTACTAAGATACCAGTGAGTCGGAAATTACGATGCAATAGTCGGCAAGAATCACACCGGAATGAGTGTAAACCCGTCTTACAAGGCGGGAATAACGCTCCGGAGTATGACGACGGCGGATACTGAAGTGAGATCGCGGAAGGAGTACCACCATGAATCACACCGTTGCTTTCCAGGGAGAACTGGGGGCCTTTAGTCAGGTAGCAGCAGCCCAGCTCGCTGCGGGCTATCGGCCGGTGCCTGTGGCCGCGTTCGATCAGGTCTTCGAGGCTGTCGCAAATGGAAAACAGCATGCGGCTGTGATCCCGATTGAGAACACTTTACACGGCTCCGTCCACGAAAACTACGATCATCTCCTGAAGTATGATCTCACCATTCACGGCGAAACTTTTGTGCGCATCGTGCATAATCTCATCGCTCCTCCGGGAGTGAAAAGAAGCAGCATAAAATGTGTATACTCACACCCTGTAGCGCTGAATCAGTGCCGTCATTTCTTTGACGCCAATCCCAGCTTCCAGAAGACCCCGTTCTACGATACCGCCGGGAGTGTCAAGATGCTGATGGAAAAAGGCCTCACGGACGCCGGCGCAATTGCGTCCGCGACTGCGGCCGAAATATATGGCGCGAAAATCCTCCAGAAGTCCATTGAGGACGACCGCGAGAACTACACGAGATTCTTCCTGTTGAAACGGTCTGGCAAAGCTAAAAAAGCCCGGCCCGTTGCCGGCGTCCGTTACAAGACCAGCGTGGTCTTTACGGTCCGGAATATGCCAGGTGCGCTGTTTCGTGCCCTGAGCGCGTTTGCGCTGCGCGATCTCGACCTGACGAAGATCGAATCGAGACCATTACGAGGTAAGCCCTGGGACTACCTTTTTTACGTCGATTTCATCGGACACACCGCAGACCCGGTGACCGCGCATGCGCTCGGTCACCTCGCGGAACTGGCCGATATGTGGAGAGTCCTCGGTTGCTATCCGGCAGCAGCCAAGCAGAACTAGCTGATAGCGACGGATCGCGCCAATTTTACTGCCGGGTTCGACATCAACTGATCCAGCACATTCTGCGGCACCAGCGTATCGGTGGAAACAACCGCTATAGCCTCCAGCGGTTCGCCCGAATCGCGCCGGCCAAGCGAGAAGTTCGCAATGTTGATCCGGTTAGTCCCGAGCACCGATCCAACGTGCCCGATGACTCCCGGAACATCCAGATTCTTCATGCAGACCACGTGGCCGACCAGGGCCGCTTCGCAGTAAATCCCGTCCACCTGCAGCAATCGCGGCTTGCCCAGAACCACTGCGCCTTCGACTGTCGTGACACTGGAATCGGTCTCTACTTCGAGGCGAATCGAATCCATGTGACTGCTGCGTTTATCGTGAACCTCGGCGACATTCCAGCCACGCTCCGCGGCGATCGGCATCGCGTTGATGACATTCGCCTTCGAAGCCGTCGAGCGCCCAAGTACTCCAGCCAGCCCGGCGTTGCGCAGCAAACTGGTATTCATCTCAGCGATGCGGCCCGAATAAGTCAGCCGGATCGTCGTGGGATTTCCGGTCGCCAGATGCGAAGCGAAGTTGCCCAGACGCTGCGCCAGATCGATAAATGGCGATGCAGCCTTGTATTGCTCAGGCGAAAGCGCAGGCATATTGACCGCGTTGATCGCGACGCCGTTCTGCAGGTACTCCACCATCTGTTCTGCAATACGAACGCCGACAATTTCCTGCGCTTCTTCAGTCGACCCGCCGATGTGAGGCGTCGCAAGAACACCGTCCAGCGCAAAGAGAGGATAGGAAGCGTCGGTCGGTTCTTTCGCGAAAACATCGAGGCAGGCGCCAGCCACTTTGCCCGATTCGAGTGCCGCCTTGAGCGCACCTTCATCCACCAGTTCGCCGCGCGCGCAGTTGACAATCCGGACGCCGGTCTTCATCTGGGCGAACGCTTCCGCGTTCATCATCTTGTCGGTATCGGGAGTCAGAGATACGTGGAAGGTCAGGTAATCGCTCTGGCGGTACAGTTCGGGAAGCGAAACAAGATCCACACCCAGGTCCGCCGCGATGCGGGGTGTTACAAACGGATCGCTCGCCAGAATGCGCATTTCAAAAGCGCGGGCGCGCTTCACAACTTCCCGTCCGATACTGCCCAGTCCGACAATACCCAGCGTCTTGCCACGCAATTCGTTGCCAAGGAACTTCTTCTTTTCCCACTTGCCTGCCTTCGTGGAAGCACTGGCCTGTGGAATCGAGCGCGCCATCGACAGCATGAAGCCGACGACATGCTCGGCCACAGAAACGGCGTTGCCGCCGGGGGTATTCATAACGAGCACGCCCGCAGCGGTCGCAGCCGGCAAATCGACATTGTCGACTCCGACCCCGGCGCGCCCGATTACCCGTAATTTCGGAGCCTGCTCCAGTACCGCAGGCGTTACCTGAACGGCGCTCCGGACCACCAGGGCGTCCGCATCGGCCAAATGCCTGGAATATTCCTTAGGGTTCGAGACGATCACATTCCAGCCGACCTGCGCCTGGAAGAGTTCGATGCCTGCCTGAGCCATGGGTTCGGCGATAACGACGTTCATGAATTTTTATTCTCCGTACAAACTGGGTAGTGTACAACGGTTCCTGGTGAGAGATGTCGCAATTCAGCGTTGCAACGCACTTTGAAGGCAGATCCGTTCAGACCAGATCCGTTCAGCCGTGGTACTGTGCGTTATTGTTTTCCCAATCCGGACCCCGGTCAGGGTGCAACGGAACCTCGCGCCACGCATAATATAAGGACGAGTTGCGAACGTACATGGGAAAGGGTAGATTCTATAGAATATCAAACACATGCCTTTACTTGAACAGCTAGCCAAAGATATTGTCACGGCAATGAAAGCCAGAGACGAAGAGCGTCTGAGTACCGTTCGCATGATGAAATCCGCCCTTCAAAAAGCTCACGTGGATGCCGCGCCAAAGACATTAGACGACGCGGCCGACCTTCAGGTTCTGAAGATTCTGGTAAAACAGCGGACCGACGCGGCAGAAATGTTTCGTAAAGGCGGACGCGAGGATTCAGCCCTGAAAGAAGAGTCGCAGCGCAGAATTATCGAGGAGTATCTACCGGCCGCAGCCAGCGAAGAGGATATCGTCGCGGCAGTGGACGCGGCAATCGCAGAAACCGGAGCCACTACTGCCAAACAGATGGGCCTCGTTATGAAAGCAGCACAGGCAAAGCTGGCAGGCAAGACCATTGATGGCAAACTTCTTAGCGAAAAAGTGAAAGCGAAACTCTCATGAGCCAGCACAAGCCGTTTGTCCCGCCGTCCGTGCAGATGAAGGAGTTTACTCTCCGGGCGTTGTTGCTGGGGCTCGTGATGTGCGTTGTCCTGGGCGCCGCCAACGCCTACCTCGGGCTGAAGGCCGGACAGACAATTGCAGCCACATACCCGGCAGCTGTTATCGGTATGGCCGTCCTGCGTCTCTTCAAAGACGCGACCATTCTCGAAGAAAACATCGCCCGAACGGCAGGTTCGATCGGAGAATCGGTTGCCGCCGGTGCCGTATTCACAATCCCTGCTTTCGTCATTTCGCATTCGTGGATGGATTTCTCCCCCGGCGTCGCCTACTGGAAATCGACTGCGTTGATGATGATCGGCAGTATTCTCGGCGTGTTGTTCGTCTCGCTCGTCCGAAGAGTGCTGGTGGAAGATCCCGATCTTCCTTTCCCCGAATCGGTAGCAGCGTCGCAAATCCACAAAGCCGGCCAGATGGGCGCCGAAGCCGCCAAGCACCTTTTCTACAACATGGCCACCGGAGCGATCGTTCTTCTCGCCAGCGCCTTTAATGTCTTCGCGCCCGATAAAGACTGGTTCTTTCCGATGGGATCCATCGGAGCCAGCTCACTCCGCCTGGGCCCGCTCGGTTCCACGAATCGTCTCGCAACCGGCGGCGTCACCGTTTTCTCGGGACCAACCATCAGCCCGGCGTACATCGGCGTCGGCTACGTCATTGGACCGAAGCTCGCGTCACTGAATTTCTCCGGCAGCGTTCTCGCCTGGGGCCTGATGATTCCGCTCCTGATCTATTTCCTCGGCCCGCAGTTGCACGCGTTTCTGCCTCCCGGTTCCACGGGCGACGAATCCTGGCTAGGCGTCGCCAATGCCGTCTGGCGCTATATCGTCCGACCCGTCGCGGTAGGCGGCATGCTGACGGGCGCGTCATACACGCTGTACAAAATGCGCAAATCGCTGGGCATCGGTCTCGCCCGCGCCTTCAAAGAGATGAAGGCGGGCGCCGCCCCGGAAGCAACAACTGCCCGCACGGACCGCTACATGAGCTCGCGCGTGGTGCTGTTCGGAATCTTTGTAGTTTTCTCTTTGATGATCGTGCTCTATTCGTATCTGGCTCACGGCATCGTCGCCGGTGCCACGGCAGCTGTAGTCATGCTCGTCGTCGGATTCTGTTTTGCGACAGTGTCGGGATATCTGGTCGGTGTAATCGGATCTTCAAATAATCCAATTTCCGGATTGACCCTTTCCACCCTGATCATTGCCGCGCTCCTGATGGTGGCCCTGGGAGTTCGCGGAGCCGACGGTGTCATCGCCGTCCTCGGCGTTGCCGCAGTTGTCTGCGTTTCAAGTGCAGTCGCCGGTGAACTGCTCCAGGACTTCAAAGTCGGCTACATTCTCGGCGGCACACCGCGCAGCATCCAAATCGTGGAACTCATGGCGGTCGTCCTTGCCAGCGCCGTTATGTACTTCCCACTGTTGGTCCTGCATCAGGGCAACATCAACGCCGGAGGAATCGGCTTCGGTGATCGTCATCTCGCTGCGCCGCAGGCTGGCTTGATGGCATCTCTGGCGCAGGGAATCGTCGGCGGAGATATGGCCTGGCCGTTGATCGTGGCCGGAATTCTGATGGGAATCTCGATGATCATGATCGGGGTCAAAAGCCCGATGCTTGTGGCCATCGGTATGTATCTGCCGGTCGGCACCACTTTTGCGATCTTCATCGGTGGCATCGTCCGCTGGATCACCGACACGCTGGCAACAAAACGCGGCATGAACGAAGCTCAGCGGACGCGCATCGAAAGTGTCGGCGTGCTGGCAGCATCAGGCATGATTGCCGGTGAAGCGCTCATGGGGCTTGTTACAGCGACGTTCAGCTTCTTCAACTGGCCGCTGCCCATTGTCTTCAAAGATCCGTCTTACACGCTCGGACTCGTCGTGATGGTGGTTCTGGGGATCATCCTTGTACAGGTGCCGCTCCGCAATGCCGGCCGCCCGGAAGATCCCGCGCCGCCAGCCGTGATCATGTAATATCGCCCGCCGCGGTCACCACGTGATAGAGGAGCCGCGCGTTCGACGTCTCTTCGACCGGTACGTTGTCCGCCGTCAACCGGTTGTACCAACTCCAGCCGTTGGCATGGAAGAACCGTCCGCGGATTCGATCCCACGTTTGCGTTCCTCGCCGTACCGCTTCGGTCTGAACCCAAAGCAGCTTAGCGCGATCTATTGGAACGCCCTCCGCGTCCACCGCGTTGATCGCGAGGCCATCCTCGAATCCATGCCTCAATGCAAATTGGGTCAAGTCGCCGGCAACGGAAAGAAGTTCAGGCTTGCCGGTTATCTCATGAAGCTCCATCAACAGACCGGGCCATTCCAGTTGGTGTCCAATCTCGACCCGCCCCTCGCAGGCAACTGACCAGTCCGGATTCAGGAATTCGAAAACCAGCCGCTTCTCCCGGTCGAACAAGTGTGTAAAAAACAGCTTCTCGATATCGCGCGCCTGCGTCAGCCAATACTCATCCTGCGTGTGCCGATAAGTCGAAAGCAGCGCCTCCAGCAAATGCATGTACGGATTGTGGCTGCGAATCCCTGCCGGCTGCGGGCCAAAACCGCCCACGCCAGCATCGTCGAGATGCCGCTCTATCAGGACATAACGATCCTTCAGACGGCCAATCGCAACAGGATCGCTAGTCAACCGGAAATAC
>Ga0206926_1221_pt1 | contig 10539 bp, 8 predicted proteins | sample Alteio_BWOrgHeat_59_FD_152955 | JGI IMG/M metagenome (GOLD analysis project Ga0206926, IMG submission 152955) | Enriched cells from forest soil in Barre Woods Harvard Forest LTER site, Petersham, Massachusetts, United States -... | ecosystem: Environmental > Terrestrial > Soil > Temperate forest > O... | reverse complement strand
CGGCAACAAGAATTGTAACAATGATGATGATCCTTCGTTTTTTCATATTTGTTATAATTTTATCGGCACTCCCCGGTAGAAATCATAGATCCGGATGGTGAGCGCTGCATTGTATTTAGCCTGTATATATTGCTGGTAAGCCTGCGTATAGAGATTTCTTTGGAGGAGGTAGTCCACGGTGGTTACGGCGCCTACCTTCAGCTGTTCTCCGGCTATCCTGTAGCTTTCCTTCGCGTATTGCAATTGTTCAACGGAGGCGTCGTATTGACCCTGGGCATTTTCTACGTTGACATAAGCCTGTTCGACGGTGAGGGAGAGATTATTCCGGGTGCTCTTTCTATCCAGCTCTGTTTGTTCCACCTGGATCTTTGCTTTTTCCACGCTGGTCTTAGTGACGCGCCGGTTAAAGATGGGAATAGAAAGTGTAAGCCCTATCTGCTGATAGAAAGTATTATCCAGCTGCTGAAGGATGCCGGGATCGCCGCCGGAATGACTGGCGCCGATGGAGCCTGTTCCCTGCAGGGTAGGCAGATACCCGGATCTTGCCAATTGCAGGTCTACGCGTGCAATATCCACTTGTTTATCGCTGATCTTCATTTCGGGTCTTGAGGCCAGGGCCTCCTGTTGTGTTTCTGAGAGGCTGGTCACCAGATTTTTAGCGATCAGGGTATCCGGCTCCTGCACTTCGAAGGACAATTCGGAAGACAGCTGCAGGAGGATCTTCAGGGAGATGACGTTTTGACGATGGGTGTTGATGGCAGTGACAAGTGAGTATTTATCATTCGCAGTCTGGGCCTGCAGCTCCGCCAGGTCCTTGAGTGCGATGGTCCCGGCGTCATATTTCTGCTGGGCCTGCTGCACCTGCGACTGAGAGGTGTTTAGCAAATCCTGGAAGTAAACGATATTTTCTTTTGCCAGTAATATGTTCAGAAAGGCCTGTGTCACGTTGAGGGTAATATCATTTTCTTCCTGCAGGATATCCAGTCCTGCTGTTTGCTGTAACAGCTGTTTTTCCCGGATGTTGTTCCGGATATATCCTCCCTGGTAAAGTGTGACGGCAGAGCTGAGTCCGTAGTTGCCGCTTTCAGTAAGCCTCCTGCTGCCATAACCGCCGGTACTGTTGATCCCTTTTTGAAAATTAAGATTTTCCGAAGCATTGCCGGTCAGATCAGGCTGGACGCCGGCCTTTGCCAGTAGCAGATCCTGGTCTGCTGAGCGCTGACTTAGCCGGAGGGTATTGATCGTGATATTGTTCTTAATGGCATAATCCAGGCAGTCCTGCAAGCTCCATTTGGCAGGTAGGGGGCGGGTTAAAGTATCCTGCACGCTGACCTGGGCCCTCAGTGGCCTGGTGGGGAGAAGGACTACCATTAAAGCCAGGATCGCCGTATAGTGTTTCCACATACCGACCGGGGTTTTGTTACGTATATATTATTTGTTGACAGCTGAGATTGAGCAAAGTACAGGCCAGAACAGGCCTGCGTTCACCCATTGGTGTAAATATAGCGCATTTTGCGTCCCCGCAATAGCCTGCCGGGGGGTGTATTAAATCCTGATCAGGTCAGGCTGAATAAGAAGGCTGGGGAATTTGTGCAACAATTTCCGGAGACGGTAAGCCTGTTTTGATGGGAAGCGTATCAAAAAGCCCTGCTCTTTTTTGATACACCGGATATTTTTAGCTCCGGATTTTTTGACAAGAGCAGATTGGCTTTTTTTTCAGTGCCTTGCACGGAAAGCCATTTAGACATGAGTTTTTTCAAAGCCTTTGCTTTTTCGGCCTTTTGTTTGGGAGTGTCCAGCATGATCAGAAAACCTTAACCTTGAGAATTAATTGACACTTCAAATTTATGACAAGCTTCCAAAGGGAATTTAGCGCATATCCATCGTTTTTTCCCGGCTAATGGTTTTCCTTAGTTTTACCCTTCGCAGAACTTTAGATATCGTTGTAGTCTTCTGTCGAATGAGCGAACCTGATCTCTTTTATTCTTCCTTGATCACCTTAAGTGTTTGGTTTTGCGTGGAAGTATGGATCATCAGCAAATAGACGCCCTTCTCCGGCGTGGCCATAGAAGGCAGTGCAAATAAGGTGCTTCCCTGTTGAAGAGACAGATTGACTGTTTGTAATCGTTTTCCTGTCATATCGAGGATCGAGACCACCGCTTTATCAGGCGTGGGAGAAGTAATGGAAAGATTTATTGAGCCTTTATAGGGATTGGGGAAGATTGAAAATACGGGTGCATTACCGGGAACATCCACTTTCAGCACGGGACTATAGGTATACACTCCATCCAGATCGGACATTTTTAACCGATATAATAGCGGGCCTGTGATGGCTGCGGAAAGCTCATCGGTATAACTATACTGTTCAGGAGAGACGCTATTGCCTGCCGCGGGGACCTGTCCTACGGTTGTATAGTCATTTCCATCGGCAGCCCGCTGCACTTCAAAATCACGCGTATTTTGTTCGGAGAAAGTTGTCCAGTCCAGCATAACATGGCTGCCCTGACGCTGGCCGGAAAAATTGCCTAATGTGAGTGGCAGGGATGCTGCAATGGTGATCTGGTCAATGACCGCAAATGTTATTGTCGCGCTGGTGCCGGACTGGGTAAATCGAAACTCGGTGACATTTGAGAAAGCGCTGACGGTGCTGGTCGTGAATGCTGTCCAGGTTTGATTGGCGATATTGGAAACGGTCAATATTGCGCCAGGGACGGCTACACCGTTACGATAACCCGTGACCAGGATAGTTGCGGGCGCCCCGGCGGTAATATTCAGCTTAAGATAAACTGATTGGAGGCTGAATGCGGACCCGTCATCGGATTTGCCCCCTGCATACTGAAATGTTGAGCCGCCCAATGCATTCAGACGTATACAAAAGTCGGAAGCACCTCCCGGATTGGCGCCTGCACCCGAAACGCTGCCTGAGACAGTCCCTGAGGAGGCGACAGTAAAGTCCCAGCCCGACGCCAGGATGCCCGTGGCCTCGCTTGTATTCCCGACATTGGTTACAGTAGCCGGTGAAGCAGACGAGGGTATAAGGTTGGTGTTACCGGAAAAATTATTATTAAAAGTGCTGGTCCCTATTGGAGGTGCCGTTCCCAGCGCCGGCAGGGTGGCGATCATCAACAAAGGAAATAAAAAGAGCTTTTGATAATAGTTGGTTATACGCATAGATAGGGATTTTGCCATCCGGTGAAGAATGATTGTTCGGTACTTAGGGAGGGGGCATCCCATTCGATACCCTGCTCTTTGGCAAGGATCTCATTGATGGGGCGGCCGGTTAGAGGGGAAAGGACCGGTTTTCGGATATAGACGGGCATGTTGCTATGCAGGGGGCGGGTGGAAAGAGCTATTTTTCCCCGGGGACCCATAATCGAAGTCTGTTTCAAAACGGCGGCCAGTTCCTGGCGGCTGATCTTTCCGGGCATTTCCTGCAGGGCGGCGTTCAGCGCCAGCCCGGCTTCGTATGCCAACAGGCTGAATGCCGTCGGTGTTTCATTATAGCCGGCTTTGTACGATGCGACGAATGTGCGGTTATGATCATTATCCAGACCCACAGACCAGGTTGTTGCATTATACAGGTCCAGGTTAAGGGGAAGCTCCTGTAGCAGGCCATCCTCTGCTATAAATGGGTTGACGGTCAGCGCTGTTTTTGAAACCTGCGGGCTCATACTGAACAGCTGGAGGAACTGGGCCCCTTCTTTTCCTGAGAGCAGCGCATGCGCGTGTTGCGGCTGTTGATCGATGATACATTGTATCAGGGAGGCCGTATCGGGAACGGAAGAGAAATTGGAGACAATATTCAACTTCACTGTTGCAGCGCCCGATACGGCTGTTCCTGATTTAAAAGCCTCATGTAGCCGGTAGCCCCCTTCATAAACAGACATATTGATAGAGGGCTCGCCGCCATATTTTTGTTGTGCCCACCTGCCCATTACCCATTCGCTTTTCCATAGATGCAGGCTATTGTAGAACAGATAGTCGGAACTGAGCTGCAGGCAGGGCATATCTGCTCCCAGGTTCAGCAATATAACAGGCGTATGCCTGTTTTCCGGCAAGGGAAGTATGCTCAATGCTACTTTGGTGCTGGTTACGCCGATCACGAGATCTACCTGGTCATATAACAGCAGCTTTTTCAGTGCATCCTCCACATCTTTCAATCCTCCTGTCTGGATGAATTGAGGATAATGTTCTATGAAGGCGGTTTTGTCTTCCCCCAGCGCAAGCTCCAGCCCCTGTTGAAGATCTGATCTGAGGTCTGTAAAAATTCCCGAATAGGGGAATAACCAGCCTAGCTTAAGCTTTCTGTTCTTGGTCATACACAAATAAGGAACAGGCGGTGGTATGTGGGTCCGGTTAGTTAGGGCCTGGTGGGGAAAACACCCTGCAGGGCGATGATATAATTTACCGCCAGGTAAGGTTGCAATACAGGAATAGGGATACCATTGCCCGTGATACCTGTCTGGTTGTTCGTGGAGACCTTTAGCTGGGTGTTTGGCGTTGCATTATTATAACCGGATATCGGGCTGGCGTTTACCGTATCATAGATCGCAGCCAGCGTATTGACGGTAGGGGAAGGCGCGCTGGCCGTCGCATTGGCATTGGACGCCAGGATCGTCAGCGTATGGGTATGGGCAGGCATATTGTTGATGGTCAGGGTAACGTTCTCTGTGCCGCCTTTTTGTCCCAGCACATAGGGGCTCAGGCCGACGCCATTGCCTGCTCCAACAGGTACCCGTCCCTGGAAATCAGGTAAAGCAAAATTTACGGTGCCGTTGCCTCCATAAGTCGTGCCGATCAGGGAGAACAGCGCTGCATTCTGAGAAATGGACAATAACTGTCCGGCGCAAAGCGCCCAACCGTTGGGCGCGAAATTAACTGGCCATAAAAGGATGGTAGCCAACAAAGGATCCATTTGATTAATTTTTAGGATGGAAGGAAAATGGTTACTTCTCCGGGTTTATACCGGATAGCGGAGATTGCTTAAGAAGGGGAATGTTTGAGAAGAGTTAAATTCCAGGCTTACAGGAAGTCTTGAAAAGATGATTTCAGGAAATGAAGATAAGTAAATTTTAATATTTATGTATACTTATTTTTACATATTATATGCTCCATAATGTGCTGCGCCCAGGAGCGCCATCTTATCGTTCATGATCACGTGCACCGGCACTTTTTCCGAGAGATCATGCATGCGTCCATTGTTATCGAAGTTCTTCTCCCAGCTGGCGTCCTGCAGAAGAGGAAGGATCTTGGGCGGGATGCCACCACCCAGATAGAGACCGCCGGTAGCCATATGTTTTAGCACAAGACTGGCGGACTCTGTGGCCAGATAACGCACAAAAATTTCCATGGTCTCTGCACAGACGGGATCTTCATGTTTTAATGCCGCTTCACTGATGACAGCAGCCGGGTCTTCTTTCTCCAGGCGTTGCTGAAGCCAGTCAGGGATCTTTTCGTTCTTAGCTTCGGTGAGAAAGTGATAAATGTTTTTTATTCCCATACCCGATACCGCCCGTTCCCAGCTGACATGTCCGAATTGCTGCTGCAGGTAGCGGAAGAACTCGATGTCCAGGTCTGTGCGGGGAGCGAAGTCGCTGTGACCTCCTTCTGTTGCAAATGGATGATAACCTTGTCCATCCCAGAACAATCCTGCTTCACCCAGCCCGGTGCCGGGTGCGATGATGGCGATATTACCTTTGGCGCCGGGGGCTCCCGGTGCGATGGTGACCTTTTCTTCTTCTTTTAGTCCTGCAAGGCCATAAGCGGTTGCTTCCAGGTCATTGATAAAGCTTACTGGTATTTTTAAAGCAGCACCAAGGGCCTTGCTGTCCAGCTCCCAGGAGAGGTTCGTAAGATGACTCTTTCCATCCAGCACCGGCCCGGCAACGGCTGCGCAAATACGGTCAGGCAGGGTCCCCCCTGTGAAATCGTTGATGATATCTGCCAGGGAATGATAATCTTTGGAAGCATATCTTTTCTCCCGCTGTACGGTGAGTCCTTCCTTATCGGCGCGATAGAGCGCCATATTGGTTTTTGTTCCACCCACATCGCCTGCCAGAATGTTCAGGGGCTTTTTTTCGGCTTGTGCATTTTGAAAAAAAGCCACGGGAACAGGGAAATAGCTTGCCATAATATGTGATAACTTTTGATCAAACAAAGTTACATGTTACGGCGATACTGGCCGCCAACTTCATATAAAGCATGTGTGATCTCTCCCAGGCTGCAATATTTAACGGTCTCCATCAGCTCACTGAACAAATTACCGTTATTCACGGCCACTTCTTTCAGGCGTTGCAGCATCCCGGCGCTGTGGGCTGTATTTCTATGCTGGAAAGCCCGCAAGTTGCCTATTTGCTGATCCTTTTCTTCTGTAGTACTTCGGATAACCTCTCCGGGTAGTACCGTGGGGGAGCCTTTTTTATTCAGGAAAGTGTTGACGCCTACGATAGGCAATTCACCGCTGTGTTTAAGACTTTCATAATAAAGGCTTTCTTCCTGGATCTTATTTCGCTGGTACATGCGTTCCATAGCGCCTAATACACCGCCGCGGTCTGTAAGCCTGTCGAATTCCGTCATGACGGCTTCTTCCACAAGATCTGTCAGCTCCTCTATTGCAAAGCTGCCCTGTATAAAATTTTCTGTGCGGGCGCTGCCCAGCTCCCGATTGATGATCAGCTGAATGGCCATGGCCCTGCGGACACTTTCTTCTGTGGGGGTGGTGATGGCCTCGTCATAGGCATTTGTATGGAGGGAATTGCAATTATCGTAAATGGCGTAGAGCGCCTGTAAGGTGGTCCGGATGTCATTAAAATCGATCTCCTGTGCATGCAGGCTCCTGCCGCTGGTCTGGATATGATATTTCAGCTTCTGGCTCCTGCTATTACCTTTATACTTGTGTTTTATGGCCTTTGCCCAGATGCGGCGCGCCACCCGCCCGATGACGCTGTATTCAGGGTCCATTCCATTGCTGAAGAAAAAGGAGAGGTTTGGGGCGAACTCGTCGATGGGCATTCCCCGGCTTAGGTAATATTCTACATAGGTAAAGCCGTTTGATAAAGTGAACGCCAGCTGTGTAATGGGATTGGCGCCGGCTTCTGCAATATGATAACCGCTGATGGATACGCTGTAGAAATTGCGAACCTGTTGTTCAATAAAGTATGACTGGACGTCACCCATGAGCCGGAGGGCGAACTCTGTGCTGAAAATACAGGTGTTCTGCGCCTGGTCTTCTTTTAATATGTCGGCCTGTACGGTGCCTCTCACCTGGGAAAGCGTCTCTGCCTTTATCTTTTCATAAACGTCGGCGGGTAAAACCTCGTCTCCGCTGAGACCCAGCAATTTTAGTCCCAGCCCGTCGTTCCCTTCGGGAAGCCGGTCAGGATGGGAAGGGTTATAATAAGCCGGCTGACCGGCATTGCCATATTTTTCGGTCATCTTCTCCTTGACCAGTGACCATTTATTATTGACCTCAATATACTTTTCGCATTGCTGATCGATGGCGGCATTCATGAAAAAAGCCAGTAATATGGGAGCGGGGCCATTGATGGTCATGCTTACGGAGGTCCGGGGATCACAGAGATCAAAGCCGCTGTATAATTTTTTAGCGTCGTCCACGGTGGCGATGCTCACACCTGCGTTTCCTATCTTTCCATATATGTCAGGGCGATGGTCCGGGTCTTCCCCGTATAAGGTCACGGAGTCAAAGGCTGTGCTAAGCCGTTTTGCCGGCTGATCAAAAGAGACATAATGAAAACGTTTATTGGTGCGCTCAGGTCCTCCTTCTCCGGCAAACATCCGGGTAGGGTCCTCTTCGGATCTTTTTAATGGAAAGGAACCGGCGGTAAAGGGATATTTGCCGGGGAAGTTCTCCTGTAATCTCCATCTCAGAATATCGCCCCAGTCCCGGTAACGGGGTACGGCGATCTTAGGGATCTTCAGGTGTGACAGGGACTCGATATAAAGTGGCTGACGGAGAATTTTCCCCCTTACATTATATTCGAAGAACTCCTGACGATAGCTGTTTGTAAGCGTTCCCCATTCGGCTATGAGCTTTTTACAGACAGGAAATAATTGTTTTTCCAGCCTCTCTTTTTGTTCTTCCAATTGTTGCAGCCCGGGAAAAGCCGGGGGCAGATCCTCTATTACACCCTGTAGTTTAAAGAGCTTTGATGCAATAGCAGCCTGTTCATCCGTGCTCCTGTTATAATTCCTTATTTCCTCACTGATCTCTGAAAGATATCTTACCCTGGATGCAGGAATAATAGTGGACTGTGAGATGGTGTCTTTTGTATGCGCATGCATTTCAAGCGCGCCAAACTGTACTCCGGTCTTAGCTGTCAGCATGGACATGAGCTTTTCAAATAATTCGTTGACGCCGGCATCATTGAACTGTGCCGCGATGGTGCCTACCACCGGCAGCTCTCCATCTTTTGCATTCCACAGACCGTGATTGCGTTTGTATTGTTTTCTTACGTCGTGCAACGCGTCATGTGCGCCAGCCTTATCAAATTTGTTGAGCACGATAAGGTCGGCATAGTCCAGCATATTGATCTTTTCCAGCTGGGAAGCGGCGCCATACTCAGGCGTCATAACATAAAGGCTCAGGTCGGTGTAATCCAGGATGGAGGCATCGCTTTGTCCCACCCCCGCGGATTCAAGGATGACCAGGTCATAACCGGCCTCTTTACATATATCGATGGCATCCTGTACATGGGCGCTGAGCGCCTTATCGCTGTCCCGTGTTGCGAGGCTGCGCATATAGGCACGTGGGCTGGAAATGGCATTCATCCGTATCCTGTCTCCCAGGAGGGCGCCCCCCGTTTTTTTCTTGGAAGGGTCTACTGAAATGACCGCGAGGGTCTTGTCGGGGAAGCTATTCAGGTAACGCCTGACCAGTTCATCGGTCACGGAGGACTTACCGGCTCCGCCGGTGCCGGTGATGCCGACTACGGGGATGGATCGGGCCGTTTTGTCCACGCTGACGCCATTCTCTTCTCTTCCCCGCCCGTTCTCCGCATTGGAAATGGACCGTGCTATCTTCCGGATATCCTTCCATTCTCCCAGCTGCAGGTCTCCCTTGAAATGGGCGGGGTTACCGTTCAGGGGGAAATCGCATTGTTTTATTACATCTTCGATCATCCCTTCCAGTCCCATTTTTCTGCCGTCGTCGGGGGAATAGATCCTCGTGATCCCATAGTGATGTAACTCCTGGATCTCCTGGGGGAGAATGGTACCCCCACCCCCGCCGAACAGTTTGATATGTCCGCAGCCATTGTTGTCCAGCAGGTCCTTCATGTATTTGAAGAATTCCAGGTGGCCTCCCTGATAGGAAGTAATGGCAATACCCTGGACATCTTCCTCGATGGCACATTCCACTATCTCCGCTACGGATCGGTTATGCCCCAGGTGGATGATCTCTGCCCCCTTGGACTGTAAAATGCGGCGCATGATATTAATGGCCGCATCGTGACCATCAAAAAGAGCCGCAGCTGTGACAAGACGTACTTTATTGACCGGGGTGTAAGGCATGGTTGTAATATTTGACAAACAAGCAAAATTAAACTAAAAAACTAATGACTGTTAGTTTTTTTGGGATTGAATCTCAATACTCTCTGAGCCGATCGGGTCCCGGAGGCGGGGCATGAACTGAAACTTCGGGGAGGATTGCGGGGTTTGTTTTTTCCCATTCTTTGGTGTAGGTTTATGACACATTAACCGAGGATTATGAACATGAAAAGATATGCCTGCGGCCTTGTCCTTACCCTATTCTCCCTGTTGTCCTTCGGACAATCCATTAGCACCACACCTCCTGATAAAATATATGGAAAGCTTTTTGCCGACGTGCAAATGAACAAGGTCTTTGCCGATGGAAAAACATTTGTAGACTGTATTCCAAAACGAAAGCCTGCTGATATTGTGGCAGCGTATGAGGCGGAAAAAAATACCCCTGGGTTTTTGTTAAAAAAATTCGTCGAAGAGAATTTTGATCTGCCGGCCAATCCTGCAGATAGCTATAAGACCAACGCCGCAGAAGACGTGGTGACGCATATTAAAAATCTATGTCCGCTGCAAGGTCCTTCTGGCCACAACGATCCAGCCCCCAGATGGTCATCCATTCCAGGGGAGCCCATCCGTTGGGCGCATCCCACTGCTCACCCGTAGTGAATTCCGTCGTAACAATACCTCCGGGCTTCAATAGCTTTTCCCTGATAACAGCCGCTACCTTTTGCCCCAGGAAGCTCATATAATCCGGATGCTCGTTGACAAAACAAAAAGGATACAGCCCGGCAGGGTTAATATGATTGCTTTGCTTATGTGTTCTGAAGTTAAAGTCGGTATAAAAGGTCTGTATCTTATTCCAGCAGTATTTATCTATCAGTTCGCTCCTTTTTGAAGCTTTCCGGCGATATACTCCGGCAGCCGAATCATCCTTATTCATCAGCTTTGCCTTGGCTATCGATAGTTCCAAATGATAAAGCAGGGAATTCAGATCCACCGGTACAAGATCAGTCGTCCTGATGGTCACCAGGTCCTTTCCGT
>Ga0206926_1220_pt1 | contig 10554 bp, 8 predicted proteins | sample Alteio_BWOrgHeat_59_FD_152955 | JGI IMG/M metagenome (GOLD analysis project Ga0206926, IMG submission 152955) | Enriched cells from forest soil in Barre Woods Harvard Forest LTER site, Petersham, Massachusetts, United States -... | ecosystem: Environmental > Terrestrial > Soil > Temperate forest > O... | reverse complement strand
AATAGTTGGACTACTCGTAAGTGTTTATTTATAGAGTTGGAAAGAAATAAATAAAAAACAACTTTTCTATTATTTCTAAAATTGTATAAATCAACTAAATTTATATTACAATTGTCATCTAGACAACTATATTGATCTCATTACCATTATACCCCTATATGTTATGAAGAAAATCCTGATTGCTGATGATCATTATATTGTACGGACAGGGCTAATTACGCTTATAAAGGAAGAATCCATGCAGGTGGAAATAGATGAATGCCGGGATGGGAACGACACCTGGCAGAAGGTCCAGGCCAATGAATATGATTTATTGATCCTGGATATATCCATGCCCTATACCGACTCCTTTACTTTGTTGAAAAACATATTTGCCTTAAGACCGGATCAGAAGGTATTGATCCTGACCATGAACAGTGAAGATGTATATGCAAAAAAATACCTGAAGCTGGGTGTGAAAGGATTTATCAACAAGGAGGAGCCTCCTTCCGAGATCAGTAAGGCCATTGCAAATATCATGGATAACAGGAAATACCTAAGCGCGAAGATGCGGGATACGCTCACCAGGGAGGCGCTGGAGGGGAAAACTGAAAATCCTTTCGAGAATTTGTCCATAAGGGAGCTGGAAATTATGAATCATTTGATTGATGGGAAAAATGTATCGGATATTGCTACGTTACTATCTGTGCATATATCAACCATCAGCACACATAAGGCGAACATTATGCAGAAGCTGGGGGTTACCAATATCATTGAATTGAGTAAAATGGTGCATATGTTTTGAGACGGACGTATATTTGAGGATGAATCAAATAAATGCTACCGGAAACTCCACCAACCGGATACTTTTAGCCAGCCTGATTGGAACCACTATTGAATTTTTTGATTTTTATATCTATGCTACTGCGGCTGTGCTGGTTTTTCCAAAACTATTCTTCCCGGCAACCGATCCTACTTCTGCTACGCTTGAATCTTTAGCGACATTCGCCCTGGCTTTTTTTGCCAGGCCGGTGGGGGCTGCATTATTTGGTCATTTTGGAGACCGTAAAGGCCGGAAGGCCACCCAGGTCGCAGCGTTGATGACGATGGGGCCCTCGACCGTGGCTATTGGGCTTTTGCCGACATATCAGTCAATTGGCATTACAGCGCCTATCCTGTTGGCCTTATTCCGATTTGGCCAGGGGCTGGGGCTTGGCGGCGAATGGGGTGGCGCCGTATTATTGGCGACTGAGAATGCGCCGCCAGGAAAAAAAGCATGGTATGGGATGTTTCCGCAATTGGGCGCGCCCATTGGATTTTTAGTTTCCAGCGGCACTTTTCTCCTTCTCAGCAAGACCATGAGTGACCAGCAGTTTTTTAATTATGGCTGGCGCATTCCATTTATTGCCAGCGCCATACTCGTCTGGGTTGGTCTTTATGTTCGCCTGAAGCTGACGGAAACTCCTGATTTTTTAAAGATCGTTAAAAACAATGAACGTGTAAAGCTACCGGTGATGGATGTATTTGTTAAAAATACAAAGGCCATAGTATTGGGTACGGTCTCAGCCATTACAACGTTCTTACTTTTTTATTTAATGACGGTATTTACGTTAAGCTGGGGCACTTCGGCATTACATTATCCCCGGACAGGGTTTCTTATTGCCCAAATGATCTCCATGCTGTTTTTTGGTGTAGGTATTCCATTATCGGCAATCCTTGCCGACCGGTATAGCCGCGGCAAAATGTTGATGTTGGCCACCGCTGGTATTTTTATTTTTGGTTTGTTTTTCTCTCCATTGTTCAGCACCGGGAGCCTGATAATAACCGGTTTTTTCCTGGTCCTTGGTATGTTCCTGATGGGCTTGACCTATGGCCCGCTAGGAACAGCGCTTGCAGAGATCTTCCCTGCATCTGTCCGTTATACGGGGTCCTCTTTGTGCTTTACACTAGCGGGTATACTAGGCGCTTCATTGACGCCCTACCTGGCCACGACGCTGGCAAAAAATTATGGACTTCCCTACGTAGGGTATTATCTTTCAATCGCTGCGGTCATAACGTTTGCCGCCCTGGTCGCCGCGCGGTCCTCAATGAAAGAGCGTATGCAATAATCGGACGCATTAAACGTTTTATTCGGGTAATAATTTACCCTTATGAAAGCCTTACCAATCGTTCTTATTGCCATCATTCTCGGCGCCATTACCTTTGTTTTTATAGCCAATTATCATTCTTCAGCAAAGCCTCTTACCGTCAATACAAGGACAACTGATACAATGGTTATTGTGAGGGATTCTATTATCAACATGAATACTTATGACACGATCCCATCTGGTTTCTACCAGGGTATGCTTCCCTGTAAGACTTGTGAAGGCATTCAACGTACCATCCTCTTTGCCGACAATGAACATTTTATAATGGAAGAGCTGAACTGGGGCAAGGAAAGCACAGCCAAAAGGATTGAGGGCACCTGGGAAAAAGAAAAAGGCAGGTTCCGGCTTTTTGAGAATAACAAGCAAATTGCCGAGTACCGTCTTTCAAAGGACAGCTTAATTAATACTGAGACCAACGGCGCTCATATTGCCGACTCACTCTCGCGCCAATATGTCCTGTTTAAGAAGAATACGACACCGGAGAATGTTTCATGGAAAAAAAGAAGGTCAGAAGGCGTCGAGATCATTGGCACGGGCAACGAGCCCTTCTGGAGTGTCGAGATCGACAAGGACAAATTCATTTTATTCAAATCAGCCGGGGCCTCCAGGCCTGTCATTGTTCCCATCGAGAAACCTGTAGTTGCAAAGGACAGCATAGTCTATGCTATCCCTACGGATGCGGGCAATTTACTGAGGGTATCCATCGCGCCCGGGTTCTGTAATGACGGGCTCAGCGATCATGTTTACGAATATAGGATGTCCGTTGCCTATAAAGGACAGACCTACAAAGGCTGTGCCGCCTTCCTTGATAAATAAGCATTAAAAAGCTGAGGGGCTTTATTTTCGATTTTTTTCTTACTTTACTAGTAATAAACCCCTTGTCGCCTGAAAAAGACCTTCGTATCAGCCATCTTTTGCTTTCTTTTCGTTTGCCTGCTGCAGTCGCCTGTCGGCGCTCAAATGCCCTTTACCCGTCTGACGGAAGAGGATGGATTAGGCAATAATTCGGTGCAATGTATACTGCAGGACAAAACCGGTATTATGTGGATGGGTACCAGTGGCGGATTGAACCGGTATGACGGCGCCGCCTTTATCCAGTATAGTATTCTGAGCAAGCCGGCCCTTAGCAGTAACGTGATCACTGTACTATTGGAGGATGATGCCGGCGATATATGGGTGGGTACGGAGAATGGATTAAATATCCTCGATCCTATAGCCAATACCATCCGTTCATTCGTCCATCCTGATCTCCAGGCTGCCGCGCTTCCCCCGGGGCCGATAAGGGGATTGCAGAAGATGAAAGATGGCAGCATCTGGATATTATCCGAATCCTGGATCGTTGAATTTACACCACATAAAGGTTTTCGGCGGATAAGGCTGGACCCTTCCCTACTGGGCACTACCAAGGTATTTACGGGACTGTCTCATAGTGATGACCGCAGGTTATGGATCTCTTATCTTGATCAGCCGGCTGCGCAGGCGATGCTGTATCCCCTTTCCGATGGTAGCGACAGTATCGGCGTTTCAGGCTCATTTTGGCCGGGATGTGCCAGGGTATATTCGGACACTATTCAGCATGACTGGGGTATTTCTTATTATGGCCTCAGCTGTTATGACCGCAAGACAGGCAAGATAGAGCATTTGCTGAAAAACGATATTGCGCAAAAGATCCCTGATCTTCACCTGTATACCTGCTATTGTACAGATGTTGAAGGCAATATATGGGAGGGCTCCAGACAACGGAACCTCGTAAAATACGACCTGTTGCGTAAACAGGTGATTGATTATAATGGATTGCTGGGTACCTGTAATGCCACCATGGTATACTGCATTTATAAGGACAGGAACAATACGCTTTGGATAGGTACGGATAATGGGATCATCAAGCTGTCCGGTCATAGCTTTTTCTTTACGCCCATCTCCTGTATGTTACAGGGGAGAGAGCAGGATGGTATTCATTGTCGTAAGATCATCGAAGATCGCAATGGTATACTTTATGCAGGCACTGAAAGTCACGGATTACTTAAGCTGACCAATGTTGCGGGTAGTCAATATGCGTTGCAGCATCTTTCGACTTTTGGCGCTTTTCCTGTGTCATCATTACCCAGTCATGATAACAGCATCGTTGTCCCGCTCAATGGGCGTTTTGATATTGGCTTTATCTACGATATGTACCATGATAGCAGCAATGTTATCTGGCTGGCCGGGTATGGATTGGGGCTTTATGATGTTCCGACCTCCCGGCTTGAAATATTTCTGTCTGACGGAGGGGCGCAGATGCGGTCGGAAAGCATTACGTTATTCAGCATTTGCCGGGACGACAGTTTATTCTGGCTGGGCGGTCAGCGTAATATCTTCACTTTTGACATCGCGGAACGCCGCATGCATCCGTTCCGGGATAACAAGGGTAATATGCCTTTTCATGAAATACCCTGCTGGTCCCTGGTCAGACAAGGCAGGTGGATATGGGCGGGGACTGATAAAGGATTATATAAAATAGACCGGTTTACGAAAGCTGTATTTCCTGAACAGGTACATCCGGCGTTGTCGCTTGCTATCAATGCCATTCATATTGATAAGGACAGCAATCTTTGGATCAGCACCGCTGGTGGCGGGGTGGTGCATTACAATACGCAAACGCACCAGGTCCGGCAGTATACTACCAGGGATGGATTGAGCAGCAATATGGTTTGCGGCATCGTACCCGATAATGACAATAATCTTTGGATCAGTACCTATTCGGGTTTAAGCTGTCTCAATCCCCAGACCGGTCAGTTTACGGTGTTTTATGCCAAGGACGGACCGAATATAAATGAGTTTAATCGTAAGGCTTTTACCCGGTTGGCGGATGGCAGGCTTGTGTTTGGTGGTCAGAATGGCTATGTAATGTTTGACCCCCGGGAAGTTTTAAAATTCAATAAACCGGCCAGCATTATGCTCACAGGCTTTGGCAGAAGTACCGGGAATGGGCTTATAACGGACTCTGTCTTTGGAGTACAAACGCTCCGGTCCATCACGATAGGTCCGGAAAGTCCGTTCTTTTCTCTTACCTATACCCTTTCGGATATGTATGATCCGGCAAGAAACCTTTACTTTTACAAGCTGGAGGGGTTAGATGATGCGTGGCATGCTATTGGCAACCAGCACACCCTGTCTTTCATGTCACTGCCGGCAGGAAAGTATACCCTTCAGATAAAGGGCAGCCCTATACAGGGAAGGTCTACTGAGAATACGATAGCGATGGCTATCACCGTGCAGCAGGTGTTTTATAAACGTCCCTGGTTCCTCGTACTCTGTTTACTGGCAGCTGCAGCCATTTTGCTGGCGATAGGTCAGTACCGGTTATCCCAATATAGAAAATTACATCAATTACGCACCCGGATAGCCAGCGATCTGCATGATGAAGTAGGCAGTAACCTGGTAAGAATAACGATGTTGGCGGATGCAGAAAAGAATGGTGCGGCGGGGACCGCTGGTGAAAGGCTGGATGTTATTGCAGATATAAGCCGTGATGCAGCTTCAACGATCCGGGATGTAGTATGGAGCATCGATGCGCGAAATGATACTATGTCGGGTATGCTGGAGCACATGCATGAGCATTTACATCAGATGTTAGCTCCGGGGGGCGTAGAATATCTGTTTAATCACAACGATGTGTCATCGGGGGAAAGGTTGCAAATGGAATTCCGGCAGAATGTCTACCGGATATTCCGAGAGGCTGTCAACAACATTGCCAAACATGCGGGGGCCAGCCTGGTGGAAGTCGAGATCCGGCGTGACGCTGATCTGTTCAAGCTGGTGATAACGGACAACGGCCGCGGGATGACTGGCAAGAAGCGAAGCGGTGGGCAGGGGCTTAGCAATATGCAGATGCGGGCTGACCGGATAGCGGGGAAGCTGGACATTATTTCCGGAAAAGAAGGCGTTACGATCACACTGACTGCGCCAATACCAAATATATGATACGACTTGCAATTCTGGAAGATGACAACCTGGTGCGCGACACGCTGGCTGCTTTTTTTGCGCAGCAGGACGACTTCATAAACACGCTGATTGCGAGCTCTGTTCCACATTTCTTCCAGCAAATAGAAGCGCAGGCTAAAACTGTCCAATCACCGCCGGATATTGTCCTGACGGATATCGGGCTACCTGGTATGAACGGGATCGAAGCCATTCCGCTCATTAAGAAAAAGTTTCCTGAGGCCAACATGGTGATATTCTCTGTATATGCGGATAGTGAGCGTATTTTTAAAGCGCTTTGTGCGGGTGCTGTAGGCTATCTGCAAAAGGACGCTCCCCTGGAGGAAGTGGCCAGTTCCCTGAGACTGATCTATAAAGGTGGTTCCGCTATGTCGCCGGCCATCGCCCGGAAGGTCATGGAATACTTTGCACCGCGGCGGAAGTTCAATGATCCATTAACGGCCAAGGAACAGCAGGTGGTGCTGGCAATGGTGGACGGGCTGAGCTATAAAATGATCGCCGAGCGTTTGGGTGTTTCACTGGAGACCGTTCGGCAGCATGTCAAAAATATTTATCGCAAGCTGCAGGTGAACAGCAAGGGGGAAGTGATCGCCCGGTCTATCAGAGGGGAGATCTGACCCCCGGGGTTCTGGGTCTTACAGCGCTTAACACCATCCACGCTATTATTACGCTTAGCAGCATAAATATGGAGCCGAGTAAAAAAGCAACACCGGGAAAATGTATGGATGACCGGGTGGTATAATAAGAAAATAAATTATTCATGATCAGCGGTCCGATAATAGTAGTAAGGCTCATAAGGCTGGTCAGCGCCCCCTGTAGCTCTCCCTGTTCATTTGATGGTACATGACCGGCAAGAATAGCCTGTAATGAGGGGCCTGCAATACCTCCCAGGCAATAGGGAATAAGAAAAACGTACATCATCCATCCTTCATTGGCAAATGCAAATAAGACGAGCCCCAGTGTATATAAGCTTAACCCCAGGTAAATGCTTTTTTTATTCCCGATCTTAGGGTTAATCACACGGGTAAGCACGGCTTGCACCAGTCCCACCAATAAACCTACGATGGCCAGGGAGATCCCCACCATCTTTTCGTTCCAGTTAAAACGGTACATGGTAAAGAAGCTCCAGTTGCCCTGTACCGACTGTGCACCCATGTAAATAAGAAAAAAACTGATGGCAAGACCGCCTATTTCAGGGTGTTTTGTCAGGAACCGAAGCGATCCGAATGGATTCGCCCTTTTCCAGTCAAAGGGGCGGCGGTTATCCTTATCCAGGGATTCCGGTAATAAAAAATAACCGTAGAGACAGTTTAACAGGCATAAAATGGCAGCGGCATAAAAAGGAGCGCGGACCCCCCACCCTGCTATCAGACCTCCCAGGGCCGGGCCGATGATAAAGCCAAGCCCGAAGGCGGCGCCGATCATTCCAAAATTCTTCGCCCTGTTCTCTTCATTGCTAATATCCGCGATATAGGCCGTGGCTGTTGTAAAGCTGGCTCCTGTAAATCCGGCAATGACCCTGCCTATAAACAGCCAGCCATAGGAAGGCGCCAGCGCCAGAAAACAATAGTCGATACCAAAACCTAAAAGAGATGATAACAACACCGGGCGACGGCCATATTTATCGCTGAGATTACCAATGATGGGTGCGCAGACGAATGCGGTCAGCGCGTAGGCAGCGAGCAGCCAGGCGCCGTAGCGGCTGGCCACGTTGATGGGAATCCCCTTTAGCTGCGAGATCAGCTTCGGCATTACGGGGATGATCAGCCCCCAGCCCATTATATCAATAAGCAGCGTGATAAAGATGAAACCCATGGCTGCCTGGCGATTATTTTTCATAGCATTTTATATAAATGAACGAAGCTGTAAGATAAGAAATCACCTGCTTATTCTGGCGGGCAATCCGAACAGTCTCCGCTCTTTTATTATGGCCGCTACTTCGGGCGGTACATAGTCCTCCCACCCTTCCGCTCCCTGTTTGATCAGCTGCAGCACCTTATCTGTCTGGATCTGAAGATTGCTCTCTTTGTAATGGATGATATCCTCGATCTTGTCATTGGCAATAAGATAACGGTAGAGGTCTACCAAATGTGCAGGCGGGTCAAATCGCTGGCAATTATAGATGACCCCATTGCGTAATGTGGGATAGATAAAAAGCTTTACATTCCGGCTGAAGAGGGTGGCGAATGATTCCAGGATGCCACCGGGAAGGTCCTGGTAATGTTCTTCCGAGAAGATGTACTCGAGATTAGGATAACCCAGGACCATGCCCATTTTTAGCTTGGTGATCTTTGACAAATAAGCCACCAGCTTATAATATTCATGAAAGTCAGAGATCAGGACGGTTTGCCCCAGCGCGCAAAGAATATCCACGCGTTCCAGGAAATCCTTTTCGTCTATCTCGGCAGTCGGGTCCGCATCTCTTTCCTTTAACGCCTGTAAGGTAAGCTCTGCGACGACCACGACATTATCCTTGTCCACATCGGGTTCCTGTGTAAATTGCTGGACGCCCGTGTTCAGCATATCCATATGCACATTGATCACAGGCCGGAAGCGACCACGCACCACCACGATATGTTTTTTATAAAGCACTTCGGAAGGCTGCATATTCTTGCCATCCGGGCCAAATAATGCCGCATCTGAAAAACCATATTTTACGAGGTGCAGGCTCATGAGCCTGTTATCCACCTTGCTAAATCCCGGGCCTTCAAATCGGATCATGTCTATCTGGATGGCATCTTTGGACAAGCTGTCCATCAGGGACAGCAAAAATATATTGGGATGTGTGTGATAGTAGAAACAGGCATAGATGAGATTTACACCGAGGATGCCGACGGCATTCTGCTGCAGGACATTATCATTGTCCAGTAATTTAACATGAATGACCACGTCATTGAACTCCCCATCCGGCTCCAGCTGAAAACGCACGCCCATCCAGCCATGTCCTTCATTTGTCTTGTGGTAATTGAGGGCTGAAACGGTGTCGGAAAATGCAAAGAACGTAGTTGCGCTGCCGCGTTTTTCGGCAAGACGCTCTATCAACAGGCCATATTCCTTTTCCAGCATGGCTATCAACCTGGCCTCACTTACATAACGACGGCTTTTTTGTGCGCCATAAATGGCGTCAGAAAAGGTCATATCGTATGCTGACATCGTTTTCGCGATGGTGCCTGATGAAGCGCCTGCCTTGAAAAAGTAGGCAGCAACATCCTGGCCGGCGCCGATCTCTGCGAATGAGCCGTAAATTTTGGGATCAAGATTAATGGCAAGCGCTTTCTGTTTGGTTCCTAAATCCTTATTGTGAATGACATCCATACTATTTGTCATTTATATGTATCGCTCCCATATTCAACCATCGGTATAGGCTGAAAGACGCTGCAAATGTACGACTTTTTAGATGTGTTTCTTTACTTCGGGATCGGGCTGATCAGGTTTGGGATCAGGTTTAGGCTTGGGATGGGGTTTGGGCTTAGGTTTGGGATGATGTTTAGGATGGGGCATGTCCTTCAATTTGCGGATCTTGCCATCCATTGTAATATATTCACCTTCTTTCAGCTGTAGGTTCTGGCCACTGGAGGCGTCTATCGATCCATTGGGGTGTATGGTTGTCTGATTAACCAGGGTGACATCATGCCTGACCGGTACTTTGGCGCCATGTTTTACTTCTATCAACTTTCCTTTCTTCATCATAATATAATAATGGGGAGCTTCACTTTTTACCGGTTTGACTCCTCCTTCGGCGAATATGACAATAGAAGACATAGAAAGAACAACGAAAAGGGTAAGCTTTTTCATTTAGGGTGTTTTGGGGGGTGGGTATAGGTTTTTACCAGTACAAGAACGGTCATCTGCCAATAAATATTATCAACAGGCCAATATCCTTTAATTTTTCAGTGACGGAAAGGAGGATATTACATTAATGAAAAATGAACATAACGAACATCTATCCAGGCGTAAATGGTTAGGACTTGCTACTACTGCTACTATTGGCCCCGCATTATTGGGTATACCTTCTCCTGCTGTGGCGGGCGATCGGGGGCCGGGCGCAGGACAACAGAAAAATACAGGTGCGGGTTTATACAATATTCGTGACTTCGGCGCAAAAGGTGACGGCCAGACACTAGACACCGTTGCCGTGCAAGCGGCCATAGATGCCTGTAACAGGGACCAGGGAGGGACAGTATTGGTGCCTGCGGGACGATTTGTTATTGGAACAGTGGAATTAAAAAGTAATATAACGCTCCATATTTCGGCGCAGGGAACTTTATTGGGTACCACGGATGGCAAACAATATCATGCAGCCGACGGCATTCCCCTCAGTGGTGATTCTACCCTGAATGACGGGAATGTAGGCCTGTTATTTGCCGTAAAGGCGGAGAATATCACCATTGAAGGGCAGGGTACTATTGACGGACAGGGGTCCCAATTTCGCAGTCCTTCCAAAGGG
>Ga0206926_1219_pt1 | contig 10555 bp, 6 predicted proteins | sample Alteio_BWOrgHeat_59_FD_152955 | JGI IMG/M metagenome (GOLD analysis project Ga0206926, IMG submission 152955) | Enriched cells from forest soil in Barre Woods Harvard Forest LTER site, Petersham, Massachusetts, United States -... | ecosystem: Environmental > Terrestrial > Soil > Temperate forest > O... | reverse complement strand
CATCCTGTAAACAAAGAGAACTGTTTTGTTCCGGTAAGCTCACCGGCTTTTTCTTTCGTATACAATATAAAAGGAACGATAAGCAGAAGAGGGAATGCTATGCCTGTTACCTTGCGACGCAGGGACTGCCTGGATAAAATAAAGGCCAGCGCTCCTATGACTGGATAATAATAGGCAGTATTTCGTATTGTAAAACAAAGGAATAACAATATGCCTTGTATAAATAAGCCTGATAATGAAGGCCGCTGTATAATGTAAAGGAGTTGTGTAAACCAAAGGAGGCTTAAGCCTGCGAATAATGCATCACTGCTTATGTAATTACTTATATAAAGGAAGAGCGGATTAAAAACAGAAAACCCGAATAAAATATAAAGCGTGGTTTTTGAAGGGGTATAAAGATACCTGACGGCAAAGAAAAAATATAAAGCAATACGAACGGATTACTGGTAAGATAGAAGATCAACGCACCAATATAATTGCATGGGGGAGATCGTCCGCTGCTTTTGAAGAATATGGAAAATGTATTATCAGGAAAAATATAGTGGCTTATTTTAAATACTTCGTACTGCTAAATGCAAAGAAATACTTCCTCCCTCAGCTGGAGAAGCTGGAAGTCTATAACCTTGATGTAAATGCCGTTTCACCCGTTATTCAAAACTGGTTTGATTATAAAACGCCCGGGGTCTGGTGCGCATCGAAACAGCTACAGGCAAAGATCTTAGTCGGTTTTCCGCCTCTCTTCCTGGCGCTAAATGTTCTGTCGCTGCTTAGCCTGATAGCGGTAATCCTAAAAAAGGCAGCTGCAGCGTCTGGTTTTAATAAATACCTGGTATTATCAAGCGTCTTTTTAATAGTCAATATCCTCTTTTCAGTGACAGCTACGATAAATGTCTTTCGCTATCAGCTATTCCCGATGATGATATACCTGAGTGTTTCTCTCATTGCCATCGAGGTATTGGAAAAAAAGAGGATCGATCTAAGAGCAGCAAAGCCATTCTCAGCGCAGCAGCCAAAAGAGCTGGACATACTAAATATTACTAAAAATCTGTAATATGAAATTAACGATAGGCATTGTAGCCCTGCTTTTAGTCAGCGTCTTGTTCTATTCCTTTCTGAAAATAGATGGGCGCCGGCGTATGCGATCCGAAGCCTTTTTATCATTGCCCTCCCTGAAACTGCTAAAGCTGGATAGTGCTACCAGCGTGGATATAGAAAAAGACAGTCCATCGAGGCCTTTGCTTATTCTATACTTCAGCCCGGATTGCGAACATTGCCAGGAACAAACAAGACGAATATTGAACAATTTGGACGGGCTTAAAGATGTAAGTATTTATTTCTTATCGCCTTCATCAATAAATGAATTGCGTGGGTTTAGTGACTCATTCCATATAAATAAATATCCCGGTATAACGATAGGCAGGGATTATGAATACAATTTTTTTAATTTTTTTAAGATCAAAGGGTTTCCGGCTATTGCTCTTTACGATGCGCAGCATAAGCTGATCCGGCTGTTCAGAGAAGAAGCCGAAGGCGGCGATATCCAGTATGCTTTAAGACCATGATCCATTAAACGATATTCGAATGTATTCAGACATATCATATACTACCATCGATCAGGCGCCCACGGTAACCCCGGCTGCCCCTTCAATAGAGGACTTATCCCAGCTCCTGGACATACATACGCTGGAATATAAGAAAATAGACTATCACTTCCAGGTGGGAGAGATCACACAAACGCAGGGATGGATCCTCCACCTCTCGATAGTCCGTTCCCAGATAAAAGAAGTATTTGATGCCATTATCCCCGTTTTAAAACAGGAAGAGGTCCCGTTTAAGATCGTGCAGAGTATGAATGTAGCGCGTAGCCTCCTGGACGGATCACTAGGCTATTCCATGGTAGGAAAGATCATTACTGTATATCCTGGCAGCCCTTCCCAGGCATTAAGCATCGCAAAAAAACTGGCCAGTCTTACAAAACACCATAAGGGACCTGTCATTTTAACGGATGTTCATCTCGGAAGCATCGTATATACGCGTTATGGCAGCTTTAACCCCGTCGTAAAAAATGACAGCCTGGGAAAAGAGATCAGGTACATCTATGATCATAAGATGGAGCTGGTAAAGGATATTTATCATATTCCTTTTAAAATGCCCGCTGGGATAGAATGGCCATTTTCAGACCTGGCAACACCAAAAATGGATGCGCGACCCGTCCTGCTCAACAATCGGTATAAGCCGATGGAAACATTTAAATCAGATGCCAAAGGGGATGTTGTTAAAGCCATTTTTGTTGAGAAATTCATCATCCCTCACTGGTGTGTGATCAAACAGGGGAAGATCAATATGTGGAGTGATGATCATGCAAGGGACATTACAGACCGGCTTGTATGGCAAAAAGAATTTCATGACGCTTTTGAAGGACTTATACCCATCCCTAAGATCCTCGATTTTTTTAGAGAAGGAAAAGACACATACCTGGTCATGGAATATATAAAGGGGGATTCATTATTTGACAGGCTAAATGCTATAAACAAGCATTGTCACTGTTGGGACCAATGGGAGGCCAAAGATCAGCTGCTTTTTCTGAATTATTTTCTTCAATTGACAGACATTATCAATAAGATACACCAGCACGGCTATGTGCACCGGGATGTTACACCGGTTAACTTCCTCATAAATAAAAAGGGGGCGCTGGTAGCCATTGACAGTGAGCTGGCATATTCCCTGAAAGACAAGCGGCCAACCCCTCCTTTTGAGTCCGGCACCCGCGGTTTTATGTCCCCTCAGCAGGAAGCAGTTCTTACCCCAACAAAGGAAGACGATATTTTCGGGCTGACCGCAACAATGATCACCATTTTCACGGGCTTGCCTCCGGCAATGCTGGATATTAAGGATCCGGAGTCATTGGTACAAAAAATAAATTATTTTATACAAAATGAACGGTTAGCATTACTGCTGGGTGCAGGGCTGAGTGTTTCGCCCGAAAAAAGGCCTACCCCTAGTAAAATATCAGCAGCTATCGCTGAATATAAAAAAGAAATAAGCGCCCCCGCTCATAAACACGCTTTAAAAGAAGATCGCCGTCATTATACAGGCATGGATTCGCTGCTACAGGATGCGATCAGGGGACTGGTGCAGGGGCCTACACTCATCGTTCGTGATCTTTGGCGTTCAAGAACAGCCGCCAGGGATGCGTTTTCCGAAAAACAGCTTACTGAATATACAAAATCCGCCGGTCTTTATGAGGGCATCACGGGCGTATTGTATTTCCTTGGAAGAGCAAAAAAAATGGGATTTGATATATCCAGCTGCACAAAGGCGTATAAAAGCGGGTGGGTATACCTAATGGACAGTCATTTAAAACAACTGCCGGACATTAATCCGGGTTTTTATGGCGGAGGAGCAGGCATTGCCCTGGCGCTTAAAGAAGGAATGGAAAGCAGCCTGCTGGAGGACAATGACCACAACAGATCAATATTACTACAATGTCTTAGCCTGGCGCCCACAGGCTTGAATATGGAATCAGGCATTGCCGGGCAGGGAATAGCGTTACTCCAGGCAGCAAAATATCTCTCCCCGGACATCGCACAACAAAAAATGGATAATTATATCGGATTGCTACAGGATTCATTTTATGAGCATTCAGCCTGGGTATATTCGGACAATAAGTCTGACAAGTATATCCATGCTATGGGATTTGCAAATGGGAATACGGGAATTCTTTGGTTTTTACTCTCCATGCTGTCGCATCATCCAAATGAGGCAGCCAGGAAAATGGCGATACAGTCACTAAAAATGACAGTCAGTGTCAGTAAACGTATACATAGATTGATAAAAAAAGAAAGCCTCCGGGTCATATATGATAACCCGTTCCTCTGTGACACCATACAAGGTCTGGCGCTCGTATTTATAAAGGCCTATGAAACTTTCAAAGACCCTCTGTATAAAGATCTGGCGGAGTCTTTATTGTCCATCTATCCTGCACATATATGCCACGAAAACTTCACACAGGCAGTTGGATTGGCTGGGCTGGGAGAGCTTTACCTCAGCGCCTTTAAGGTTTTTGAAGACCCAAAATGGTATGAAAGGGCCGGATGGATCAGGGGACTTTTTATCAATACGAGCTTTAAGGAAAGTAAGGGCGCCATCTACTGGCTGGGAGGAAACGCCGCATTCCCTACGGCCGACCTGATGGTAGGGAACAGTGGTATTATGCATTTCCTGCTCCGTTATGAGCACAAAGAAAAGATCGGTCATTGTTTATTACAATAAAATCTTTTGTTGCATCAAAAAAAGGGAAAGCCGAAAACCTTTAAAAGAGTAGGCATAACCATTTAAACAGTTATTTTATGTTAAAGAACAAAGCATTATTCGGAGCTGCCGCATTGGTAGTATTTGTTGCCGGTCTCGTTGCTGGAAAATCCAAGACAAAAGCAGCCGCTGCCGCATCGCTGTATTACAAGAATTCAGGTGTATGTACACTGATCACTTCGTTCGCTGCTCCTGTAAATGCATTTACAACTGGTGGTACCGGGACTCAGGCCACCATCAGGACCGCTGGTGGTAGCGTAACTGCCGTTCCATTGTTCGCTACTGCAGCCTGTAGCGCTGCCGGTGCAGTTCATTTCCATCTGTAATAGCATACGACGATTCAACTCGTTTGTTAACTAATAAGCGCTGCTTATATTAATATAAGCAGCGCTTATCTTCTACCACCAAACCCCTGCATATGCTCAATACAAAAAATATCACCCTATTAACCACCTTATTATCCTCGTGCATCTGTCTGTTTGCCTACAGGGAAAGACGAAAGTTCAGTGGCATAACGCAATTATATTATAAGAGTGGTGGCGTCTGTATGTATGGCACCAGCTTTGCATCACCCTCCTTCGTATTTACCACCGGCGGCTATGGTATCCAGGCCTCCATTGTCACCTCAAAAGGGAGATTCATGCTGTTATATGCTACCTCGGCCTGTTCTGCTGCGAGTGTTGTTCATTTTCATTTAAATGATTAAATATACCCGCAGATCCCGACTGTTTGTCACTAATAATTATTTATTTGGAATGCGGACAAAGGAGCAGCATTTGCCGGATTGACAGACCCCGCTATAACAATGGTATTACATTTATAAATGCTCATCTTCCAGGTAAAGCTTTTAAGTAGCGCACCCGTGCTCTGATTGCGTATTTCAAAAATATAGCTCTTAATGGTTTTTGTAAGGGGATAGCTTTTAAATGAGGTGATCTGTTTATAAGACAGACCGGTGACTTCATTTGTTGAAGGATAGTTGCCTTTTATATTAACGTTTATAGTGGGGGCGTCAGAGGACAGATCCACAAAACGGACTCCCGATAAGCTGTCTGTATAAAAAGGTATGGTATCCTGTGTAAGCAATACGTCCGACTGCTGTTTTGAAGAACCTGATGCCATAACAAATAAGGAGTAGACGCCACCTGCCTTCAGATCCATCTGCTGTTGGAAGAATGGCGTTGTCGTATCAGCGGATGATAAAATGGTCAGGGGAGCCTTACCAGCCGACACGCCGTATTCAGCGGACGAGCCATAGGCAATGGGGGCGACATTTGTATGGTAAGGCACGATGGTGTCTGAAAAAGCCACTGTTATAGCAGGATTTCCTATCGCTGCATTTACTACATTAATACCGGCAGTACCCAGGATAACCGGCATTTGTTTTTTACAGCTGACGGTTATTAGCAGCAGGGATATATAAAATATTCTTTTTGAAAATGTCATGATCGCTGATTATAAATAAAATGAATATGCATTATTAATAGCCGGTATTCTGCGAAAGGTTCGGGTCTAATAATCTTTCTGATTCCGGAATAGGATACAGTTGCTGAGAAGGCTGCCACAAAGGTTTTAAGGGCGACAGAACAGTATTTGCCTGTCCTGTTCTCTTCAGGTCCAGCCATCTGTTCCCCCATTCTGCAAATAGCTCTGAGCGTCTTTCCTGGGCGATGGCGGCTAAAACATCATCAAGGGAAGTAGCCGTTGTGTTGGCCAGACCCGCCCTGTTCCTGATCACATTCAGGTCCGATATCGCATCGGAAAGCTTGTTTTGTCTTGCACGTGCCTCCGCACGGATCAGGTATTGCTCGGCAAGTCTCAACACCATATAATACTCCAGTACATTGGCGCCCGCCGCCACCTGGGCAGGTCCTACTTTATATTTATAAGGAATATTATAAGTATTCCCATCTCCCGTATATTGGTAGCTTTTCACCCAGCTGCTAAGCCGGTTATCCCCGGTCTCAAATCCCGCGATGTACTGATCAGGGATGATATAATATGGATTCGTATTGGAATCCAAGGGAATAAATAAATATCCTTCCAGGGTGGCATTATAGTTGGCTTCCGGGATGTTGGAATTGCCCTGCCATTGAAGAATGGCCTCCGTACTGTTCTTTAAAAAAACGCTGTTAAGATCAACATCCAGACTATATAATGGACTATTGATCACAGCCGTAGCCTGGGTCTCAGCATTGGCCCATTGCTGCATATAAAGATAGGTCCTGGCCAGCAATGCGGTAGCTGCATATTCATTCGCCCTGATCCGTTCCCCTTTTCCTGCAGAATAGTCACCTGGTAAGGCATTTTGTGCATATTGAAGATCAACGATGATGGAATCATACACAATGGAGTCCCTGGTCCTTGCAGCCAGGGTACTTGTCCTGTAATTGATGGTATTGATCCAGGGAATATCACCAAAAAGATTGACGAGATAAAAATTTAAAAAAGCCCTGAAAAACTTCGCTTCTCCTATCAATTTCTTCTTTGCCGAAGGCGTGATCCCGGAGGAACTGTTAACACCATCTATGATGGCATTTGCCTGGTAAATGTATTGATAGGACGGGTCCCAGAAATCACCGGCTACCTGTACATAATCAGCTGTCAGAGCATTGGCAGCAAATTCATCACCGCTTGATGCGTAAGGCTGCATTTCATCTGCGGAGGAGCCGCATACGGCCGTAATGATACCGTTGCCAATTTCCAGAGCGCCACTGTTAGTTATCATATTGGTATATAAAGACAGCACTGCAGAGCTGGCGTTGGCGCTGTCAGAAAAAGCCTCCGTAGTCGTAATAGTTCCCTGAGGGGCCGGGATCTCCACTAATTTATTACAGGCAGATAAAAAAAGGGGTAATATAAAAAGGAGCGCTATTTTTTTTATTGGTCCAGGCATATTCATCACTTTAAAAAATTAAAAATCAAATTGCATTCCTGTTGTAAACGTTTTGGTAGGAGGCAACGACCCTAAAGAAGAAGCTCTCGGGTCTACTCCATTATATTTCGTCAGTAGATACAAATTCTGTCCTCTCACATAGAATTTGATGCCCTGCACACCGGCCTTCTTCAGGAAAGAAGCAGGAAAGTCATAGGACAGTGATGCATTTTGCAGATTGACAAATGACCCGTCGGAATAAGTACCATCAGAAAAATTCAGGAAATTAGTATAAGTAATATCAGAGAGGGTAGTGTATTTGGCAAAAGCAGCCTGATCACCCGCTTTTCGCCAATGATTCAGCACCTCGGTGGATTGATTTCCGAATATTGAGCCGGGCGCGCCATTGTAAACGGCGTTTGGCTGTAAGCGCTGTCTGAAATGAAAAAACAGGTTCAGCTGGACTTCCTTATACCGGAAGTCCATACCCATCCCCCCTTCAGTACGTACGCTCAGGTTCTTAGTAATACGGTCATCCAGCGGCCCCAGATCAGTCTTGTCTATTTGTCCATCTTTATTTTTATCCAGGAAGGTATATTTCCCCGTTTCCGGATCTACCCCTGTATAATGCAATAATCTGGTCATATTTAGTGGCTGGCCAACAATATATGCATTATAATAAGGGGACTGGGCCAGGCCAGGAAAGGAGACAAGCTTATTGCGGTTAAAGGCAACGTTAAAATTAACGGACCAGCTGAAATCCGTTGTATTTATCAGCCTGGCGCGCATCTCCAGCTCCAGTCCTGAATTTTGAACGAGGGCAGGGAGATTAGCAGTTACAATACTAAAGCCTGTTATATAGGGCAGGTTCTCATCCACCAGCTGATCACCACAACGGTTACGATACCAGGAAACTCTGATATTTACCCTGTCCTTTAAAAAACCCGTTTCTATTGCCGCCTCCAGCTTCTTATTGACTTCCCATTGCAGGTCCGGATTGGCATGCTGTACAGCGCCATAGGTAGGTTCACCCTGGTATGGAAATGAGTTGGAAGTCCATCTTGTCAAGAATCCATAATCACCTATTGCATCATTGCCTGTGGAACCGTAGCTGGCCCTCAGCTTACCAAAATCTAAAAAACCAAGGTGATCCTTAAACCAGGATTCTTCTGTAAAGATCCAGGCGCCGCCTATAGCCCCGAAATTTCCATACTGTCGCCCGGGACCAAAACGGGAGGACCCATCTCTTCTTGCAGTAAGATTCAGGATATATTTATCTTCCCAGTTCATCGTTATACGCCCAAAAAGAGCTGCATATTGATAGCGTTCAAAAATGTCCGTGGCGCTCTTGATAGGCGCGCTATTGATGGACCCTAAAAAATTATCGTTTATATAGCCCTGCCCGTACATATGATTCCCATCCTGCGTCACGCCCTGAGAAGTAGCGCCTGCCAGTGCATCAATTTTTAATTTTGAGATGTCCATCTTGTACTGCAGCTGAGGCTCGATGACCCAGTTGCTATTGTTGTTATTGCCAAACTGCGAGGTCCCGGTAGGATTGGTAGCCGGATTTTGAGCGCTAATTGGGAAAAATTGTGTTTGTGAATTATGGCCGGTGGAATACCCCACATTGGTAGTAAAATTGAAGCCCTTCAGTATCTCATAAGCTAAATTGATATTGCTGTTCAAAAAACTGCTCTTTGAAGTATAAGGCTCGAATAAGGCAGAGAACGCGCTCACTCTCGATGCCTGGGACCCCCACCCGGCCCAGTTTAAATGACCGGTGGAGTCCAGGAAAGACGGCGCATCCGGGAAGAGCAAAATACTGCCCCCGACTGCTACAATATTAACCCGGGTATAGGAATATTGATTGGTAAAAGAAAAATTAAACTTTTGGTTCTGGCTCCGGTGTGTTAAATTAGACTGTACCGACACCCTTTGATCACCACCGGAATAAGTCATAATTTCCGTTTGATTGCGGTAGCCTACCGCCAATCTGAAAGTATTAAACTTGTCACCACCGGACATGGAAGCATTCAGGTCAAGGACCTTGGAAGTATGACCCCAAAATTCTTTCTGCCAGTCCGTATTCCTTGTCGTATCAAAGCTCAGCAGGTCATAAGCATTCGCAACAGTAGGCGAAAGCCCATCATTTTTAAATGCCTCTCTCCGCATTGCCAGGTATTGTTTTGTATTTAACAGGTCATAATGCTGTGTGACCTTGCCATAGCCGGTATAGGCGCTCAAGGAGGTTTTTACTTTCCCGGGACTCCCTCTTTTTGTTGTAATGACAATGACACCATTGGAGCCACGCGAACCATAAATGGATGTCGCATCCGCATCTTTTAACACCGTCATGCTTTCTATATCCGATGGATTGATATTTAAAAGAGGGCTTTGTCCTCCGGCCGGCCCCGTGAAACCGTTTTGGGTAACACCATAAGAGCCTGTCGTATAATTCCCACCCATATTGTTACCGTTTGCATCCGTTGCGGATAAAATAGAGAGAGGAACGCCATCAATGATATATAAGGGTTCAGAAGGAAGACCAGCGTTGATCCCGCTCCTGCCCCGTAATTCTAATTTAAAAGGAGCGCTGGTATAACCATTGGTTTGTTCCACTACCAGACCGGCAACCCTTCCTTCCAGGGCTTCCAGGGGATTCATCACCGGCTGCCGTTCAATTTCCTTTGCCGTCACCGTCGCAATATCACCCGTCGCCAGCCGCTGTGTCGTGGTCCCATAGGCTTGCACCACCACCTTATCCAGCTCATTTTTCGTAACCGTTAAATATACCTGCAGCTGTTTCCCTTCTGTCACCTTCACCTGCTGCGGCGCATATCCTATAAAGGTCACCACCAGCACGCTATTATCCGGGATAGCCGGCAGCTCAAACTCCCCCTTTGCATTAGTGATCGTACCCTTGCCTGTGGCCTTGATCATAATATTGGCCCCTGACAAAGGCTGTCCGGCCTCATTATATACAGTCCCGGTTACTTTTATGGTCTTTCCGGGACCAGCATGCTCCATTTCCGGCACCTGCTCCTCTTTTCTTATAATGGAAATTGTCTTATTCACAATACTAAAAACCAGCCCCTCATCCTTCAGACAGGCCTTCAGCACCTCGTTGATATCCGCATCCTTCATATCCAGGTTCACCTTCCGTGTCCCCTCAAAAATGCTATAATCATAAAAGAACACATAGCCCGTCTGCTTCTTTATCATGGAAAATACCTTTTCCAGCGGCAGCTCCTTACCCGAAATACTTACTTTCTGGGCAAAGGTCCCCGCACTAACGTGCAGACAGACAGCGATTAATAATAGGGTCGTTAATTTCATGACTCGGTACAGTTGACGTACTGTTACTGC
>Ga0206926_1218_pt1 | contig 10607 bp, 16 predicted proteins | sample Alteio_BWOrgHeat_59_FD_152955 | JGI IMG/M metagenome (GOLD analysis project Ga0206926, IMG submission 152955) | Enriched cells from forest soil in Barre Woods Harvard Forest LTER site, Petersham, Massachusetts, United States -... | ecosystem: Environmental > Terrestrial > Soil > Temperate forest >... | reverse complement strand
AATTGTTTTCACTTACGCAAAGAACATATCGTACTGGGGTGACAACAAAAAAGGACAATTGATGATATCGGCTAATTCAAGTGTCAATACCATTGCCGTCAACTCATTATCTGAAAGCAATGCGGATCAATTTTTTTATATTGATCCCAGCATAGCCCGAGAGATACTCGACGGAGACAAGAACGTATTTATTCCTGTTCCGCGATAGCCTTACTCACCACCGTGAGGCAAACGAGTAATGCAATGCGGCGTGCTTTCATAGCCTCGCTTTACATGCAGTTTTTTTTTGTTGTCATAATTAGCATCTGTCTTCTCGCAACGTCATGTAGTCGAGAAATTGCGAATGAAACGGTCGTATCCATTCAAGATCAATCAAAGTTTTTTAGGGAAGAGAATGTCCCTCAGGGGCGAATAGTAGCACGTATTTTGAAACTTAAAAATTCCGATCCCAAAAGGACAATTGAAGTTTCCGAGATACAAATGAGTTGCACCTGCTCATCGGCGACAATGGCCAAAACAAAATTGGCTCCAGGGGAGGAATGTGAATATAAAATTCAGGGCGATACAAGCGGAAAAAAGGATTATCTTTTCGCCGTATCCAACTTATTATGGCACTATACTGGAGAAACTGAAATAAACTGCACGAAAATTGCATTGATAGTAAAAATAGTCGATATACTTCTCGTAAAGCCGTCCGGGATAAACTTCGGAGATATTACTGACACTGCTGAAATTCAACAGCGAAGTGTTATTTTGTCGAGAGGAGCATTAAAGGACACATGGGATTCGATAGCTGTGGAGCAACATGGAGTAGACGTTGAGCCCACAATCATCAAAAAAGATGCCGATACATATGAGTTGAAAATTCAATTAAACCCTAAAGAATTGCCCATCGGGCCATTTTACAACGATCTCGCCATAAAATGCTATGCTGGAAAAAATCAATTGCCACATGCATTTAGTTTGTTTATTTCTGGAAGAATAGCTTCTGATATACAATCTCTGCCTCCGACGATTTATTTTGGAGCTGTGCTTCCTGACAAGATCATTAAGCAAAGCTTTATTGTTTCCTCTGCCGAACGAAATTTGTCTATTCGCTCTTTAAAATGCACTTTGCCTGATTGCATGAAGCTTACTCAACTCGAAAGTACAGATCATAAAATTAAAATTGAATGTGCGTTCAATCCAAAAGGCCTAAGGGGTTCATCTACAGGCCAAATTTTATTAACTATTGACACAGGGAAGGCATTAAAACAAATGACCGTACCTTTCATCGCATATGTGCAATAGCTTTTAATTTCCTGGGGCGAATTCCTCGGAGCTTGCTTCGGCTTTTCTTTCCGTTTCAGAATGTCTTCCTAAATACCTCGGAGCTTGCTCTGGGGTTCCTTGCTCTCTATTAGGCTTCCGAGAAAAATGTCTATTGCCCTTAGCCATTGAGGCCAGTCCATTGAGAAACGACTTGGTTCGTTCGGGGTCAAAATGACAATTAATGGAACTGTGATGAATGCATTTTTTTGACTGGCTCGAATTGTTGTATTAGCAGAGACGTGATCGTCGTACAAGGAGTGAACCACAAGAAAAGGATTTCGCATGGGATTGGCCCCCGCCTTCGGGTCAAGATCTGATGACAAAAAGCCATACCCGGCACCGGCACTCACTTTTTCCGGCATAGCGGTGACGACCAGCCATGCCATGCGACCTCCCTGACCATCTCCGGCAACAAATAGTTTCCGACTTTGGAATGTCCGGCTCAAAGATGCGATGAATGTTTCAGCTTGAGTTTGATCGCTGACGACAGGCGTCCAGACCACTTGCCATCCCAAAGCGGCCAATGGACGTAGAGTAGAATGGTAAAGCAATGCAGTATCTTCATCTGTATCTGAAAAATAGACGACTACCCCTTTCGACGGTTTCCACCGGGGTTCAACGACATGCCAGGAAACGGTTTCGTGATCTGGGAGCTGACTCGTAAAGTCATGGGTTTTGGTTGGTAAAAAACATAGGCTGGCCAGAGAAATTAGTCCCAGAATAATGAGAGTTGCTGATATCGATTTCGACATCCGAATGAGAAAAGAAGTCCAGTGCGATTTCCAATTCCGAGATCGATAAGCTTGCCCAGCGAGGTAGACCAACAGTCCTAAGAGGGCGGCTTCGAATATCCATTCAAATTCCCGAACAAACCACAACGTAGAAAAGGCGGAAGCCACCAGAACGGTAACGAGAGTTGCGGTCAGGGTCATTTGAAACACGTTCTTGTTTTGAATCGAATCGCGAAATGACTCGGAGACGAAAAAAAGAAGCATTCCCAGGCCGATCCCGAGGAGCAGGAGTCCTCGTTCGGCGCCGAAAGTGAAATAATCGCTTACCGCTGTGGAGTTCTCCGCCGTATGGTCAAATAGTTGATAGTCGCGCTCGAAAGTGGCCCCGAATTGGTCTGAACCAATCCCGGTCAAGGGATGCTCAGCCATCATTTGTAGCGCACCGGTCCACAATTTAAGTCGATTGGAGACTGAGAGATCCGCCTCGATATGCGTATAGCTTCCGACACGTTTGAGACCCGATGGCAGGAAAACGAGGATGAGGCAAAAAGCGACCAAGGCTAATGCGGCCTGTCGCCGTAGTTGTCCGGGATAACAAATCATGACCAGACATCCGACCATAAACGCGATCCACGCGCCCCGTGAGTAAGTGAACGCGAGGAAAATCAAAAGAGAGGTGGCGTCTATGAGCAAAAGACTGATGATACCGATATTTAGCCATCGCAAGCCTCGTGTCTGAGCCGTCCGAATCCAGGCGATTCCGCCGATAAGAAAAAGGATGAGAGGTGCCAAGACCGATCCGGCCATATTGGGAGTTCCCCACCAACCTTGCCAGCGTTCACTGCCATTGAAGACGAAGCTGTTAAAGTCCCGGGAGGTTTCGTTGACGCCTAGCCATCCGATCACAGGAATTACGAGTTGCGGTTGTTCGGAGGAATTGGTTTCAAGTCGTATGATCTTCTTGATGAACTTCCCATAGGACTGATCTTTGGAGAACTGACGCACATTGATGGCCAAAGTAAGCACCTCTCCGCCGGGTAAATCACGGCGGCCAAGTATCTGAATCCCCTCCGCGTGAGAGAGATCAATGTTTGTGAGGGAAGTCCCTTGCAAAAATCCCTGAAGCGTTAGGTCTCGGGTGAGAATGGAATTGTCCTTCGAACCATAGGGCAAAGACCCGAGCATGATGTGTGAGGGTGTCGCCTTGATCAAAGTATTATTGTCGTCGGCGCCGCTATTCTGTTGAGCTGCCACTGGCGATGAACACATCCAGAAAATCGGGAGAAGAAGCAAGAGAGCATTAGAGGCGCGAGACATAATTTAGGTCTCTTTTGTGGCGAAAGGCTCAGTTTTTGCTTGCCCAACCAAAGCCGATCTAAGCAAGTAAAGTGCGACAAGAAACATCACCAAGTCCCGGATCAATATCCAGACATAGTCAGACCGTCCGCTATGGTCGCCAAAGCAGCCGCATTTGATATTTAGTCCGCGCGTCCAGGCTGAAGCGATGGCGACGCTAAAGATCAGAAGTAGGAAGGCAATGATTATACTGGCAGCCCCACGAGTGCTCATTCGTAACAACCCGATGGCAACAACAATTTCCAGCCAGGGCAAGTAGTGAGCTAAATACCACGCATTTCCATCGGACAAGAATTGGTACATACGAATATCGTGATAAAATGAAGATGGGGCCAATGCTTTGACGATGCCCGCATAGATAAAGATGAGGGATAAGAGCCATGCAAGAGTCGTTTGAGGAGCTAATTTCATTAGCGGTGAGGTGTTTTTTGCCAAGCTTCGAAACCGCCTTCTAAAACCAAGACCGGCTCAATTCCGAGATCGCGTATCTTTGAGGCAATCTCTTCGCTTGCGGAACAACCGGATGAACAGTAGACGATGACCGTTTTGCCAGGTTGATAGGCTTCGAAGAGGCGAGGCAGTGCCTGATTCCAATTGGTCTGATTAAGATTGAGTGCACTTGGTATGTGATCCGTTCCAAATAAATCTTCCGACCGTGCATCAACCCAAACGATCGGTTCCGGTCGGTTCTGTACGTCATCGGCCTCTATGCCAAAGGGGACGTGTATAGGAGGAGAAAAACCTCCAAAGGCGAGTTGCCCTGTTGCCGGTACGAAAGCGATCACCATCAGCAAAACTGCCTTCTTGGCGAGGGGTAGCCATTGGCTCGTGGCGGTAATTGGCACGCGCCACTTATGCAGCCGAAGGTTTAATTTTTCAAGGCTGGCAAAATACTTCATGCAGTAGTAGTCGCAAGCTATTTAATGTGTAAGCCGGCTTTCTCTTTCATTCCGCCGTTCTTCAAAACCGAATATCATTCTTCCACCACCATGCCATGCACAAAGTCATAGCTGGGAGATTTTAAACTTAACGGTAACGCTATCACCACCAAAATCTCCACCGCCCGGTACGCGGTGGTAAAAGGGGTTAGAGCATTTGTCGTAGCAATTGACGACGCCGTGCCCAGGCCTCGGGCTTGAGGTCTTTGATCTGCCAGTTGGTGGAGTGGGGCAACCGAGTGAGCACATGGCGCAAGTAGGTATAGGGATCGATCCCGCGACATCGGCACGATTAGGCACTACCCCCTCCCACAATCCGACCTCCATAAGCGGTATAATAACGTGAACAGAAAGCGTCCCTCAGACGTTTTTTAACAGCCTCAGTCATCTCGTGATGACCTGGGGCTTTTTTCGTTTCAACCCCAAATCAAGAAGGAGGCATCATGCCCACAATCGAAGCCAGTTATTCAAAGAAGATCGGTCTTCCCGGCTACAGCAGCCATTCGTACAGCGTCACTGTCCGAACCGATGTGTCCGACATTCGACAGATTGAAAAAGAATCTGCCCAGCTTTACGCGCTGTTGCAGGACACAGTGGATCGGAACATTCAGGAAGGAGGATACGTCCCGGAACAGAACGGCCACGGATCAGCCCCGGAGCCGCGCCATAATGGGAATGGTTCTGGGAGCTATCATGGCAATGGCCATTCCCATTCATCCAATGGTGGCGATTACTGGAAATGCAGTCAAAAACAACGAGACCTGATCCTCAAGATTGTCGATGAGCACCGGCTCGACAAGCAGGAGATCGAGAACTTGGCCAAGGATATGTTCGGAAAGCCAGTGAAGGCCCTAAATAAAATGGAGGCATCTGGGCTGATCGAAGAGCTTCTGGAAAAGTACGGTCCTGCGAAATCCAACGGCAACGGAAATCGGAATGGAGGCCGTTCCAATTACTACCAGCGGGGTCATCGTCGATGATCGCCCATGCCGAAAGCAACGGCACCGAGTACAGGTCCGTTGCTGAATTGCTCGTGGAAGAAGTCAGTGCCAGTCGTCTCAAACGGTGGTCTACATGCAGGCTTCAGTTCTATTTCCACTATGTGGCCCAGATCAAGAAGCCTGCCACTCCAGCTTTGGCGGTTGGTAAAGTGGTCCATGCCGTCTTGCAGGAGTGGAACAGATACCGTTGGCGGTCTGACGGTAACCCTGAATTAAACCAAGGCGTGTACGGGCTTCATGCCCTTGCTCGTCATTAAGGAGAAAAACATGGATGTGATAGTACGCATCATCATTGTGGTCGCCGTGGCTGCTATCGAGATAACTCAAGCAATCATGGACACCGGCAAGAAGAAGTAATCGTCGTCACCTCTGTCTTGCGGCGGGGGTGATGTAAAGGAGGTGAAGTAAAATGGCGTTCTTTGTGCAGGAAGAGATCAGGGACAGGTCGCCGGGTATAGTGGACATGGTGAAAAGAGCTGGTCACAAAAAGAATAGGATAGCAATGGTGGCTGGATTCATCGCAGGAGGCTGGATACCAGTCGTCACGTATCTGGTTTCACATTACCACGTTCAGTCACAACCTCAGTTGTGGCTCCTCGTGTCTGGCGGCCTAACTTACTCAGCCATGACAGTGTTCAGTTGGGCGCGAGTAGCGTTTCGTCACCCGCTGAAAGCACTGGGGTTTGTCACCCTCCTTGAAGGAGGGATGACGTTCGTGCCTGATCCATGGATCGGCCTGCCATCGTTGGGTCTTCTGATCCTCATCAATGGATTGGCCACGGGCACCAACCTCGTCAACGATGATCGTGAAAGCCGTCTGCTGGCGCGTGCTCTTCCCAAACGGAAGGTGCGCTGCCGGTGACGGGAAGAGAAGAGGACTACGGAGTACTCTTTTCTTTAGCTGGCGGAATCAGGATTAAGAATCTCAGTCAAAAAAGTCTCCTGTATCAAAACGAAAACCGCATCTCTGGCAAATATATTGCAACGTTAAACCTCCATGTCTTGAGTTTAAATATGCTCCGCTGGTAAAGGAATTCATAGCCTTACATTGGGGACATTCGGTTGGATACGAGGGGGCGGATGAAAATGATAAATTAGTCGGGAGTTGTCGTTCTTCCTCAGCAATCGTCTTGAGTTCTTCGTAATTGGGGAGCTTAGATTCAAGCAATTTAGTGTGATTAGCGAAATGATCCAATCCATCTGCAAGCGTGCGAAAACAAAAGACCTCCACATCGACTCCACACTTCGCCTTTAATTCGTTCATAAGCAGTGGATTTAAGGTCGGAATTTTACTGTCCAATAGTTCGTCGCAATAATCACTGTCCCTCGTAATGATCCAGAACGTTTTGGTGGATGCTTGAGTTATAAATTGTTCCCAAGTAAGTTGATCACCTAGCGGATCGTTGGGCTTGCCCGGAGGATTACCGATCAACTTTCGTCTACGCGCGCGGTTAATATCATCCTCGGAAGGTATTACCTGTTGAGCGAACAAAGCGGCGAGGGAACCCTAGCAAATTAAGTCACCGCTACAGGCCACAAATTCCCTTTCAATGCTCCAGATTTATCGAGCACGCCACGATCTATTCCCCGTAGCAATTGGCGCATCAGAGCCAGTGTCCCCTCATGGTGAAAATAGGCTCCATGAATCAGAAGACCTGTGACATCAGGTGGAAAGAAACTGGAGCAGTCATTATTCCAAACATTGTCCGTACCGGTAGGAGGAGAGACCGCCAATCCGCTTCTTCCCAATCTCCGCGTGCCAAAATGTTTAAGGCCAGCAGAAGCCCCTAACACTGCATCACGACCGCTGTAAAGTGCTGTGATCCGGTAGCTCAAATTCGCTAAGGCATTTCCGTCTGTAGCGTCTTCTGATCCCGGTTGGAAAAGGTCGTTGTCCACATCCGCAGCCACCATAATTAACTGATTGAGCAGGCTGGCCAATAAGGGCTTATTCTTGCGCGTCCATGCGGATGCCATTGCCTTTTGAAGGAGGTAATTACCCATGCTATGGGCAATAAGGGATACTTTGGCTTTGCAGGCGTTAGCCGGGTTATCAATAGCTGCCTGTTGTTTGTCGAGCATCCAATCGTAAAGCTCACTCAAGAGATTGGCCAGATCGGCCGCACATGCAACCGCATGTGCTCGGTCTGGGAGGTAATCAATGACACTTCCACGAGACGGCCAATCGAAGCTAATGCAAATGCCCAAGGAGCTTAGGCCGGTATAAAGTGCCGAGCATAAACTCTGATACATTTTTGCTGCATCTGTCCAACCAACGTTGTAGCCATGAACAAGAAGTGTTATGTGGCTCTGATTCTCGTTGTCGTCCTGACTTAACGCTGGAAATTGATTGGCGGCAAGGACGAGAAGAGATTTGAATTGATCGGCTGGAATAGCCTGCCAACTGGCGAAGTCTTGAAGGTTGGCTCCAGCGTTAGCAACGTAAAACGTTAGCGGCCCCTGCTCGCTTCCCGGAACGCCATTCGAGATAGCGCGGTTGGAAATCATCCAGTAATCAGGCATGACCACATTGCTTACATTAGGTAGGCTTAAAAGCAACCAATTTCAGTCAATCGTCATAGCTACACAATTATTTTCGTATTTTCTTGAGAGAAGAGCAAATATCGATTACTTAGACCAAAACATCGCAATACATTTTCGACAACGCTGATTCCATTTGCAACGCAGATTATAATATTTGCGATTGAATATCATGTCCTTTCCCTTCTTAGCGGATTATCCAGTTAGTAACATTCTTAGCTCGGCATCATCTCTACTACACTATGGAGTAACGGGACTTGGGCTTCTTTTGGCTTTACTGGCCTATCTTCTTCTTAGGGCAGAACAAAAAAAGAGAAATGCCCATAAGTGGACGTTGCTTACAATCGGTGGTTTTATGTTTTTCTCAATTTTACTTTGCACAATAGGAGTTATTCCCGAAATATTTTCGATTTACAAGAAGCCTAATAATGAAAAAACAAATAGGCCGTATATTACCACCCGACTAATCAGGATGGAGTCTGCGGTTCCTTTTAATGAAGAGTATCGGACAAGAATTCAATTTAGCCTTGCTACGATTACTTTGCGATTAATCAGGGAAGTATTTATTGATGATATAACTCAAAATATGAGCTGCGATTTTGAATTAGATATATTTCCGGGATCAAGAGGGGGAGACTTTCGCGTTACCGGATTAAACACATCTGGGGACATGAGTCAGCGTTATCTGGATCAAATCGATGACATTGTATATCAAACAAAATTTCCTATCCCTCCATCGGGTACGCCGCAATACGCTTACGCAGGACGTTATACTTTATTTATAAAAGTAGAGGTCTTAACGAATCCTACTTTATTGCCGAGTTCCAGCTCTATTCCAGATATGCCTGAGCTTCGGCAAAAAGGCCATTAAGTACTCGATCATGACTGAGTACTACCAGCGCCATATTACTCTGGCAACGAGGCTACCTCCAGACTGAGGTAGGTGCTCGATCTAGTCTCGGCTTTAGACCACTTTCAAAGAAATGGTCATTGCTCCAAGGTAGTGTAAAATCCCCCCCGTAGTCAGACTTCCAACGTTCAGACCTCGCCTAGAAAGTAGCTTTATGGGCCTCGTCTGGCATCTACATGGGCACCAGTTCGTCTGGTACTACGCTTATGTTCGAGTCATCAGGAGACTCAACCGGTGCAATGGTGTACACGTTGCAAGATATCGGGAGTTTTGCGAGTTCATCGATCGATTTTTCGACCCTAGTTTTAAGCGATTCAATTTTCAACTCCTTGGATCAGAATAACTTGCTGTCCGTCAGATTAAATCGGCACGGTCTTTGCGAGAATACATTGTTATGAAAACAAATCGTTCATTGCAGATTCTTACCTGTGTCGTCGCCATGTCCGTCTTTAGCACAGCAGGCGTTGTCCTCGCCGACGAAGTCACTGTCCAGCACGAAGCATGGACGCACGACAAAACCGGTTACTGGGATGCGAGTAACGTTCACCATGCCTACATCATACATGAAAACCATCATGGCTACTGGCGTGAAAACAATGGCACTCGCGTTTTCATCAATATTGACTAACGCGTTGCTTAACTAACATCCTAATCATGGAGAGGACCGGGTGGCCGAAAACCATCCGGTCTTCTTCGTTGATTATGCAGGGCATCGACTGGAGCGTTCTGGAACATCAGGTTCGCAATACCCAAACATGCAATAGTGCGCGACCATGCTACGGGTACCGCGCTTATTATTTGGGCGAGAAACATCATCTCGCGAAGTGGACTAATCGGGAAGTCCCTTACTGGTGGGACTGATAACGTCGCGTTGTCTTCGTACTGTTTAGCAGTATCCTTAGAAATGACCCCTCGCGAGCATCACAATATTGAAATGTTAGCCTATCACATTTGGTGCAGCCGGGGCCGTCCTGATGGACAGGCCGATAGTCACTGGTTCGAAGCCGAAAGAATCCTGTCAGAATATCTCGCCCATAGCCCTGTTACCGATGAAACTTCGCTGTTTGGCTTCGCAGCTTTTGATATTTGAGATGACAACCTTCGAGGTGATAAAATCCGATGGCCCTAGTAATGGAAGAAGGGTTTGGAATAAGAGCGTCGTAAATGAGGGTAACCGGAATAATTGTAATTTGCATTTTTCGATTTGGCTGGAAATCGCAAAGCGCATATTGCTCTGTAGAAGCCCGCAACACTATTCACTGAGTTACAGAGGGTTACGGTTCAACATAAGCATGGCACTAGAAGTGCATTGTTATATTTATGAAACTATCCCCTATACTCTCTCACAATTGGAAAAGTCTTAAAGGTGGTGTCTCCCTGCCAATTCTCTGGCTCCTTGGAGTCCCTTTACCGGTGCTACTGCTCATATATTTTCTTCGCTAAAACTGATTGGCAGACGCATTATGAAAAATTTTATGTCTTTAGTAATGGAAGAGGTGGTCGCCCTCGGGACAAATGTTCTTCACCAAGGGCATAATGCCAGCGTGCTTTTACTTGAAACTTTTAGGGAATGCTGGGGCGCCTATCAGAGTATCCATCGCACTTAACGATACCTGAACAGCGAGTTGCCACTCGATCAGGGAGAAATAAAATTTGCGTTAGAAAAGTTTCCGACATCCTCTTACTTTAAGGCCCACTGGAGTTTGTACACCCAGCAGGACTGCCCTTATGCCTGCCTAAGAGTGGTTTGAATAGAATTGAGAAAGTACCCCGAGCCCGAAGGCTACTATGGCCATGGCTAATAACATCTGCCCCACGA
>Ga0206926_1076_pt1 | contig 10636 bp, 10 predicted proteins | sample Alteio_BWOrgHeat_59_FD_152955 | JGI IMG/M metagenome (GOLD analysis project Ga0206926, IMG submission 152955) | Enriched cells from forest soil in Barre Woods Harvard Forest LTER site, Petersham, Massachusetts, United States -... | ecosystem: Environmental > Terrestrial > Soil > Temperate forest >... | reverse complement strand
CCAGTAAAGCAAGGTCTCCTCTCCATATCTTTTCACCACCTCATTCACCTTTTCATCAAGGCGCATAAGCTGGCTGATAAAAGCAATGTATTTGCCCAGCGCATCCTGGTATAACATGCCATTGGTAACCTTTGAAACGCTGTCATGGACACGATAAGAAAAACAATTTTTCAGGGTCGTAGCTTTAAAGGACTGTCGCGTCAGCGTTATCCAAAGCTCATAGTCCGCAAATATCAGATTGGGATAATGCACCGGGATCCCGCCCACCCGGTCATAATCAGCCGCACGCATCATATAGCCTGATCCCATGCTGTCCATGATCCGGTTCATATGAAAAGCCAGGAATTCATGGCCATACTGCACTTCATCCATGGGAAGACAATTACGGATGAATTTCCCTTCTGCATCGATATAGCTGTAATGCGCCTGGTATAAGCCTGCATCCGGGTGACGGGCGATCAGGTCGTCCATTTCCTGCAGATAGAAAGGATGTACGAGGTCATCGTGTCCTATCAACGTGATAAACTCATTCTTCGGAACATCTTTGATCCTGCCCCAGTTCTCTTCAATAGTAAGTCCCTTGTCTGTCCGGTATACAATGATCCGTGGATCTTTTAACGATTCAATCCATTCCGGTGATCCATCCGTACTGCCGCTGTCTAATACGATACAGTTGAAATTATTCAATGTCTGATGCAGGATGCTCCTTACACATTCCTTGACATACTGGCCTCCGTTACGGACAGGCAGGATAAAGCTATAGCGGAGTTTTGTCATGCCATTGGATCAGTTTGATTTACTCAGTTTTTTCTTGAGGGCGACACCCATATTATGTACACGCGGGAAATATGTTTTAAGCCAGTACTTGAAATGATATTTCTTCATAAAAGGTACGGCAAAGATCTCTTTCTCTATAGGCTTAAGATCTACAGCCTTGCCGCTACCCGAAAGCCGGAAATAATGATGTAAAAAGCTCAGATGCGACACCACCCATACCGCCACGAAATGATGCATCTTTTTTTCTATTTCCGGCCAGCCTTCCACATTACGGATCTTCTCGCCGACATACGCTACAAAATTAACGGCAGCCATTTTGATCTGGTCATTCTGGTCCCTGCCATAGTTCTGCGTATGTATGGTCTGATGGCCCAGCGCCTTATTGATAACGACAACACCGGAGTGGGACCCCATGACACTAAGATAAGCGAAATCCCCAAGAAAAGCCGTACCATAATCCGGCACGCCTCCTCTTTCCACCATAATATCCCTCCTGACAAAACCCGTAGACCACAGGTAATAAGGAAGGATGTTCATGTTGAAAAAGTTCTTCAGGAATGCGCTGGGAGAGTATGTCGTCACCGTTCCTTCCGGTTGGGCGGATAATAAAGGAGTGACACCTGTCTTAACTTTATAGAGCGTTGCAATAAACGGATCTGTGACAACCCAGTTACTGGCGCCCAGGTACATGCCATACCCCGGATGCTCCTGCTTTATCTTCATCAGTGTCTCCAGCATATCAGGATACACCGGATCGTCATCCGCGATCATGACAATGTACTCGCCGGATGATCTGTTGAGGCTTGCATTAAAGCTCTTCTTCATCCCCAGGTTCGTCTCATTGGGAAAATATTTGAACCGGGCATCCCCCATACCTTCCACCACCGCACGGCCGCTCTGCGCGGGGTCATTGTCTGACACTATCACTTCATAGTCGCCAAAAGTCTGCGCCCGCACACTTTCCAGCGTGGACTTCAGATGATCATGCCGCTTGAAGGTCGTAAAACAAAAGCTCACTGCAGGACGGGATGATGGATTCATTTCCTTATTTTATACGTTTTAGATATCCTCCCGGAGCTACGCTGATCAATAGTTTATTGTCAATGGCCGTATCCACCGTAAAATGACCGTTCTTTTCCAGGAATGCATGGACCGCCGTCTTCGGATTATCCCCTTTGGCCCAGGCACGGCCGGGCAGGTAGTTATCGGGCAGGTCCTCTACAATAGTATCAAATACCACCAGGTAGGACCCCGGTGTTACAAAAGGCGCATATAATTCCAGTTCCTGCAAAACATGATCATGGGTATGATTGGAGTCCAGGCAGACCATGATCCTTTGTTTGCCCGCCGCTACCTTTTTTACTTCCTCTACGATCTCCCGGCTGACAGAAGACCCCTGGATCATACGGATCCGTTTGAACATAGGATGCTTTTCGATCTCGGCACGATTATGTTCCCGGATATCGATGTCGATGCCCAGGATCTCGCCACTGCCCATCAGTTCCAGCAAAGACGCATAAAAGATAAGGGACCCGCCATGGGCAATACCCGTCTCGATGATGAGGTCGGGTTTTATCTCCCAGATCAGCTCCTGCATAGCGATCATATCCTGGGGATACTGAATGATAGGCCGTCCCATCCACGAAAAGTTATAGGAATACTGAGCCGTATTGGAAGCTACATTAAAGGAGTCGGCAGCAGCTTTCAACGCCTTATCGCTGCCATTCTTACGGATACGTTGCACTCTTTCCTCGATGAACTGAAGAATGGGATTACTCATCTTTTAAAATGGTTTTTAATTTAGTATTCTTTCCCCAGAACCGCATGGGTTCATAGTCAGGATAGGGATAATAGCCCAGGTTCAAATTTATCTTTTTATGATGACGCCGGAGATAGTCCTCCACAAAGTCTTTTACCCGGACAGGCTGACCGCTGCAACAGTTGATAATGCCTTCCACCTCCTGCTGTAAGGCGATCCGGACAATGTAAGCAGCTACTTCCTCCACCGGCAGATAGTCCCGCTCCTGCTCTCCACCGCTCATATTGAAGACCTCAGCCCCCTCTTCCAACGCCTTATCCAGCTGCGAAATTAATGATTTTGGACTTTGCCCCTTTCCCCACATATAAAAGAGACGGACCCACTTCAGGGAAAAGGGCTGACCGGTCTGCAATTCCTCCAGCCGGCGACGCAGCTTGTCTTTCGCCAATGCATACGGATTGCCTGGTCTGGCAGCCAGGTCTTCTCCCAACGCTCCTTCCTGCATCCCATATTCCAGGCAGGTACCGATAACAGTAAGGCTTTGCAATCCATTACGTACCATATTCTCCAGCAAAGCAGCATGTCTCGGATAATTTACTTCCACATGAAAAGCCTCCTTATAATGAGGAAGTCCTTCCCAGGCCAGGTGGATCATGACATCAGGCGCACCCAGGGCCCGGAAATAATCAATGGCAGGGTCCAGCCGGGAAAAGTCCAGGGGGATATAGCTGACCCCCGCCCGGCCATACCAGGATGCCTTCCGGGCTTTTTCCCCGTCCATAGAGGAGGCTATCACCATTTGTCCGCCAGACAACAGCGCCTCGACCACATACTGACCGACAAAGCCGGTGGCACCTGTAACCAGGATCTTCTTCATGTGGACTATATCAGTTGCAAATGAGGAATAGGAATAACAAATTTTCCACCCCAATCTTTTATATACGCCAGTTGCTGCGTAATCTCGTCCCGGAGGTTCCAGGGCAATATCAACACAAGGTCAGGCCGGTGTTCCTTCAAATAGGATTCCGACACTACAGGTATATGGCTTGCAGGCAGCCACTTGTTCTGCTTATGCGGATTGGCGTCAACGACATATTCTATAAGATCATGCTTGATACCACAATAATTCAGCAGGGTATTGCCTTTTGCCGCAGCGCCATAGGCAGCGACTTTCTTCCCGGCATTTTTCTGCTCGATAAGAAAAGCCGTCAGGGCCAGCTTCACTTTGAGAGCCTTTTGCTGGAAATGATCATAATAGGACATAGTTGTCATCCCCTTTCCGGCTTCCTTATCCAACAGGGCTTTCACCCGCGGTGAGATCGCCTTGCTCTTGTCTTCCGGATGTTTGGCATAGATGCGCAGGGAGCCCCCATGCGTAGGGATCTCTTCCACATCAAACATTTCCAGCCCCCGGTCACGGAATATTTTCTCCACCGTATAAAAAGAGAGATAGGAAAAATGCTCATGATAGATGGTATCGAACTGGTTATTATCCACCAGCTGCATGAGGTGAGGGAATTCCATCGTGATAACCCCCATATCCTTCAGCAGGATCTTCATGCCACCCACAAAATCCACAATATCGGGAACATGCGCCAGGACATTGTTGCCCAGCAGCAGGTCCGCCTTACGACCTTCAGCAGCCAGTTTTTTTGCCAGCCGCACCCCGAAGAAATCCACTACGGTCTCGATGCCCTTTCCCTTCGCGACCTCGGCCGTATTCGCAGTAGGCTCGATGCCCATCACCGGAATTTGCTTCTCTTTAAAATATTGCAGCAGATAGCCGTCATTGGACGCCACTTCAGCCACCAACGACTGACTACCGAAGCCAAAACGCTCCACCATCAGCTCCGTATATTTCCGGCAATGCGCCAGCCAGCTGGTGGAAAATGAAGAAAAGTAGACATAATCATTGTTAAAGATGGCGTCCGACTTCTTATACTCGTCTATTTGCACAAGAAAACAGGAAGGACAGGTGAAGACCTTCAAGGGGAAAAAAACCTCCGGCTCATTCAGCTGCTCCTTCGTCAGGAACGAATTGGAAGCAGGCGAGTTCACCAGGTCGATAAATACATCCTTCAATTCTGTCTTACAAAATCTGCATTGCATATTAGATCCCTTTGAAATTTTTATCGATTAACGGATGGGCTATATCCCTTGCTGACATAACGGTCTGCGGCAGCGGCCATGAAATGCCTACGGCCGGATCGTCGAAACGCAGACCGCTTTCAGCGCCAGGTGTATAAAATTCCGTATGATGATATAATAAAGCGCTGTTATCGGACAAGGTTTGAAATCCATGGGCAAATCCCTCAGGAATATATAGCATCCTGCCATTCTCCGCAGACAGCTCCACGCCGGTCCATTGCAGAAAGGTAGGTGAATCCCTGCGAATGTCCACGATCACATCATAGACAGCCCCGCTTATACAACGCACCATCTTGATCTCACGGAATGGCGGGACCTGGAAATGCATACCCCTGATCGTTCCTTTTGTATAGGATACAGAGTGATTGAACTGCACCCATTCTTTTACATGACCAATAGCCGACTGGAACTCGTTCTTACAATAATAACGTGCAAACCAGCCCCGTTCATCACTAAAAGGCTGCAGATCTATGATAAAAGCTCCAGCCAGTGGAGCGGGAGTAAAGATCATAAGGAAAAATAGGATTTTATTTGTGCAGACGTGAACGCCGCCCGTTGATCTGGTGTCTGGCGATACCATTCCAGCGACCACTGAATAGCCTGTTGCGCATTCAGCCGGGGCCGCCATAACAGCTCCTCCTTCGCCAGTGATATATCCAGCTTCAACAGCCCCGCTTCATGAGGCGCTCCGGGCAATGATCCATCGGCCCAGCTTCCTTCTCCCCAGACAGCAATAGCCGTCTCCACCAGACGGGACACCTGCAGATGATCCTCCGGTAAAGGACCGAAATTATAGGCTTTCCCATAACGCCCGGGGTCTTGCTGAAGCAATGCGCCCAGCTGCAGATAACCCGCGATAGGCTCCAGTACATGCTGCCAGGGCCGTACAGAGAGGGGATTGCGCACTTCAATGGACTGCCGGGTTTGTAATGCTCTTACAATATCAGGAATGATCCTGTCCCGGCTCCAGTCGCCGCCGCCAATGACATTGCCGGCCCGTACGCTGGCGATGGCCTTTTTATGAGCCATCACCCGGTCAGGGTTAAAAAAAGAGTTCCGGAAAGAGGAGACCACCAGTTCCGTACAGGCCTTGCTGGCGCTGTAAGGATCATAGCCTCCCAAAATATCGCCTTCCTTGTATAAGGTGCCGGTCTCCTTATTCTCATATACTTTATCCGTAGTGATAACCACCACCGTACACGCCTGCTCCAGCCTGCTCACCGCCTCCAGCAAATTGGCGGTCCCTGTCACATTGATATCAAAAGTGTCCGCGGGGATCTCGTAAGAACGACGGACCAGGGGTTGTGCCGCCAGATGAAAAACAAAGTCAGGTTGAAAACCAAGCAGCTCATCACGCAAACGATCCTTATCGCGGATATCCGCCAGACAGGAGTTCACGCCGTCCAATGGCCCCAAAACATCAAAAAGGCCATGTTCATATTCCGGTGGCAAGGCATATCCTTTTATCCTGGCCCCCGCAATATGCAGACAGGCCATAAGCCAGGCGCCTTTAAAACCAGTGTGCCCCGTAATAAAGACTTTTTTACCCTTATAATATTCCTGTAATCGGGATAAGGTCACCAGATTTTCCATTTTGCCTGATTATTTTGCCATAAGGCCTCCAATTCCAGCTTGTCACGCATAGCATCCATACACTTCCAAAAGCCTTTATGCATATACGCCACCAGCTCTCCATCGTGAGCCAGCTTCTCCATGGGAGCATCCTCCCACATGGTATCATCCATATTGCCGTCAAGATACCTGAACACTTCCGGGCTTAAGACAAAAAAGCCGCCATTGATCCACTTTCCGTCCCCCTTTGGCTTTTCCTTAAAATTTTTCACCATGCCACCCGCTCCTATTTCCATTCCGCCAAATCGTGCCTCCGGCTGAATGGCGGTGACCGTGGCTATCTTGCCGTGTTTTTTGTGAAATTGCAACAGGGCCTGCAGATCGACATCCACTACGCCATCCCCATAGGTGAGCATAAAATCCTCATTGCCGACGTACTGTTGTATCTTCTTCAGACGACCAGCCGTCTTGGTCGACAGCCCGGTGTCCACCAATGTCACTTTAAAAGGATCGGTATTGGTATAATGAACATCCAGCTTATTACTGCCTAATTCAATGGTTATATCGGAGTTATGCAGGAAATAGTGCATAAAATACTCCTTGATCAGATAGCCCTTATACCCCAGGCAAATGATGAACTCATTAAATCCATAATGGCTATAGATCTTCATAATATGCCATAATATGGGCTTCCCACCTATCTCTACCATGGGCTTGGGCCTTGTATCCGTTTCCTCGGCGATCCTGGTGCCCAGACCTCCTGCGAATATTACAACTTTCATAGATATTTAAAATTCAAAGATTGCGACAAATCTAATTTTATTTCAGTTACACCGGCTGCTCCACACGCAAAAACTGCAGGAATTTTTCCAAACCCTTACGTTTGGGACCATCCAGCCGGTAGTCAAGATATTTTGTAAAATAGTCGTGCAGGTTGAACACCGTATAAGGATTTTCTTTCACCACCACATCGATATGCTCCAGCCCCGCTTTGTTCGCCGCATCAAACTTTTCAATAAAAACGGGATCGATGGGTTTGTTGCTCACCCAGGCGGCAAACACAAATGGCAGCCCGGTTAAATTTTTCCAGGCTTCGCCCAGATCATATATATAAGGAGAGATCTTTCTTTGCTCAAGAGCCCGGTCACCGATGACAACACCCGCCGTAGTCCCTTTGATATGCTCTCTGAAATCCTTCCCCGCATCCACCAGCTGCGGACTTTTCTTCCAATATTCCCGCAACAACACTTTCGCCAGTTGTACGGAGGTGCGGCTCTGATAGTCCAGCAGCACTTTCTCCACCTTCTCCAGCGGGACCTCGCTAAAAAGACATACGGAAGCCACAGGGCCATCACTGCCGATACAGCAGTCTCCGTTGATATAATAAACGCCCATTTTTGGTATGACCGCCACGGGAATAAGCCCCATGTCGATCTCATCCCGTAGTAACATGTCGGCAATGCGGGAAGGATAATCAATGATCAGTTCCATGTCCTCCATAACGGGAGACCGCTGTATGCCATAGAGCAATGGCTTTGTGTTCAAATAGCTGACTGCGCCTACTCGTATTTTTCTGTCCAATTCCTTTACGTTAATTTTGGCAGCAAAAGTACGGCGTTGGGACGTAACAGCGCAAAAAATTGATTACATGGAATTAAACGCATTGACAGCCATTTCTCCCATCGACGGACGCTATCGTCACCAGGTACAGCACCTCGATGACTATTTCTCCGAATACGCCCTTATCCGCTACCGTGTACTCGTCGAAGTGGAATATTTTACTTTTCTTGCCAAAAAACGACTTTTCCCCCTGCCTGTCAACATCCGTAAAATATTACGCTCCATCACAGAGGACTTCAGCCTGGAAGATGCACTGTGGATAAAGAATAAAGAAAAGGAGACCAACCACGATGTAAAAGCCGTGGAATACTTTCTTAAATATAAGATCGGAGCAGCCGGTGAAGATGCCACTGGTACAGACATCACCGAATGGATCCATTTCGGCCTCACTTCACAGGACATCAATAACACCGCCATTCCCCTGCTTTGGAAACACGCCGTGGAATTTGAATACCTGCCCGCATTGCTGAATCTCAAAAGACAGCTGGAGCTGCTGGCCCGGGATTGGAAGGATATTCCCATGCTGGCCCGTACCCATGGCCAGCCCGCCAGCCCCACCCGTCTCGGTAAAGAGATCATGGTCTTTATCGAAAGGCTGGAAAACCAGGTGGAACTGCTCATCCAGGTCCCCTTTTCCGCAAAATTCGGGGGCGCAACAGGCAATTTCAACGCGCATCATGTAGCCTTTCCCGCCAAAGACTGGGTAAAGCTGGGCAATGAGTTCGTGGAAGGCGCCCTGGGACTTCAACGGCAGCAATATACCACCCAGATAGAACACTACGATAATCTTGCAGCGCATTTTGACGCCATTAAACGCATCAATACCATCCTCATCGACCTCTGCCGGGATATATGGACCTACGTATCCATGGATTATTTTAAACAGAAGACAAAAAAAGGAGAAATTGGCTCCTCCGCCATGCCTCACAAGGTCAACCCCATCGATTTTGAAAATGCGGAAGGCAATTTGGGCATCGCCAACGCGCTCCTCGAACATTTTGCCGCCAAATTACCCGTCTCCCGGCTGCAAAGAGACCTCACAGACTCCACCGTATTACGCAACATCGGCGTTCCCTTCGCCCATACCATCCTGTCCCTGAAGTCCATCGAAAAAGGACTGGATAAACTGGTGCTGAACCGGGAAAGACTTAATCTTGATCTGGAAAACAACTGGGCCGTCGTGGCCGAAGCCATTCAGACCATCCTGCGCAGGGAAAACTATCCTGCACCCTATGAAGCCCTGAAAGAACTCACCAGGGGACAGGCCGGCATCAACAAACAATCCATCCATGTCTTCATCGACGGGCTGAAGGTCTCCGCCACCGTGAAGAAAGAATTAAAGAAGATCACCCCGCATAATTATACAGGAATGCCCATGAAATAGCCCCTTCCGGCCTATTTGTGGATCTCGCTTGTAAAATGGAATTCGATGGCGGGATTATTGGTCCTTTCCGTATTCAGGAACCACTCGCTTTGCGCCAGATACACCAGGTACCCATCCTTGTCCGCGGCGATATTGGCGTGTTTAAACCGGGTGAACTCATCCAACTTCGCCGGGTCGTTGCTCGTGATCCAGCACGCCTTGTAAAAAGGCAGGGCATTGAACTGGACAGAAGCGCCATATTCATGCAACAGCCGGTACTGGATCACTTCAAACTGAAGTTCTCCTACACAGCCAATGATCTTCTTATTCCCCCCATATTGAGTAAACAACTGCGCAACACCCTCATCCGTTAATTGTAAAAGCCCCTTCTCCAGCTGTTTGGTCTTCATGGGGTCCCTATTCACTACTTCCTTGAATATTTCCGGGGAGAAAGAAGGAATGCCCGTAAAATAAAAATCCTCTCCCTCCGTCAGGGTATCGCCGATCTTGAAGTTCCCCGTGTCAAAAAGTCCCACCACATCCCCGGGAAAAGCCGCCTCGATAACATCTTTATCCCGCGCCAGAAAAGTATAGGGGTTGCTGAAACGAACATCCTTATCCAGCCGCACATGATGAAAATATTTATTTCGCTCGAACTTACCGCTGCAAACGCGCAAAAAGGCGATCCTGTCCCGGTGCTTAGGGTCCAGGTTCGCATGGATCTTGAAAATGAACCCGCTGAACTTATCTTCCTGTACATCCAGGTGACGGGTGGACGTATCCCTGCTGCGGGGTCCGGGCGCTACCCGGATAAAAGTGTCCAGCATCTCCCGGACGCCGAAGTTGTTGATGGCGCTCCCAAAAAAGACAGGAGCCACCTTTCCGGCCAGGTAATCTTCCACATCCAATTCCCCATGTACCCCATCCACCAGCTCTACATCCTCCCGAAGCGTAGACGCATCTTTTTCACCCAGCTTCTCATCCAGCAACGGGTTGTTAAGATCATCAAACCGGAGCGTGTCCTCATCACTGGCCTTTGTATTGGCCGTGAAAAGGACAAGATTCTTATCATAGAGATTGTATACACCCTTAAAATCCTTTCCGCTGTTGATGGGCCAGGTCATGGGATGCAGCTGGATATTCAGCTCCTTTTCAATTTCTTCCAGCAGATCGAACCGGTTCTTCCCATCACGGTCCATTTTATTGATAAAGACAATAACAGGCGTATCCCGCATACGGCATACTTCCATCAGCCTGCGGGTCTGGGCTTCCACCCCATTCACACTGTCAATAACAAGAATTACACTGTCCACGGCCGTGAGCGTGCGGTAAGTATCTTCCGCGAAATCCTTGTGACCCGGTGTATCCAGCAGGTTGACCAGCATTCCCTTGTATTC
>Ga0206926_1194_pt2 | contig 10661 bp, 12 predicted proteins | sample Alteio_BWOrgHeat_59_FD_152955 | JGI IMG/M metagenome (GOLD analysis project Ga0206926, IMG submission 152955) | Enriched cells from forest soil in Barre Woods Harvard Forest LTER site, Petersham, Massachusetts, United States -... | ecosystem: Environmental > Terrestrial > Soil > Temperate forest >... | reverse complement strand
CCAGGTGTTCCTTCAGATCGGGATTTTCCGATACAAATAGTTCTACCGCATGTCTGTCTGTCAGGGACAATTCGTTGTCCAGGTATAACAGAAAGAATTCTTCGTAATTATTACGTGTGATCATGCAATTCATATTAAGTTTTCAACGCTGACCAAATAATTTTTTAGCTGGATACGGGCCCGGTGCAAATAGACCTTTACCTGGCTTTCATTTAATCCTGTGATCTGTCCTATCTCCTGGTAGGAGTATCCTTCGTAATCTTTCAGCAGCACGAGCGAACGTTGTGTTTCATTGAGACGGGCAAGCGCTTTTTCCAGGACCTTTTTTAAAGGGTCACCCGGGGCTGCGATGATCCTGGATGCTTCTTCGGGAGCCTCCTGTAAAACCACTCTTTTTGCTTTACGCAGATGATCGATCATTTGATGATAAGCGACGGTGAACAGATAAGACTTGCTTTTTCCCGTGTCGATCCCTGAGCGGGCTTTCCATAAACGTTCAAACGCAGTTTGGACCACATCCCTGGCATCTTCTTCATGCCGAAGATTCTTCAGGATAAAGCGATAGACATTATCTGCATATAGTTTGACACATTCGTTATATTCTTTCTCTGTCATGAGCAGCTATGGTCGTGGCTTATAAAGGTACATGGCCTGTTTTATATTGTGGTAGTAATACGGAGAAGGCAGGTGGAATGTTACAGGAAGGCGCGTAAAAGTGGGGGGTGGAAGCTGTTTTCTTGTATTAACGACTGGCAGACAGCAGGTTGCGTGAAAGGGACTCCCAAAGTATGAATTCGGAATGTACTTTTTTCTGACAGCATTTTTCCTGTCCGTTGGTGTCCTCCTTGTCAGAAGTGGTGGCTTTATGCGAGTAGGAAAAGAGAAAGAGGCTGATAGAAGCTACCAGGATCAACAGGAAGATCTGTAAGTAGGTCTTAGATTTCATGGTTAGTCCTTTCTCGTGTAAAACGAAGTTAGAAATTAATTTGTTACTTTTTTGGAAAAATTACCCTTAGTAATATAAAAGGGGAAGAGTCAACCACTTACCTTTGGCATCTTAAATTTTTTTTATGAATCCCTCTTTTGTTAAACGTATAGCGGCGGAACTGGAAGAGATCAGGACTTCCGGTCTTTTTAAGTCTGAGCGTATTATTACCAGTGCGCAGGGTGCGGAGATAATGGTAAATGGCAAAAAGGTATTGAATTTTTGCGCCAATAACTACCTGGGACTTTCTTCCCATCCTAAGGTGATAGAGGCCGCGCACAAGGCTATCGACGCGAGGGGATATGGGATGAGCAGTGTTCGCTTTATCTGTGGGACGGAGGACATTCATAAAGAGCTGGAAGGGAAAATATCGACCTTTCTGGGGATGGAGGATACTATCCTGTATGCTGCGGCCTTTGATGCCAATGGCGGCGTATTTGAGCCCCTGTTCGGAGAGCAGGACGCCATTATCTCTGATGAGCTTAATCATGCCAGCATCATTGACGGGGTCCGGCTTTGCAAGGCTCAGCGGTTCCGTTATAAACATAACACCATGGAAGACCTGGAGGTGCAGCTGAAGGCGGCGCAGAGCGCCCGGAGCCGGATCATTGTGACTGACGGATCTTTTAGCATGGATGGCACCATCGCACAGCTGGATAAAATATGCGACCTGGCCGACAAATATGAGGCCATTGTAATGATCGATGAATCACATTCATCGGGCTTTCTTGGTAAGACAGGACGGGGCACGCATGAGTATCATGGGGTGATGGATCGTATTGATATTATTACGGGCACGCTGGGAAAGGCGCTCGGTGGGGCCAGCGGTGGATTCACCAGTGGAAAAAAGGAGATCATCGAAATGCTGCGTCAGCGGAGCCGTCCTTATCTTTTTTCCAATAGTCTGGCGCCTTCTATCACCGGCGCTTCCATCGCCGTGCTGGATATGCTCAGCGAAACGACGACACTGAGAGATAAGCTGGAATACAATACAAAATACTTCCGCAGTAAAATGAGTGAGGCGGGTTTTGATATCAGGCCCGGGGACCATCCTATTGTTCCCATTATGTTGTATGAGGCGACAGTGGCGCAGGAATTTGCTGCCAGGCTGCTGGGGGAAGGAATTTATGTGATCGGCTTTTTCTATCCTGTCGTTGCAAAGGGGAAAGCGCGTATACGCGTGCAGCTAAGCGCCGGGCATGAACAGGAACATCTTGATAAGGCCATCGGGGCATTTACCAAGATCGGCAGGGAGCTGGGCGTTCTGAAAAACTAATGATCGAATGCGATCATGCTGATCTCCACATTTACATTTTTGGGCAGGGTTTTTACTGCATAGGTTTCCCGTGCAGGGAAGTTGCCGGTGAAATACCTGCCATATACTTCATTTACCTGTCCGAAGTGGGCCATATCGCTAAGCAGGATGGTAGTCTTTACCACATGGTCGAAATTGAGTCCGGCTTCTGTAAGGATGGCCTTCAGATTATGCATCACCTGGTGCGCTTCGCCTGTGATGTCGGTGGCTTCTATGTTGCCTGTTGCCGGATCAATGGGGATCTGTCCGGAAATAAATAACATATTGCCTGCCTGGATGGCCTGGCTATAGGGACCGATGGGGGCCGGAGCATGGGGCGTATTGATGATCTTTTTTTCCATTAGGCAAATATAATAAGAAGGCCTGCTACCTTTGTCCTTAAATCCTAAGATTGCAATATGAAAATAGCAGCGATTGCAGGGAGCTCCCTGGAAAAAGAAAGAACAGCGGCAAAATGGCCCCTGGCATCAGAATGGAGATGGGCAGAGGATGTCAGTGAGCTGGTGCAGTGCCAGGATGCTGATCTGTATCTCGACATGGCTTTTAGCATGGATAAAGCACGCATCGGGCATCTTAGCAGATTGCTTCCGGCTCCGGTCATGATCAATTCGATGGTGCATACGCTGGAAGAGATCGGTCATCCTTTTATCCGGATCAATGGGTGGCCGGGTCTTGCTGAGCAGCATGTGCATGAGCTGGCTATAGCTGATGGCACCGGGCCGGCGGTGACAGCCCTTTATGAAAAATGGAAGGGGGTGTATCGTATCGTGCCTGACATTCCGGGTATGATCAGCGGGAGGATACTATCGATGATCATTAATGAGGCATATTACACTTTGCAGGAACAGGTGAGCACAAGGGAGGAGATAGACACGGCTATGAAGCTGGGAACTAATTATCCCTATGGGCCATTTGAATGGAGTGAATTAATAGGTCTTGATAAGGTTCATTTACTTTTAACTACGCTTAGCCATAAAGATAGCCGGTATACTCCAGCCCGTTTATTGACGGAAACCATCTCCGGAAGATTAAAAAAAGATTAAAAATTTTGTTAAAAAAAAGCAAAGATCATGACATTGATCCTTAATATAGACACTGCGACTGAGAAGGGGAGTATTGCTTTGGCAGGCGATGGAAAAACCCTTATTATGGCGGAGAACAGGGAGCAAAAAGATCATGCTGCCTGGTTACATCCTGCTGTTGAAAAGATGATGGTGGAAACGGGATATAAAATGAAGGATCTGGATGCTGTGGCGGTGACGGGCGGACCGGGATCTTATACAGGGCTGCGCGTTGGAATGGCCGCTGCCAAAGGGTTCTGTTATGGATTGGGCATTCCCCTGATCACGGAGAATACATTAAAAGTAATGGCTTTTGCAGCTAGTGAACAGACCTTTTCGGGGGGGCTTCTTTGTCCAATGATCGATGCGCGGCGGATGGAAGTTTTTACAGCAGTCTATCGGAATGATCTGATAGAGGTATTGCCTACAACTTCTATGATCATTGATGCAGATTCTTTTTCAACATATTTGGAGAAAGAGAAGGTGTCGTTTTTTGGCGGCGGAAGCTATAAGTGTAAACCTATAATCACTGCACCCAGCGCGGATTTCATCGAAATTAATTATCACGCGGGGTATCTGGGTATTCTATCTTTTTTACGATATTTACAACGTGAATTCACCGGACTGGCGTACAGTGAGCCCGCTTATACCAAAGAATTCTACACTCATACAAGAAAATGACTATATTGTCATATTGGAAAAAATAGGTCGTTTTTTTTAAAGTGTACACGTTAATTTTGTTTGATCCGTCTTGTATCTTCTTGAAATCCTTAAAATGGTAATCGCTCATGAGTTTAACGATGAACAACAATAACTATTGGATGGTAGTAAATGCAGAGGGCTCTGACGGGGCTCCTGTAAAAGTTGATTTTTTGAACCTTAAGAAAGGCGCGCTGATCCTTAGAGCGCTGAATCACAAACTGCGTCAGCAGATCATCCGGCTGCTGGATGAAAACAAGAAGCTGACGGTGACAGAAATTTATGTTCATCTCCGCCTTGAACAATCAGTAGCCTCTCAACACCTCGCTATTCTGCGCCGGGCCGGTATCGTCAAAACGCAAAGGGACGGCAAATTCATTTACTACATCATCAATCATGATCGCCTCGGGGAGATCATGAAGTGTGTAGATGAGTTAATCGATTAAGTCGCCCAGCCGACCTTCTGATCTGTAAATAATCGCTACTTTCGTGGGCATCATCCAAAAAAGACAGGATATGTTCATTAAGCAACTTTATACGGGATGTCTCAGTGAGGCTGCCTATTATATTGATAGTGACGGAGAGGCGGCTATTATCGATCCGCTGAGAGATATCGACAGTTATTTGCAGCTGGCTAAAGAAAGGAATACAACCATCAAGTATATCTTCGAGACCCATTTTCACGCGGATTTTGTGAGTGGTCATCTGGATCTTTCCAAGGCTACCGGCGCTCCCATTATTTACGGTCCGCGTACGGAAACGCAGTTCCCTATACATCTTGCGAAGGACGGCGAGATCTTCAGGCTGGGTGATTGCACTATTGAAGTGCTGCATACGCCGGGCCACACGCTGGAGTCCTCTTGTTACCTCGTGAAAGAGGCCGGTGGAAAACCACATGCCATCTTCACGGGTGATACGTTATTCGTAGGAGATGTGGGCAGACCCGATCTTAGCAGTGGCAATCTTACCAAGGAAGAGCTGGCGGGGATGTTATATGATTCTCTTCACAGCAAGATCATGCCTTTGCCGGAGGATGTGGTCATCTACCCGGCGCATGGTCCTGGCAGCAGCTGTGGGAAGAACCTGGGGCCGAATACGTATAGCACGGTAAAAGATGAAAAGGAAGGTAACTATGCGTTAAAGGATCAGACCAAAGAAGAATTTATCAAGGCCGTGACGGATGGCCTGGGGGCTCCTCCCAGCTATTTCCCCATCAATGCGCGTATCAATAAAGAAGGATATGAGAGCCTGGACGAAGTCTTACAGAATGGGCTCACTCCCCTGGATATTTCAGCGTTTAAAAAAATGATCGCAGCCGAGGATGTTATCCTGCTGGATACAAGGCAGGCTCCCCTTTTCACACAGGGATTTATTCCCGGAGCTATCAGCATTGGGCTGGATGGACGTTTTGCTGAATGGGCGGGGAGTCTTTTGTCTTTTGAAAAGGCCATTGTGCTGGTGGCTACAGAAGGGGAAGAAAAAGAAAGCGTCGTACGGCTGGCCCGTGTGGGTTTTGATAAAATAAAGGGATATCTGAAAGGAGGCTTCCCAGCCTGGCAAAAGGCCGGTGAACCAATAGACATGATCATTGATGTAGAGGCTGATGAGCTGGCCATGGATATTCCCTTTGATGAGAAACTGATGGTCGTGGATGTGCGCCGGGAAACAGAATTTGCCGATGGGCACGTTAAGGGGGCATTGAATCTCCCGTTGAATGACCTGGTGGATCCGGGCAGCATGACTGACCTGGAAGAGCAATTCAATATTTACCTGCATTGCGGCGGCGGGTATCGCAGCATTATAGCTGCTTCGCTGCTCAAACGTCAGGGGATACATAATCTCCGCAATGTAGTCGGCGGTTGGGGTAAGATCAAGGATCAGAAAGGCATCGAGATCGAAAAGGAGAACAGTGTATTGAATTGATCACATGGCGACGATCCCGTTCCTGATGGCATACAATACGAGTCCTACTCGTGTTTTTACATTCAATTTTTCGAAGAGAGAATCCCGGTAACCATCGATGGTTCTCGGACTAAGATACATCTGGTCTGCAATCTCCTTATAGGTGCATTCAGAACAGGCCAGCTTGAGGAACTCAAGCTCTCTTTCATTAAGATTAAACATGTGCTGTCCTTTGTATTCCGGCTCATCCAGCGTGTTGATCGTATGAATAAGCTTGCCTGTCACCATTTCGGAATAATAAAAACCTTTGTGTACTACAGATTCCAGCGCCATTTTTAATTCGGCGGGTTCTGTGTCTTTGAGGATATAGCCTTTTACGCCGTTCTTCAACATCCGGAGAATAGAATTGTCCGTATCATACATGGAAAGGGCGAGGATCCTTATTTCGGGATAATGCCGTTTGATCCATAGGGCTGTTTCGAATCCATCCATTTCCGGCATATTGATATCCAGCAAAACGATATCCGGCACATAGCGGGGTTTTAGCTGACGGATCAGGTCCTTTCCGCTGTTTGCTTCAAATAATACGGTGTATTCCCCGAAGCTGCGGATCAAATTGGCCAGGCCATTTCGTAACAGAACATGATCGTCCACCAGTACGACTGAGGGTTTACTGTTGATCATCTTATACAGGTTTAGGTTTAGGCGACTACAGTTCCAACAGGCACGATAAGGGAAACAGAAGTTCCTTTCCCGAGTGTGCTGCTAATCTGAAAACCTGCACCTATTAACCTGGCACGGTTATGCATATTTCTGATGCCGAGGCCAAACGAAGCGTTGTTATTTAGAGGGGTAAGATCGAATCCTTTTCCGTCGTCGGTAATGCTTAATGAAAGGTCGTCAGGATTGTAACGTAAATGTATTATAATTTTTTGAGATGCCGAATGTTTGATAATATTATTCAAAGTTTGTTGAATAATGCGGTAAATGATCAATTCCTTTTGTTTATCAAGCAGATAGGGAACTCCGTCAATGTTCAGCGCTGTTTCATACCCACCTGATTTCCGGACCATGTCCAATTCATGTTCGATACCCCTTACCAGTCCAAGGTCCGCTATATAGTCGGTGCTCAGGCCGTGCGAAAGATCCCGCAGGTCATAAATGGCCTGGCTTACCAGCTTTTTTGAATCAGCTATCTTCTGTTCCAGGCCCAGCGGCTGGGAGGCATTCATAGTGGCCAGGTTTAGTTTTGCCAGGCTCAGCATCTGTCCAATATTATCATGTATTTCCTGGGAGATGTGACGGAAGGTCTGTTCCTGGATCTCGAGCTGGCTCTTGAGCAGCTCCCGTTCATAGGAAAGTCTCAGCTGTTCTTTTTCCTGTAAAAGTCTGCGATGACGGCTGCGATAAAGGAAAAGAAAGGACGCCATTGAAATGCCTAATATGAGTAATGTGATCGTTCCGGCAATCACCGTGATAATGATCTCCTGGGATTCCTTTTGCATAGGAAGGCAATTATAAAGCAGGTATAAAGTATTAAAGTAAGATTATTATCAATATTTATGAAAAGTTTCCAACCCGTATTGGTCGCATATTTCTGCAGGAGATTAAATAATATATCATAAGACAGATCACCCAGGTAATAGAAAAGAATGCCTGTGCTGACCCAAAATCCCGGGTCTTTCAGCAGCTGGTCCTCGCGGGGGTCCAGCAGCAGCTCATAAAAGAAGAGACCGCAGAAAATGATCATGAAGAGAGCGCCCAGGATCATTGTATAAGAATGCAGCCGGGTAAATCCCTGTATAAAGAACAAATTGAAGAGTACCAATACCGGGTAGACAAAAGCGAACCGGAGGGCCATTGTTCTAAAAGCGGTGTCCTGCAGGATCAAGGAAAGGATGTATGCATAAAAAATGAATGCTACGGTGGTAGAAATGTTATAGAGCCATAACGTTTCATGCGGTAGTATTAATTTAACTCCTTTCACCACCAGGATAAAAAAAAGGAACAGCGGGAATAGCTGCAGACCTGTTCTTTTCAGATGATGGAAGTTCAGTACGCTGATGATAAATGCGCACAATGCGAAACAGTCATCTATGGAAGGGTGGAACATCCTTCAATATAGCGACGACCTTCCGGAAGAAAGCACCCAATTTAAACCCGTTATTTCACCTTTTTTTATTCGAAAGGGGGTGCGGCCTTCTCTCCTATCCATGTTCCTGCCTGGGGGGGGCTCCAGGATGCCTTCCATCTCCTGTGGCTCCAGAGCCATAATGATGGTGTTTGCCGGATGGCGTCCTCCAGCAGCCTACAATAGCGACGGGTCAGCTCCCCTTCCGGTAATGTTGCCGGATGGTCAGACAGGATCGTGACATGGGTCCTGTAATAGCCCCGGCGACTTTTGTAAAACCGTGAGAAGACCGCTGGGATATCGGCTATGCGGGCGCCTCGTTCGGGGCCTTTAAGAAAGGAGGTTGGCCTGCCAAAGAAATCCAGCCAATAGGACTGCCGGGGATTTACCGGGGACTGGTCCGCCACCAGGGTCAGCAGGTATTGTGTATTCCGGTAAGGAAGAATAGCCCGTTGTAAGCTGGTGCTGGGCAGGAGGATGGAACCGGTGCGCCCGCGAAGATGAAGGGCCAGTCTTTCAAAGATCTTATTCTCGACAGGCATATAGGCAACAATGAAGGGATATGGCGTTGACAGGGGCATTACCAGGTTAGCTATTTCCCAATTGAAGGTATGGCCCAGGTGCAGCTGGCATTTCCGGCCTTGTTTATAAAATTCATCAAAGACCTCGGGATTGTCGATTACAAATCTCTTTTTGATAAAGGAAGGGCTGGCAGACAGTAATTTAATGGTCTCTATAAAGCTGTCGATGAAATTCCGGTAAAAATCCTTTGCAATGCGGGTCCGTTCGGCTGCTGTTTTTTCCGGAAAGGCGATCTGCAGGTTAGCGCTGACCACGTCCCGGCGATACCGGATAACATGATACAAGAGAAAGGAAAGGCCGTCCGCAAGAAGGTATAACAGCCGCATAGGCAGCAGAGAGATCCCATAGAGCAATCCATATACTACATAATACATACGCGTAGAGCTATTGGCTATTGATCCAGTTCTTTTTTTCCTGTTCGATATGGTGAATGTCTACCTTTACATTGAATTTATTTCTCAGGTGCCGGGCAAGTGCATCTGTGGCATATACGCTCCTGTGCTGTCCGCCCGTGCAGCCGAAGTTTACCAAAAGACTGCCGAATCCTCTTTTGATATAATCCTCCACGGATATGTCCACGATGTTGTAAATATTGTTCAGGAATTCCGGCATAAGGGTCTGCTGTTCCAGGTAGTCCTTTACTTCCTTATCACGGCCCGTCAGCGTTTTGAATTCCTTTATCCGTCCGGGGTTTAGGATCCCTCTGCAGTCGAATACGTAACCGCCTCCATTACCACTGCCGTCCTCCGGGATCCCGTTCTTATAGGAAAAGCTATTGATATGCACTACCAGCGGTGTGTTTTCATCGGCGCGCAACGGCTCAAAACGATGGATCACGGTCTCTTCCACCATTAACTTTAGCAACCGTTCAAACTCCGGCAATACGATGCCCACCTGTTTGTTGGCCAGGAACCACTTGAAATTCCGCAATGCCAGCGGGATGCTGGTAAGGAAATGCGCCTTCCGTTCGAACAGGCCGCGAAATCCATATGCCCCAAGAACCTGTAGCAGCCGGATCAGCACATACCCGTTGTATTGACTGGCAAAGCGCAATCTGTCTATTTTGGTGGACAGGATCTCTTCCACGCAATCCATATAATATTCGAGCAGACTGTTCTTCCATTCATCTGACAATTCAGCCTTGGCCTGCCATAACATAGAGGCTACATCGTACTGGAGCGCCCCTTTCATTCCCCCCTGGAAATCGATGAAGTGAACCTTCCCCTTGTCGACAAGAATATTCCGGCTTTGGAAATCCCGGAACATAAAATATTTATGGTCCACATGGGTGAGATAGGTCCCCAACGCTTCAAAGTCGTCTATAAGCCGTTCCTTATCATAAGGTATCTGCAGGGTGTCCAGGAAGTAGTATTTAAAATAAAGCAGATCACTGATAATGGCCTGTTTCCCAAATTCCCGGGAGGTGATGGTCCAGTCGTAGTCAAGACCCTTATCACCCCTGATCTGTAATTGGGCCAGCTCTTTCAGGCTTTGCCGGAACAATTCGTAAACATGATCATTATGCCCGTTTTTCTCTAATTGATTTAACAGGGAAACGTCTCCGAAGTCTTCTTGTAAATAGATGGTGTAGGCCTCGTTGATGGCATAGATCGCGGGCACGGGGCAGCCTGCGGCCCGGAAATGCCGGCTGAAATGGACAAAAGTCCGGTTTTCCTTTATATTGTCGTTATAGGTGGCGATATAGGAACCTTCCTTTGTCCGGATGCGGAAGTACATCCGGTTACTTCCCGATTGGGGGATCTTATCCAAACCAATGACGGGGGAAGGATCATAAGACCTGAATAAGACACGGATGTCTTCAACGATGGTTGTCATAATTATTTTCCAGGACGCAAAAATAACATTTAATTGCTATTTAGCCCACTTCCCTGGCTACCAACCCTTTTGCTTTCATCCTCATCACCGGTTTTGTCCTGGTAGGCCGGCCTGTCGATCCGCCGGCTATAGTTCAGGGTCCATTGTTTC
>Ga0206926_1209_pt2 | contig 10683 bp, 11 predicted proteins | sample Alteio_BWOrgHeat_59_FD_152955 | JGI IMG/M metagenome (GOLD analysis project Ga0206926, IMG submission 152955) | Enriched cells from forest soil in Barre Woods Harvard Forest LTER site, Petersham, Massachusetts, United States -... | ecosystem: Environmental > Terrestrial > Soil > Temperate forest >... | reverse complement strand
TTTTATTGTGCACTGGCTGTTGGGAGACTGAACTGCTGTCCTGAGCATAGAGGCTTACGATGATGATCGATGCGAATGCTGACAAGAAAAGTTTCTTCACTGCGGATGTTTTAATTTTATCTAACGTAAATTTAGGTAAAAAAGAACAATGACTTCCACTGTTATTTACGAAGGAGATTTGAGAACGGTTGCCACCCATCTGCAATCTGGTACGACTATCGGGACGGATGCGCCTACGGACAACCAGGGAAAAGGAGAGCTTTTTTCCCCTACGGACCTGGTTGCTACCGCCCTGGGCGCCTGTATGGCCACTACAATGGGGATAAAAGCCCGGGATCTGCAGGTGGATTTGAAGGGTATGAAATTGTCCATCCGGAAGATCATGAAACCGGATCCCCGCAGGATAGCCGGTATCGACGTTGTTTTTGACTTCCCTCCCACCCTGCAAATAGACGAAAAACAAAAACTTATCCTGGAAAGGACGGCCCATACCTGCCCGGTGGTTTACAGCCTGCATCCGGACCTGGAGATAAAGATAGAATTTCATTGGGATAAGGCCATCCAGCCTGTCTGAGACTTTATAAGGTCTTTGCCAGGATGTTTCTGCCGATGGCGCATTGCAGACAGTCCTTTGTATCGCAATACCTTTTTTTCAGATGCAACAATGCCTGGCTGTCTGCGGCATTGCTGCTATGGATACCCAGGTTTGCCCATCCGGCAACCTGGGTATTTTTTTCTGCCCGCAGGTCTTCCAGCCAGGAGAAGGCCTTATCCCGGAAAGCTTTTTCATTGCGTAAAACACCATAGGCATATAACAGTGGGATGAAAGCGTTGATCAGGAGACTATTGATCATTGCCTCTCCCAGGCGTTTTGTCTTTTCCGGAGCGCTTTTTTCCCAGGTGTAGTGAGCTGTCCACCAGGTGGAGGCTTCGATGGACAAGGCCTTTTTCAGCTGTAAAGGGGTCGTGGCCTCTTTTGCCAGGGTGAACCAGGAATGGGTTTTGGCCAGCAGTCCAGCCAGCTGGGATAGCCGGATAGTAGGAAAATTACCCGGTCGCATACGAAGAAAAAGGACGGGGGTATAAGTGGGAGAAAGCTGGTGTTTATGATATAAATGCCGGAATAGCGTCTGTAATGACCGGGGATGATCTTCCCGGAAAGACCCTTCCAGGAGTCCGGCCTGCCCCAGGAGCAAGGCCTCCAGCTCCTGCCGGTGGTTAATATAGCGGGCAAGGAGTGTAATAGGAAGACTTCTGGCAACGGCCTCGAAAGCCATCGTGTTTACTGGCAGCCCGAAGGAGCGGGCCATCCGCCACCAGGTGACGGCGTCCCAATGCTGGTGTGTTTCTTTCAAGGCTGTTTCTATCATATGGCAGCTCAGCCGCAGCCTTTGTTCCAGTAATTGTTTCTTCCACGGGATCCAGATGGGCCCTTCTACCTGTGGCAACTGTCGTTCACAGGCTATGAATGCGGTGTCTGTCATCCATTCCTCATACTTGCTTAATAACAGTTTCGGGACCCGATGCTGAAGCACCAGCAAGGGGATATGCGCCGGGATCCTGTCTTCGGGATGTGGTTCCGCCCATACTACATGCAGTATTACATTGCGGTAAAGCTTGTCTTTCTCATGCGCATGCCGGTTCCAGTCTGCGGCAGACACATGCAATTCGATATTACCGGCCCACATGGTATGGCCGATCCGTATGCCTGCGTCCAGGAAATCGGGGCCCTGGTGTTGATTAAGCCTGCCGGGGGAGAGTATACGCAATGGTTCACCATCGGAAGTTTGCAGATCCCGGACGTTGAAATATTGGTGTAACCAGATGAATTGCAGAAGCTGCTCTCTCATGGCTAATAATTAGCCTGACAATTTACCCTGATCCCTGCATCCGGCAAAAACTACTTCAGCAGTGTTGCGTGGGTGAGGTTTGCCAATTCCCTTACGACACGACTAACGGGAAGCCCCATTACATTGTAGAAATCCCCTTCGATGCTGCGAATGCCCACCACTCCTATCCATTCCTGGATGGCATAGGCGCCGGCCTTATCAAAAGGCTGGTATTTATCTACATAATTAGCTATCTGACTTTCGGAAAGATCATAAAAGGTAACCACGGTGCTTTCGGCAAAGGCTATCTCGTCCCTGCCCCTGGACAGGATCACGCCTGTAATGACCTCGTGTTGTTCACCTGCCAGGCGGGAGAGGATGGAAATGGCATCCGCCCTATCCCTTGGTTTTCCGATGATGTCCCCATCCAGCACCACAACGGTGTCGGCGGCGAGGATCACGCGGTCAGCAGGAAGCTCTTTTTTTACCGCCAACGCTTTATTCCGGGCAATATGCACGGGCACCAGTCCTACGGGAAGTCCGGAAGGCCAGGTTTCGGGGGTCTCCTTTACGATCACTTCAAAGTCCAGTTCAGCCCACTCCAATAATTGTTTGCGCCGGGGGGAAGCGGATGCCAATACGATACGTTCCATTATTTTATACAATTTCAATAAATATCATAGATAAAATGCCCGCCAGCATCACTCCTTTTATATAACCGCTTAACAGGTGATAATCTGTTTTAAGACGGGCCTGGTATAATTTGCGGAGTATCCAGATGAGCGGAGCTATCAATAATAAGATGCAATATAACACAATGATCCACCAGCCATACTGCAAAATATAGAATTGAATAACGATGAGTGATCCGATGAGCACCACCAGCCAGGTAGCTGCAAAAACTTTGGCGGTATTCACTCCCCAGACGATGGGCATGGTCCTGCATCCATAACGTACATCCCCATCCATATCTTCAATATCTTTTATTACTTCCCGGATAAGTGAAATAATAAAGGCGAAGCCGCCATAAAGGATGGCGAATTTGAAAAGCCTGGACAAAATACCGTGATAGTTGGGGTCTCTGAAGATGACCAGGCTGAATTCCGACACATAGAGGACGAGGATGACCCAGGCGGTAAGAAGAGATATCAGTACGTTGCCAATAAGCAGCTTTTTTTTAAAAGTGGTGCTGTAAAACCATAACAGGACCACACAAAAAAGATTGGCCAATCCCACTATGGGATTCTTTATTTTCCAGCTGACATAGGCGCCAAGGAGCGCTCCGAGGCCTGAAAGTATCCAATGCCATATGATAGTCCAGCGTCTTTTTATGATCTTCTCCACCACCAGCTTATCCGGCTTATTCACGCGATCGATATTGAGATCGAAATAATCATTAATTATATAGCCGGCGGCGGCAATGAGGACAGAAGAGCCGACCAGCAGATAAAACAGGAATGGTCTCAATGTATTGGTATAGGGTCCCGATCCTCCTGTATGGAAGTCCGGCAAAAGGACACAGTAATAGAAAAGGGTCTGTGTTAAAGCAATAAATACCAAATTGGGCCATCTGATCAACCTGAAAAAAGCGCCGGGCAACTGCATCATAATAGGATGGTTTTTTTCAAATCATTTTGAAGCCAGAGAAGCATCCAGTTCCCAGTGTCCGTTCAGCTTCAACACCTTCTCGATAACGTCCCGCACACATCCATGACCGCCCGGGAAAGAGGAAATATAGGCTGCTATATGCCGGATCTCAGGGGCCGCATCGGCAGGCGCACAGGCCAACCCTACCAGCTTCATGACCGGATAGTCAGGGATATCATCTCCCATATACAACATATCGGTTTCTTCCAGCGCGTGCTCACGTGCATATTCCTGCAGTTTGGCTTTTTTATCTTTCACCTGTAAAAAGATGTCCTGTATGCCCAGTCCTTGCAGGCGTTTTCGAACGCCTTCCGACATACCGCCGGAGATCACCAGTACCCTATACCCTTTCTTTACCGCCAGCTGCAGGGAATAGCCGTCCTTAGTATTCATTCGACGTACCTGTTCTCCTGTTTCAAAAGCCAGTACGCTGCCATCCGTCATAACGCCATCCACATCGAAAACAAAGGTCCTGATCGACTTGAATTTTTCAAGAATGCTCATCTTTTGTCTGTTTTGTCCTTCAGCCCGCAAAATAGGGCAATTATGATAATTGTCAGTCAATTTCCCCTGTCTTATCTTTGGAAGACTATGCGCGTTAAATTTACCTGGTGTCTGCTGGTCATTTTCGGCGTGGTTGTCATTATTTGGTCCCTCAAAAGGGATATTATTATTGAAAAGGAGTTTTGTGGTGATCTGCGTAACCGTGTAGTAGGAGCAAGATTGATAAAAGATGGGATCTCCCCGTATTTTTATAAATGGAAGCGTGGAATGACCATCCGTTATTATGATCCCGGAAACTTCAATAATACAAAACCTTCGTGTATTACAGCCTCCCCCTTCTTTCTTCGGATGATCATACCATTAGTGGAGCTGCCGCAGGCCAGCATATCCCGTATCTGGCTGGGAATTGAATACCTCATTCTATTGTCCATGGTCACCCTTTCGTTTTTTCTGGCCAAAACAGTTTTGCAGAAACAGGGGGTCATATTCTTAACGCTGGTATTTCTTTTGACGAATGCATGGAAAATGCATGTAGCGGACGGGCAGAACTACATCTGTATCCCCTTTTTCGCGCTGCTGTTTTTTTATTTTGTACGGAAGGGCAAATATATCGGGTATGCATGGGCTGCCGGAGCTGCGGCCACCTGCCTGGTGCTTATTAAGATCTATGCAGTTTTTTTCCTGGTCCCTTTTTTATTCCTCATTCGCAGCTATTCCCGTCCCTGGCTATTGGCCTTTTTTACACCCTGCCTGGTTGCCCTGCTCTGGATATTCAGCAGCAGCAGAGAAAGAGGTCTTTGGCTTGATTATAAGGAACAGGTAACTGAGTTTGTTGCAATTTTTCAGGGGAAGGGGGAGGCGTTCGTAGAAAATGACGGGCCACGTCCGAATTTATCAAAGTGGGAAGGGATTGACCTGGTGGCGGCCGCCGAGGTGGAACGGAACGGGCCGAAAAGATACTACTCAGAAAATGGTAATTTTTATGTGCCCTGCTTATATATTTTTCATCGCTTTGTCCCGGCATCGCTGCTCTATTTTGCTTCAATAGTGACCATTGGGTCCCTGCTACTGATCTTTTATCGTTTGAATCGTTCTTCCGATGGACCGGACATTTCGCAGGTGGCTATATTTGGCTTTTGCCTGTATATGCTGGCTGATCTGTTCTCGCCCATCATCAGGAACCAGTATTATGCGACACAATGGATCTTTCCCCTGTTGATTGCCGCAGTAACATTTGATTCCCGTCGCCGGCTACCTTACCTGATGATCCTTGTCGGCCTGCTGCTAAGCTGTATCCATTTGCCTTTTATCAAGATGGGATTTACTATGGGAGAATACCTGATCCTGGTAGCGCTCCTGGTCCTATCCATTTTTCCGGGCAGCAAGCCAAAACCTTTATCCGAATGACCAATAAGGCCATATGGGGTTTACTGGTCGTATGCGGCCTCCTTGCCTTTGCTTATACCCTGCAAAGAGATATACATTTTGAAAAAGGATATTGCATGGATCTGCGTAACCGGGTAGTAGGCGCCAGATTGATAAAGGATGGCATTTCTCCCTACTTCTATAAATGGACAAATGGCACCACCCTTCGTTATTATGATCCGCTGAATTTTAATAACAGAAAGCCTTCCGTTATCACCTCTTCCCCATTCCTGCTTCGGATCTTCAGCCCGCTGTCGGAATTACAGGAGGCCGCCATATCCCGGATCTGGCTTATCATCGAATATGGCATTTTTCTATTCCTGGCGGTCTTTTCATTTTACGGGGCGGGAACAACCTTCCAGCGGCAGGCTGTTATATTTCTGGCAATCATCTTCCTGCTGACGAATGCATGGAAGATGCATATAATAAAGGGGCAGAGCTATATCTGCATCCCTTTTCTGGCAATGCTCTTTTATTATTTTGCCGGTAACCGGGAAAATAAGGTCTATGCGCTTGCCGCCGGTGCTGCCGCTGTCTGTCTTGTACTTATTAAGATCTACGCCATCGTCTTTTTTGTTCCCTGGTTATTTATTATTGGCAGATATTCCCGGTGGTGGCTCCTGGTGTTCTTTACACCGACACTCATGGCGGTGACATGGATAGCTTGCAGCAGCCGGGAAAGATCGCTGTGGCTTGATTACAAAGAGCAGGTAGTGGAATATACCGACATTTTTTCGGGGAAGGGCGATCGTTTTTTTCAGCAGGATCAGCCGTATCCGAATATTTCAAATTGGGAAGGCATCGATATGAATGCAGCCATGAAAGAAGAGGAAAGGGAAGGTGCTCATAGATATTATACTGAATGCGGTAATTTTTATGTCATTTATTTAAGCATCTTCCATCACTTTGTCCCAGCGCCTCTTTTAGGGCTTGCCTCCCTGTTGACCATCGCCTTGCTGATGTTGATCTTCCATTACAGGAACCGGTTATATGGCAGCAGGCCCGGGGAACCCGATCTCCCGCGTATCGCCATTTTCGGTTTTTGCCTGTATATGATAGCGGATCTTTATTCTCCGATCATCAGGGGACAGTATTATGAGATCCAATGGATCTTTCCCCTGTTTTTGGCAGCGGCTATCTTCAGGCGGGAGAGCATTATCTTTTACCTGGTGTTGCTGGTGGCGCTCTTGTTTAGCTGTGTCCATCTCCCGTTTGTCAAAATGGGAAATACCATCGGGGAATATCTTATACTGCTTTCCCTGTTGGGGGTCTCCCTGTTCCCCCTGTTTTCTACCGGGAGCGCAGCGCCTCAAGTTGAAGTGTAAATATTTTATACAAATCAGTTATATTCTGATAATTAGATAGCAAATCAAAATGTTTTCTGATCACATTGTCATCACCCCGGAAGGCAGGTCCTGTCTGGGCGTCACGGGGTTGTACATAGGCAAGCCGGTTAGCAGTTTCCCGTATAATAGGTAAAAGAAAAGAAAAATCAAGCCCTTCCCGGCGGCAGAAGTCTTCTGCCAGCACATAGAGATAATTGGGAAAATTGTTAACCAGGACTGCTGCTACATGCATTTTCAGCCGTTCTTCATCACCGGCCTCTTCCACCCGGGGGCTGACGCTGCGGGCGAAGGACAGCAACACGGCCCTGTCTTCCGGCAATGCAGCGTCCACCAGCAGGGGGATCTCCGGGAATGGGCGACTATCCTTGCGCAGGCTTTGTAGCGGATACAGTACCCCGCAATGACGGCTGACAGGCAATAATACCTTCATGGGCATGGCGCCGGCTGTATGGACCACCAGCCTGTCCGGCAGGGACAGCTCCTTTCCAATTGTTTCCAGCACCCTGTCGGAAAGAGAGATAACATACAGCTCTCCTTCGGGATCGATGTCTTCCCATCTGTCTGTATAGCGGCAATCCAGTTCCGATGCCAACCGGGCGGCATGTTCTTCCTGGCGGCTGTAAACCTGCCGGATCGTATGTCCTGCCTGTTGCATTTTAATGCCCATTGCGGTCGCTACATTCCCGGATCCGATGATTACTACATTCATAACGTATCTTTATACCCTAGTAAGAGATTATGAAATTAAAGCAAAAACTGGCAATTGGTGTAATACGTGCAAGACTGAACCTTCTTTTCCTTGTATCCCCTACCAAGGCAGCTAAAAAAGCCTTTGCCTTGTTTTGTACGCCGACGCAAAGATCCGGCGGGGAGCGGACCCCTCTCATGGAAAAAGGGGTAGCGTTATCCTTTTCACTGGATGGGCATACTATACGGGGACACCGGTGGCTGCCGGCTTCCGGGGCTGATAAGAAAGTATTGATCGTCCATGGATGGGAATCCTCTTCGGGTAATTTCGGGCAGTATGTGGAAGTCCTGCAAAAAAAAGGATATGAAGTGCTGGCTTTTGATGCAAGGGCGCATGGCCTTTCCGGTGGCAAACGGATCACGCTCCCCCTTTATGTGCAAATGATCCGGACCATCAATGAACTATATGGTCCCATACAATCTTTTATGGGACATTCCTTTGGTGGACTGGCCCTCGCTCTTTACCTGGAGTCGGCATCGCCGGATGACAATACCAGGCTGGCGCTGATAGCGCCTATGTGTGAAACAGTCACGGCAGTAGATGAATTTTTTAAAATGCTGGGGCTTAACCCGGCATTACGGGATGAATTTGACCAATACGAGCTTCAGCTTTTTGGTAAGCCCTTTTCCTGGTATTCCATCAGGCGTGTCATGCAGCATCTGCAGGTGGATACCTTATGGTTACAGGATGAAGAGGACAGGATAACTCCTTTAAAAGATGCATTGGAAGTAAAGGCCGACAATCATCCTCATATCCGGTTTGTATTTACAAAAGGGCTGGGCCACCGGAAAATCTACCGTGATCCGGCGGTAGTACAGCAGATAGCTGATTTTCTATGATCAGCCATTTTTACCTTTCTTCATGGGCACAAAAGAAAAATTATCGAATATTTCTTCCGTGACGCTGTCATCCGGCATCTTTGTCAATCGCAGCATTTGCTGGATCTCTCCTTCCCCTACGGGAATGACCATTTTGCCGCCGGGTTTTAGCTGCTGGACCAGTTTCGGAGGGATAAAAGGGGCAGCTGCCGTAACGATCACCTTATCAAAAGGTCCGTAAGTGGGAAGCCCCTCAAAACCGTCCCCGTAGAAGAATTTCAAACCGGGGTATTTCTTCAGATAAGTGAAAAGCTTATTTTCGTCGAAGAGCTTCTTTTGCCTTTCGATGGTGAAGACCTGGGCGCCCATTTCAGCCAGTACGCAAGCCTGATAGGCGCTGCCTGTACCTATCTCCAGGATTTTTTCATAGGGTTTTATTTCCAGCAGCTGGCTTTGATAAGCGACGGTATATGGTTGTGAGATGGTCTGGCCTTCCCCAATGGGAAAGGCCCTGTCCTCATAGGCTATCTGGTCAAATGCCGACTCCATAAAAAAATGACGGGGCAATTGTAAAATAGCATTCAGTACTCTTTCATCTGTAATTCCCTTCTGCCGGATAGTATCCACCAGCTGTTTGCGCAGGCCTTTATGCCTGTAGGTGTCTTCTGTTGGTCTTTTAATATGATTTGCGTCCACGGCTGCAAGATAGTGTGTTGTAAGAAATTATTTACAGGTTTACATTTTCAGTTGTACCTTTTCGTCCCTAATAAAGCGCTTTCATGAAACCGACAACGCGTATTCAATTATCCGCCCTTATGTTCCTGGAATTCTTTATCTGGGGGGCCTGGTATGTCACCATGGGAACTTATCTTGATAAAGTATTACATGCAACCGGTCTGCAGGTAGGCGCTGCATACAGCGCTATGGCTATCGCCACTATATTTTCTCCATTTTTTGTTGGGATGATCGCCGACCGATTTTTTTCCGCGCAGAAACTGCTGGGGGTGCTTCATCTCGGGGGCGCCATATTCCTGTTTGAGCTGACCCGGCTAAATAACCCGGATACTTTTTATTGGGTGGTGCTGATCTATTCGCTGCTGTACGCTCCCACCCTTGCGCTGGCCAATTCCGTAGCATTTCGCCAGATGAAAGACCCCAGTAAGGAGTTTGCGTCTATCCGTGTCTTCGGCACTATCGGGTGGATCGCTACGGGCTGGCTGCTGGATAAGGTTTTTCGCATCAGCACGGACCAACTGTCCTTCACATTCAAAATGGCGGCTGTCGCCAGCGTGGTGTTGGGACTGCTGAGCTTTTTCCTGCCCGCCACGCCGCCCAAGGCAAAGGGTACGAAGGCCAGCTTTGCCCAGATACTCGGCGTGGATGCATTTGTATTATTCAAAGACAGCTCTTTCACGATATTTTTTATTGCGTCCGTTCTTATTTGTATCCCTCTTTCCTTCTATTACAGTCTCACGAATCTTTTTCTTACGGATGCGGGTATGAAGAACGTCAACAGCAATATGACCTTTGGACAGTTCTCCGAAGCGTTCTTTATATTATTGATCCCCTTTCTCTTCCGGCGTCTGGGTGTCAAATGGATGATCGTGCTGGGCATGATCGCATGGACCCTTCGTTTCCTCTGTTTTGGATATGGGGATGCCGGGGCCGGGGAATGGATGCTTTTTGCCGGTATTATTCTCCATGGCGTGTGTTATGATTTTTTCTTTGTTACCGGGCAGATCTATACGGACAGCAAGGCAGGGCTGAAGATCCAGAGCTCAGCCCAGGGAATGATCACCATGGCCACCTACGGCATTGGTATGTGGATAGGGACGCTGCTGTCAGGCTATGTAAAGGATCACTATACAATGGATAAAATATCCCAATGGAAAAGTATCTGGATGGTCCCTGCCGGCATTGCCGCGGCTGTGCTGGTGCTTTTTATACTTTTTTTCCGGGATAATAAGAAGACAGGTGCAAAGACAGCGCTGGAAACCATCTGACATCTATAAATCTTACTATATATGCAACGTATCGCCATGCTTGGTTCGGGCTTTATCGGCAGGTTTTATGCAGCCTCCATTTTAGGACAAAGAAGCCGGGACACCATCATCAGCGTTTATTCCCGTCGGGAAGAGAGCGCCAGAAAATTCGCTACTGATTTCGGATGCAGTCATTTTACGACGGAGATGGAGGCTTCCATTGCCCATCCCGACGTTACCATTGTCTGCATAGCCCTGCCCAATAATTTGCATGAGATGGCGGTTCTTCTCTGCTGCAAACACGGGAAGGCCGTCATGACGACAAAACCCCTGGGACGTAATGCCACGGAGGCCCGGCGGATGCTGGAGGCCGTCGAGGACGCC
>Ga0206926_1216_pt1 | contig 10686 bp, 19 predicted proteins | sample Alteio_BWOrgHeat_59_FD_152955 | JGI IMG/M metagenome (GOLD analysis project Ga0206926, IMG submission 152955) | Enriched cells from forest soil in Barre Woods Harvard Forest LTER site, Petersham, Massachusetts, United States -... | ecosystem: Environmental > Terrestrial > Soil > Temperate forest >... | reverse complement strand
TGACGCTCAGGCCTGTCGATACCGCTTTTTACCTGCGTTATTTTGATCTTTGCCATAGCTTGATTGTTTGGAACCGCCTTTGCTTTGCCGGCTTCTTGCCCGGCTGGCCGCACCGGCAATTTTTATCCGTTAAAAACTTTTTTCAATGAAATATGACGGGTCCGGCTAACATTGATGGGCTCGCGCAACATTGCTAAAGCCAGGAAAGTAGCTTTTACCACGTTGTGAGGATTGGCGGAACCCAGGGACTTTGCCAACACGTCCGTTACACCGGCGCTTTCCAGTACAGCACGCATGCTGCCTCCGGCGATCACACCAGTACCATGAGCAGCTGGTTTGATCAGCACTTTAGCAGCGCCTTCCTTGGCCAGTTGATCATGAGGGATGGTGCCATGCATTACAGGAACTTTTATAAGATTCTTTTTTGCATCTTCGATACCCTTGGTAATAGCTTCCTGGACTTCCTTGGCCTTACCCAGACCATGACCGACCACGCCATTCTCATTACCAACCACCACCAGAGCAGAGAAACTAAATGCACGACCACCCTTGGTTGTCTTTACCACGCGATTGATCGCAACCACTTTTTCCTTCAGCTCCAGGTCGCCGGCTTTAACTTTGTTTAAGATTACTTTTGCCATTGTATTTATTTACGAATACTATTTTATTAAATACTTTTCCTGATTAAAAATTCAGTCCGCCTTCACGTGCGCCATCAGCAACGGCTTTCACGCGGCCATGATACAGGTTGCCACCACGGTCGAACACGACGTCCTTCAGGCCCAGTTCGGAAGCTTTACGGGCAATGGCGGCTCCCACCAGCTTGCTCTTCTCAATTCTCGTTACTTTCTGCGCAAGAATGTCCTTCTCACGGGAAGAAGCAGCAGCCAGCGTCGTGCCGGAGGCGTCGTCGATCAGCTGCACATAGATGTCAGCATTGCTTCTGAAAACAGCCAGCCTTGGCTTTGCTGAAGTCCCGCTGATCTTTTTGCGGATGCCATATCTGATCTTCTGTCTCCTGACTAATTTCGTACTCATTGTTATCCTTTTTTCGATCCTGATTTTGAAGCTTTTCAGCCCAAACGGCCAGGATCCTGATTTTTAAATTATTTACCAGCAGCTTTACCAGCCTTCTTACGTACCACTTCACCCACATAACGTACACCTTTTCCTTTGTATGGTTCGGGTTTACGCAGACTGCGGATCTTGGCGGCAACAGCGCCGATCAGCTGTTTGTCAACACCTTCCAGGGTGATCTTGGGGTTGTCCCCTTTTTCCTGGGATGTAGCCAGCTTCAGCTCCTTTGGTATCTCGAAAATGATATTGTGTGAATAACCCAGGGCCAGGTCAAGGATATTTCCCTGGTTGGAGGCTTTGAAACCTACACCTATCAGTTCCAGCTGCCTTTTGTAACCCTCGGTAACACCTTTCACCATATTGGCTACCAGGGCGCGATAAAGACCGTGGAGCGCACGGTGACGGATCTGATCCGTAGGACGGGTGAACTCGACATGATCTTCTTTCACTTCTACCTTGATATCACGGTCGATGGACTGCTTCAGTTCGCCCTTGGGACCCTTTACGGTCAGAAGATTATGCTCTCCTACTGTTACTGTCACTCCTTTGGGGAGGATTACGGGCTGCTTACCTATACGGGACATATTAATTCAGTTTGTAAGTTTAATATATATTTTTCTGGTCTCCGGCCGGTCAGCCTGTATAGGACGGGCTTAATGTACCGGACACCTCCTTGTCGACTAATAAATGTAGCACAGCACTTCGCCGCCTACGTTCTGCACCTTGGCTTCCTTGTCCGTCATCACACCCTTGGAAGTAGAGATGATAGATACGCCAAGACCATTCTTCACACGTTTGAACTCAGCAGGGCTTGCGTATGTACGCAGACCGGGACGGCTGACCCTTTCAAGGGATTTGATCGCAGGCTCTTTGGTAGCCGGATCATATTTCAACGCTATCTTGATGACGCCCTGTTTGCTGTCGTCCTCAAATTTATATTTCAGAATGTAGCCTTTATCGTACAGGATCTCAGTCATACGCTTCTTCAGATTGGAAGCAGGTATCTCAACGATACGGTGGTTCGCCATCTGTGCGTTCCGGATTCTTGTCAGAAAATCTGCTATTGGATCAGTAACCATTGTCTATATACAATTTGTGTGTTCAATAAAATTTTACAATGCGATATCCAATGATATCTCTCTCTTCGGTTTTACCAGCTTGCCTTCCTTACCCCGGGGATCTTGCCCTGGAGCGCCATGTCACGGAAGATGACCCTGGAGATCCCGAAATACCGGATGTAACCCCTGGGACGGCCCGTCAACTGGCAACGATTGTGCAACCTTACCGGGGAAGCATTCCTCGGCAACAGGTCCAGTGCTTTGTAATCACCGGCGGCTTTTAAAGCGGCACGTTTTTCAGCAAACTTAGCTGTTAACGCTTCCCTTTTTCTTTGTCTAGCCTTTACTGACTCTTTAGCCATGTGTTATTATTTTTTAAAAAGTTTTAATCTCTTTTGATATTACGGAAGGGCATGCCCAGCTCTTTCAGCAGCTCATAAGCCTCTTCGTTGGTACCTGCAGTCGTCACAAAAGTGATATCCATACCGGTGATCTTGTTCACCTTGTCAATATCCACTTCCGGGAAGATGATCTGCTCCGTGATACCCAGGGTATAGTTACCGCGGCCATCAAATGATTTCTCATTGACGCCTTTGAAATCCCTTACACGGGGAAGAGCGGTAGCTACCAGACGATCCAGGAATTCAAACATCTTCTCACCACGCAGCGTAACACGGGCGCCGATAGGCATGTTCTTACGCAGCTTAAAGTTAGAAATGTCCTTCTTGGACTGGGTGGTCACTGCTTTCTGACCGGTGATCATCGTCAGCTCATCGACGGCGACTTCCACCAGCTTCTTATCAGTCACAGCGCCATTAACGCCACGATTGATACAGATCTTCTCCAGTTTCGGTGCCTGCATGATGCTGGTATAACCGAATTTCTTCATGAGGGCAGGTACAACTTCCTTCTTGTACTTATCTGCCAGACGCGGAGTATATTTTACGGTACTCATTTGATTACCTCCCCTGATTTTTTAGAAGTGCGAACTAATTTTCCATTCTCTTTGGTGCGCTTCACCTTGGTAGCGCCACCTGTCTTCGCATCAAACAACATTACGTTGGAGATGTGGACCTTGGCTTCCTTCTTCACAATACCACCCTTGGTGTTCTGCGCCGAAGGCTTAGTATGTTTGGTAACGATGTTCACCCCTTCGACCAGGACCTTAGCTTCGTCCGGGAATACTTCCAGGACTTTGCGGGCTTTCTTCGGGTCCTTATCGTCTCCGGTGATAACGACTACGTTGTCACCTTTTTTGATATTAAACTTGGGTTTGAATCTGTTGCTCATTTTTTTATATTTTTTCTCCGTTTTTGCGGAGAACTTTTCTCAATTTGTCATTCGCGTCTGGCCTTCGGCTGCCGGACCGTCGTCCGTCTTACAGCACTTCAGGCGCCAGAGAGATGATCTTCATATAACCCTTGTCACGCAGTTCCCTTGCGACAGGTCCGAAGATACGGGTACCCCTGGGCTCGTCAGACTGGTTCAACAATACCACTGCATTGTCGTCAAAGCTGATATAGCTGCCGTCCTTACGACGTAATTTCTTTTTGGTACGGACGATCACCGCTTTCGCGACAGTGCCCTTTTTAATACCGCCGGAAGGTAATGCATCCTTCACGGTCACGACGATCTTGTCGCCGATGCCGGCGTAGTCCTGTCCGCTGTTACCCAATACACGGATGCACAACACCTCTTTGGCACCGCTGTTATCAGCAACATTTAACCGGCTTTCCTGTTGAATCATTTTATTAGCTTTTAGATCCAGCTGCCTTCCGGCAGATGAAAATTATAATTAATACAGAGTTTCCTATTTCGCCTTTTCTACGACTTCTACCAGGCGCCAGCGCTTAGTCTTGCTCAAAGGGCGGCTTTCCATGATCCTCACAACATCACCTATCGTACACTCATTCTTTTCATCATGAGCATGGAAACTGGTAGTCTTCTTTACGAATTTACCATAGATAGGGTGCTTCACTTTTCTTTCTACAGCCACGGTGATGGACTTATCCATCTTATTGCTTTTCACAACCCCGATCCTTGTTTTGCGCAAATTTCTTTCAACCATTTTATTAGCTTTTTGCTTTTATACTTTATTAGGCTTTCACTGTTTTCTGAGCCAGGACAGTTTTCAGCCGGGCCACGTCCCTTCTCAGGGCACGGATGCTCATAGGATTTTCCAGCGGGGAAATAGCATGCGCAAATTCCAGCTTCTTCAGGCGCAGCTCATCTTCCTGGATACGGGCTTTAAGGTCCGCATCATTTAAATCCTTCAGGCTGTTTACAAAATCAATTTTCTTTGACATTTTATTCTGTTTTACTATTCTCTTTTTTTAAGCTCTTGCCTCTTCCAGGTTCCTGCCGCTTTTACGCACTTACGTCCCGGCGAACAATGAACTTGGTCTTGATCGGCAGCTTCTGAGCAGCCAGCTCCAGCGCTTCCTTCGCTACTGCCATGGGTACGCCATCAGCTTCGAACAGGATACGGCCTGGTTCCACTACTGCAGCCCAGTACTCGGGGTTACCCTTACCCTTACCCATACGTACTTCAAGCGGTTTTTTGGTAATGGGCTTGTCAGGGAATACGCGGATCCATACATTCCCCTCACGTTTCATAGCACGGGTCAGGGCCTGACGGGCAGCTTCCAGCTGGCGGTTAGTCAGCCAGATAGCTTCCAGCGATTTCAAAGCATATGAACCAAAAGCAATAGAGCTACCTCTTTTCGCAGTCTCACGAATGCGACCTTTTTGTCCCTTCCTATGCTTTGTTCTTTTCGGTTGTAACATCTTGAATTATTTTCTAGTTGTTATTCTTGATTTCTTGTTGAATACTCCAATGGCTACGCATTATGATGGCTTCGCAACTATCTGCGGCCGCCGCCTCCACCACCTCTTCTGTCTCCACCGCCACCGCCGGGCCTGCGATCACCACCGCCGCCACCGCCTCTGCGATCGCCACCACGGTCACCACCACCTCTGCGCTCTCCACGATCCTCACGGTGATGACCACCATGGTCTCCATCCCTTCTATCCCTTCTGTCGCTCAGACCACCTTCCTTACCACCTACGAAGTTCGGGTTCAGATCCCTCTTGGCCAGCACTTCACCCTTACAGATCCATACTTTGATACCGATCTTTCCGTAAACGGTCAGGGCAAATACATTGGCGTAATCAATGTCCATACGGAGGGTATGCAAAGGCGTCCTGCCCTGCTTGATCTCTTCCGTACGGGCGATTTCCGCACCACCCAGACGACCCGCAACCTTTATCTTGATCCCTTCAGCCCCCATACGGAGAGCAGAAGCGATTGCCATTTTAATAGCACGTTTGTAGTTGATACGATTCTCTATCTGACGCGCTATCGTATCACCTACGATATTAGCATCCAGCTCAGGACGACGGATCTCCAGGATATTGATCTGGACATCATCCTTCCCTGTCAGCTTCTTCAGTTCTTCCTTGATCCTGTCAACTTCACCACCACCTTTACCGATGATGATACCAGGTTTGGAAGTATGGATCGTTACGATCAGCTTATTCAGCGTACGCTCGATCACTATCTTCGCAATACCACCCTTATTGATACGGGCGTTGAGGTAGGTCCTGATCTTGTTGTCCTCGATCAACTTGGTAGCATAGTCTTTCTTGCTGCCATACCAGTTGGATTCCCAACCGCGGATGATCCCTAACCTTGCCCCAATGGGATTTGTTTTCTGACCCATATTATTATTAAATAAGTTTTAACGTATTAATTTACTGATTAACGTCTGACCTCCGGTCGAACCGGCTACGCCGGTTCAGCGACTTTTGAATCCACGATGATGGTTACGTGATTGCTGCGCTTACGCACACGGTAACCTCTACCCTGTGGGGCCGGGCGCATACGCTTCAACGTACGGGCGCCATCCACGAAGATCGTCTTCACTACCAGGGTGGCATCGGCAGCACTCTGCCCTTCATTCTTCTGCTCCCAGTTCTTCACGGCAGACCACAGCAATTTGTGCAAAGGAGTGGAATTATGCTGAGGATGATGCTCCAGCAACGCCAGCGCCTTCTCAACATGCATACCGCGGATCTCATCAGCCAGTAAACGCATCTTACGGGGCGACGTCGGGTAATTTCTCAATTTAGCTACTGCTTCCATATTCTTTATTTATGGTTTGCCCTCAGTGAGCGCAAACTATTTTAGGCTATCTTTTTAGATGAATGTCCTTTGAAGTTGCGGGTAGGTGCAAACTCACCCAGCTTATGTCCCACCATAAACTCCGTCACGTAAACGGGAATGAACTTATTACCGTTGTGAACAGCCAGGGTATGGCCTACAAAGTCCGGAGTGATCGTGGAACGACGGCTCCAGGTTTTGATAACTCCTTTTTTAGCCGTGCCTTCGTTGATCGACAGGATCTTCTCTTCCAGATTCGCGTCTACGTAAGGACCTTTTTTAATTGAACGACCCATAATTACTATTTAAATTATTTCGCTAATTTTTTACCGTTTTTCCGCTGAATGATCAGCTTGTCACTGCCCTTTCCTTTCTGACGGGTTTTCAGACCACGGCTGTACTGACCGTTCCTGGAACGAGGCTGACCACCGGATGCCTTACCTTCACCACCACCCATCGGATGGTCTACAGGGTTCATCGCAACACCACGGTTACGCGGCTTGATACCCTTCCAACGATTGCGACCTGCCTTACCCATGCTCTGCAGAGAGTGATCACTGTTGGATACAACACCTACAGTAGCATAACAGTTGATCAATACTTTCCGGAGTTCGCCGGAAGGCATTTTTAATACTGCATATTTTTCTTCCTTGTTCGTCAGCTGAGCAGAAGTACCGGCGCTGCGCACCAGCTTGCCACCCTGACCAGGCTGCATTTCAATATTGTGTACGTTAGTACCCAACGGCATGTTCTTCATCTGAAGCGCATTACCTACTTCAGGAGCCACACCGTCACCTGACAGCACAGTAGCACCTACCTGCAATCCCTGGGGAGCAAGGATATATCTCTTTTCACCATCAACATAGTTCACCAGCGCGATGAATGCCGTACGATACGGATCATATTCAATGGAAGCTACCTTGCCGGGAATGTTCTTCTTACTTCTCTTGAAGTCGATGATACGATACATCTTCTTGTGACCACCGCCCATATAGCGCATAGCCCTTCTACCCTGTACATTCCTGCCTGCAGTAGATTTTACTTTCTCCAACAATGACTTTTCCGGCGTATCGGAAGTGATCTCGGCATAAGCATTCCCGATTCTCCAGCGGGTGCCGGCGGTCATCGGTTTGTATTTTTTCAGTGCCATGTCTGTTTATCTTTTGTTGCGAACTTATCAGCTTCGCGTGCTTTAATTTGTCCTCCGGGTATGGTTTACTCCGAAAATCAACCCATCCCCGGTGAACGTCTTATGATGGGCCTTCGGCCAGCGGACCCGTGGTCCGCTATTGAATTTTTAGATAGCTGCGTAAAGATCGATGGTCTCCCCTTCCGCTACAGTGATCAGCGCCTTCTTAAAGGCAGGCTTGCGACCCTGAACATACCCTGCTTTGGTAAAGCGGGTCTTGTTCTTTCCCGGCACTACGGATGTATTGACATTGATCACCGTGACACCGTAGAAGTCTTCTACAGCCTTCTTGATCTCCAGTTTGTTGGCTTTACGGTTGACACGGAAAGCATATCTCCTCAGTTTATCCTGCTGAGCGTTTGCTTTTTCTGTCAGTATCGGTTTTACTAAAACTTCAGAGAGTTTCATATCTCTTAAATATTTTTCTGTTATTCAATTGTGCTTACAACTAAGCTTTTACTTCTTCTGCATCATCAGCAAATACCTTGGCTACGGTCTCAGACAACACCACTACTTCGGCATTCACAATATCGTATGTATTCACATCCGCCAGCAGTACACCTTCCACCGTGGGAATGTTCCGCAGGCTCAGATACAGATTGTCATTTTCAGACTCAGGCAATACAAACAACACCTTCTTGCCGGCTACATTCAGGCTCTTCAGGGTATCTGTGAACTGCTTGGTCTTGGGAGCATCCGGCTTCAGGTCTTCCAACACTACGATGGCATTCCCCTTGGCCTTGTGCGAAAGAGCGGACATCTTTGCGAGATCCTTCACCTTCCTGTTCAGCTTAAAGTCGTAATCACGGGGTTTAGGCCCAAAGATAGTACCACCACCCTTGTACAAAGGGTTACGGATATTACCCTTACGGCTTCCGCCTGTACCCTTCTGACGGTGCAGCTTCTTGCTGGAACCTTTCACTTCCAGACGGGTCTTTACTTTATGCGTACCCTGGCGCTGTGCAGCCAGGTATTGTTTCACGGCCAGATAGATCACATGATCATTCGGCTCAATGCCAAAGATCTCTTCCGGTAACTCCACCGTTCTGCCGGTCTTCTTTCCTTGTATATTTAAAACGTCTGCTTGCATTGTAATTCGATTAAAAAGTTTCTTTTAAATTACTTCTGGATATAAACGATGGAACCGATATGACCGGGAACCGATCCGCTTACCAATATGTAATTCTTTTCAGGGAAAATTTTTACAACCTTCAGGCTCTTCACCTTTACACGATCACCGCCCATACGGCCTGCCATGCGGACGCCTTTCATTACGCGGCTGGCATCAGAAGAGTTACCCAGAGAACCCGGAGCACGCTGACGGTCATGCTGACCATGAGACTGCTCGCCTACACCATGGAACCCGTGGCGCTTAACAACACCCTGAAAGCCCTTACCCTTGGATGTACCTACAACCTCGACCTTTTCACCTTCGGAAAAGATCTCTACGGTAATAGCTTCACCAAGAGCTTTCTCTATGGAATAATTGCGGAATTCTTTTACAAACTGTTTGGGAGATGTGTTGGATTTGGCAAAGTGATTTTTTTCTGCTGCGGTAGTGTGCTTCTCTTTCTTTTCGCCAAATGCTAATTGCAGGGAGGTGTAACCATCTGTTTCCTGGGTCTTCACCTGTGTTACTGTACAGGGACCCGCTTCAATGATCGTACAAGCTGTTTGCTTGCCGTCAGAGCTGAAGATGCTGGTCATCCCGATTTTTTTACCAATAATGCCTTTCATTTTCTTTTAAAAATTTATGCCATCGGGTATGAGGACAGACTAAGACATACTGTCGGCCGGGATGTTTTCACATCCCCTGGTATTACAGCATCGGTCTTAAGACTTCAATCCCCTCGTTTGCAGCCGACCTTTTCTTTGCGTCATCCTTCGCCCACCTTGTGTGGGTCCCGGAAAACAGAAGTACCGGCAGTAAACAAACCCTGAACGGCTTGTTCATATGTATGCTCTCCTACCCTTTCGGATATGAAGAGAATTTACTGCGTTTCCAATCCATCCCGATCCCAGCGCTGTTTTATCCCGGAGACCCCGGAAGTTTACAGATAGGATTTAAAAACAAAAGATGGATATATAAAGAGCTTACTATTGCTGCTTTGTGCTCCGTTCCCCAGGAACAGAACAACCCGTCAGGCCTTGATCTCAACATCCACACCGGAAGGCAGATCCAGCTTGGACAACGCATCCACCGTCCTCGAAGAGGAAGTATAGATGTCCAACAAACGCTTGTGCGTATGCAGTTGGAACTGCTCACGCGCCTTCTTGTTAACGTGCGGCGAACGCAATACGGTAAAGATCTTCTTGCGCGTAGGCAAAGGAATAGGACCTGTTACTACTGCACCTGTACTGCGAACGGTTTTAACGATCTTCTCAGCGGATTTGTCCACCAAATTGTGATCGTAGGACTGTAATTTGATTCTGATTCGTTGAGACATAAGCCAAATCCCATTTTTCGAACGGGGATGCAAAGGTATGTATTACTTTGATTATTGCCCAAAGTTTGAGGCTTTTTTTTAATTTTTTTTTGCGCTGAAAGGCTTCGCAAAGCTATTCTCTCCCTATTTTCCTGAATTTACAGGTCTTACTTCCTTTCCTGCTCGCACCCGGCTGGGCTTTACCGGCGTTGAGGCTTTATTTACGTCCTCTAATTTGATAAGCTTTAGATCGGCTGCTTTCGGCGTCGGGCTGAGCTGTACCGGTGCTAAAGCACCTAACCGGGCCTATGATGCCGGCCTACGGCCGGTGCCTCCTACATGTTTTCCCTATTCATTTCCCCTCCCATCCAACCCCATCACCAGCCTTAACCGTTTAATCAATCCTTAATCCTTTCGGCTTTAACTTCACTCCTTTATAGCAATCCAATATTACGACATTGATTATCAATAATTTACAAAAAAACAAACCATGAAATTGTTTTGCATCTTCCTAAGCCTCTTCCCCTTTCTCTCCATCCAGGCCCAAAGAGATTCCGCTTATTTTGTCCAGCTTAAAAACGGCCAGCGGCTTTATTCCGCTCATTTGGAGCTGCAACACTCCGATACAGCCGACAAATATCTTGAGCTGGATGACCACCGGCAGATCCCCATCAACGAAGTGGCCCGCTACCAATCCCATAACGGTGTCTTTATCACCGTCCCCGGCAGCGCCGGCACGGACGTCTACCGGGTTGAACGGGAAGGCTCGAAAAT
>Ga0206926_1215_pt1 | contig 10724 bp, 5 predicted proteins | sample Alteio_BWOrgHeat_59_FD_152955 | JGI IMG/M metagenome (GOLD analysis project Ga0206926, IMG submission 152955) | Enriched cells from forest soil in Barre Woods Harvard Forest LTER site, Petersham, Massachusetts, United States -... | ecosystem: Environmental > Terrestrial > Soil > Temperate forest > O... | reverse complement strand
CCCGCGGTAAAATCGTACAGCATGGGTTCACTCGCGGAGTTCAACCCGAATTCGGGATTGTTAATGTTCGAGCCAAAGACACGCTTGCCCGCGTTGATGACGCGCCCCAGATCAAACGGGTACCGGATGGCCGCTTTCGCGCCATCATGACCGGTGATTTTTGCGAGGCGTGGTTCAAAGTCGGCTGGCATCCCGTCCAAACCAGCCACGAGTTTGACCGGGATTTGAAAACTCTTGAGCAAAGTATCGCCGTCACGCACTTCGGCGGAATATTGGTAGTCGCCATCGGGCACGTCGGACAAATTGATTGAGATGGGAAAGGGCAGGTTCGCCAAATTGCCGCCGAAGATGAGAGTTTGGCCAATATTTTTGACGAGCTTGGGGTCGCTGCCGGTGGTATAAAGCGCCAGACTCAGGCGCAGCGCGCCTTGGGACGTGTAAGCTACCGGACTGTTCTGGGCCAGCCACCCCATCAAGGGATGAGTAGGGTCGGCGATGACACGGTCCATGCGCAGGGCCAACGACTGGCCAAACGCAGTTTGAGCTGCGGCCGGGTCTATTGGCGTTGAAATGGCCGGACTGGGCGTCGTTTGCGCGACGGAATAAAATGGTGCGATAATACCCAATAGCGCGCTGACCAGCAAAAATCGGTTCACCCAGCGCATCGGCGACATCATGGCGTTATTCCCTAACTAAATCTCGAGTTTTCCGGTGCTGTCGCCCAAGGTATCAACCTGCACATCCATGCGGTCGAGCAAAGACAGATAAAGATTGGTCACCGGAGTATTTTGTGCGACGGAGAAGTGACGATTGCCCTGGAGTCCACCCCCGCCGCCAGCCAGCAGGATGGGGAGGTCATAATGAAGATGCTTGTCGCTGTCAGAAATGCCACAACCATAGACGACCATTGAATGATCCAACAACGTTCCGTCGCCATCGGGCGTGCTCTTGAGCCGGTCGAGAAACTTGGCGAATAGCTCCATATGGTAGGTGTTGATTTTGGTCAGTTTGGCGAGAGACTCGGCCCGACCACGGTGATGGGAAAGCGGATGATGCGGGTCGGGCACGCCAATTTGCTCGTAAGTGCGCACGCTGCCTTCGCGGCCAATCATCATCGTGGCGACCCGCGTGAGATCGGCTTGGAAGGCGAGGGCCTGCAGGTCGTAAAGAATGTTCGCGTGTTCCGAAAAATCTGACGGGATGCCCGACGGTTTCTCAATGCCAGGGTCAGCGGGTTGCGGGCTGTTTTCGGCTTGTTCTATCCGCTTTTCGACTTCGCGAATGGTGGTCAAATATTCGTCGAGTTTGTGCTTATCCGAGGCACCGATCTGGCCCATCAGCCTGCTGGTTTCGTCAGTCGCGCTGTCGAGAATGCTCTTGCGATACAGCGCGCGACGGGCGCGGGTTTCGGCGCTGATGCTGGGGTCAAAATCGCCAAAGAGGCGTTCAAACAACAGCCGCGGATTGGCCTCCGGCGGCAATGGCGTGGAGGGCCCCTGCCAGGAAATGCTATTCGTATAGGCGCAACTGTAACCGGAGTCGCAATGCCCCACCGTGCGATTGTCGTCCAAGCCAATTTCGATGGAGGGCAACCGGGTTTTTTGGCCAAGCTGCTTGGCCGCCACCTGGTCAGCCGAAACTCCGGCATAAATATCCGAGCCGCCGGTTTTATAGGGATGGCTGCCCGTAAGGTAACTCGCCCCGGCGCGGGCATGGTCGCCGCCGCCATCGCCGAGAGCCTCTGCTTGATGGTCCATCAGCCCGGTAATCACTGAAAGTTGCTGGCGGTGTGAAGCGAGCGGCTGAAGAATACTGGGCAGGGCAAAATCAGCGCCTTCAGTTTTGGGCGTCCAATTATCCATGACGATGCCATTGGGGACATAGACGAAAGAAAGCCGCTGGGGCGATTTGGCGGCGACCGATTTGAGCGCCTGGCCAAAAGTCGTCGGAACCATGGCATCCAGCATCGGCAGTGCAAGGGCCACTCCCACTCCCTTGAGGAAATGCCGCCGGTGAATATGTTTGCCCGTGAGGATCATGGCTTTGACTCAGAGCTTGCGCGCAGGAGGAATTGGGGTGAATTCACGATGCCCAGCACCAGGCTGGAAAAACGGTAATCATTGGCGGCCAACTGGGCGGCGATGTGCCGCACAGTGCTTTGGTCGGCGGGGGTAAGGCCGCGTCCCAAGGCGTAGGTTAGCAGCTTGTCACTAATGCACTCCGCAAATGCGTCCTTGTCAACCTTGAGAATGGCTACCAGTTGGGCGGGACCATTGAAGGTTCGACCGTCCGGCAGCGTACCAGTGGAGTCGATGGGGAAATTACCGTCGTAGTCGCGCCAGGCGCCCACGGCATCAAAATTCTCCAGTCCGAAGCCCAGCGGATCCATGCGGGCATGGCAGGAGGCGCAGATGGGGTCGGCGCGATGGGCCTCCAATTGTTGACGCATGGTTTTGGAGACGCCAATTTCTTCTTCCTTAAGGCTGGGCACATTCGCCGGGGGCGGGGGTGGCGCGGAATTGAGAATATTTTCCAACACCCATTTGCCGCGGATGACCGGCGAAGTGCGGTTGGCATAGGAGGAAACGGTGAGCACACTGGCCTGCGTGATGACCCCTCGACGGTACGAAGATACCGGCAGGCTCACTTTGCGGAATTCCGTGCCCTTGATTCCGGGAATGCCATAATACTCCGCCATCCGCTGGTTCAAGAAGCTGTAGTCCGCATCAATAAAATCGAGCACACTGCGGTCTTCGCGCATGATATAATCAAAAAACTTTTCTGTTTCCTGCTGCATGGACATGCGGGTGTAGTCGGTGTACTGCTGAAAGGCTTTGCGTTCGAGTGAATGCGATTCCAGCGCGCGAAACTGCAACCACTGGCCGCCAAAGTTTTCCGTTACGGCGAATGATTTCGGGTCCTGAATCATGCGGCGGGTCTGGGCCTCCAGCGTCGCGGGGTCACTCAGCTTCCCGGCCTCCGCGAGCTGTAATAATTCATCGTCGGGCATCGAGCTCCACAGGAAATAGGACAGCCGCGTGGCCAACTCATATTGATTAACGGGCTGCGGTGGACCCGAGGGAACTTCACGCTCCAGGCGAAACAGAAAATGGGGCGAGACCAGCATCCGTTCGATGGCGAGGCAGAGCCCTTCCTCAAAAGAATCGCCGTCCTTTTGCGCAAGGTTGACCAAATCCATCAGTGAGTCCACTTCGGCGGTGGTCACGGGCCGACGATAGGCGCGCCGCTGGAGATCGGCGACGATTTGGCGCGCCCGGTCCGCCGCGGGCGTTCCCTTGGGCGGATTGCCGCCATAAAGTTTTTGCAGGCTATCGGCCGTCGGACCCAGCACCTGATTGAATGGGCCATTGACAACGAGATTACTGATAAAATGCTCCGTGGGCGATTTGCCAATCGGCTCGTCGCTTTGATTGGGGTTGGGCCCGCCATACGCAGGAGGCAGCCCTTCGTACATTTTAAGGAAGGAAACCGCGAACCAGTGTTCTCCCGCCGTCAAATGCGCGCGAAATACATCGGCTAGGCCATTCATTTCGCCATCGTAACGTTCAGTCACAAACCCTTCGTGAACGAGTTTGCCGTCCACCCAAAACCCCAAGTGCGCGGGGTTGGCGCCCACCGGCATGAAACCGCGGTTGATGGCGGTCAAATCATAATCTCCTTCGACCGGGATGCGCTGGGTCACATGCAACGCGTAGGGCATGCTCAGCCCCGTCTCGTCGTAGTCCTGCTTCACCTCTTTGGTGGTATCAAAGTCAATGTACCAGGGCTGGTGCGTGAAAGAGGTGGGCGTGAGCTTCTCAACTCCGTATACTGCGGTGCGCGCAATTTTTTCCGCCGCCTTCAGGTATTTTTCCATCAACATCGGCGACATGGACAACACGTCGCCATTGTTATCGAAGCCATAGCCGGAATCATCCGGCGGAAAATCGTCCGCCGGTTGAAAATCCACCCCGAGCAAATCGCGGACGGTGTTGTTGTATTCCGTGCGGTTCAGCCGCCGGGGCGCCACATGGCCAACATAGGGGGGCGCCAGCTTGTCCTGGCGGTCAAACTCTGCCGCCAGCCAATGCGTGACTGCCTGGAGCTGCTGCGGGTCGGGCCGGGGCTCGGTGGAGGGCGGCATCTCGCCATGGCGCAACCGATTGAAAACCAGTTCCCACCGGTTGCGGTCGATAACCACCCCGCTGGCGTCGGTGTACGCCTCCAAATTTAATTTTGCTTTATCCACAACGGCGTCATGGCAATCAAAACAGTTTTTTTTCACGAACGGCTGGACAATCCGGGCAAACTCGGCATTGCGCAAAGCGGTTGCAGGGGAACTATTGGCCGGCACCGCGAGGGCTGCTTCGGTTGCCGGATGGTCTTGGCTTGCGGCCTTCGCAGGGGGCTCGTGGTTGCACGAGACTAGTGCCAAGCCAAGCGCAACCAAAGCCGTAAGGCCAGGCAATGCGAATCGTTTGCAATGGGGTGGCATGGGGAGTGCCGGGGGGGTATTTGGTCAAAGATGATGACCAAATCATTCAATTAATACAACGAACCGCCGGTGGCAAGGCCACGAAATGGATTAACCGATTGCGATATCGAGAAATATACCGGGCATAAACCGGCCAGACACGGACGGGGTGCATTCGTTAATCCTTGTTTTGACTGGAGTTCCGGCGTATCGTAGAAAATCGGCGTTTCCGCCGCCATTTATCGCTGCCCAGGCACCCATGTTCGGTCGTAAACCCAACCAGCATCTCGACGGTTCGCGCGCCAAAGAAACCACTGTTTTCGCACCGCGCCGTTCGCCCATGCGTCCGTTTTGGGCGTTGCTGTGCCTGGCGGTGGCGGTCTTTACCATTCTGGCGTGTGCCAGTTATCGGGTCGACCAGACGATTTATTTTCCGGGCTGGCTCGCAGAAACCGCCGATGCCTCGGCCGGCGCGGCCAATCGGGTGGCGGGCGAAGCCGGCGCCACCTATGCGGCCATCTCGAACCGGCTCCTCGGTTTTGCCGGCATGTTTTTGATCCCGGCGTTTGCCTTGTGGCTGACCTATTTGTTTTTATTCAGAAGGGGGCACCTCGTACGCTGGTGGAAACTCGCGCTAATGGTGGTCACGCTCGCAGCTGGCTGCGGACTGGCCGACATGATTTTTGTCTGGTCGCATCAGGAAGGGGTCAACAACTACCTGCCGATGGGTTTCGGCGGCGCCGTGGGCAACTTTGTTTACACGCAAATGCTCTCGAAGCCCTTGGGCCAGGCGGGGAGCGTGATTCTGCTGTCCGTGATTTACATCATCGGCCTCATGCTCATTTTCAGCGAAAACCCCGGCGCCTCGCTCGAATGGTGGTTGCAGGCGTGGATTTCCTGGCGGGAAAACCGCGCAGCAGCAGCCAAGGCCCGCGTGCTCGAGGCTGAAAAACAAGCGAAGGCCCGCGCCCTGACTCCCGTTGCCACCGCGGTGGCTGCCCCGGCCACCCCCGCTAAACCAGTCGTGATAACCAAACCGGAACCCGCAGTGAAGGATAACGCCAAAGGTCACGGCTCCTTCAAAGCCGGAGACACCTTGAGTCTTTTTGGCGATGGCTCGATGGCTGCGCAAACGCTGACGCCCGGCGAAATCAAAAAACTCAGTGGCGAGGAACCGTCTAAAACGCGCCTGCCCCGTGCCCTGAAAGACAAGGACGGCCCCAAAATTATTTCCGAGGAAAAAGTCGAAAAGGCTTACAAACCGCCGCCGAAAAAAGGTGATTATATTTTCCCGCCGCTGTCGTTGCTGGCCGCACCGCAAGCCCGCCAGAGCGATAGCGATGAATTTCACCAGGAGCGCGCCCAGCAACTCGTCAACACCCTCGCCGAATTCGGCGTCAAGGTCACCCCGACGGAAATCCATCCCGGCCCGGTTATCACCCGCTATGAAGTGACCCCGGCGCCCGGCGTACGAGTGGAAAAAATCGTCAACCTCGACAAAAATCTGGCCCTTTCGCTCAAGGCTGACGGCGTGCGCATCATCGCGCCCGTGCCGGGCAAAGGCACCGTCGGCATCGAAGTGCCCAACCGCCAGCCGGCGGGCGTGTGCCTGCGGGAAATCATCGAGTCGCGCGCCTGGGCCGATTCGAAAGCGGAAATTCCGGTCGTTCTCGGCAAGGATGTAACTGGCAAGCCGATGGTGGTGGACTTGACGAAGATGCCCCATGCGCTCATCGCAGGCTCCACGGGCGCCGGCAAAACCGTGTGCATTAACGCCATCATCGCTTCTCTGCTATACAAGCTCAGTCCGGATGAGCTGCGGTTCATCATGGTCGACCCGAAGATTGTCGAAATGCAGGTGTTTAACGACCTGCCGCACATGCTGGTGCCAGTGGTGACGAACCCGAAAAAAGTTCCGGCCGCACTGAAGTATTTAATTGGGGAAATGGAAAAGCGCTACCGCATGTTCGCCCAAATCGGCGCACGCAACATTGCGGGGTTTAACGCAAAGATTCTGCAAGATGATGACCAGGCCGCCAAGGCGGCGGAGCTGGAGGCCGACATGTCGCCCGAAGAGCGCGCCGCCACCAGCAATATCCAGGTTCCCCGCGACGCCGGCCTGATGGAAATCGAAAAGAAAAAACTGCCCTACATTGTCTGCATCATCGACGAGTTGGCGGATTTGATGCTCGTCGCCCCCGCCGACATTGAAACGTGCGTCGCCCGCCTGGCGCAACTCGCCCGCGCCGCAGGAATTCATCTTATTCTCGCCACCCAACGTCCGAGCGTCAACGTCATCACGGGTGTTATCAAAGCCAACCTACCCTGCCGAATTGCCTTCAAGGTCGCCTCAAAGGTGGACTCACGCACCATTCTCGACCAGGGCGGTGCCGACGCATTGATTGGCCGCGGCGACATGCTGTTTGTCCCCCCGGGCTCGGCCAACCTCGTCCGCGCCCAAGGCGCGCTGGTGTCTGACGAGGAAATCAATCAACTCGTGGCCTTTCTCAACAAGAGCAACGGCGCGCCGGAACTGGCCGATGATGTGCAGGCGCAAATCGAAGCCGGCGGCGAGGAAGAAGGCGAGGGCGAAGAGGAGGGCGACGGCGCGTGGGACGACCAGTTGGTGCCCCAGGCCATTGACGTGCTCAAATCCACCAAACGCGCCTCGACTTCGATGCTGCAACGCCGCCTCAAGATTGGCTACAACCGCGCTGCGCGCATCATGGAAATTCTGGAAGCCGAAGGTATTGTTGGGCCGGAAAATGGCTCGAGCCCGCGGGAAATTTTGAAGGATTTGGAGAGTTTGTAGAAAAACTGTCGCGCGTGCCTAAACCGCCCCTCCCATGAAACGCGGCTTGATCACGGTTTCCCTGGGCTATCTGCTCTCGCGTCTGTTTTTCTTTTTTCTCGGCATCCGGTTTTTGGGCTTGGATAAATTGCCGGTTTTTCTGCAGTACATCGACCCGCCGCTGCTCAAGCACGACCTATTGGCCAGTCTTTATTATTCCAGCTTTCCGCCGCTGTATAATCTGATTGTGGGAGTGCAACTGAAACTGTTTGGCGAATCACCGACGGCCTTTTGGCTGTGGCATCTGCTGCTGGGCTGGGCGCTGACGCTGGTTTTATACGCATTGATGACCGATTTGGGCGTCGGGCCACGCCTGGCCACCATCGGCACCTTGTTGTATATGGTGCTGCCACCGGTTGTGCTCTATGAAAACTGGCTGTTCTATTCTTACCTCGAAACGCTGCTGTTCACTCTGGCCGTGTGGAGCATGCTGCGTTTCGCGCGACAACCTGCCTGGTGGTGGAGCGGCACGCTCTTCGCCTGCAGCACAGCGCTCGCCCTGCTCAACGGCCGGATGATGTTTTACGTTTTGTTGATTGGGTTGTTTCTCTGGTGGCAGGGCCGGCGCAGCGGCCAAAAAATTATTCCGATCCGGACCATCCTGGCTTCGGCCACGCCGCTTTTGCTGATCCTATTTGTCATGGCCAAAAATGCCTGGCTGTTCGGCACCTTCACCGTGGATCCGCACTTTGGTTTTCACATGGGGAATGGCTTGATTTACTCAACTTGGGACGATCCTGAAACACACGCGGTGTGCGTGCGCGATTATCCCATTCTGCTGATTCCGCCCACCAAATTTCCGCCGCCGGAGAAAGTCGGATTGGAGCCTCCAGCGCGCACCGGCATTGCTCTGCTTGACGACCTCACCCGCTCGGGTGGTGAGCCGAACTTCCACAGTCAGTATTATTTGGAAGTCTCGAAAATGTATAGCGACGCCATCCAGGATTTCATCATCCATCATCCGCTGCTTTATGCGAAATTTGTCGGACGGGCGCTGGTGAATTACTGGGAGCCGTCGGATCATTATCTCTTTTTCCCCAAGCAAAACCTCCAGACTCTCGGCGTCTACGACACTCTCTATGATGAGGTCTATCCGGCGTTTTTTTGCTTCTACGTCGCGGGACTGATTTATGCGTTTTACATTGGCGCAAGGAACCGCTGGGGCGACGCGACGAGCCTTGCCCTTGGCTTTGCGGTTGTAACCGTGGCGTATACCATGCTGGCGGTTTTGGTGACTTACGGAGAAAACGACCGGTATAAATTCACCATCGAGCCTCTGCTATGGGTCCTGGCGATATGCATGATCCAACAGACGATGCGCAATGCGGCGAAATCTTCGCCCAACAGCCCAGCGACAAAACCGGTGTAAATCCCACCGGCTGCCTACGCTAATTCTTCGCGATGTCGTCGTCGCGTAATTTGCCTTGGAGCTGCCGGGCGAGGCGCAACTGGGCAGACTCTGAACGCAAATGCCGCAGAAAACGGGCGAACCGTTCGGCCGTGTCCAATTCCTCCAACAAACGCTGTTTTTCGAGCGTATCCTGGCAAAGGGTAAAGGCCGCCATGTCCAAAAATGTTTCCGGTTCACGCAACGAACGCAGGAAACGGATGGCGTCGGTGCTCACGGGGCCACCCAATTCGCGCCATTCGGTGAGCTGGTGCAGCAACGCCAGCCGTTGCCGACGCAATTCGGCGGCGATGGCGCCAGGGGCGGTCGGCAGCACGTCGATAGCGCAGCGGCGGTAGGGTTCCTCGCTCAGTATCTTGCGACAACGCACCCGGGCGATGCCCTGTAAAACCAGATTCGAAGTGCCGTCCGCATTTTCGTGGCAAGCGCGAATGATGCCCAGTCCGGCCACCGGGAAGGGCGGCTCAATTTGATCCGGCTCCTCCGCGCGATCAGGGTCAAGTCCGGCAACGGCAAAGAGACGATTGCCCTCGAGCGCCTCGGCCAGCATCTGCCGGTACCGCGGCTCGAAGATGTAGAGCGGCAGCAACGCCTGCGGGAACAAAGCCGTGTTCGGCAAAGTCATCACCGGCGCATCCGTGGGCAAATCGATGGGTTCAATCATGGCTTGCTCGCCTCCTGAATGGACCCAGAATAATCCCTAAAGTTGCAAAAGGAAAGCCAAGGAATCGGCCGATCTGAATTATTTTCTGCATCAGCAACGGCTTCATGCAAACGCCATGCCACTTTTCTGAATGGAACCAACAAATCAGCCGGCTACTGCCCTCTCTGCCTGTCCAACAAAGTCCAAAACCTTAAAGTGGTGGGAGAACAGGACTCGAACCGTCCGCAAAGATTTCAGAAGAAAATATAGGTCAAAAGGTTAGCCCCGGCGAACAAAAACCCGCTCCCCTTCCCTCGCCACCTAAATTAGGCCATTCTGGAGAGGACTTGGCAAAGGTTGTCCTTTCTTGGGCGAACCTGTCTGAACCACTCCGCAGTGCCATTCTGGCCCTAATTGACGCTGCCAAAGGGGGTCAGCCATGACCTCTCTATTTTGGGGAGAACTCCGCGCCGTCGGGCCGGAGGCCGCGCGAAGCGCGGCCCCGGCTCCCGGCGCGGTTCCTTGTCAATCAAGGCGCAATCCACTCTTTTGCCTGCGCCAGGTGTTTCAATTTCTCCGAAAAAACTGCAAGGCACGAAAGCGAGGGAATTCGCTGAGTACATTAAAAATGTAGCGGATGGTGCTTTTGTTAAATTTATTGGAGCCAGAAGAATCAATAGTGCGGCGGAGGTTATAGTTTTTGAAGTTAACGTGGAGCGTCCACAAAAACTTGCTCACCCTATCCATAAGCGTGAAACGCTAGCCGCCCTTTTCCCTGAAGCTGACGATAGAACCCCAGAGGTTATTGCCTTGCGTAAAGACTTCCCTTTAACGCCGCACTGCAACTTACGTGATGTGGAGTTTCCGCGAAGTCTTTGCCTTTATGAAGAGCCATTTGAGACGTTGCGTCTTACTTGGACCCCTGCACGCTTTCTCCAGCGCATACATTGGCCCCCGCGGACTCCGAACTTGGCGGGAGCATATGCGCTCACTGGAGGAGCAAGGCTTTATTCGTGTAAGACAAAATGGGAACAAGCCATTTGGATTCGTGCTTCTCGTAAATCCATTTCTCGTCATTGCAAAAAAAATCAGCGAAGGGTCACTGTCGGATCAAGCATGGATAAGTGCCTTTTTAACACGTTGCTCGGAAATTGGTGCAAAATTACCAGAATCCCTTGAAACCGCTTTGGCACGATTAAGGGAAGTTAAGTAACGATTCGGCAGTCGCCGATTAAACGCTGTCCGTCTTTATTCTGATCTGTAGCTTTCCGCCTCGGTCAGAATAAAGACGGTCGGCGTCAGGCGGCTAAGGCGAGGCTGGGTTGACGGTCGGGACGTAGACGGTGAT
>Ga0206926_1214_pt1 | contig 10735 bp, 12 predicted proteins | sample Alteio_BWOrgHeat_59_FD_152955 | JGI IMG/M metagenome (GOLD analysis project Ga0206926, IMG submission 152955) | Enriched cells from forest soil in Barre Woods Harvard Forest LTER site, Petersham, Massachusetts, United States -... | ecosystem: Environmental > Terrestrial > Soil > Temperate forest >... | reverse complement strand
CGAACTCAAAGCCGATCCGGCATTCCCCGCCTGAACGAGAGGACGCGCCTGCCGTCCCGAAAGCGGTACCAAAGGTCGCCCAGCATTTTCGCCCGACCATTTTGCGCGGACCCCACACAGAGTAAATATCTGTAAAGCTGTTGTTGAATAATCCAGATCATCTTGCAGAATGCTGGAGTTTGCCCTTGATCTGAGCTACAATTGCGCGTTGGTTGCGCGAGCGCAGAATGGTCGGACCAGATTGATGCGAAGCGAGACCGGGAAGAGCTTTGAACTCTTCTATTCACTTCAGAGGCGAAAAATGATTTCAAGAAAGCATTTCATCGTTGCCCTGCTGGCCGGATCGGCACTCGCCGCTCTCGCACTTGCGCAGGCGCCTGCTGCCGCAGGTCGCGGCGGGCGGGGCGGTCGAGCCGGAGCAGCGGGAGCGAGCGGCGCACCTGCGGGGCGCGGCGGACGCGCCGGCGGATTCACTCAGTTCACCCGGCCGCTGGCATCCCAGGACGTCATCGCGCGCGGCAAGACACTTTTTGAGGCCAACTGCGCATCCTGTCACGCCTCGGATTTCCGCGGTACCGCTAAGGGCGTGAATATCGTCCGTTCCGGTATCGCGCTGCGAGATCAGCACGGCGAACTCATTGGCGACGAACTTGGCAAACATAATCCACCGATCACTCTGGTCCCGGCGGACACGGTAGCCACGGCCGAATACGTCCACGCCGTTTTGGCGACAGCCGGCCGCCAGGGCAGGCCGCCAGGCGCGGACCCGTCCGGCCTTGAACTGAATGTCCTGGTCGGCGACATGAATGCCGGAAAGACTTACTTCGGTGCACACTGCGCGAGTTGCCATTCGATTACCGGCGACCTGAAAGGTATCGGCGCGAAGTATGCTGACGATCCGCGCGGCCAGCAGGGCGCATGGGATGCGGGTACAGGTGGTGGCGGCGGTGGCAGAGGCGGACGCGGAGGTCGTGGCGGGGAAGACGGCGGATCGGATTGGTGTGTTCTGGATGATGCCCCTGTCGATCTGGCGATAGTCGCGATTGGGGTCGCCGGGGGGCGCATCGGCAAGTTTCGGCAGACGATTGGCGACCACCATGGTTTCGAGGACTGCGAGATGTTCCAGAATTTCGGCGATCGACCACCTGGAAGGCCCGGGTTTGAACCCGTATTGTTCCGACGAAAGAGCGGATGTGCTGGCGATGAGTTTATCGCGCGTTTTCGTCAGGTAGTCGTGACAGAGTTCGCGCTCGGCTGCGGTGGGATCGAGGGGGATGGGGTTCTCCATGTTGGAAATTATAGCGGGACTGTTCTTGGTGACGACACTTGCAGGACATGCTAATCTGGCGGCGACATGAAAGCTCCATTGTTTTATCGGATTGCCGCGATCCTCATGATCGTATTTGCGGCAGGGCACACACTGAATTTCAGTCAGGTCGACCCTGCCTGGCACGCGGACGCGGTAGTGCAGGCGATGCAGTCGGTTCACTTCGACGCGTTCGGCTCGGAACAAACCTATTGGGATTTCTTCCTTGGCTTCGGCTACGTCGTCACCGCGTTAGTTTTGTTGGCGGCGATAGTCACGTGGCAATTCAGTGGACTTCCTGCTGCGGCGCTCGCGAAAATGCGGGTGAGCGCGTGGGCGTTCGCAGTTTGCTTCGCGGTGATGACCTTCCTGGCATGGCGGTATTTCTTCATCATGCCAATCGTTCTGTGCGGCGCGACTGCGGTATGCCTCGCGGTTGCGGCGTGGCTTTCCGGTAAGCCGCAGCCCGGTGCCGTCGATTGACATTTCAGGGACGAGCAAATATAGTAATCCGCAGCGCCATTCGCTGCACAAGGACCGTTCTACTTCTATGAAAATCTACCGTTCCCTTTCTGAATCCCGTCATCCCGGATTATTTGCCAGCCTTGGTTCCCTTGGTTTAGCAGTGCTGTTTCTCGCGGGAACGCTGGTGTGGTCGCAAGGCCCGCCCGCCGGCGGTGGCCGGGGCGCCAGTGGTCGCGGACGAGGCGGACCCACCGGCATTGTCGCGGCGGATTCCGAACATCCTGTCCTGAAAATCGGCACGCACGTTCCGGATTTCACGCTGCCGGGCGCCGATGGCAAGACGCATAGCCTGAAAGAATGGGCCGCAGCGAAGTATCTGATGATTGTCTTCGAGTGCAATCACTGCCCGGAATCGCAAAACTACGAAAGCCGCATCAAACAGCTCTATGAGGATTACAAGGGCAAAGGCGTTCAACTGGTTGCGATCAATCCGAACGACCCTGCATCGGTTCGTCTCGATGAACTGGGCTATACCGATCTCGAAGATTCGCTGCCGGAAATGAAGGTCCGGATGGCGGACAGGCATATTACCTGGCCGTACCTTTATGACGGCGCAACGCAGAATATCGCCACGAAATTCGGCGTGGTCGCTACGCCGCACGTGTTCATTTTCGACCAGGAGCGGAACCTGCGCTTTGAAGGGCAGATCGATAACAACCAGCGCCTGGACCTGATTACGTCGAAAGACACGCGCGCAGCCCTCGATGAATTGCTGGCAGGCAAGCCGGTGACGGTGACGGATACGCGCGTGCATGGGTGCTCCACGAAATGGAAATCGAAGCAGGTCGGTTCCCAATCGCGTGAAGCCGAGATGACCAATATCCATAGTGAGCCGGTGAAACTGGATGCGGTGGACGCCGATGGCCTGAAGAAGCTGAAAGCGAACGACACGGGCAAGGTTCAACTGGTGACTTTCTGGTCGACTAAATGCGCGGGTTGCGAAGATTCTCTTCACGCCATCGAAACGACGTGGCGGATGTACCGGCTGCGAGCTTTTACGATGGTGAGCGTGAATACCGACCCGGTCGCGAGCAAGGATGCGGTGATGGACGTCCTGAACAAGCAGCACTTCTCGACCGGAACCGGCCCGCGGTTCACCAGCCGAAATCTTCAGGCGACCGTGGATCTTGCGGCTGTTCAGGCCGCGGTAGGCGAGAAGTGGAAACCCGGCAGCCTGTTCACGATCGTGATTGGCAGTGACGGAAAAGTTCTTTACTCGAAGGAGGGCCTGATCGCGAAACCGGGGGCGTTCCCACTGGCGTCCATGGCCGATGCGACGCCTTCGCCCGAGTTGCTGACGCTGCGCCGGAGCATTCTCGCAAACATGCCCGATACCTCTGGCTATCCCGGAAACAAGGCTTACTGGGAAGAGGATTACGTGAAGATCGCGAAGAAGTAGGGTTCAGGCTAACGTTTCCCGGGGGCGAGGCGTCAGTACAGGGAGGCTTTGCATGATCCCAAAACCCATCGTCTCTGTCACGGCGGTTCTGCTGCTTTGTAGCGCGGTCGGATTGCTCGAAGCTCAGTCCACGGTGCTGCCGTCATTCGACGTCGTGTCGGTCAAGCCGAATAACTCGGACGACCAGGCAAGAGCGAATTTTCCGCTCGGCCCCGGTGACGTGTATGTTACGAACGGTGGCTATTTCACGGCTACCGGTTTTCCCCTGGCAACCTACGTCGCATTTGCTTACAAGATCATGGGCAGTGATGCGCAGGCGGTTCTTGCGCAGTTGCCCGGCTGGGCGTCCACCGAGCGCTTTGACATTCAGGCCCGCACAGATGGGGATCCAGCGAAAGATACGAAGGATCAAATGCGGCTGATGATGCGGTCGCTTCTGGCGGACCGGTTTAAGCTCACAGTTCACTACGAAACCCGCGACGCTTCTGTCTTCGCGCTGACGCTGCAGAAGCCAGATAAAATGGGCCCGCAACTCCAGGCTCATCCAGCCGGCGCGGAATGTACTACGGTGCTGGCGAACGGCGCCAACTCACCGCCTACAGGAGTTCCGGGTGGGACAGTGGAGGGCGGCTACCCGACGCAGTGTGGAGGTCTGCTGCTGCTTCCATCACCCAACGGCCGTCTTCGCGGCGGCGCGCGAAATGTCACTATGCCTTTTATCGGGAATCTACTGACAAACATAGGCGCACTCGGGCGTCCGGTGGTCGATCACACCGGGCTCAGCGGCACCTTCGATTTCGTGCTGGAGTTTTCGCCGGATCCGAGCAGCCTTACGCAGCAGTTGGGCCCCGATTTTCTGCCGGATCCGAACGGACCTTCATTTATGGATGCGGTCAAGAACCAACTTGGTCTCAAGCTGGAGTCGCAGAAAGCGTCGGCGCAGTTTCTGATGATCGATCACGTTGAGCGTCCGACAGGAAACTAGCGCTACTTTTTGGGAACGATCCGGATTTCAAACAGGTTCGGCCAAAGCTTCCCGGTGACGAACAGACGCTTGTGGACGGCATCGTACGCGATTCCGTTCAGTACATCTTCTGAACCGTTGCGATACATCGGACTGAGAATGCCGCTCATATCGATCCACCCTGTCACCGCGCCAGTTACTGGTGAAATGCGGGCGATCCGGTCGGTTTGCCAGATGTTGGCGTAAAGCTCGCCTTCCACGTATTCGAGTTCATTGACGTTGTCGATGGAGCGCGAGCCGTCGTGGACTTTGATTCTGCGGCGCTCTGCCAAGGTTTTCGGATCCCAGACGCGAATCTCGTTGCTGCCATCGTCCATGAAAATGCTGGTGGCGTTGTGGGTCAACGACCAGCCTTCGCCTTTATATTCGAACTGGCGCAATATGTGGAAGTCATTCAGGGAATAGACAAAACCGACTTCCGTCTTGTAGGTCAACTGCACGATCTGGTCGCCATTGATCGTGATGCCTTCGCCGAAATACTGATTCGAGAGGGGAATGCGCTGGACTACTTCTCCGGTCTCGAGCTTTACTTTGCGCAGCGAGGAGCGTCCGTTGAGTCCGGTGCTCTCGTAGAGGAAGCCGTCGTGATACTCCAGGCCTTCAGTAAACGCCGACCGATCGTGCGGGTACATGTGAACGATCTGGTAACCGTAAACCGGTGTGGGGCCGGCCTTCTTGGCGGTGGACTTTACCGGTGTCTGAGCAACAACGCCGCATACGATCAGCAGCGCTGCAAGAGGCAGGATGATCTTCATTGGGGGCGGGCCGCCGGTCTTTGCATGGGTTTGCAGCAATCGGGCGCACACGCATTGACTCCGCCTTCCGCAATTGCAGCCTGAACCATCTGCCGGATTGCCGTGACGAAGGTGGGGTGCGTTCCCACGGTTCCAGCGCGAACAAATTCAATAGCGCGCTCGCGGGCGATGTCGGCTGCCTCGGTATCGAGGTCGTACAAAACTTCCATGTGATCCGACAGAAAGCCGATGGGTACTACGATCAGACGTTTCGATGAGGTCTGCCGGACGTATTCACCGATGTCGGGTTCGAGCCAGGGTTGTCCAGGAGGTCCGCTGCGGCTTTGGAAAACGAGCGTCGGCTGGCCGGTCACGCCGCATTTTTCATGAACCTTTGCGCAGACCGAACGCAGTTGCTGCTCGTAAGGGCTCGATTGCGACATTGATATCGGCACGCTGTGCGCGGTGTAAACGATGTCAGCTCCGGGGAGTTGATCGAGCGCTTCCCGAACGCGCGCGGCTGCAGCTTCGATGAAGCCCGGATGGTCGAAAAACGGCTTGAGCTTATCGACTATGGGCGCGCCGGTAACTGCGCCTGTAGCCCGATCCAGATCTTCGCGATATTGCCGGCACCCGGAATACGAACCATACGCCGATGTTGCAAGTGCGAGCACGCGGTGGATTCGATCGGCACGCATTCGCTCCACTGTATCCGCGAGCATGGGGTGCCAGTTGCGATTGCCCCAATAGATGGGCAGATTCAGGCCGCTGGCGGCAAACTCGGCACGCAACGCCGCGAGCAAATCTTCGCACTGACGGTTGATCGGACTCTTGCCATCAAAGTGGTAGTAGTGTTCAGCTACTTCCAGCATCCGTTCACGCGGCACATTCTTGCCACGGAGGACGTTTTCGAGGAAGGGAATTACGTCCTCGTGTTTTTCCGGTCCGCCGAAGGAGACCAGCATAAACGCGTCGTATTGTTCAGACATTTTCAAGATGGGCATCGTCGAGCGCCTGTTCGAGAAGACCGGCGATGCGGGCGGACTTGTCTTCGATGGAGCGCAGCTGCGCTTCGGTGGTGCGCAGTTTATCGGCGAGGTGGAGACAGGCGAGCACGGCTACGCGGGTGGAATCGCCCGTGCCTGCGCGGCTGGCGATGTTGGCCATCAGCTCATCGATTTCATGAGCGACAGTTTCCACTTCGCCTGGGTCGCCATCGGCCAGCAGCGTGTAGCTCTGATTGAATATGTGAACGCGGACAGGCTGCTTCGGCATCCGAATGCTCTATCTAAATTCTACGCGTTCCGGTGTGGTGAACGGGGAAGGGCCTGCCGGAACTAGGCAGCGCCGAGTTGATCGATGTGACCGAGCAGCTTTTCGAGCCGCGACCGGACCTGCTGGCGTTCGGTGCGCATGGCTTCGAGATCGGCCGCCAGTTTCGCATTGACGTTTTGAGCTTCTTCGAGATCCACGCGCAGGGCGTCGGTAATTTTCGCCGCCGCTTCTTTTTCCTGAGCCGCGAGTCGGGCTGCTTCGTCGCGTTCCATGGTGGCCATTTCCCGGTCTTCGGCGGCTGCTTTCGCGGACGCTTCCTTCTCGTCGCGAAGACGATTGACCAGGGCTACAGCCTTCTGGATGCGTTCCTCAAGATGATCGAGGGGATCGGTTTCCTTCACGGTTGGCGCCATTTTTTGTTCGTTGGACTACGGCTTCGCGGGAGCGGGGGCGGCTGCAGCGGCGGTGGCAAGTGCGGCCTTCGCCTGCTCGATCAGCAGCGTGAACTGCGAGGCATCCGCGGTGGCGGTTTCGGCCAGAACCTTGCGGTCAAGATCGATACCAGCGAGCTTCAGGCCATGGATCAGAGTGCTGTAGGTCAAACCAGCTTCGCGGGCAGCTGCACCGATACGGACGATCCACAGTGAGCGGTATTGCCGCTTCTTCTGCTTACGGCCCGTGTAGGCGAACTTGAGCGCGCGCTCCACCGCTTCCTGTGCGGAACGGTGTAGTTTGCTCTTAGTGAGGAAGTAGCCCTTGGCAAGGGCAAGCGTTCTTGTGCGGCGATCAGACCGCTTGGTACCACGTTTAACTCTGGGCACGTTTTTCTCCTGTTGGTTATCTATTACTGAGAGTGAAGCTATGCGTCACTCATAAATGCGGCTAATCGGGCACGTGCGGTGGCACCGTTCGCTCGCTCGATCTTCCTGTTTCAACCGCGTTTGCGGTCTAGTAGGGGATCATTCGCTGCAATTTCGCCTGGTCGGAAACATCCGCGACCACCGAAGTGTGCAGCTTGTTCTTACGTTTGCGCGACTTGGACGTGAGAATGTGCCGGGCGAATGCATGTTGCCTGACGACTTTCCCCGTCCCGGTTTTTTTGAACCGTTTGGACGCACCTTTGTGTGTCTTTAGTTTTGGCATGGCTTGATTTTCCGGGAACTTTGAGGATAACACATGGGGTGGCGGGACGCCCGGAACCGCTCGGGGACGTGGTATGGGTAGAACATGCGGGTTCGACTGTTCGCCACCGTTTGCTGCTTAACTGTTGTGGCGGGGACCGCGTTTGCCCAGACCTCCAGCCCTCCGGCCTTTGAAGCCTTTGAAGTTGCCACAATTAAACCGACGCCTCCCGACTGGACGAAGGGTCGGTACATCCGAATGCTCAGCGCGCATCAGCTCGAGGCGAAGAACCACGCGCTGAAAACGCTGCTTGCGGCTGCCTACAACCTGAGTCCTCAGGCGATTTTTGGCGTTCCCGAGTGGGGCGACGCCGAGCATTACGATATTCTCGCGAAGACGCCGGGCGAAGTGCGGCCGAACCTCGACGAACAAATGACGATGATGCGCAGGCTGCTGACTGACCGGTTCGGGTTGGTTTTCCATCGCGAATGGAAGGAAATGCCGGTTTATGCCTTAACCGTGGCAAAAGGCGGCCCGAAACTGAAAGAGACAGCCATTACTCCCGAGGCCAGCCCCGAAGGCCCTCCCGCACTGGCGTTTGTCATCGCACCCGACCGGGTTTCGTTACCCGCACGAAGTGCGACCATCGGCGAGTTCGCCTCGGTGCTCCAGCGCGCAGCAATGAACCGGCCCGTTATCGATCAAACGGGTATTACCGGACGTTATGACTTCGATCTCGACTGGCTCCCCGACGACACACAGTTCGGCGGCCTGGGATTGAAGCCGAATCCGGACGCTCCGAAACCGGATCTCTGGGCGGCATTGCAGCAGCAATTAGGCCTGAAACTCGAAGCCACAAAAGGGCAAGTCGAAACGCTGGTGGTCGACAGGTATAAGCCGCCGTCCGAGAACTAACTGTTATTGGACTGAAAGCAGAACATTCAGATCACCGGAATTCTGGACGCCGTTTAACCCGGTACCTGGTGAACCGCCCACGTTGGTTTGAACGAGCAGGTCTCCGGAGGGCGCATTTTGCGGGATCGTGATGTTGATCTGGTACAACCCCGCGCCGATCAGCCCCGAGAAGGCGACAGGAGCCGGTACAAAAGTACCTGAACTGTTACCCAGGAAGATCTGCACCGTGTTGGTCGTCTTTGCCGAACTGCCGAAAACCTTGCCGGCCGGAACGGAAGGGCTGGTTGGGCCGAATCCGACACCGTAAAGCACGACGTTCTCGCCTTTTTTGGCGGGTCTGGTCTTGAAGCTGAAGGCTCCGACGGGGCCGGCCAGATCGTATGTGCCTCCTCCATAAGCGCCCGATCCGTTCGGAGTGAGGATGACTGCGGCGGCGTAGGTCGAGTTGGGCTCGAGACTGAATGACGGAGAGATACTTTCCAGATCCACCGCGGTGGTGACCGTTCCATTCGGCGTGTTGACGACAACGGGAACACAACCCGAGGCTGTATCGTCCGGTGCCTGGAGATTAATCTGGCCGGCACTGACGAACCAGAAATAAGCGGGCTTGTTGTTAATGGTGACGGTGACATTGCCAAGCGTGGTGGGGAAGTCCCCGTTCCATATGGCTGTCGCGTTTGCCAGGTTGTTGCCGTAAATGGAAATCCAGGAACCTGGCTGAACGACCGGGGTGTCGGTGTAAACGGGAACGATGCCGCTGGGGTTGACTGTCGCTACAGGGATCACGGAGCCAGCCAGGGTTAGAGAGCCTGTCATGTTGAAGGTGAAGGTCTTTGAAGACAGCACGACGGCGATCGCAGCAGTGCCTGTTCCTCCCTTACCGGCGTAGGCTCCGGTTCCACCAGTGATGGTGAGTGTCCCGTTCAGAGTGCCGCTGCTGCCGCTCGAACCGCCCCCCACCCCGGACGGGACGAGTCCGTTAAAGAATACGTTCACACTGTTGCTGGTATCAATTAAAACCTTAAATGAGAACTGAATGTTATTGGTGCAGTTGTCGTTTGACGCATTGCCGGTGAAACTGATTGCCGCTGCCCCGCCGGGCGTCAGTGTGCCGGTGCCGCTTCCGTTGATGGCGCCACCGCTGCCACTGTTTCCAGTACCGCTGAAAGCCATGGAAATTGTCTGGCCCATCATCGGAGCACTACCGACAAGAACCGTGAATAAAGCAAGTGCAAGAGTGCGAAAAAGTCCGTTCGGCATATAAGTTCTCCTCCAAGAAAATGTTACAACAAGCCCACAGTGATGTTGATTCCAGCGCTGCCAGGGTGAAGATTGACAAGCCTGAAGATGGATGCGACGCCTCTGCTATTGACCGGTTCAACGTGCTGAGCAAATTTGTTCAAGCCAGGTAGTGCGTGTCGACGAAAAAAATCCCAATATCGCCCGTTCGCCACTCCGCTCTACCGCACCAGTAACTTCCTATTCACTTTCACACTCTCGAATTTAAACCCGCTCACCGAGGAAGGCGTCATCTGATCCTTCTCCATCCTCACATTAACGTACGCTACTTTTGGCTCAGACCCAAACCGGCCAGCGCTTTTTTATCGATGCGCGCGACCACGTGCACCAGTGGATCCACCACCTCTGCAACGTCATACTGGATAGCCGTCCCCAACACCAGCGCGATTTCATTAGGATTCAACCTGTAATCGTCCGCCACCCACTGCGAAAGATTCGTCGTCGCCTGTTGCAAAGCCTCCGGCAGCGAGTTCGCGATCCCCGACGCCATCCGATACTCGGCGTTTTCCGCGCGCGGCATGTTGGTGCCCTTGCCTTTAATCAGATCCACGGAAAAGCTGAATTCCATCGAAGTCTCCAGCGCGTCGCCGGTCAACTCGCCAGCGCCCTCTGCCGCATGGCCGTCGCCGAGAAAAAGCAATGCGCCCGGATGATTCACGCCGAAGTAGAGCGTGACACCTTCACCGAACTCACGATAATCCATATTGCCGCCCCAGGACCCGAGATATCCCGACCGAAACGACTGCTGCTGGGGAGGCGCAACGCCAATACATCCCAGCATTGGCTTCAGCGGGACCGTATAGTTCTTCATGTGCTCCGACGGCTTGGTGGGGCGCGCCACTCCGTGCTCGCGATCCAGCGTCCATTCTCCCGAGAAATGATCCTCCATTTTCAGGCCGCGGAAATAGCCCGGTGCGAGCGCACTCGGCACGATCCCGGTGCCGCTGCCCGCAGTGCCGCGATTCAGGCGAAGACGCTTCAGATGGACAACCAGCGTATCGCCAGGCCATGCGCCCTCCACATAAAATGGCCCAGTCAGCGGATTACCGCCGGGGGCGCGGCGGACGCCGTTCTCGTCAATACCTCCGGCGTCGACACTCTTGGTCTCAACGGTGTCGCCCGGGAAGATATGCAGC
>Ga0206926_1213_pt1 | contig 10759 bp, 4 predicted proteins | sample Alteio_BWOrgHeat_59_FD_152955 | JGI IMG/M metagenome (GOLD analysis project Ga0206926, IMG submission 152955) | Enriched cells from forest soil in Barre Woods Harvard Forest LTER site, Petersham, Massachusetts, United States -... | ecosystem: Environmental > Terrestrial > Soil > Temperate forest > O... | reverse complement strand
TACGTTCCCTGTCATGGCAGTGGAGCCGGAGAAAGACTCCTCCTTTACATCCCCTTCATATCTGACCTTTACATCATACCAGCGTGCTATCTGTCGCATGATGACCTGGATATTGGTGCTGTTGAACTGAAAACGTCCGTTCTTCCATGCGATGGCCTCATCCGGATCTGCATCTTTTACAAGACTGATATCTCCCTGTCCGTTCCAGCTGGCCTGTTGTCCGGGTGTCAGCATCCGCTTATGCTCCAGGTTACTGAGCCTCACTGATCCATTCAGCAGGAAAGTCTTTATGGCGTCCTCTTCGGGATAGGCCATAATATTAAAGGAGGTTCCAAGGACGGTCACTTTCATGTCATTCACTTTTACCAAAAAGGGTTTTGAGGGATTTGCCGCTACTTCGAAATATCCTTCGCCCTTTAATTCCACTTCCCTGGTTCCACCCGTGAAGGCTGCCGGAAAGGTGAGAGAGCTGGCAGCATTGAGCCATACTTTCGTACCATCGGCCAGCACAACGGTATAACGGCCTCCATTGGGCGTGGATATGGTGTTGTAAGCCAGTTCCCCTTCGTGCGGCTGATCACCCCGGTAGGCCAGCTGTCCGCTGTCCATTTTAATGACCCTGATGCCCCCCTGCTGTGCCAGCTTTCCATTTGCCGCGCTATCCAGTACGATCTTCCGGCCGTTTGACAGGGTCAGGATTGCTTTATTGCCTCCTGGTATGATATTATGCGTTCTTTCTGCAGAGTCGGGTGGTAATGTTTTTTTTTCAGTCTTTTCACCTGCCAGGAATACGGAAGCAGCCAGCATAATGAGGACAGCGGCTGCGCCGGCCACCCGGTATGGCCATATCATAGACCGCAGCTTACCGCGTTGAGGGGTGATGGCGCCGGCAAGGACTCTTTCGCGCATGCCTTTGGGAGCCCGTCGGCCGGGAGCATAGCTCTCCCAGCATTCTTCCATCACCTGCAGCAAATTTTCATCGTGTTGCCCTTCCTTCAGGAGGAGCAGGAATTCCAGGCGTTCCGCTTCGGTGCATGTATCACTAAAATACCGCTGGAAAAGGTATCTGATTCTTTGTTCTGTCATTGTCTCTGCATAAAGTATATAAGTGAGACAATCGGGAGTAAAAAAGGTAGTAATGCCGGAATGAGAAAATTATAATCCTGAAAAAAGGATACAAAAGATGAACAGGGACAGGTTCTTTCTGATGTGTCTCAAGGATAAAGTGAGGTGTTTTTTTACAGTGGCGACCGTGATCTTAAGCCGGTGGGAAATTTCTTCCTGTTTAAGCCCTTCTTCCCTGCTGAGGCGATAGACCAGTCGTTGTTGAGGCGGCAGCTGGTGGATGATCCATTCTATTTTTTTGCGCAGGTCATTATAATATACCGCTGATTCTGTGGACATTTCTACTTCGCGGCTCCGGTAGGAGATCTTTTGAAGGATAAGCTCTTCCTTGCTGATGCGTTTAATGGCATTGAGGGCGCGGTGTTTGACCATGGTGAAGAGATAGGCCCGAAAATCGCTTATTTCTCCCAGCTGTGCCCGGTCTTCCCATATTCTCATGAATGTGTCCTGCAGCAAATCTTCGCTGGCAGAGTGGGATTTGGTGAGATTAAACAGAAAGCCATATAATTTATCCTCATACAGATCGTAGAGTATTTTAAAGGCTGTCTCATCCCCCATCGCCACCTGTTGCAGAAGATTCTCATTAGTATGTAGTAGTCCGGTGCTCAATGCAATCAGATTGGTGGAATAAAATTAATGTAATTTTATTCCACTTCAAAATGAAGCTATCAGGCGCTATAGGAAAGCATATGAGCAGGGAGCTTGCTAAAGGTCTATATAAACTAAAGGGTATCAGTTAGTTGTGATTGCAATGGCCGTGGTGGTAAAAATGGGCAGAATTGGCTACCTTTACGGGCTGTTTACGAAGCTTGTCTGACCTGCATTACCTTGAAAGGATCTATAACGAAATCATAAGCAATGGACATGTACGATATCTGCTGCATAGGACATATTACATTAGATAAGGTAGTAACGACACAATCCGTCGTCCACATGGCGGGAGGTACGTCCTTTTATTTTTCCAACGCCATCCGGAACATGGATCTGCGGTATGCATTGGTGACCTCACTGGGAAAAAGCGAAATGTATATTGTTGAGGATCTTCGCAGGAAAGGCATCGAAGTGGTGGCTTTACCGAGTGCATTTACCGTTTACTTTGAGAACATCTATACCAAGGACCAGGACCACCGGACGCAAAGAGTACTACAGGTGGCTGATCCCTTTACCGTTGAACAGTTGGCTGCGGTGAATGCGCAGGTATATCACCTGGGACCGTTGCTGGCCCATGATATTCCTGTGGAATTGATCCGCACTTTATCGGAGCGGGGTAAGGTGAGTCTGGATGCGCAGGGGTATTTGCGGGAAGTAAGGGGGCAGCAGGTGTGCGCCATTGACTGGCCGGCAAAAAGAGAGGCGCTCCGGTATATTCATACGCTGAAGGTCAATGAGTCGGAAATGATGGTGCTGACGGGCCATTCGGATCCGGATGTGCGTAAGGGAGCGAAGATCTTATCCGGCTGGGGTGTGAAGGAGGTCGTGATCACGCTGGGGAGCAAGGGTTCTGTTATTTATGACGGTCGTAACTTTTATGATATTCCTGCTTATCGTCCCACCACTTCCGTAGTGGATGCCACCGGCTGCGGGGACACTTATATGGCGGGGTATCTCTACCAGAGAATAAAAGGGGCAGGCCTCCAGGAAGCCGGAGAATTTGCGGCTGCGATGGCCACCTTAAAGATAGAGTCCTCGGGACCTTTTACCGGCAGCTATGATGATGTACTGCGTTTGCTGAAAAACAATATGCGTAAAATGCCCATAGCCGTCTGATCATGCTCCGGTGGAGATGATCTCAGCGAGGCGATTCAAATCTTGTTTCGAAAGTGGGCTGTGTGCCTGCCATTTTCAGAAAGACATCGAGGGGCAGCACTTCTACATTGGCGCCCATCTGATCGAGGATATTTTTGACCCTGTCGATATTATTCCATTCCCGCACATGCAGTAACAGAAAATAAGGCCGTTGTTTATTGAGGAAGGCCAGCTCTTTCAGATCAGCCACGGCATCCTTCTCCGGTCTGTTCTCATCGAGATAATAATCATAGGAGATAAAAGGACGGCCTTTTTCTGAATAAAAGGTGTAGGCAGGGGCATATCCGTTCATGAAACCGATGGCTTCGGGCATGTATTTGTAATAATCATCCACTATATAGCGGGGCAGTTCCGTATTACCTACGACGGTGGAACCTTCGGAATAGTCCATTGTCTCGAATACGTTGATATCCAGCTTACGCATGATGGTATCCGCCAGTTTTATAACGGAAGGCAGCATCTGTCGGGGGATGGCCTTGGGATACATATAACCGGGGCCGGAGAGAGAGCCAAAAAAATAGTCATTGGCGGTAGCGGAGGTGTAATAATACTCAAGCATGACGGGGGCCATCCATTGCCAGTTGATGGTCACTTCCCAGGCGTAGGGAATGCTGCCGCGACCCGGTTTACCCCAGGCTCCGAGTCCCAGGCCATCGGTCTGAACACAGGCGATATAGACTTTCTTTTGAGGAGTATAATCTTTTCCTGGTATAAGGTTATGATGATTTGAAAAAGTAAAACCGGGGGAGGTGGGTGTTTTGCTGGAGAAGCTGAGGTTGGGGAAAGTATTCAATCCTTCCACTCTCAGTCCATAATGGGAGGCCAGCGTCACATAATTCCTTTCCAGGTCCTTGGCATAACTATGCCATCCCATCACCATGGAGAGGGCGGGCATATGGCTGAATATTTTACCCGCCAGGGCGTATTCCACTGTGTCTTTGGGGTCCGTGGAAAGGTCGGTGAAAAAAGCGCCTTTTGATATGCCAAAATCGGCAATGCCCGGCATCATTTGATCGCCTGTGACCCCGCCCATCCAGACCACATAATTCTTATTACATCTTTCCCAATAATGGTCATAAGCCCATGCGTAGATCGCGGCATCGTTCATACCTGTGAATTTTCCGCGGAGATCTGTTATGGCCGGGAGACCGGCTTTTTCTACCAGTGGCAGCATATCTTCCGTGATGATGACGGCCTTTTCCAGGCCGGCCAGCGTGAAGGCAACATTCAGGGAAGTGCGGACATTCCTGTCCCATATGATATATCCTTTTACTGATCCGCGGAAGCGGCTGAGCGCCTCTGCCATGGAATTGAGCTTTTCGAAGGAGTAACCCTGGTGATGCTGATAGAAATCGAACATGGCGGGTGTCTCGCGGTAGTCATAATTATCGGGATAGAGGAAATAAAGCTGTGGGGCGTCGCTATTGGCCAACCCCTGGAGGCTCAGCAGAAAGGCATTCTCAGAAAGACCGCTTTTTACCTTCCAATTATCTGTAAGGGTCATATAACAGGCGTGCTTATTCCCTTCCTTGTAGAACACATAGGTGAGGGGATCAAAGGCCCGGGAGTCGCGTTGTACATTCAGGGTAAGCGTTTGACCGTCCTCTGACAGCGTGTAAGTGCTGGTGGTGTGTATGTCCGTTGCGCCCTGTGATACCAGCACTTTATACGTCTCCTCCACGCGGAGCACTTTTCCGGGGATCAGCCATTGGGCGGATGCTTTTTCATTTGAGCCGGGGGCCATCGAGACGCCCATGAAGACCTCGGTGGGCCAGATGCGGGTATTTACCGGGAACAGGCTGGATTTTCCATCCAGGGAAAGGTCCATGGAATCCACCCGGGGAAAACGAGCCTGCCATTGCTGTGTCAATTGAAGACGGGCCGGCTGTGTGTGAATGTTCAGCTGTAGTCCATCATAATATACCACCTGTGCGCTTTTATCGGGGATCAGCTTCCAGATACCATCCATTCCCCCTGTTCCCTGGGCAAGGGAGGCGGACCAGGCTACAAACACTAATAGACATATCGGGGTGAATGACCGGCATACTGTTTTCATTGCTCAAAACTAACGTTTATTAAAAAACACCTAAATCCGCTTATCCTAATATTTTTGTACTTTTTGACATTTCTGCAGGCGGTGAAAATTTTGTAAATTGCAGCGCTATAGTCCAAGATAAAGCCTGCCGTCAAAATGAGAAAGCCCGTCCTCCTCTTTCTGCTGTATTTTCTTAGTCTTCGCCCTCTTTTTTCACAAAATACCATTGGCATTCCGGATATCGTCAACCACGCGAAAGAGGAATATCGTGCGGGTAACCAGAATTGGGATATAGCCCAGGATGGAGACGGTATTATGTATTTCGCCAACAATGACGGGTTGCTGAGCTATGACGGTACTTTCTGGAGATTATATACCCTGCCCAATCATGTGATCGCCCGATCCGTAGCGGTGGGACATGGGCGCAGGATCTATGTCGGGGGGGCAAGAGGAATTTGGTTATTTCACTCCTGCGGGCAACGGAGAGCTGGTCTATACTTCTCTGAAGAATCGTATCCCGCAACAGGACAATGATTTTGCGGACGTATGGGATATCTGCATTTTTGGTAAGGATGTTTTTTTCCGGAGCAAGAAAAAGATCTTCAGGCTTAATAGTGATAAGATCACGGTGTATAAGAGCACCGATTGGGGCGCTTTGGGCAGCACCAATAATGGTGTTTTTGCCTATGAATTTGAAAGAGGGCTTGTGTCCTTCCGGGATGGAGAGTGGAAACCTGTGCTAAAACAGGGCAGTCTTCCTTCCCAGCCGGATGTCCGGGCCATGATCGACATCGGGAAGGACAGCCTGCTGGTGGCTTCCTTCACGCATGGGCTTTTTATCCTTCACGACAGTGTCCTTGAGAAATTCACCACACCGGCCATTGAACAGGCTGCTGCGGCCAATATATCGGGGGCTATTTTGCTGGAGCCGGACAGGCTGGCCTTGATCACCAACCTGGGAGGATGTATCATTCTCAGCAAAAAAGGAGATTTTATCCAGCGGTTTACGAAAAATGAGGGTTTGCAAAACAACAATATACAGGCCATTCACCTCGATAAGGATAATAACTGCTGGCTGGCGTTGGACAATGGTATCGATATGCTGGCATATAAGAATGCCATTACGCATATCTTCCCTGACAACGATGACAGGAATGCCGGGTATACTTCCCTTATTTATAAAGGGCGGCTTTACATGGGGGTTTCGACGGGGTTATACAGTGTTGCATTGGACACCAGCAAGGACCTCAGCTTTACAAAGGGTGTATTTACAAAGGTAGACAATACGAAGGGCCAGGTCTGGAGTCTGTCGGAGATCAATGGCCGGCTGCTGGTGGGCCATACCAAGGGCGCTTTTGCCGTAGACGGCAGCCGGGCGGTCCCTTTTGACGAGCACACGGGTTTTTGGACCTTTCTGCCTTTACAGCCTCCTGCGCAGGGCCCCGCTCCTACCATTATTGCGGGCACATATAATGGCATCAATGTGTATCACTATGATGGTCGCGACTTTATTAATATCAAGGTGCACGCCCAGTTTGAGTCGGCCAAGTTTGTCGCTATACAGGATGGTGGCCCCTCCCCTGTCGTCTGGATCGCACATTCGTATAAGGGGTTGTATAAAGTAACTTTTAATCCACAGGGGCTGCCTATGGCCTCCGTTTATCATGACAGCCGTCACATACTGTCCCATAATCACAACCATCTGTTCCGGATCCATAACCAGATCATACTGACGACGGACAAAGGTATTTTTGAATACAACAGGGACAGCAGCGACTTTATACGATCTGCCCGGCTGACAGCAATTTTTGGAGAGATCCCTCCCACCTATATCAAGGAGGACCCTTATGGTAATCTTTGGTTTGTCGCAGACAAGAAAGTAGGCGTAGTGGATATGTCCACCGGTAAGCCCCGGATGGTATACATCTCGCAGCTGGACAATCTGCTGATGGCCGGTGGCTATGAAGACATCAATATCATCGACAGCAATAATGTGCTGGTGGCTGCGGAAAAAGGTTTTTTCCATATCAACTACGCCCAATATGTCAAGCATAATCCGCTGATGCGGGTATTGATCCGGGATGTGGTCTCCATTTCCCGTAAGGATGGAGTACAGCTGGATGCGCATACCTTTAAATACCAGGGAAACTCATTGCATTTTGAGTTTTCCGCGCCTTTGTATGCACAGCAGCAGAATATAGACTATCGTTATTTTCTGAAAGGATTTGATAAAGAATGGTCTGCATGGGGCAAAAAACCGGAGAAGGACTATACTAATCTGCCGGAAGGGGATTATGTTTTCGAGGTCAAGTGCAGGAATACGGTGACCAATGAGTCTTCCGCTGCGACCTATACATTCAGGGTCCTGCCTCCCTGGTACAGGACCTGGTGGGCTTTTATTGCCTACGCTTTGGGGGCGGCCGGGCTATTGTACTGGTTTTACAAGCGCCAGCAGCGGAAATACAAACGGCTCCAGGCCCATAAGCTGCAGGAGCAGCAACGGAAATATGATGAAGAGCAGCAGCAATTGCAATTCAGGCATCAGCTGGCGTTGAGCAGGAATGAAAAGGAGATCATCCAGCTGAAGAATGAGATGTTGCAGGGAGAGATAGATCAAAAGAACAAGGAGCTGGCGGCCAATGCCATGAGCTTTGTACAGAAGGGTGAGCTGTTGTCCAGGATCAAGGAAGACCTGATGCGCATGAAAAATAATGCGGAGCTGGAAAAGGATTCAAAAGATCTTAAGAAGATCATCCGGATCATCGACAATGAGCAGGATAATCCTCATGACTGGGAGCAGTTTGCCGTTCATTTTGACAGTGTGCATACCAATTATTTGCGGGACCTGAAAGAAAGATTTCCTGATCTCACTGTTTCGGAGCTGAAGCTCTGTGCCTTTTTACGGCTGAACCTTTCTACCAAGGAGATCTCCCAGCTGATGAATATCTCCATACGCGGGGTAGAGACCAGCCGTTACCGGCTGCGTAAGAAATTGGAGCTTTCCGCGGATGCCAACCTGGTGGATTTTCTTATGACGGCATCTTCTTAAACAGCGCCTGTGTTTAATTCCCCAGCTTTTTTATCTGCAATGCATTTAATATGGGCTCACCTTCGACGGGCCTGAAGTCTATACGAATACCCTCGCCTTCGCTGGTAATGATGGTGAAATGTTCTTCCAGCGCTGCGGCTGTACCGGCGCTATCCGTTATATCGAAATGGGTCAGCAGGGGCTTGTCGTTCATATAGAGATCAAAGATCCTGCGTCCCGGTCCCGATGGTTTAGGAAAGGGCGGGTGAAGATTATAAGGCAGATTGGGGCCTGTGCTGCCGTCCAATTCTGCAAAATGGAAGATACATTCATAATGTCCTGCCGGTACATCCAGCCGAAAAGAGCTGAGACCTACTCTTTGTGTCTGGTAGACGGGGTCCTTGTCTGTGCCCTTTATATTTTTATCCGTTCCATAAGGCAGCTGGTTATTGCCGGCTATATGGAATGGCTGTCCCCCCACATAACCCCAGCTGCCGGGATGATACGGCTGTTCCGGCTGCCAGATGGCATGATCGGCTGCGTCTATAAAATATCTTTTTGCTCCCAACAGGATATTTAAAGAATGGAAAGCTGTTTGTCCTCTGGTCCATCGGTAAGGCTGTAGCTGGAAGGTGATGTCGGCGCCGTCGCTGAGAATACTTTTATCCCTGGCCCCTTTTTGCCGGCCGGACACGAGGATATGGTTGATGCCATCTGTAAAAGGCACCTGCCATATGCACCAGCCGTCCTCCACTTTTTTTACACCCAGGCTTTGTCCGTTGTTCCATAATTCAAGGCTGTCGAGGTTACTGGCGGCTTCCACGGGCTGGTAACATACTGATTGACTGCTGTCGGCAACGCCGGCGCGTAATAACCAGCTTCTGGAAGCGATGGCAACGAAGCTCTTTTCCAGCAGGCGGGCCTGATAAAAGTAATAAGGATCTTTTGGTATACGGTCGCCTGTCATCAGGCCTTTGGTATTAATATGCGGGAAGCTCTCTGCTCTTTTTTCAGAATTAAAGTCGGCCAGGATCCAGATGACACTTCCTGCTACCCAGGGTCTTTTTAACATTTCATCCCAATAATACTGATGGAAGGCGGTGGCGAACTCCACGCTTTTATCAAATCGCATAGGTGACAAACTTCGGATGCGGGCATCTGCATCTGCCCCATATTCAGTGATCATAAATGGTCTGCCGGGTAGTTCCCTGTGGTGACGGTCCAGGAAGGCGGCGAAGTCTTCCTGTTGACCGCCATACCAGCCGGAGTAAAGGTTCCAGCCCAGTAACATGGGAATATCGGTCAGGCCGGTGGAGCGGTACTTATTAAAGTCCCCATGACAGGCCATCATCGTATAGCGGTCAGGGTCTTCTTTTCGGGTGAGGCTGTCCAGTGAGCGTGCCAACAGGGCGATGTGCTGAAAATAGAGCTGCTGTCTGCTCTTATCGTTATTAAAATGTGGTCTCAGCAGGATCTCATTCATATATCCCCAGATGATGACGGCGGGGTGATTAAAATTCTGCCGGATCATTTCCTGCTGCATATGGCGGCAGCTGGCGTAGAAACTGTCCGACTCTGTGATCTCATTTACGACGGGGATCTCTACGGACGCCAGGACGCCCAGGCTGTCACATGCCTTCAGCACAGCCGGGGATTGGGGATAATGGGCGATGCGAAAGAAATTGCATCCCATTTTTTTGATGCGGATCACATCGGCTATCTGCACACTGTCAGACAGGGCATTTCCCATCTCCGGGTAGTCCTGGTGCCGGCTGATCCCTGCGAGCCTGCAATATTTTCCATTCAGGAAGAATCCTTTGTCTGCATCGAAGCGGAACCAGCGAAGGCCGACGGCGATGCAGGTTTTATCCATTATCCTCTTTGTGGCCATATCGGTCAGGGTAATGATGGCGGTATAGAGATATGGGTTATCGGGGGACCATAGATGCGGATGACGTATATTCCGGAGCGCCATCCCGAATGTCTTTTGTTCACCTGGCTGTGTACGGATGATCTGGCTATTGGTGCTGATGATATGGCCTTTTGCATCTATCAGGGTGGTAGTGATCCTGGATTGGTTTACGGTCTCTGTATGATCTACAAAGCTGCCGTTGACCTCCAGCGTGGCGTTATCCTTTGACACGAATGGCGTACGGATATAGATGCCGGGTGAGGCGTCATCGGTGCAGGAAAAATGTAATTTATTCAGGGCGACCAGGTGTACATTCCGGTAGAGACCGCCATAAAAGGTAAAATCCGCCGATAAAGGGGCGATGGTAGAGTCACTGCTGTTATCCACTCTTACAGCCAGCTCATTCGGTGTTTTTCCCCTGGTTAGCCAGGCATTGAGGGGGATGGAGAAGGCGGTGTATCCGCCGATGTGACTTCCTGCCATGGCGCCGTTGACATATACTTCAGCGTGTTGGTTAGCCCCTTCAAAATACAGGTAGAGGTCTTTTTCCTTCAGGGCCTCATCGACGGAAAAATTCCTGCAATACCAGGCCGGACCGCGATAGTAACCATCCACGTCATCCGATACGTCGGACTTGTTCCATGTATGGGGCAGGTCCACCTGTTGCCAGCTGCCGGTATTTTGAGGGGTGAGATCGGGCGTTTTCCGGAAGGCCCAGCCCTGGTTGAGGGAATAGACGATACGGGGACTTGACATATCCAATTGCGCGGATAATGGTCCGGCGGGAAAGAACATACCCACTTGAATGAGGGCACAGGATAGAATGACGCGTTGACGGATCTTACCAAACATA
>Ga0206926_1212_pt1 | contig 10767 bp, 6 predicted proteins | sample Alteio_BWOrgHeat_59_FD_152955 | JGI IMG/M metagenome (GOLD analysis project Ga0206926, IMG submission 152955) | Enriched cells from forest soil in Barre Woods Harvard Forest LTER site, Petersham, Massachusetts, United States -... | ecosystem: Environmental > Terrestrial > Soil > Temperate forest > O... | reverse complement strand
CCATATCGAACATTATCAGGTGCTGAATGGATTATTATCCCTCTGGTTTTTTCATTATCTGTTGACAAAGATCTTTCTGGTCTTTTCGGATCGGCTGCCCCCGGGAAAGGATGGACAGCATTCCTGCCGCCGCCATGGTATTATTATTCGCCCTGTTTTGCTGGCCCCTGATCAGGGGTAATGCCGCTACAGCCAATTATGACTTCATCACCAGCTGCTGCCTGGTCGTTCTGTTCATCGAAAGTTATATTGCCCGGCCATCCCCCCTGACCCCCGAAGGGATACTCTGGCCATGCTTCCTCTTCACCGTAAGAATGGTCAACGCGCCCATTTTATTGTATGCTTTATTTCTCTTTATCCTCTTACAAAAGAGGGATAAACGAACATGGCTGCTGTTCCTTCCGGCCGGCGCCTTTTTGATCATTCCTTTCATCTGGCGCAATTTTTTGCTCTCCGGTTATCCCTTTTATCCCATTTACCAGCTGGCCCCTTTTCATGCAGACTGGCAAGTCAGCAGGGCCCTCCTGGTGAAAATAGCTGATTACAATACCCACTTTAACAGAGGTGACCTGGAAACCAGCCGTTTGCCTTTCCCGGGATGGGTCCCGGCATGGTATGGGGACCAGCCATTTTATAATGAGATCCTTCTTGCTGTCATGCCGGTGTGCTGGCTGATCGTTCTTGCCCGATGGAAAAGGAACAGCGGCCGGTTTCCCCTGCATTACAGACTGCTGATGGCATTCATGATCGTACAGATCTGCTCCTGGCTCTATGTTGCCCCCGACCCGCGATTCGTCTATGGAGTGCTGCTAAGTAGCCTTTTTGCAGGGATGCTGTCCCTTCCGTTAACCCTCACACGGCAAGGCTGCAAAAGGATAATGCGGACAGGCCTGTTCGTCATGTCCGGCTTTCTTTTTATCTATACGACCAGAAAAGTGTTCGCCGATCCGGACTACAGGAACGGTCTCCTGCCTCATGCACTGCCTGTTCCTGTATCGCGCGACATCACCGTGGACCATCTTGTCCTGCATATCCCTGATAAAGTACTGGATAACTGGAACCCTCGCTGTTACGATCTGCCGCTCCCCTGTCTCTATATTAAAAATCCTTACCTGCGGGCCAGGGGAAAAAATATCAGGGATGGATTCCGGTTGGACAATGAGATGCAGCCTCAAAAAGAAGATTATATATTTCAGTAAAAACATCCTACCATGCTGATCAGTCTGTTCGCCTGGGCCTATATCTCGCTGATTTGTCTCATCTGGGGTAATATGCTGCTATCCCTCCTTTCCAGGTCCGGGGCTCCTGCTTCGAATCCTGTAAATGCCTGCCTGGTTTGCTTTGCCGGCCTTGCAGGGATCAGCGCTGTGGTGCTTTGCCTTTCACTGTTCATCCCCCTCGGACTACCGGCCCATATCCTGATCCTCGCACCCGCACTGTATCATTGCCTGAAGGCAGAACACCGAAGATCCCTCCGGCTGCAGCTACAGACACTTACCGATGGAGTTACAGCCACGGGATATTGTCTGTGGATCGCTTGCATTTTAATGGTCCTCGTGATCAGCGCTTACCATATCCAGCATCCGGATACATTGGGTTATCATGCCAGGTCTGTTTTGCTGTTTGAGAAATACAGGCCGGTGCCCGGTATAGCCAATCTCCGGCAGGAGTTGGGTCTCGTCAGCTCCTGGTTTGCCGCGCTGGCGATCTTTAAGCTGGATCTGCCGGCGTTCGATCATATCATCTTCCTCAACGGAGCCGTCCTCTGCTGGTATTTCACCTTCCTGATCCCGAAGATAACGGGGACAAAGCATGGCTGGAAGTGGCTCCTGCTCCTGGCTTTTTCCATACTGGACCCAACGGCAGTACGGTTGACGGCGGCCTCTCCCAGCCCCGATTTCATCGTCACATTGTATATCTGGTCAGCTATCTACCTGTTCGCAACGGCCCCGGATCAACAGGATGCTGCAAGACCAGACGACAGGACAACGCTGCACCTGATCGTCCTGTATTGCTTTGCAGCCATACTGATCAAGCTTTCAGCCATTGCCATTATTTTACTCGTTCCGGCAGCCATCTTTTTAACAAAAAGGGGCCGGCTCAGCAGGCTGCTGCTGCTTTATACCGGGCTGGGAACGCTTATGTTCATCCCTCTTTTCATCCGGAATATCATCTCTTCGGGATATTTGCTGTACCCTTCCTCTATCCCCGACTTTTTTCAGGTCAGCTGGAAAATGCCCGCCACAACCATCCGGCAGTTTGAAAATTATATCAATATTTTTGCCAGACTGGCCATTACCACTCCGCTGGAACACCCTGAAAGGTTTAGTTTTTTCCGCTGGGTGCCCACCTGGTGGAGCGGCCTCGGGATAACAGATCAGGTGCTGATCACAGGGATCATCATCGGAATTATCCTGAATATAGCAGGGGTATTTTTTCGCTCCGTCCGGACAAAAAGACTGCAGACAGAAGTGAGAAGCAGGATCATCCCATTATTGATCGTACTCACCGGAAGTATAGTATGGTTCCTAAAAGCGCCAAGCCCGAGATTTGGCTTCGGTATGCTGATCCCTTTATTCTATTTCCTGTTCCTGGATGGTTTTAAATACGCGGCAATAAGCTCCGCCGTATTGCGCCTGCTTATAGCGTGTTCGACGGCAGCAACCCTCAGCTTCAGCATCTACAGGTTCCTTTACTTTTTCAGCAGCCCCATGCTGCTTTCTCCTGCCGGCATCAGCAATGACGGTTATCTTCCCATCGATTGCTCGGTCTTAAAAGCAGATCTCAGTCAGGACATCATAGAAGTTCATCCGCAGACAGCATGTCCCTGTAATGGAGAGGATCAGAACAGGAAGCTTCTTCCACGCGGCCATACTGTCAGCGACGGTTTTCAATTCGGGCATTGACCCGGCCTCATCGCATGAGATACATCTTCCCGTACCCGTTATTAAAGTACTGGTCTGTATTATCACCGGCAGACTTATATTTCTCCAGCGACTTGCCATTCAGATTGGTAACCACGTGATACAAGTATACACCGTTCGCAAGACGCTGTCCAAACATATCCGTCCCATTCCATTTGAACTCCGTAATATTTCTGCCTACATGCAAGGGCCCCAGCTCCTCCTTCGTGATCTCCCGGACTATCTTTCCGGTGATCGTCAGGATCTGTATCTTGATGTTCTGGGGCACATCAGAGCCTGTTATCGTGAACACAAAAGCCGTGGAAGTAGTGAAAGGGTTCGGATAGTTCAGCATATTGGAGATCATCGCCTTGGTGATGACCTTAAAGTTTATCCGGTAAGGAGCCAGTCCAGCAGGATGCCCCAACTCATCCTTGCCGGAGACGATCAACTGGTAGTCATCACCGGAGGGATTGTATTGCTGCGTAAAGACAGGCGTAAAGTCCACCGTAGCCGTATTATCCGTGCTGCTGGTTGCCGGTGTAAACCGCACCGTGTCATTGTTGAAATTATAATTATGAATGCTTCCATCCGGGTATTTAAGCTGCAGCTTTATCAACGAAGTGTCGGTAAGCAACACATAGTTCGATAGGCTCTTTAGCTTCACCTGGATATGCGGTTTTGCAGAAACAATGTCCTCATTCAGGATATGCACGTTGTCAAAGGTCACATCCAGCGTCGGGTTGGTATTATCCCCAATGACATAGAAGTTCTTATACAAAAAGTTGTTGAAATGATACTGTTCAGGCTGATTATTGTTAGGATTTACGTTCAGGTACAAAGTGTTTAATCCGGGATAGCTCCTTGTGTCTATCTGGTAGGCCACCATGATCGTGTCCCCGCTTACCAGCGGCTTCTTTTTAGGCAGCACGATATTATGTGTTACATTACTTGCGTCTATCACCTGCAGCTGGATCAGCATGCTGTCAAATGCAGTAGGGCTGACATTCTTAAAGGCTATGGCAAAATTCAGTATCTCTCCCAGCTTAAGCGTATCCTTCGCGGTAAGCGATATATTCGGCGCCAGAGCCCCTTCCGGTGTAGGATAATCTGTGATCCTCCAGTACCTCAGCTGGTAAGGAGAACCATGGATCGTGTCCTGTGTCTGCAGCTTCAGCTGAAGATAGGGATACTTTTTAGCGTCGGCGATAGACGAAATATCATAATCCTGCTGGTTCACATTGAAATTACTCAGCAGAGTGGTGTTCCCACTGGTATCTATACCATACAGGTTCAGCAGCACATTATCCGTGGAAGGCGATTCCAGGCTGGTCCCCCGCCAATGCAGCTGACGCCATTGTTTGGCAGGACCAAACTGGGGAGATACAATGGAGCCATTCAGCGACGGCGTATTACAGTCCGCAGAAAGACCAGTCAAGTCCCCGGTCCCATTGCTGATCACGCTTTTTGGAATAAAGTTCAAATTGTTCTTCTGGTAAATAAAACTAATGGCCCTGGGTGTGGTAAAGGAATCCAGGATCTTCATCCCTACATTCAATAATGTATAATAGAGAGAGTTACCCGAACCATACAAGGTCGTATCAGCCTTCCATTGGTCTATATATACGTTGTTGGCGTCAGTCGGATCGACGTTGAACCGGATGCCGACATAGTCCCCGCTCGGGATCACATTGTTTAGAAAGTCCATGGCCGCTTTACGACTCGTGGGATTGGAATAAAGAAAATCAAAATTCCATTGCCTGCCGGCGCCGCAGGTTGCCAGCTCACTTCCGTATAAGCCGGTAGCGCCGGAATAATCATTTAGCCATGGCTTAAAAGTGGCCGAATCCAATACATTAATGATCAGTTCATTAGAATTACATCCCGGCCCTATATAAGGGTTACTGTTAATGGCCGCGTAATAGGACGCTCCATTACTCGATGCATTAGGATAGATCCCATTATGCAAATACAAATTATTGACGATCATAATGGGCGTCCAAAGCCGGCTGGCAGAGTCCATATAAAGGCTATCTCCCGTGGATTGCACGTGTTGATAAACATGCGATTGATTATATCCTCCCCAGTTGGCAGTAATGGAGTCAATATAGACAAAGGAGGCCTGGTTCCATCTGTAGGCGCTGTCACCCGTAGGCACAATGGCCACACGCCAGTAATACACCGTACTGTCCAGGTAGGAAATATGCGGATCGAATTCCAGCACACCTCCCACAGATGTCTGCGTCATAGACACCTTGCTGGATGAATTGAACAACGCCGTCGTATCTATTTGCATGGCATACTGCATGGAAGGGCTGAAAGGATTGGAGATAGAGGCAAACAGGTGCTGTGTCTTGTTATTGATAATGGCATAATTATAGGGATACACAGGGCTGGCCTCGTCCTGGTATACATAAACACTGGTGGTCACCGTGTTATTGGCAAGGGTCGTCTCGACAACATCATTGTCCGAATTGATAGTGACCGTTATGTAGTTCTGCCCTTTATCCCGGGTGGCGACAATAGGCACCACCAGGCTCACAGAGTCATCATAAATGATCCCCGGGATCCTTTTCTTCATCAGGACAGTGGAGCTTCCATCAGGATATTTTCTTGTAATAAGCACGGAAATGGAGTCATGCACCGCCTTACCCAAATTATAGAAATGAGCGCTGACCTTGAATGTATTGTCTGCAATAGAGACAAAAGAAGGTGAAATTTGTACAAGAGAGGCCTCAACATCATAATCCGGCAAGGCCCCCCTGGTTCAGTTTGAGATAGGGGTCCCCATGCGTGGTCATCTCTTCCGCATGTAGCCGGGCAAGATAGTCATTCGGAGCCGTATTGATCAATGCCTGTAAGGCATCCTTTTCGATGACGCCTATCGGTTTGCCATAGTCGGCCAGATCTATAAGATGGTAAAGATTATATAGCAGGATGTCAAGATAATTTACAATACCAAAGTGGGTACTGGCAATAAAGGCAATAGCCCCATGATCCGGCGCAAGCACATAATTCTCAGACAAGGTCTGACTGGAACTGAAACGTTGCGCATCATAAATAAAAAAGTCTCCCGCATCACAACCATTGATATAAAACACAGGGTATTTCCCCACGTTGTTATAATCCTTCGGATCATCCAGGTTATAGCCTAATACGTTATTGGCAGAGTGCCCAAAATAATTGAGTATGCTAAGACCAGAAGAAAATAAGTTCGAGATCAGGTTAGTAGGCACCTGGCTCACCTGACTGGCATTCCCATCGCATAAAGTAGATACCCTGGCCCCGTAAAGCGAGTCCGCAATAATAGCCTGGTATCCATACATATCATTACACAATATAGTGCCCAGGTAAGGCTCGCTGACCCCGGTGAGATGCAGGACATTTTTCATCCACAGCCGTCCGGCCACCGTATTGGCCGCCGTAGCCTGCGTTTGCTCATATGTTTTCAGCTTGTCGAGATAGACCTCTATCTCATCACCGGATACCACGGACAGCCTCCCTATCGGTGTCACCGGCACCGCATCCACCCCGTTATTAGCGGCCAGCTTGTTGTCCGAGGCAGGATTACCAAAAGTAGGTATGATATTCAGTCTGTCAGCCAGCGGATCGTGCAGACTATCAGTATAAAGATTATAATCCGAATAAAGCATACCATGACCTATCAGCAGCACAAACTGCGGCTTGGCAGCAAAAACAGCCCTGGCATACCGGAGAAAATTCTGTATGCACAAAGGGTCTTTTTTGATCCCGAACCCAAACTGGTCCACCAGGTCGTCGATATTGTATATCTGCGCATCAAAACTTCCGCCGGCCGCTGAGCTGCGATAACTCTTATAGTCGTTGACAGCATTCCCGCTTCCGCTTGACGTGGTATACAACATAGGATGGCTGATGATAAGATAATTACCCTGGTTGGCCGAAATAGCGTAATTCGTAAAATTGCGTGTAGTGAACGAAGTGACCGTATGTATGGTGGAAGGGTCCTCATTCACTAAAACCAGCTTCCGGGAAAGGGTCGAACCACCCAGTAAAAAAGATAAAGTATTCCCGGAGCCGACAACGGCACTGTACCGCAGCCCATTGCTCAGATCGTATAATACGGGAACAAGACTGCCCGAAACATTAAAATCAGTGATGTTCAGCAAATAACCATCTGTCTTCGCCGGCAGCTCAAAATAAAAATCAGAAGACCCGCCGAAATCATATTGGCGGGGATAGTTCAATTCATAATAAGAAGCCACCGCCCTGTCTGTCGAATTAGCACAGGAGTTGGTATACTGGATAGTCGCTGAATTGCCGGAGATCAGCCCCAATGGCACCGTCCTCGAAGTATGCAGATCGAAGAAACTGTTCATAACAGTATCTATAAGCTGCGTATTGTTGACTGCCACCTGTACATTTCGGGCATTATCCGCACAGCCGGTCATCCCAAAACTAAGAACGGCATTCGGGCTGCCGGAGCCTGTATATACATGCAGATCAGCTGATGTATTGGATAATGGACCGCCGGGCACAATGTCCTTCGAAGACCAGAACTCGCCGATGTCATAGGAAGAAGAATAAATATACTCCCCCACCACCTGCGCAAAACCAGGATTGATGACATACTTGAACCAGGCGCCCGTTGTATACATAAAGTAAGACTCAGGAGTCAGCGAGGTGCCCGTAATATCATTGTTGGTATTGGTATAATGAAAAGTGCTGCCCGTATTGTTCACCGTGAGAAAATAGGCGGCCGTATCCGTCTCCAGGCTCCAGTGCTGGGTATGCTGGTAAGCAGGGCTCCTGTACAAAGGCTGGTCGGGCGCCCCATCATTCATTTTTCCCCAGAATTCGATATAATCACTGCTGCCAGGGACGCCGCTGGCCACCGAAGTATAAATAGGCACTTCCTTGCCATTACGGAACAGCTGAAAATTCTGCACCGGTACACCGCCCAGTCCCGCAGTGGCCAAAACAGACTGAGGAATACGGTACAAGCCGGTTGTCCCCACCTTAAACTTATAATAAGTCTTACTATAGTCGATCCACTCATTGTAGTAACTCTGGGCGGTAAGATCCAGCGTCACCAATAAAAGAAGTATAGTAAAAATCCTTTTCATATTATACGGTTTCAGTAGTTTATTTCTTCTTCTCCTTTCTCCTAAGATCAACCCTCAGTGAAAACACATGCGTATACAACGGATAAGATTGATTGGCCAGGTTAGTAAAAGCATAATCTATCTGAACATCGCCCACCTTAAAACCCGCGCCTACACTGGGCTGATAGATCCATATTTTCCGGTTGTTAAGTGTATCCTTGTCATCCAGGGCCTGTTGAAAATTGTTGATGCCGCCCCTCACAAAGAATACATCCTTAAAGGATAATTCCAGCCCCAGCCGGGGATCAATGCTCACGGGATTCGTGCTGATCACTGTATTGCGACGTCCGTCAAAAGTCACATCCAGGTCAGCCTCCGCCAGCAGGCTCAGCTTCTTGCTCAGCCTGAAATTATAGCTGCCCCCCACCAATAGCTGGGGAGCGGTCAGTTCAGTTGATTTTGTGGGCACCTCATTATCGGTCATGTAGAACACCTCACGCATCTGCTCGTCTATGCTATAGGACCACGCATTGAACGTAGTGGTCACATCCTTGGCGACAATACCCAGCTTCCAGCGCTTACCGATGATCTGGGTGGCCGCATCAAATCCAAATCCCCAGGCCGTCGCAAAGCTCCCTGCCACCCGGTGGATCACTTTTGCATTGACCCCGAAATTGATCAGCTTATTACCACTCAGCTTCTCCTGCTGCGCAAGAGAAAAAAGAAAAGCATAGTCGGCAGAGGAAAAAGTGGTGATATTGTCAAAATTCACCGTCCCATCAGGCTGCACAAGAAAAATAGTATTGGGAATATCGTCTACGGCAAACCGCAGCATGGTAAATCCGATGGTCCTTTTGTTGTCCTTCAGCGGCAATACCAGGTTGGCAAAATCATATTTGCCGATACCGGCATAATATTCGGCATGCATGAGGTTCAGCTGGGGATTGTCCCTGATATTGGCAAGCGCTGCCGGGTTCCAGTAGCCGGCCGTCCCATCGGACACAGAAGCCACCTGGGCGCTGGCCATGGACATCCCCCGCGCACCGGCGCCTATATTTAGAAATTCATTGGAATATTTGGTGAATTGTGCAGAGACTGACAAGCATAGGAATAACGCTATGGCGGTTAAAAAGGGGTATATTCTTGTCATCTGACTGATATAATTCTTTAGGGGCCCTGGACATAACATCCCCTTCTCTCTTTTCAGCATAAGCCAATGGTTATGGTTTTAACATGGATGCTTTCAGGGATTTGGGTCTTTTAGGGCCTACGGGTTTTCATTTAAAAAAAGAGACTCGCAGACTGTCATGTATAACGACCTTTCATTCAGAATATTGTACCTCAAAAGGCCATTAACTACAAAGTACACGGAATACTTTAAATTTGCCGGCACAGCGCAATTTTTTGTTTGTATAAAAACAAGGGTCACAAGCCCAAATTATTGATTATCAATATGAACTTGGTAGAAGAATTAACCTGGAGAGGCATGATACAGGATATTATGCCCGGCACAAAGGAACAGCTGGAAAAAGAGATGACTTCCGGCTACATCGGATTCGATCCCACTTCCGACAGTCTGCATATCGGCAGCCTCGTCCCCATACTCCTGCTGGTACATCTGCAAAAGGCTGGACATAAGCCCGTTGCACTGGTTGGCGGCGCCACGGGCATGGTCGGGGACCCCAGCGGAAAAAGCGAAGAACGTAATCTCCTCAGCGAAGACATCCTCAATCATAACCTCAGCTGCGTAAAAAAACAGCTGGAAAAATATCTCAACTTCGACCCCGCCCTTCCCAACAGCGCAGAGATGGTCAACAACTACGACTGGTTCCGTAGTATGAGCTTCCTGGACTTTATCCGCGATGTCGGTAAACATATTACGGTTAATTATATGTCTGCAAAAGACAGTGTAAAAAAGAGATTGGAAGGCGAGAGTGGGATGAGCTTTACCGAATTTACCTATCAGCTCGTCCAGGGATACGATTTTTACTGGCTGTATACGCACAAGAACTGCAAATTACAGATGGGGGGCAGTGACCAGTGGGGAAATATTACCACCGGTACCGAGCTGATCCGGCGCAAGGGTGGCGGTGAAGCATTTGCCTTCACTTGTCCTTTGTTAAAGAAGGCGGATGGCGGTAAATTTGGCAAGACGGAAAAAGGAAATGTCTGGCTGGATCCTGAAAAGACCTCTCCTTATCTCTTCTACCAGTTCTGGCTCAACGCCACAGACTCCGATGCAGAGACATGGATCAAAATATTCACGTTCCTTTCAAAGGAAGAGATCACCGGCCTCCTGCAGCAGCACGCCGAAAAGCCTGAGGCCCGGCTGCTGCAAAAGACCCTGGCGCAGGCCGTAACTACTTTTGTACACGGTGAGGAGGGCTACGCAAAGGCCCTTGCCGATACGGAAAAAATATTCTCAAACCAGTCCGCACCCGCAGAATCCCTCAGCGAAGAGGACCTGGAATCCATGGAAGGCATCGCCCGCCATACCTTCCCCCATTCCCGCATCAACGAAGGAGTGGACGTTGTCAGCTTCCTGGCCGAATCCGGTATCCTGGCCAGCAAAGGAGAAGCGCGCAAGCTGGTGGAAGGCGGCGGCATCAGCATCAACCGTAAAAAGGTGGAGACGATAAAGTCACCCGTTGACAGCAGCCTCCTGCTTCATGGAAAATATATCCTTGTCCAGAGAGGAAAGAAAAATTATTATCTCGTAAAAGTCGATTAGATCCTGCCAGTCCGCTTGATCAAAGCCGCCCTTGCCTTCTCCGGAAGCC
>Ga0206926_1157_pt2 | contig 10768 bp, 9 predicted proteins | sample Alteio_BWOrgHeat_59_FD_152955 | JGI IMG/M metagenome (GOLD analysis project Ga0206926, IMG submission 152955) | Enriched cells from forest soil in Barre Woods Harvard Forest LTER site, Petersham, Massachusetts, United States -... | ecosystem: Environmental > Terrestrial > Soil > Temperate forest > O... | reverse complement strand
GCCACGCGAGTTCACCCGCAGCACCTCCAAACGCAGATCAGGCCGCGCCCGGGAATGTGAGCCATGAACGCCAATTGGACGTGGGTGGCCGCGCGAGCGCACGAGCGATGGGCGAGGCCCTGCGCCACCTAGGGATCCGCATCGATAAGGTGCTGTCGAGCTCAGCCTATCGAGCCCTCGAGACCGCTCGGCTGGCGCAATTTCCGGACCCCAAAACATACGACGATCTTGCCGAGGCGGGAAGGAGTCCGGAGCGGGCTGCGTCGCTGCGCGCACAAGTGGCCCTGATCCCCGATGCGGGCGCCAATACCGTCATCATCACGCACTATCCCAACATCGCGGATGCGTTCGCTGCGGACGCCAAGGATCTTGCTGAGGGTGAGGCGCTCATCTATCACCCAGACGGGCGCGGCAAGGCCCCGCTGGTGGCTCGGGTCAAGATCGAAGACTGGCCGAAGCTCGCCGCGGCCCCCTAAAGAGCCTGCTGGATACTCGCGCACTGGGGGATGTTCTGACGCTTACGCGATGGAACCATGGTATGGGCACCTAAATGCGACTCGTAGGCACGGCGTATACAGTTTTCGCGATCGCCATGATGGGCGTCGGCATAGTCGGAGTAGTGAACCGCGATCTGATGCCCGTGTGGAATCCTGTCCCCGGCACTGGAACAACACACGATCTGCTTGTCTATCTGGCAATCGTCGTCTCCCTTATTTGCGGCGTCGGCTTGCTGATTGGCCGGATGTCCGCTTCGGCTGCACGCTTGTTGCTAGCAACCCTTTTAGTTTGGATGTTGCTTTTCCGCTTGCCCAACTTTTTCCGCGAACCTCTCTTCGCAGCGTGCTGGTCCGTGTTTCCGCTCGCCGTCATGCTCAGCGCGGCGATGGTGATCTATGTCTGGATCGCCACCGCCTGGGATGCAAAAACTATTCGGCATTTCAGCGGCGAGAGCGGCCTGCGCATTGCGCGCATCCTTTACGGGCTCTCATTGGTGTTCTTTGGCATGGCGCATTTCATCGACTTGAAAGACACCCTGTCACTCGTCCCCAGCTGGCTGCCAGTTCATTCGTTCTGGGCGTATTTCACGGGGTGTACCTATATCGCCTCCGGTATTGCAGTGCTTCTGGGTGTTCTTGCACGACTGGCAGCCACATTGGCCGCTGTGCAAATCGGGTCATTTCTGTTGCTGGTGTGGATACCGATAGTGGCAGCGGGTTCCGCTGTCGCATTTCAGTGGAGCGAGACCTTTTTGAATGCGGCGCTCTTGGCGGGCGCCTGGGTGATCGCCGATTCCTACCGACACACACCTCGACCTAGGCCATCCGCCAACCCATGACCGATACAAAAATGCTTGTGAAGAAGCGATTCGCGACCGCAGCAGCGTGGCAAAGTTGGCTCGAAAGGCACCATGCGGCGTCACGCGGACTGTGGTTGGAGTTTGCGAAAAGGGAAAACGAACGGCCCTCGATTACCCATGCACAAGCGCTCGAGACTGCTCTTTGCTTTGGCTGGATCGACGGCCAAACCAAGTCCGGCCCAGATGGATGGTGGAGCCAGCGTTTCACTCCCCGCAGTGCTCGAAGCAAGTGGTCGCAGGTCAACTGCGCCGCGGTTGAACGCCTGAGAACCCAAGGTAAGCTCACGGCAGCGGGACTCGAGCAAATGGAAGCCGCAAAACGCGACGGACGCTGGTCTGCCGCGTACGCACCCCAGAGTACGATCATCGTACCCGATGATTTAGCGGCGGCGTTGGCGGCTTCTCCCATTGCGAGGAAATTCTTCGAATCACTGGACAGCAAGAACCGCTATTCAATTCTCTATCGACTGCACAGCGCAATAAAACCTGAGACTCGCGAGAGACGATTGTTGAAGTTCGTTCAAATGCTCAAAGCGGGAGAGACCTTGCACGAGCGTCCCGGCAAATCCGCTCGCCGCGCCGCTCGGAAATGAACCTGTTAGACCCGTGAATAGTTGCGGGCAGGACCAGTTTGTCGGCTGCTAAATACCGGTCAGTTTGCATAACTCCAAGTCGCAGCCCATAGCCCGTGCCAGCGACCGTCCGATTGAGCTGCTCGACGCAAATCGCGGGATACAGCAATCTTGGCCGAGTTGCCGCGCGTGTCAATGGATCCAGTTCAAGCGCCACGCTCGATTGCGGCCGGGCGCACCTTTCCTATCAGGGCGGCCAGGAATGCATCCGGGGCCGTCAGGTAAGCGAAGTGTCCAGCATCCGAAATTATGATCAATTCCTTTCTGGATGCGCGCACCTGATCGAAATAGTCGACTGCCGCTTGCGTCGGCGTGATCACGTCATCCCTGCCCTGAATGATAAAGAATGCCGTATTGAGCCGGTTTGCAGTCTTGGGCAAGTCGGTCGACATTTGATCCGCCAGCAGATGCTCAGCACTGAACTGGAAGCCATCAACAAAATCCTGGAAGTTCTTGTGGCCGGCAGTCAGTAAGGCCGGTAGCTCTGCGCGCAATGATTTGATCCACTCTCGATCAGGTGAGGCCATGACGCCCTGGAGATCGCGGCTAAAGGCAAAGTACTGACTTGCATCGCCTGGATCGGGTCGCCCAATCTTCTCCAACTGCCTGATTGTGGCATTGTCACTATCCCGGCGCGCCTTCGCCAGCAATAGATCGAATTGAATATTGACCGAGGCTTTCCAACTCGCGACTTGCGCCGTGCCCACGTAGGCAGCGAACAATTCCGGCCTCAGCTTCACCATGCCGACTGCGACGATTGATCCCCAGGAGTGGCCTAAGAGCACGATTTTCTTCTTGCCAAGCGTGCGGCAAAGATACTCGGCAACTTCTATCCCGTCTTTTGTTATACGGCTGAGCGTCATGTCCGGTGTCTTCGCACCGTAGCGGCCGTACGTGTGCCCGGCTCCGCGTTGATCCCATTGGACGACGACAAAAGTACGCTCCCAGGCCTTATACCTAGAGGCCTGTGGCCACTGGGCTTCGCCCGGGCCTCCATGCACCACCAGCAGAACCGGGTTGTTGCGATCGTCGCCCTCGATGCTGAGCCACTGATCAATGCCGCCTATGGGCACAAAAGCCGAGCGGTTTATGCCTTCCTCGTCAATCTTGGCGGCAAGAGCCGGAGATTGGATTGCACCCAATAGCAGCATGGCTGCCAGGGTTGCGATCGGCCATCGATTGACGGTTATCGTCACGTTTCACCTCTTTGATTGACTCCCTTATGAAATACGTTGGCAGCCATCCGAAAGAGTGCAGTCCTTTTTTGTCCGCTAAGTGACCGGTTAAGGATTTCCTTAAGGTGTCGCAGGGTGCAAAATCTCGACACGAGTCACTCCGGCGCGAGGCAGATAATGTCCATCTATAGGGGTCATTCCCCCAACCCGCATAGCACTGCACTGCTGGTTATCGATGCGCAGCAGTCCTTCGAACATGCACCCTATTGGACCCCAGTCGATACCCCGCTGTTCTATGATCGGCTGCAGTCGCTGATAGACGGCGCTCAAGCCCGTCAGATTCCGGTCGTACAGATCTTCCATGTCGAGGAGTCGGGCCACTTCTCGCTGGAATCCGGTTTCATCAAGCCGCTGGCCGCGCTTTCGATCCAACCCCAGGCGGTGTTCCACAAGCCGCGCCACTCGGCGCTGATCGGCAGTGGATTGCCGGTTTGGCTGATTGAGCACGGTATTCAACGACTGATCGTTTCGGGCATCCGCACCGAGCAGTGCTGCGAAACCACCACCCGCCATGCTTCGGATAGCGGCTATCAAGTCGATTACGTCAGTGAGGCCACACTGACCTTTGCAATGACGGATCGCTGCGGACGCCGTTGGAGTGCCGAGGACATCAAGGCGCGAACGGAGCTCGTGCTCGAGGGACGCTTTGCCCGCATCCTCAACGTGCAACAGGCCTTGTGTGCCGTAGACGAGGCGCGAGCTGCGTGAAGCTCGCGGGCCTCAAGGTCGTGAAGCCGAGACCCGTCGAGGTATGGGTTATCTTACCGGCGCGCGTGCTGCTATTGGATATCGCCGGCCCCTTGGAAGTCCTGCGCCGCGCGAATGCGGAACAGCGCGGGCTTCGATTTGTGGTGCGATACATTGGCGCAAACGCGCGCGTGACATCTTCCGTGGGTATACCCCTCACCGATATCGCCCCGTTTCCCGCGCGCTTACCCGAGCAGGCTATCGTCGTCGTGCCGGGATCTGCGGACGGCATTGCCTTTGCCGAAGATACTCCGCGGTCGGCGGTTGACGACGATGAGGAAGCCATCGTCAACTGGCTCAAGAGCACAGTGACCGCGGATCATACCCTGATAGCGATTTGTTCGGGGGCACTCCTGGCGGCGCGCGCCGGTATGCTGGATGGTTGCGCGTGCACCACGCATCACACGGAGTGCGAGGAGCTGCAACGCTTGGCACCCAAGGCCAAGGTGTTGGAGAACCGATTATTCGTGGTGGATGGGCAGCGCTACACCAGCGCCGGTGTGACGGCGGGACTCGATCTCATGCTGCACGTGGTCAGTTCGCTGGTGGGCCCGATTTGTGCCCTCGCGATCGCGCGCCACCTCGTATTGTATCTGCGCCGTCAGGGCGCCGACCCGCAGCTCTCGCCGTGGCTCAAGGGACGCAATCACCTGCACCCCGCAGTACATCGCGTGCAAGACGTCATCATCGCCAACCCCGCGGCTGATTGGACCTTGGCTCGCTTGGCGGATGTCGCGAGCACCAGCCCGCGACATTTGTCCCGCCTGTTCAATGAACAAACGGGCATGAGCATCACCGGCTATATCAACGGCCTGCGGGTTGCGCTGGCCCATCAGCTGCTGAAGACCAGCCGCTTGGACATTGAACGGATCGCAGAGCGAACCGGCTTCGCCTCCTCCCGGCAGCTGCGGCGAGCTTGGCGGCGTTTATATGATTCGCCGCCCATTGCGCTGCGCGACTCATAAACGCCGACTCCTACCACACCTGGCAGCGCTTCTCGGGCGGTCTGACCATCGGGGCCGATACCGCGCACGAGAACGCCTTTTGAAACTCCTGTGAGTTCGATAAAGGACCGATTACTCGAAATTTTGGCGCCGGATGGGGATCGCTGGCGACTAGCTGTCGCTGTGCCTCCAAACGCATGGCGGCGCCGGTAGCTTGTCCCCACGATATGAAGAATTGCTGTTCGGGCGTGAATCCATCGACGACCGGAACCGGATGAGCTTGCATTACGCGCTGAAGTGCCGCGTACGCGATGTGGACGCCCGCTAGATCGGCGATGGACTCGCCGAGCACCCGCCGCCCATCATGGTGCACGCCGGGCTCAATGAAATAGCCGTTGAACTGATCGACCACACATTGACTGCGTTGCTCGAATTGCATTCGATCGGCATCGGTCCACCAATTGGTCGGATATCCCTTAAGATCGTTGGCAGCACCCAAGCTATCGATGAAGTGCGTCAGATCATGCGCAAGCGCAATGCCGAACGCGCCATAGTTGACGGGGTCGGTGGCATTGGGATTGAAGAAAGGCGGTTGCAGAAGGCCCGCCGGCAGCACAATCTTATTGAGCTCCACAATGAGATAACCGTCGGCGGATGAGGGTGTCGGGGTGGGTAGCCAAAAATCTCGGGATACGGGCTTGCCGACCTGTTGCCGGTCCTCATTCACATTGAAGCGCCGGGCCGCCGCGACATTGTTCCAAAAGGCATCGCGCCGTACGCGAACGGCCGAATAGTCCGTCCAATGACCGGGATATCCCACCTGCACATCCGTCGCAGCCAGTTTCTCGAGCGCCGCCTTCTTGGTCTGCGGCGCCATCCACTGCACCGCTTCAATTCTCTCCCGCAGTGCGATTCTAAGATTGCGCACGATCTCTTGAACTTGAGCCTTCGCAGCCGGCGGGAAATACGCTTTCACGTATTGTTGAGCGAGGGCATCACCAAACGAGGCGTCGGTAGATTCCACGCAGCTCTGTGCGCGCCCCTTGGCCTCGATCCGCTTGCCGAGGTATCGCTCTTTGTAGTCGAAGGCCTCCTGGGCAAATCGCTTCGGCAGCGAAGGTGAAGCGGATTCCAGCAATTGCCACTGAAGATATGCCTTCCAAGTAGCAATGGGGGTGTCCATGAGCACCCTATCCAGCTGCTGCAGTAATTTCGGTTCCGCCACGTTGAGCGGAATCCTAGGCAACTTGGCCTCATCGAAATACGCCTCCCAATCGAAATGCGGTGCCAGGGTCTTTAGCTGCGCGAAGGTCATTATGTGGTCGGTCGCTACCGGGTCGGCAGCCGCCGCACTGTCCAACGAGGCGCCGGCGAGGCGCTTTTCGAGCGACACGATCTTGATCGCCGCCGCGTTCGCCTGAGCATCGGATATGCCGCCTAGCGTCAAAACCCTGGCGACGTGAGCCTGCAATTTCTCTCGCGCCTCTGCGAAGCGCGACTCGCTCTTTAAATAGAAGTCGCGATCCGGCAGGCCCAAGCCACCCGCAGAAATGGTCCAGACGAAATGCAGGGGATCGTGATAACCGGGCGCGCTGCTACTACCAAATGCCACCGGCACCGCGAGATCTTGAAGACGGCGAATACTGCGCTCGACATCGGCCAGTGTGCGCGCTCGATCGATCTCGGTCATCAAGGCGCTAAGTGGCGCAGCGCCGGCAGCCTCCACAGCCGACTCATCCATGCAAGACGCGTAGTGGTCGCCCGCTACTTGTTCGGCGCTTCCCGGGCGCCAATCTTTCCTACCGGCAATTGCCTCCAGCACGCTTTGTTGCCGATGCCAATTGCCGTCATGTGCGGAGAGCTTTCGACTCCATCTCTGCAGCGAAGCGGGAATGGGATTGTCTGCACGCCAATTGCCGTTCGCGAACTCGTAGAAATCCGTGCATGCCTCCACCTGACGGTTTAAGTCATGCGTCTGCACGGCTTCGAGCACGGCGTGGGCATCCGCCGTCATTCCGAGCATCGCCGCCAGCGACCAGGGAAACACAAACAATTTATGCATATGGCCCCGCACGTATCGATTGGAGCGCCATTCTGTGAGCAGTCGCGATCGATCGCGAGACACGAGACGGTCAGGCAGCGGACACAAAAAGACACAACGGATTCTTGCAGAACCACCAGGTGAATGTCGCGTCCTCTTTTGTCCGATGCCTGGCGCGGTTGAGCATTTCCGACTGCATCGAACTCCCGCAATCTTTCTGAAGATTTGATCATCAGGGGAGACGAATATGCAGCTTCATAATATTACAGCGTTCATCCACCGCCGACGGCACCTCGCTCTTTGCGCCGTGTTGGTTGCGTACTGCATGGCCGGTCTGTCATTACAGGCATCGGCGCAATCGGCGCCGTCCGCCGCGCCGGACAGCGAACTGTCCGAGATCGTGGTGACCGGTTCTATGCTTCGCCGCACGGATGTCGAGACCGAATCGCCGGTCACGGTGTTTACGGCGGAAGCGATTCAAAAGGCCGGGCTCACGACCATTGCAGACGTTGTGCGCAGTGTTTCCGCCGACAATAGCGGCACCATTCCGACCGCCTTCGGCGTCGGTTTCGCTGCGGGTTCATCCGGTGTGGCACTGCGTGGATTGACAGTCAATTCCACTTTGGTCTTGATCGATGGCCGGCGCGCGGCCCCTTATGCGCTGGCCGATGACGGGCAACGCTCCTTCGTAGATCTAAACACCATTCCGCTCGACTCCGTGGAGCGGGTGGAAGTATTGAAGGACGGTGCCTCCTCGATCTACGGAGCGGATGCCATCGCCGGCGTGGTCAATGTGATTCTCAAAAAGCAATACCAAGGCGCCGAGGTCTACGCCGAAGTGGGCAAAGGTGAACACCCGGGCGGCGGCACCGATCGCTTCACGGCGAGCTTCGGCAAGGGCGATCTGGCCACGGATCGATTCAATGCCTATTTCAATGTGGAGTATCAAGGCGACTCGCGCATCTTGGGCACTGATCGCCCGTTTCCATTCAACTCCAAGGACCTTTCCTCCATCGGCGGCAACAACAACGAAAACGGGGTCCCGGGGTCTTTCACAGGCACGAGCACGCCCGTTGTCGCGCCCGGCACGCTGATGCCCGGCGCCGCGGCCCCGGGGATTCTCAATACCACGCTCGCTGGCACATACCGCCCCTTGGGTGGGGCCTGCCGCGGCCATGGAGTTTCCGCCGCTTCCGCGCCTTCGCTGTTCAATCCCGCGCTCACCGACAACTATTGCCTGCAGAATCAAGCCGAGTTCGGCGATTTCCAGCCTGCGCAGCAGCGTATCGGCGTCTCGGCACGCTTCACAGTCAAAGTCAGCGACGACATCGATGCCTATACCAATGCGAGCTTCTACGAGAACACTGTGATAGTCGATACCCCACCCTCGCTCATCCAAGCGAGTGTGTCCCTCAATACCAATAACATCGCCTTGCCGCCGACCCTGCCCGGCGGCGGACTGAATCCCAACGATCCCTTCGCCGCCTCGGGTCAATATGCCTTGATCCAATACGCCTTCGGCGATATTCAAGCGCAAAACATTTTCAAGAACCACAATCTGCGGTGGGTGACCGGCCTCAAAGGCTCGGGATGGGGATGGGACTTCGACACCGGACTCGTGATCAACCACACCTGGCTGGGTACGGTAAATCGCGGGTTGTTGAACGGACCGGCGTTGCTGGCTGCGGTAAGCAACGGCACTTACAACTTTGTCACGCCCTCCGCGAACACCGCGGCAGAACGTGCAGCCATCGCACCCGATTTGGTCAAGAGCTCGACCACCGATTTGGATTCGCTCGATTTCAAGGCCACCCGCGACCTGATGACATTGCCGGGCGGCCCGCTCGGGGTGGCCTTGGGAAGCGAAGTGCGATACGAGGCGCAGGCCGACCCGGCACTTAACCCGAACAATGAAGTACAGGGGCTTGGCATTGCACAGACCGCGGGATCGCGTCGGGTGGAAGCGGCGTACTTCGAGTTCGGCCTCCCCATCGTCAAGATCCTGAATTTCGATGTCTCAGGGCGCTACGATCATTACTCGGATTTTGGCAGCGCGTTTACCCCGAAGGCCGGATTCAAGTTTACTCCCATCCGAGAAGTGGCGTTGCGGGGCACTTACTCCAAGGGGTTTCGTGCGCCCGCCTTCGCCGAGAATGGCTCGAGTTCTTCGGAAGGCTTCATTACCGTCACTCCATCGACTAACTTCCCGGCAGCCTTTTGCGCGCAGCACAGCGCGGCATACTGCCAATCCTATTCATTGGGATTGCTGTCATCCGCGAACCCCAATATCAAACCCGAAAAATCCGACAGCTACACGCTCGGATTGATCTTCGAGCCCTTCAAGCACTTCAGTGCATCGATTGATGCTTATGCGATTAAAAAGAATAACGTCATAGAACCGCCGAACGCCAGTGCCGCACTCATACCGTATCTGACGGGCCAACCCTTGCCTCCCGGTGCTACTGTCACACCAGACCTGCCGGATCCTGCAAATCCCACGGCGCTGCCGCGCCCGGCCGTACTAAACGGCATCTATGTAAATGAAAACTCGCTCCAAACCGATGGCATCGACATCGACTTACGCGGCGACTTCACCTTCGGCGACTACGGAAAATGGACTAGCGATGCCATAATCACGAAAATCTTCAGCTTCAAACTGGTGTTGCCAGACGGTTCCAGCCAACAGTTCGTCGGCACACAAGCGCCCTACATCTTATCGTCGGGTGCAGGAACGCCGCGTTATCGCAGCACTTGGAGCAACTCCTATGAGCTGGGTCCCGTCTCTTTGACGCTCACGACCTACTACACCAGCGGATTTGCCTCAACCGCCGTTGACTATACGGGCAGCCCGGATATATGCATATACAAGGCCAACTACTGCCACGTTGCCTCGTTCATCGACATGGACTTGACCGGGATCTATAAGGTGAATGATCACTTAACGACGTCTCTTACCGTGGCGAACCTGATAAACCGTCTGCCGCCGATCAATCCCGCGGATTACGCTGGGGTCAACTACAACCCCACCTATGCGCAGGCCGGCATCATTGGACGCTTCTTTAAACTTGGACTCGGCTACAAGTTCTGACCTAACCCCCTCGTGTCATGTCGCACGAGGAAGTTTTAGCGCCGGCGCGGGAGGCCGACGGATGGCCGGCAGGTGATGGGCTAATACCCGCATGAAGCCGCAGGGTTCTCGGGCGAGTCAATCGAACAGGCTGAGGATGCTTTGATACTTTTCGATGTAACCGCTATTTTCGCGGTTGTAAGGCGGAATGCTGACTGCCCGCACCACAGAGGCTTGCTCGCGCCAGACACAGGGACAAGTGACTGCGGAGCCCGGGGTGAGCTGGCCCGCGCGGCGCAGCTCGCCGAGCTGGATGCCCATGCGTTTGAGCGCGCGATAAAGCTTTGCGACGTTGCGCGGTCCGCCGTTATAGGCGGCGACTGCAAAGATGCCGAGCACGTCCGGATTCGTACGATAGGCGGAGCGGATTTCGCTGCTCATCTGCGATAGCTCAAGGTCCAGTAGGCAGACCGCCGCTTTCATGGCGTTCGGTAGGTTTGTCGCTCCGCGCTCGAAGTATGGGTCCAGCTGCGCGTCGCGGCAGCGGCGCACGACGAGCGAATAGGTACCGTTGCCGTGCCGATCGGTGAACTGCATGGGACCCAGTGCTTTGGCACTCGAGACGCTGTAGCGAAAGGCTTCCTCGCGCTTCAGGCCGTACTGGCTGAGGACTTCGTCGAATGCCTCTCTGCCCTTTTCGAGGAAGTCCTCGTCGTCGGTCTGTTCAATGACCGCGAGCGTCGTG
>Ga0206926_1211_pt1 | contig 10771 bp, 7 predicted proteins | sample Alteio_BWOrgHeat_59_FD_152955 | JGI IMG/M metagenome (GOLD analysis project Ga0206926, IMG submission 152955) | Enriched cells from forest soil in Barre Woods Harvard Forest LTER site, Petersham, Massachusetts, United States -... | ecosystem: Environmental > Terrestrial > Soil > Temperate forest > O... | reverse complement strand
AGTCCAGGGTGGACATTTGCCCCTTCACCACTTCCACCGGAGCAATGTTATTGGTGGCATCGAAAAGATTGGCATAAAAAAGGCCATTCTTCTTTGTGAAGAGGGAATACCTGCCTACGGGCAAACAAGTGCAGAAATGGCCCAGGCTGTCCGTTTCCACCTGTTTTACAAGAGGGGTCCGGACAGCCGAATAATAAGCAGACTGGCCCTGCCGGACGACCCGGGACAGCGGCGTCAGCTCATAAATATAAACGGTTGATCGTACCCCTTTCAAAGGACTTCGTTTTACGCGCGGGGAGGGCATTTGGTTACCCGAGACCACATAGACCGTCCCCTGTACCCCCTGCCCCCCGGGACAGGGGCAAATAACGGTATCCGTGGAAGGAAAAAGGAAATATAACAGCAAGACTGTCAGCATATTTATATCCACTCGGATGGACTTCTTTCAAGTTAGCATATAAATAGCTAAAAAGTCCATAAAAACGTTAATTTTAATACGATTTAAAAAACCTTTATGAATAAAAGCTGGACCCTCTTATCTTTAATCAGCGCCCTCCTACTCCTATCCACCGGGTATTCCCACGCCCAGGTCGTTGCCAATAAGGCGGTCCTGCAGCAAGCAAGCCAGATCCGCGCCAGAGAGGAAAATGCCATACGTAAAATGGCCCTCGACATGGCCCAAAAAAATGGCTGGCCCCTTATCCTGCGTTTTAAAAACAACAGGATAGCCACCCTTCGTGGAGTCAACAGCAGAGGTTTACCTATATACGTCACCACCACCGATAATATCATCTCAGCCGCCACCATCCGGACCAACACCTTATGGGCCGGTGGTAGCACAGGTCTCAATCTCAATGGCAGCAGCAGCTTTATGACGGGAAAGATAGCCGTATGGGACGAAGGAAAAGTAAGACCCACCCATGTGGAGCTGAATGGCAGGATCAACCAGGTGGACGGATCGGCCACCCTTAGTGATCACTCCACCCACGTATCCGGTACGATGATCGCCACCGGCGTTAATCCCAGTGCAAAAGGCATGTCCAACGGCACACACCAATTAGAGGCCTACGACTATAACAATGATGAATCTGAAATGATGGCCGCAGCCCCCAACCTGCTTGTCTCCAACCACTCTTATGCCGACATCGCCGGCTGGAACTATGACAGTGATCTCAGCCGGTGGGAATGGTATGGAGAGCCCGGTGACAGCGTGGACATTAAGTTCGGTCTTTACGACGACGATACCCGGATCTGGGATTCCATTGCTTATAACGCCCCCGGATATCTCATCTGCAAGGCAGCAGGTAACAACAGGGGAGAAACAGGTCCTGCCGCCGGATCTCCTTACTATCGGCTCAATGCCTCCGGCGCTCTCGTCGCCGCGGGTAACCGGTCAGCTGTTTTTGGCAACGCCAACTACATCAGCAACAACGACGGCTATAACATCATCGCCACCTACGGATGTTCCAAGAACGTACTCACCCTCGGCGCGGTCAATCCCATCCCCGGCGGTTATTCCCAGGTCAGCGATGTGGTGCTCGCGGATTTCAGCAGTTGGGGGCCCACAGGCGACGGACGCATAAAGCCTGACCTGGTAGCCGATGGCGTCAATGTGCTGTCCTCCATCAGCACCTCCGATAACGCCTACGATATTTACAGCGGTACATCCATGGCAACACCCGCAACAGCCGGTTCCTCCTTCCTCGCACAGGAATATTACTATAAGCTGCATACCAAATTCATGCGCGCAGCCACCCTCAAAGGCCTCCTTATCCATACTGCGGATGAAGCGGGTCCCGCACCCGGCCCGGACTACCAGTACGGCTGGGGCCTTATCAACATGCAGAAGGCGGTCTCTGTCATCACTTCCGATACAATGGCCACTAACAAGGACCAGATCATACAGGAAAATCAGCTTACCAACAGTAGCGAGGACGCCGACAGCATCACCGTCGTTGCATCCGGCAAGGTTCCCCTCACTGCTACCATTTGCTGGACGGATCCTCCCGCAGTGGACGCCGTTGTGACAGGACATAACTTCAAGGACACCGTGCGTAAACTGGTCAATGACCTTGACCTTCGCATCACGGACCTCACCACCAATACAGTCTCTATGCCCTGGGTACTGAATCCCGCCAGCCCCGCCTCCGCCGCTACCACCGGCGATAATATCCGGGATAACGTAGAAAAAATTGAAGTGGACAGCCTCATCCCCGGCAGAAGCTATAAGATCAAAATATCGCATAAAGGGACGCTGGCCCGCACAACCCAGGCCTACTCCCTGCTCATCAGCGGCGTAGGAGGTACAGCTTACTGTACTTCCACCTCTACCGGCGCGGCAGGCACGTATATCAGTAACGTCAGCTTTAGCAACGTGAATAATGCCAACATCGCAGCCTGTCACACTTATTCCGATTTCACGGGGAATGTCTCTGGCGCCCTGCCCATTGGACAGACCATCCCGCTCAATATCACTTACCAGGCCTGCTCCGGTTCCGGCGCAGCCACCCGTATTGCCGTATATATCGACTATAACAATAACGGTGTGTTCACCGATGCCGGCGAGCTTGTCGCACAAAGCGGCGCCCTCACCAGCACCACCGGTGCACAGGTTTATAGTACCAGCATCGTAGTGCCTTCAAACGTAACGGTCAATACCTTCACCCGTATGCGCATCGTTGCACAGGATGGTGCATCCTCCGCCCCCCTTTCCTGCGGCACTTACACCGCCGGTGAGACCCAGGACTACCGGGTAAGGTTCACCACCCCTTCTACGGACGTAGGCGTGGCAGACCTGGAATATCCCACAGCTACCAGCTGCGCAAGTGATTCGCAGATCGTCACCATCAGGATCCGCAACTATGGGACTACAGCCCAGAATAACGTGCCCGTCACCACCGTCGTTAAAAATGGCGCTACGACAGTAGCTACGCTTACGGCCAACTGTACGGACACTATTCCACCCAAGAGTGATGTCATCTTCACCTATAGCACCACGTTCCCGGCTGTAGGCGGCAACACCTATACCTTCACCAGCCAGACCGCGCTGGCAAGCGACCTCAACACCGGCAATGACCAGAATGTGACCAGTGTCACCGCCAGCGCCAGCACTAATACCCCCACGGGTACGGCCACCATTTGCGGCGCCAGTGGCACCAGCGCCACCCTCACCGCCACGGCTACCGGTAATGACGTACCCCTTTGGTATACCACGGCCACCGGCGGTACGCCAATAGCCGCCGGCGCCAGCGCCACTACAACGACGATCCCTTCGAATAAAACATATTACCTGGGGCTTAATGATGTGAGCAGCGCTGTCGGTCCTACCACAAAACTGACCTATGGAGGCGGACTCGGCTCTTATTTCCGTTTCGGCGGCAATTTCATCCAGTTCACCACCTATGTACCTCTCACCCTGCAAAGCGCGCGGATGTACTTTGCACATTCCGGCCAGCTGTCATTGACCCTCGCCACGCTGGCCACCTGGTCTGGCGAATCATATTCGTATTATCCGCTGTACACCACTTCCCTGGATGTATATGCAACGAAGCCCGTGCCCACGACAGCCCAGCAGACGAATATAACCACAACAGGAGACAATACGGATACCGGCGGACTCTTTAACCTGAACATCCCCGTACCCACACCCGGTACCTATATCCTGATCATTGACTGTTCAGACAGCACCAGCACCTTTGTCAATGTGCTCAACAGCGGTACCATTCCTTACCCGCTGGCTATACCCGATGTCATTTCTATTAATAAGAACAGCTTTAAGGACGACGGCAAGGCCGACAGTCTCACGTATTATAAACAATTCTACTTCCCCTTCTATGATCTGAAGGTCAGCCTTAACAGCTGTCCCGCCACGACGAGAACGACGGTGACCGCCACTACAGAGGCATCCCCTACTATCACGCTCAACGGCGGCATACTGACCAGCAGCGCAGCATCGGGTAACCAATGGTACAGGGACAGCGTCGCCATCTCCGGCGCCACCGGACAGACGGACTCGGCTATTTACTCAGGTAAATATTTCACCATCGTCACCGACCCCGTTACAGGATGTCAGCTCCAATCCAATATCATCAACTTCGTCTCTACGGGTACAAATGATCTCAGCGGCGCCACTATCGGGCTGCAGGTATCACCCAACCCCAACCCAGGCGTATTCCAGGTGATATTCAACGTGGCCACGAAGGACAACACCAGCCTGGTAGTGTATAATACCCTGGGGCAGAAAGTGTATGAGGCGGACTATCCCAATTATGTAGGAGCGTTCTCTAACCAGGTGAGTGCGGCAAATCTGGCATCGGGTGTGTATACGCTGGAGATCATCATCGGCAATACAACTTATGTCCGGCGCATACTGGTAAAAAAATAGGCAGACATGCGAATAATTTTTATATTACATCAGGCATTTGCCTGCCATAAAAATTATTCGCATGCTTCAACCCTGGCAAACAGGAAAGGTTATACGCATTGAGAACGAGACCAGCCAGACCCGGAGATTCTGGATCCAGCTGCCGGCTTGTTCTGCCTTTGACTTCCAGCCCGGCCAGTTCGTCACACTGGACCTGCCCATACACGAAAAACCCAATAAACGCTGGCGCAGCTATTCCATCGCATCCTGGCCCGATGGCACCAATGTGCTGGAACTGGTGATCGTACTGCTGGAAGGAGGAGCCGGTACTACTTATTTGTTTAATGAGATAGGCGTGGGTTCTGAGCTCATCCTCCGCGGGCCACAGGGCATCTTTACCCTCCCGGAGCCCATCGCAAAAGATATTTTCCTTATCTGTACGGGCACAGGCATTGCCCCCTTCCGGTCAATGGCACATCACCTGTTAAATCATAACATTCCCCATAAAGATATTTATCTCATTTTCGGCTGCCGTCATTTTAGTGATGCCTTATACGGTGGTGAGCTGAAGGACCTGCAGGAGCAGTTACCGGGATTTCATTATATCCCCACTTTTTCCCGGGAGACAAACACGTCAAATTCCTCCCTGGTCCGTACAGGATACGTACACGCTGTCTATGAAGAAATATGTGGCAGGATAAAAGAGCAATCACCCAATGGAGAATTGGGCCCTGCCTCTTTTTTTCTCTGTGGCTGGAAGAATATGATCGATGAAGCAAAACAGCGTATCCAGGCAATGGGGTACGACCGTAAATCCATCCACCAGGAATTATACGGATAGAGGGACATGCGGTCGGACCCAACACGTTCTACGCGTCGGTCAGTCTTACGCTTGCTTAATTAATTGGTAGCTTTTTCCTTGGAATTCTCCTTGCCATTGAGCTTCTTCATGGAGATCACGGGGATAGAATGGGCTTCTAACTGGCTTTCCAGTCTAACATATTGCCTTTGTATGTCCAATATTTCTGCATGGCTGTCAACCATTTCCCTTTCCAATTGCATTATTTTGGATTGGCACTTGGCAACTCTCACTCTGTTAATAAGAAACCCTACGACTGCTCCGACGATGACTGACACTATCAAAATAATAGGATTGATAATAAGATCAAGTGTAAACATCTTAAAAATTAGTTTAAAGTCAGAAAACAATGCGAGATGGGCTGTTCAACAGGGGATCTGCTCAGGGTTAATTTCAGGGGATAGGTAAAGGGAATGAGACCTTTATCCGGGTCAAATATAGGGATAAATTAATAGAAACCTAGTATAATTTACGATTTTATAAGTTAAAATACTGACCCCATATATGCCCCTGTATTTAGCCTGGCAGACTACAGCTGGCCCAATACCAGCCCGGGAATAGCGCTGATGGCCACCCGTTCCTGCTGCATCGTATCCCTGTGACGGATGGTCACCGTCTGGTCTTCCTTTGTCTGGTGGTCAATAGTAATACAGAATGGGGTACCGATGGCATCCATCCGACGATAGCGCTTGCCAATGGTATCTTTTTCTTCGTAAAAACACCGGAATAATGGCTTACAGGTTTCCATGACCTCCCGGGCTATTTCCGGCAACCCGTCTTTTTTGGTCAGGGGCAATACTGCCAGCTTAATAGGTGCCAGCTTTGGCGGGAACTTTAATACCACCCGGCTATCTGCTTTCTCTGGCGTGCTCAGGTCTTCTTCCGCATATGCCTCGCTCAGTACCATGAGCACCGTTCTGTCCAGCCCGATGGAGGTCTCGATGACATAGGGGATATAATTTTGGTTGATCTCCGGATCAAAATACTGCAACTTCTTTTTGCTGTATTCCTGGTGATTCTTCAGATCGAAGTCAGTACGGGAATGGATCCCTTCCACTTCCTTGAACCCGATGGGGAAGTTATATTCGATGTCACAGGCCGCATCTGCATAATGAGCCAGTTTTACATGATCATGAAACCGGTAACGCTCTGCAGGAATGCCCAGTCCCAGGTGCCATTTCATGCGCGCCTCCTTCCAATATTCATACCACTCTTTTTGTGTGCCGGGGCGGATGAAGAACTGCATTTCCATTTGCTCAAACTCGCGCATGCGGAATATAAATTGCCGGGCGACTATCTCGTTGCGAAAAGCCTTGCCTATCTGCGCGATCCCGAACGGGATCTTCATCCTTCCTGTTTTCTGTACGTTGAGGAAGTTTACAAAAATACCCTGCGCCGTCTCCGGGCGCAGATAAATCTCGCTGGCGTCCTCGGAAACGCTGCCCAATTGCGTGGAGAACATGAGATTGAACTGCCGTACATCCGTCCAGTTGGAAGTGCCGCTCACTGAACATTTGATCTTTTGCGTCTCGATCAGCTTTTTCAGCCCGTCAAAATCGCTGACAGCCAGGAGGCCGTCCATCTCCGCCTGCAGGGCATCCGCCTCCGTTTTCTTTTCTGCTTTTTCCAGCTCGTCAATACGGGCCTCTATAAGATGGTCCACACGATAGCGTTTCTTACTGTCCTTATTATCTATCATCGGATCACTGAAATTATCCACGTGTCCGCTGGCCTTCCAGGTAGTTGGGTGCATAAAGATGGCAGCATCGATCCCCACGATATTCTCATTCAGCTGTGTCATGCTCTTCCACCAGTGATCCTTGATATTCTTCTTCAGTTCACTACCATACTGACCATAATCATACACGGCGCTTAATCCGTCATAAATTTCGCTGGAAGGGAAAATAAACCCATATTCTTTACAGTGGGAAATGATTGCCTGGAATCTGTTCGTATCGTTTGCCATAGTCGGGCAAAGATATTGATGTGCCGGGAATTCGCAATTTGAAATTTAGCGAATTCCGGCAAACCGTTAATGTCTGTCCTAGCGGACAAAGCCTGACTCCGCAGGCTTTTGTGTGCCGGGAATTCGCAATTTGAAATTATATTTGTTTCCATGCCGGCTGTCCGCATCAAAGAAAGAAAAACCCCGCTGCTGGAACGCTTCGGGGTGTACTACCTGGACCTCTTTCGTAAAAAGGACCTTACCCATCGCGCCTTTGATCTGTCGGATGAACAGCTGACAGGCGCGGTGTATCATATTTCCACCCGTGGAGCTATTTTCTCCGCCCTCGCAGGGCTCATCTGCGTCTGGCCTACCGTTTATGTGGGGAATATGGCGCCCACGACACCGTGGTATCTTTTTTATTTCCGTATAGGCGCTGTCAACCTCGTCTCCATTGTCATTGAGCTGTACCTGCTTTTTCTCATTGCCCTAAAGGCGGTCCACGCCATCAGTGAGCTGATCAATATGCGGTCCCATGCAGGCGGGGACGAGCAGGACATTCTCCGGCAGGGCCCCTTCAGCATTACCAATATCCTTTCACGGGCCGCCCTGGAGATCCCGGACCCTGAGCTGCATATCCTTGGCATAGATCCATTTAAGCGCGTCTCTAAAAAAGACCTCTTATTGCTGGGACTGCTCTACAAGTGTAAGATCTTCCTCACGAACCTCATCGCCAAATGGCTGCTTCTTCATACGGCGGGTCCTACCCTTGCAGGGATCTCCATTAATTATATCGCCCTGCCTGTAGAATGCTTCTGGAATATCGTCGTCATCCGACGGGTGGTACGGGAAGCACGTCTCCGGTTATTCGGCTTTGCGCTATGTCATCATATCGCCGATGAGATCCTGGAAGAAGGCATCCTGCAAAAGCTGTCCCCCCAGGCCCGCACCGGCTGTCTCCGTGCTATCGGTAATGCAGTAGTGCTGGCCCGAAATTATCATCCCAATATGATAGTGCTGCTGCTCCGTTTTCAGCACCTCCTGCATATCAATAAAGACCATCATTATGACGACTGGGACCTCTTTCTCCAAACGCTACGCGAAGTGACGGAAGAAGAAAGATATTTTCTGCTGAATCTCTTTACCATTGCCGCCGCATTGGATGGAAGGATCTCCCGTGTAGAGGCGGAGAATATGAAGGACGCCTATGGGAAATATGATCATCTTTATCGCCCCCGGCTCATGGCGCTGACGGGTCATCTGCACGCGGGCAGGCTCAATGCCGCCGCTGCGCTTTGCAGGATAGGAGGGTCCCGCTGAGCATGCCGTTCAGGATCCTGAGCTCAACTTTTCATTATCATTATACCGTTGCGCATCCCGGATATTTTTCTTTTGAAAATTCTTTTCCAGTGCATCCGCCAGGTCCACTCCTGTCTGATTGGCAATACATAATAATACCCATAACACATCCGCCAGCTCATCGGCCAGTTCCTTCCCCTTGTCTGATTCTTTAAAGGACTGATCCCCGTATAGCCTGCTCATGAGCCGCGCCACTTCCCCCACCTCTTCCGTGAGAATGGCCATATTGGTCAGCTCACTGAAATAGCGGACACCTGTCGTGCGAATCCACTCATCCACCCTCAACTGCGCTTCATTAATTGATACAGATCGTTCCATATGTCATTTTCGGATTGATTATCAAATAGTTGACCGCGATGATCATTCCCGTACCTTCGAATCTATCAAAATAGTCACCGGTCCATCATTCACCAGCTCCACCTGCATGTCCGCGCCAAATACTCCCGTATGGATGGACTTGCCAAGATCCTCTTCTAACCGGTGGAGCATACTTTCATATAAAGGAATGGCTATTTCCGGCTTACCAGCCCGGATATAAGAAGGGCGATTCCCCTTTTTGGTGGCCGCATACAGTGTGAACTGGCTGATGAGCAGCAGGTCCCCGCCTGCATCCCGCAGGGAAATATTCATGACGCCTGCTGCGTCATTAAAAATACGGAGGTTGACAATTTTGGCGCTCAGCCATTCGATGTCTTCGGAATTGTCGGCATCTTCAATACCCAGCAAAACCAGTAGCCCTTTATCGATAGCGGCTTTTAATGTCCCGTCGATGGAGACCCCGGCCTTGCTGACCCGTTGGATCACAACACGCATTTTATACTGAAGATAAAGCCTTCGGATGAAATATATGCCGGGAATCGGCTTGGAATTTCAGCAGGGGTCTTCCCAGCACCAGCACATCGATGCCATGATCATGCAGCGCGACAACGATGGCACCTATCATGATCAGCACCAGGAGGATGGAAGCCATCCACTGCACCTGTCTGCCCAGATAATAGGAAGCGGGCCGAAAGGCAAATCGGATCATGTGTTTGCCCGCGGGCACTGACAGCCCCCGCAAAACATAATTGGTGCGGATAATGGGCACTTCGTGCGTATCTATCCATGCCCTCCACCCCCTGTCATAAAAGATCTCGCTAAACACGGCGAACCGGTCCGAGGCTGACTCGCTCCGGTAAAGGATCACATCATTGTCATTTTTTACCAGCTCAATGGTCCCCGATGAATCCGGATCCGGGTCATACACCGCTTTATCCTTGTCTGCGGCAAATAAGAGGGCCGTATCCCTGGGATGCAGATGCGTCAGCCCGTCCATGACAGCCTGGGGCGTCTGTTCAAATCGTAATTGTTTGACAAACCATACAGGGCCTAGTGATCCCGGATTACGGTATACGGAGTCCTCTCCCGTTTTCCCCTGGCGGATAATGTATTTCGTATTCAGCATATTGATGACAGGACCGCAATTGGGATAATTGAACAGCTGATGATTGATGAGGTCCTCGTAGATGCGTAGCTTGGCCGCATGATATCCTCCGATGGAATGATGAAAATAGGCCGTCATGGCACCATAGCTCAGGGCTTTATTAACACTGTCCCGGATATCCAGCACCCGGTAATATGCCTTATCCTGCAGGATCGCCTTGTCCGCATCGGAGGCGGCAAAACTCTGCTGGAACTCTTTCTTTTCCTGGTAACTGTCGCTGTTCAGATATAGCAGGTCCATTCCCATCACATCCACAAAAGCCAGTATCCCCACCCCTGCCACCAGCACCGCGGCATGCAGCTTCCCTTTGATGTACCACCCTATCAGCAGGGCTGCCCCCAGGATAAAAAGAAGACTTCGAACAATACTGTTCAGAAAAAGGCCCCGGCGGTCCTCCCTTAATCCTTCCACGAATGCCTGCATATAATGCAGGGCCCCGTTTCCGCTGGCCGAAGCCTTATGCAGCAGGTCCGCATCCATAGCGCTCCGGTAGTCATAGGTCATATATAAGACCAGCAACACCCCGAAAATACCCAGCATCGCCAGCAGGGCAAGGCGATATTTTCGCCAGAGAATGACCCGTCCTTCGCCCGCCCATTCCACGCTCTGCCAGATTTTCTGCAACGTCATCACCGCCATCATACAAAACAAAAAAGTAGGGATGACCAGGATCATGCTCGGCGCCCTGAACTTGTTATAGGAAGGAAGATATTTTAACAAAAGACCATTGAAAGACTGAAAATAACTTCCCCAGCTCATCAT
>Ga0206926_1203_pt2 | contig 10895 bp, 8 predicted proteins | sample Alteio_BWOrgHeat_59_FD_152955 | JGI IMG/M metagenome (GOLD analysis project Ga0206926, IMG submission 152955) | Enriched cells from forest soil in Barre Woods Harvard Forest LTER site, Petersham, Massachusetts, United States -... | ecosystem: Environmental > Terrestrial > Soil > Temperate forest > O... | reverse complement strand
CAGGAAGCGCTGAATCTCGCAGCGCATGTCGATTATCTGTTGCGTCATTGCTGGAAGTCGTCGATCACGGTTTCGTTGCCGCGGTTGCGCCCGGCGGCAGGGCAATTCGAGCCGAAGCACGATTTCGACGACCGGGCGTTGGTGCAGGTGATTCTTGCCTTGCGTCTTTGTTTTCCACAGGTTGGCATCGTGCTTTCGACGCGGGAATCACCTGCCTTGCGGGATCGCCTTGTGCGGCTGGGCATCACCATGATGAGCGCGGGATCGCATACCGAGCCGGGCGGTTATACCGGCGCGGGCGAGGAATCGATTCACCAGACGCAACGTGGCAAGGCGCTGCCGGTCATCGCTTCTGAAGGGGAGCATTTGAGCGCGACGGAGCAGTTTGCGATTGCCGATGAGCGGTCGCCCGCCGAGGTCTCGGCGCGGCTGCGTGAGTTGGGCCTGGAGCCGGTCTGGAAAGATTGGGATGCGGCGTTGGCGCCAGCCTCAGCATGACGTGATGTCAGCAGCCCCAAAGGGGCAATTCAAGCTAGCCCAGGGTAACACCTTGGGAAAATGAGTTGCCGTGACAAAGCCCTGAAAGGGCGTTCCAGCTTTAAAACCAGGTTGCCCTTTCAGGGCTCGGTGTAAATGGAAACATTTTCCCAGGGCGTTGCCCTGGGCTAGGGCTGGCACGCCCCTTTGGGGCTAGGATGGAATTTAATCTCTTGGGTCTAATTCTCCGAAACTTGCTTCGGCTTTGACTCGGCTGGAGGGACGCGCTCCTGCGCGTCCGCGGACGACCAAGAGGTCGTCCCTCCAAAGAAATGCCTCGGAGCTTGTTCCGCGGTTCTTTAATTCCCGTACTTTTGCAAGTCACGCGGTACCCACCAGGTGGAGATATCGAAGCAGGGGCGGGGCGTGAAAATCTTCACGTTCTGAAAGCGGTTCGAGACGAGGAGAATGACGTGCGGATTGAAGAGGAAACAGACGGGGTAATCGTCATGGATGATTTTTTGTAGCTGACGATAGATGGCGGCCCGTTTGGCGTCGTCGTATTCCAGTTTGCCCTCGGCGATGAGCTTGTCGGCTTCGGGATTTTTATAGCCGATAAAGTTGGAACTTTTCTTGATATCGGCCTCGGACCCGGACCAGAGCTGGGCCGGATCGCCATTGACGTCGAGCGCCCATGCGCCCATGACCGCATCGAATTGCCACTCATCGACCTTGGAGTACATCTGGGAGAATTCCGTCCGGGAAAGTTGGAGATCAATGCCCACTTTTTTCAACGATTCCTGGATAAGCTCGACCGCTTTTTCTCCGTCGGGACTGCCGGTCCGGTAAAGCAGGGTGAAGCTTAACTTTTGGCCGTCCTTGTAGAGAAAATTATCTCCATGGTCGTTCTTCCAGCCAGCCTCGTTGAGAAGCTGAAGCGCAAGCGTGGGATCGTAGGGCGTGGGCGGGACGTCGTGATTATAATTCGGCGATGTTGGCGGATCATAACCGGAAGTTTTGCTCGCATATTTATTGAGATAAATCTGGGCCAGGATTTCGTCGCGAGGGATGAGGAGATCGATGGCATGTCGCACGCGAATATCGGTAAACATCGGCTTCCTTAGATTGAAACCGAGATAGGAATACGCCGGATAAGGATAAACGATCTCGTGAAGCCGGCTGACCGAGCGGGTATGCTCCAGTTCCCGTTCCCATTGAATGGGAGACATTCCAGCGACTACGTCGATCTCCCCTTTTTTCAAGAGTTGTGCGGCCACATAGGGTTCCGTGATGATCTGGTAAACGAGACGATTGGGATAATGCCCCGGTCCGCCCCAATAATTTGGGTCCCGCTCAAGAACAATCTTCGAACCGGTGTCCCAACGGACAAATTTATAAGGGCCCGTGCCGACGGGATGTCGACCGAACGGGTGCTTGTTGAAGTCGGGCTCTCCCTTTTCGAGAATGTGCTTGGGAACAAGCGGCAACGTGCCGAGAGACTCGAGCGTTTTGAAATAGCGTTCCGTAGCGATGAAGCGGATGGTGTAAGGATCGAGCTCGTCGCACGACTTGATATTGGCGTAATAGCTGCGTTTGTCGGCAGCATCGACCTTGGGATCCACCAGGCGATCAAATGAGTATTTCACATCGGCGGCGGTAAACGGTTCGCCGTCCTGCCACTTCACGTCATGGCGAAGATGAAAAATGTAGATCAGTTGATCCGGAGAAATCTCATACGATTCGGCCAACTGGGGTTTCAGTTGGAGCGTGTAATTATCCATGGTCAACAGGGTCTCGAAGATGTTCGGAGAATCGATCTCCTGGGCTGTGGCGCTCGTGCATGTGATCGGATTCAGTGTATCGGGATCGGCGGCCGTTGATTGAATGACCCAGTCGCCGGTGACCGGTTGCTGATCGGCGGCACTGGTCGTTTGGGACTGCTGAGGTGGGGGAGGGGTCTCTTCTTTTCGCGAACAACCGGTCAGGACAAGCGCCATGAGCGTGATCCATCCCAAAAAACGACAACCGGAGTTTAGAACCATTCTGGTTTCAAAAATGAGCTAAAAGCCCGGATAAGTCCACGCCACATTCCGGTAAAAGAAAGCCTCACGGGAGAGAACCATTGACTATCATGGGGTTATATACCCAAGCAAATCTTAAACCAATTTAAGACGCAGAGAAATATCATATAATCAGGTAAAATAAGATGCATTTCATTATTAATAAAATATTTATGATGCTCGAATCTGGCGATTTTATGGCCTAAGATATTTAAATAATTATCATGCATCCCGAGTTTGACACTACCCCGCCCTCGACCGAAACTTAGACATGATTTTCACCCAAGAACGACTCGATCATGGAGCCCAGCTCGCCGTGGCGCAAATGCCTCACGTCGAAAGCGTCTCGGTCGGAATGTGGCTTGGCGTGGGCGGTCGGCATGAATCGAAGCGCCTCAATGGCATCTTTCATTTCTTGGAACACATGATGTTCAAGGGAACGACGAAGCGCACCGCTCGCGAAATCTCCGAAGCGGTGGAGGGCGTGGGCGGCTATCTCAATGCCTTCACGGGCGAGGAAATGACATGTTACTACGCGCGGGCCAGCGCGACGCATCTTCCCAAGGTAGTCGATGTATTAACAGACATGCTGTTGCGCGCCACTTTTCCGGCAGTGGAAATCGAACGCGAGCGCGGCGTCATCCAGGAGGAGATCCGGATGTACGAGGACCAGCCCTCGCAACTGGCGCAGGACCTCGCCACCGCGCTGCTTTGGCCCAATAACCCCTTGGGCAGACCGCTGGCCGGAACGAGCGAGAACATCCAGCGCATGAAGCGTCGCGATCTGCTCAGTTACCGGCGGAAGTTTTATCACACCGGCAATCTGCGGATCACCGTGGCGGGCAAGACCGATCTTGCCGAGGTGAAGGAATTGCTGCGGCCCCTGTTGCGCCAATTTCCGACGGGACCGCAGGCGATGTTCATACCCGTGTCGCGTCGGCAGACCAAGGCGCGCTTCGAGGTTGTTCGTAAGCCACTCGAACAGACGCAGTTCGTGATCGGATTGCGCGGGGTTTCGCGGCACGATCCGCGACGCTCGGCATTCCGACTCATGAGCGTGATTCTCGGCGAGAACATGAGTTCACGGCTGTTCCAAAACGTGCGCGAGAAGCATGGCCTCGCCTACTCCATCAGCACGGGCGTGAATTACTACCAGGAGACGGGCAGCTTCTTCATCAACGCGGGTGTGGAAAACTCGAAGACGGCGCAGGCGATCAAGCTTACGCTTCAGACCGTGGCTCAACTCGCCCGGCGCGCGCCGAGTCTGCGGGAATTGCGTCGCGCCAAGGAATACACCTTTGGCCAAATTCATCTCAGCCTGGAAAGCACCGACAACCAGATGATGTGGCTTGGTGAGGGTTTGCTTGGCCACAATCGTGTCATCAATCCGGACAAGCTCATTCGGCAGATCGAGGCGGTGACGCCCGAGGAAGTTCGCGCGGCGGCGGCACTGCTGGTGCATGACGAACGGTTGAATATCGCGGTAGTCAGTCCCACGGCGGAGTTGGCGGAGATTGAGGCGGTTGCGAAGTTTTGAGGTAAATTAGCTCCGGTAGATCGCGTGAGTGCCGATATCGACGCTCACAATATTTTCGCCATCCACATAAAAGATGGATCGCAAATCGTCCTCTACCCGCACCGCATAGATGGTCTTTTTATAAAGTGCGGACAGATGATGAATTTTATGGGTGTGCAATCGCGGGTCGAACGGGTTCTTCTTGAAAAGCACAAAGACCTTTTTGGCCGACCGCTTTTGTGTCGCGGATAATTTGGAAAGAGCCTTACGGAAAGCGGGCGTGGTCTTAAACCGATAGATCACGGGGCATCGAGTTCCTTCAGTGCCTCATCCATTTCGATCAATTCGCCTCGTTCCGCCTCAGCCATGCTTTGACGTAATGATTCGGGGACATCTGCTTCTGTGAGTTGCACGAGTTTTTCCACCAAGCGCAAGCGGTCTTCACTCGGCAAAGCTTCAATTTCGTGCAGGAGTTCGGTGACGCCCATAACTGGAAGGTAGGCCTGATCGGTTTTCAGGACAAGTTGCATATTGAGAGCCAAACTTTAACATGGTCTTATGTCGTCCCCTTTTATCTCTCTCAATTCCTGGAACCAGCCGGGGGCGATTCTGCAGGCGGCGGAGCCGGAGGAAATCATCGAAGGTGGCCCGGAGGAGTGGGGCCGGCTGCGGGAAGTGCTGGCACGGCGGCGGAAAACGGGTCGCGACTCGATTCATCCGCAAAGCGCGGCGGTGGGATATATTACTTACGAGGGCGCGTTTCGGTTTGCGTGGTTTCCGAAGATATCCGTGCTTGCGGAAAATGGCTTTAGCAGTTTGTGGAAGGAAAGGACTGATCGCTTCCTGTCGCCTTCGGCGACCCGGGCAACTAGTAGCCCGGGCCACCCATCCAGTTGGCAATCGAACCAGACGCGCACGGAATTCGAGGCGCGGGTGACGCGGGCACAGGAATACATTGCCGCGGGCGATATTTACCAGGCGAACCTGGCACAGAAATTCAATACGCGCTTTACCGGAAATCCATATCGCCTTTTCGAGCATCTGCTGGCGCGAAGTCCGGCGCCGGGCGGGGCATTTCTCGATTTTGGCGATACGCATATTCTTTCAGCATCGCCGGAACTTTTTCTGCGCATTCGTGGACGGCATATCACGACGCGCCCCATCAAAGGGACGCGTCCGCGCAGTCGCGATCCGGTCCGCGATGAGCAGCTTGCCTTCGAGTTACAGACCGATCCGAAAGAACTGGCCGAGTTGGTGATGATCACCGACCTCGAGCGCAACGATCTCGGGCGCATCTGCGACTACGGAAGTGTGACCGTCACTCAACTCATGCAACTGGAACGATACGCGCAGGTCTTTCATTTGGTTTCCACCATTGAGGGGATGCTGCGGCCTGGTGTCGATGCGCTCGACGCAGTGCGGGCCTGTATTCCGGGCGGCTCGATCAGCGGTGCGCCCAAAAAGAGAGCGTGTGAAATCATCAAGGAACTGGAGCCGTGTTCTCGCGGGATTTACACGGGGCTCATCGGATATTTCGACGACAACGGTGATGCGGCGTTCAGCATCGCGATCCGCACCATGGTCTTAGAGGGCGAAGATTTGCATTTCTCCGTTGGAAGCGGAATTACGGCGGGTTCCGTTCCTTCGCGCGAATATGAGGAGACGCTGCACAAGGCGGCGGGGTTGGAGATGGCGCTGGAGGCTTATAGGGAACAGTTGGTCCCGACACGCGCTGTATAAATTCGGTCATCCTGAGCCTGTCGAAGGATCATGCGTATTGGGCATTGCCGATCATGTTTGGAGCTTGGAAGAGGTGATCAGGCTGCTTAACTCGAAGGATGACCCCGCGCACATCACGGTTTTGGAGATTCCGCCTGTGGATTCGGCTGAAACCGTCATTAAGATCGCGCTTGCAGCAAAGGCGAAGCAATGAAAATACTCATAATTAATACCCACCTCACCTATGCCGGATGGTCTGAGGGCAAGCTGAACCTCGCTTTCATGGATGTTGCGAAGGAATTTTTTGCGGAGCGTGGACATCCAGTCGCCGAGACTTTTGTCGAGCGTGGTTATGAGCCGGAGGCGGAAGTGCAAAAGCATGTAGCCGCTGACTTAGTCATCCTCCAAACTCCGGTGAACTGGTTCTCTGCACCATGGATTTACAAGAAATACGTGGACGAGGTCTTCAATGTCGGATTGTCGACTAAGGCTTTGCTCGAAGGCGATGGACGCACACGCGAAGACCTCAGTCGCCAGTACGGAACGGGCGGCAAAATGCAGGGGAAAAAGTTCATGATTTCCGCGACTTGGAATGCCCCGAGAGAAACCTTCGATAACCCAAACAGCACATTATATGCAGGCAAGGGGACAGATGACCTGTTCCTTCACATTACTTCCAACTACAAGTTTATGGGCTACGACATTTGTCCGGATTTTGGTGTCTTCGATATTTACAAGAGCCCCGACATCCCGCGTGCAATGGAAAACTATAGGAGGCATTTGGAGAAACACTGCCTGTGAACCTTCAAAATAGGACACTACCGAAAAATGGCTATTGTTTGCTGGCGATATGTCGGCTGGCATGATGGAGGAAGTGAGGATCACCGGTGACCTCCTGTGCGCGTTGCGCACCCGGACAACGAGTTGTCCGGGCCACCCGAGAAAGACTGCCGCTGCATTCAATAACTTAAGATGAACGGACCGGCTTGGCGCACGGCTTCGGACAGGCCTGATTTTTTTCGTACGTCCGCCAAGCTTGCGCGTTGCACGCGGGCCAATGCGCCAGGCGCGTCACCGGTCCGCAAGGCTTCACGATAAAAGGCCTGCATCAGGTCGGCTGTCCCGGAATCCTCCACCGGCCAGAGTGTCATCAATAAATTTTGTGTGCCCGCTTCGGCAAAACCGCGCCGCAAACCAAAGACGCCCTCTCCAGCCTGCGCCTCACCGCCGCCGGTATCGCACGCCGACAACACGACCAGCCAGGTATGATCGAGATTCAAATTGGCGACGTCCTGCGCCGTTAAGAGACCATCATTGTCCGGCGGAGGAAAAATTCCCTTCTTCCAATCCTGCAGTGTCACGGAAGCGCCCGCCAGCGCGAGCAAACTGCGCGACATCGCCTGCCCGGCCGGAACCCTGCTTCCATCCAGGCCCGGCGGCAGATTGGGTACATCGTCTGCGGAAAGATAAAGCCCGTGCGTCGCAAGGTGCAGGGCATCCGGCGAATCCTGCTTGATGAGATTCGCTTTGGAAGCGTCCAGCCCCTGATAGACTTGGACCGCCATTCCGTCCGTTTTTGCCTCCGCCTGTAAAAAGGAGGCTTCCCGTTCCGTCCCCGGTAACGATGCCAACAAATCATCCTCTCTCACCGTAACTTTGGGCCCGCTCTCTCCCGCCGGATTCGACAAGCGGCTGTACGCGGGATTGGCGAAAATAACCATTCGGCGATGCTCCAGGACGCTTTTTGACGTCGCATGCGAACGCTCCAATAAATCGCGGCCGCTCGAGACATAATCCAAGTCGAAGTCCCCGGCAAAAAAGTCGTCCTGTGCATCGAGCAGCGTGGCAAAGGAAACGAAATTGAGGTTCCCGTCCGGACTAAGTATCAACCGATGGATTCCCGGCGGCAACACGGCTACGACCGGCGCGCATAAGGATTGCTCAAGTTTCCGCAGGACTTCGGTCAACACAGCCTCGCGCACCCGCTTGCGCATATATTTCTGATCGGTTCGCACTTGGACATCAATTCCCGCTGCCGGACCAAGCTCGACCCAACGCGTCGGCGAATCGCGGGTCAACACAATGGCGCCATATGCCGGTTCGTAACCGAGATGTCCCGTGTAGCGGTTGTATGCCACAAATTCGACAAGCGCCGCGTCCTTCGGCAACGCGTTCCGCACATCCGATACATCGGTGGCCAGGGCGCGGCGTGTCCGACCGCTTCCGATCCCTTTTTCCGCGAGACTCGCCTCGAGTTGTTGCTCTTCCTTCTCCATCTGTTTGCGATCCGCAAGAGCGCCGGGAGAATCGGAGAAATCCGCGCCCGAGGCATCTTCCTGCGCGCGCAATAACCGGGCCGAAAGCAACCGCTGTTTTTCCATCAGGGCCCGCACATCGGGATCACGAGCGGCCCGCGCCACGGCTTCATCTTCAAGCAACGAATCGAGCACCACTCCCTTCGTCCTCAAGACCATCTGCGCGAGAAGATCGGCGTCGCCCAACGCCGCGGGCAGGTCGCACGGTTCGATGGTCTTTGCAAAATCCATCCGCTGCCGCTCTGCCGTAAAGGTGAAGACACCGTTAAGCGCGTTCTGCTGCGCCTCCGCCACATCGTGGGCCAATTGCGCCGCATCGTCCCGCTGGCCCAATTCCAATTTCAGATAGGCCAGGTCGGCGGTGATTTCCAGCGTGTCGGGATGATTGTCCCCGAGCGCCTCCTGGTCGATCTTCAGTGCCTGTTGATAGAGCGGCAACGCCTCCTGCAATCGGCCCTGCTCATGCTCATGCCGGGCCAGCGCCCCCAGGCTGGCCGCATATTCGGGATGCTCCGCGCCCAGCGTCCGGCGACGAGTCTCCAGCGAATGCACCAGCAACGGCTCCGCCTTGTCGTGGAGTTTCAAACGATCATACAGGAGGCCGAGCTGCATCATGCTTCGCGCCACGTCGGGATCGTCAGGCGGGTAGGTCTTTTCCTGCATCTCCACCGCGCGCACCAAAAGCGGCTTCGCGCGGGCGTCATCCCCCTCGCGCACGTACACCAGCCCGAGTTGGCTCAACGTCTTGATGATCGTGGGATGGTCAGCCGGAAGCCGGGCCTCGCGAATGGCCAATGCACGCTGAAAATAATCCTGGGCCTCGTCGTAATCGCCCAAGCTGCTGTCGAGCAGCGCGAGATTATTCAACGTGGCCGCAACCGCCAGGCTCTTGGGACCGAACGCCTTTTCTCGCACTGCCAGTGCCTGTGTGAAGAGTTTTTGCGCGGGCGCATAATCGCCCATGATCCAATACAGCGTGGCCAGGTTGTTCCATGTCGTCGCGGTATCCGGATTTTCCATGCCGAGCACTTTTTCGCGGATCGCGATGGCCTGCTGATAAAAGGCCTCGGCCAGCGTGAGGTTGTTTCGATTTTCCTCCAGCGAGCCTAGTGCATTCAGTACCTCCGCGACTGGTGCCGTCTCCTGGCCAAGCAGACGCTGGCGAATCTCCACGCACCGGTCGAGCGCCTCCTGGGCACGCTCATAATGACCGAGATTATTGTAAAACCAGCCCAAGCTCAGCAGCGCATCCGAGACCGCCAGCGATTGCTTGCCCGAATGCTCCTCCTGCAAATGAAGAACGCGCAGGCGCAGTTTTTCGGCTTGATCGAATTCATGCGCGCGTAACTGCGCATCGGCTTCATCCGTCAGTGCTTGGATCTGTTCTGGCACATCTCCTCGCGCCTCAGCTTGCTGGGCCTGTTTCTGCGCCTTGATCAGGATCTCCTCGTTCGTCTGGGCAGAGGGCACGGTTATCGGTATTGCAACTGTTGTTGGATTAGCTCCTTGCGTTATCGAACTTTCCGTCGATAATGAGATCAAGATACAAAGTGACACCGGGCCAAAATAAGGGATGCGCATGAGGTGAATCTTTGGCGACACTAGCTTCGCTCTAGTCTCGCCACAAGATGTCGTGCAAACGCTTCCCCTTATTTAGAAATGGTTGTCAACTTGGCACGCGTTATGCAACAAAATGATTTAGGAGCACTATGAAGTTTGATTCCACCTCTATCCCCGTCTTACCCACGCAACAGGAATTAGTTGAGCTTAACGATCTCTTGGTCAGTGCCACTGAGCTCTATAAGACCTATTCGACTTTAGAAGGACATCCCCGTGTTCTTGGCTCGGCCAAGTCCATGGAGCTTTTCTCCTCCTGTCGGGAACAACTGCATCAAGATGTCGTCCTTTTAGACAAACAGTTGGAAACGTTGATGACGCTATGCCGTTATAAAGTCGACAGTGAACCGGAAAAAGGTTTGGAAGAAGAGGCAATTCTTGCCCAACATGGCGATGCGGACAGTCCCTCTCCTTACCTCCTTATCCCCGATGTCGAGCCGACCGATATCAATAAATCGGTCTTCGAGATCATGAGAAAGTGCTTTCACAACGAGGATATCTTTGATGATCAACTCAACAATTGCCTGCGCTCCGCGCAAACGCGCAAGCATCTGAAGCTTGAGCTTCAGCTCAAGATGATCATTCTTTCCTCGGATCAACGCTGCCGTCTTTTGGAAGATCGCTACGGCTATGCCAAAAGCAAGAGCCTGCTTTTCCAGGGTTTGAGGCGCCAGACCACCCGCTTTCTCAGTGCGCTCAACGGGGAAAATCGCACCGATATCGATCGCTAATTGGTCGGTTAAGCTTGCTCCGGCTTTTTCATGGAGGGCCCGGCTCCGTCCGGGCCGCGCAGTATGCAGTCTGTAGCGGAGGTCTATGACCGCCGACCGCATAAGCAACATACTCCGTCTCATCGTTCGGCGGTCATAGACCGCCGCTACAGGCTGCGATTTTTCCCAATGCCTTGAAGCTTACTTCGGGTTTATTTCCGTCTGGTTTCCGTACTTCCGTCAAAAATTCTTCCTTAAAACCATTGACGCATCTCGATACGTGGATGTAATGGGCGGATGTCGTATCGCGCCCTCTGGCAGACCCTGCACGATCCCACCCGGCTGCGCATTCTTGCGTTGCTGGAGGAGGAGGAGCTTTCCGTCGCGGAGTTGCAGGAGATCCTGCACCTCGGCCAGTCGCGCATTTCGACTCACCTCGCGCACCTGCGCCGTGTCGGTCTCGTCCAACCGCGTCGCGAAG